>QMCD01000994.1_pt1 | contig 18459 bp, 18 predicted proteins | sample 1821841 | NCBI WGS metagenome assembly QMCD01 (sample SAMN01991225, study PRJNA193472) | Termite gut metagenome, whole genome shotgun sequencing project. | isolation source: worker | host: Macrotermes natalensis
TTTAGTCTTTCAAAATGCGCAACAAGTTTATTTTTACTGTTTTATGAAATTGACAAGTTTTTAATATCTTTTTGGGGAAATGTTAATATCTTTTTTGGAAATACGAATAAAAAAATGAAAATACAAGAATTTGCGCAATTATTTTTGCATAGAACTTGCACCGTTCAAAAAAAAATCGTATATTTGCAACTTCATATAGTTCTTCTATATGAAAAACACACCATTCTACTAACCAAAATTAACGAGCAATGGAAACAAATCGTACTCTTTTACAAAAGAATTGGAACATCTCTCAAGAACTTGAACAGGAATTTGACGAAAAAACATTGAAAAAAAACCTGCGCCCTTTCAATCAAGCTTATGGAGGAAATCATTTCTTCGTGGATTTCTATCGCAAAAAAGTGATTTTAGACAAGCCTAATCATCGGGTTTTATGCGGATATTCGAGAGAAGCCAGAGAAGAACATCATTTTAATTTTTACAAGCTGATTTTGAACAAAGAGGATTCGAATTGGCTGAGCCAAGTGTGGAAACACTATGAAGAATTCTTTTTGAGTGTAGATGAAAATAAGCGTAAAGATTTCAATCTTCTCTTCGACGTGAACGTGAAAATGAATGACGAAACAGAATGTGTTTTACACTACAAAATTATACCCTATCAGTTGTGCGATAATGGCAATCTGTGGTTGGCATTGGTTTGTGTTTCGCCGTCTTTGGCGAAAAAGGGAGAACGTAATGCATGCATACTTAATTTGGAAGTACCAAAAAGATATGATATCACAGGCGATAGATGTGAGGAAGTGCATATCGAAACTATAGCCCCCGATGAGTATGAATTGTTGGGTATGTTTATGCAAGGTATGTCGGAAACTGAAATTCGTACTTGTTTGGGAGATATAAGACGTAGCAAATATAATCTTTTGCGAAAGAAACTATTCAAAAAACTCGAAGTGGATTCTCCTGCCGGCGCAGTTCAGCGGGCGCATCAGCTGGGGTTGATCTGATTTTTAGTCAAGTTTTTTTTAATTTGCCCTATTTCTTCTGCCGAGAAGCAAACAACAACTGGCTCAATACGATCAAAACAAAGGTTGCCAGCGAACTGTATAAAATACGCAAGAAAGTTGTTCCCAATTCGTTGAAACGGAATATATCCAAGAAGAATAGCGTGGAATGATGCAATAAAATCATCACGGATACGTATGAAATAAACCAATCCATTCCCAATTCTTTCATATTCGGAGTGGCATCGTTATCAAAATCTCGTCCCAACGAAATCAACCGTAATAGGGTGGGGCGAACAAAGGCGATCAGCACCGTTGCTGCAATATGCAAGCCCATCGTTCCGGAAAACATATCCACAAAAAATCCCAAAACAAATGCAGATGAAAGCAAAATCCACTTCGGCGTATTGAAAGGTAATAGGATGATTGCTAAGATGTAGATATAAGGCGTTACCGCACTCGAAATATGAATGTGATCAATCACTAAAACCTGTAACAATAACAGAAAAGCGAAATGCAAAAGGTTTTTTATCAAAGGATTGTTACTCATCGTCGGTTTCGGTTTGTTCTTTTAAGGTTTGCAACTCGGTTTTATGCAGATTTTTGACCACATACACCTGATCAATCGCATTGAAATTCGTCGTTAAGCGGATGTCCAACGTATGAAAATTATCGCCCGGTTGTGTACGAACGTTCTCTACAATACCAATGGAAATCCCCTCGGGGAAAGCCAAGGAATAACTGCTTGTAATCACCGTATCACCCATCTCTATCTTCGTGTGCGAAGGAACATCAATCATCTGCGCAATCTCAGACGTTTTCCCGTCCCAAAGAATGGAGCCGGAAGAATTATCACGCTTGATTTTTGCAGAAATTTTACTGTCGCTGTGCAACAAAGACAAAATCGATGAATAATTTTTTGATACCACTTTCACAATCCCCACCACGCCATTGGGCGAAATCACTGCCATTCCGGTCTGAATGCCGTGATTAGCCCCTTTGTTTATCATCAAATGATTGTTGCGCTTGGTAATGGAATTGCTGATGATTTTTGCGTGAACATACTCGTATTGCTGTTTGTAAACACTGTCGCCTACATAGAGCAATTTGCGGTCGTAAACTTGAAAAGATTGTGCGATCTGACTGCGCAAATGTGCATTTTCACTCGCTAAAGCGATATTGTTTGAGCGCAAATTAAAATAATCCGTCAGGTTGTTATATTCTCCGAAAAGAGAACCCACAACTTCATTGTAAATCCGCTTGATTTGTCCGGCTTGATAGCGTTGATTCTGCACGAGCAACGCCAATGCTATACCTTCAAACAGCAGGAATAGCAAGACAAAATGAAAACGTTTGATGAAACGGACAACATTATTCACGAGTCGAAACTACTTAATCAGGAAGACAAATTTATCGAAGTTTTTCAGCGCAATGCCTGTTCCACGTGCCACAGCACGCAAGGGGTCTTCGGCTAAACGCACCGGCAATTTGGTTTTTTGACTTAACCGTTTGTCCAAACCTCTCAACATCGAACCGCCTCCTGCAAGATAAATACCCGTGCGATAAATATCTGCCGACAATTCCGGAGGAGTCATCTCCAACGCATTCAGCACGGCAGCTTCAATTTTGATGATGGATTTATCCAATGCGTGTGCGATTTCGGCATAATTCACGATGATTTCCTTGGGGATACCCGTAAGCATATCACGCCCTTGCACAGGATAGTCTTCGGGCGGATTTTCAAGGTCGGGAATCGCAGAACCTACTTCGATTTTAATCTTCTCTGCAGTGCGTTCGCCGATGTTGATATTATGTTGCTTACGCATATAATCTTCAATATCCTGATTAAATTCATCGCCTCCAATACGGATAGACTTGTTGCTCACAATACCACCCAATGCGATCACTGCGATTTCACTCGTTCCACCGCCTATATCTACAATCATATTTCCGGTGGGTTCAAGCACGTTGATACCGATACCTATCGCAGCTGCCATAGGTTCGTGAATCAAGCGAACTTCGCGTGCTCCGGCTTGTTCGGCAGAATCACGAACAGCACGTTCTTCCACTTCCGTAATACCGGAAGGGATACAAATTACCATTTTCAAGGCTTTCGGGAAAAACGACTTCTTGGGATTAACCATCTTGATCATTTCCATCATCATTTGCTCGGTTGCCTGAAAGTCGGCAATCACACCGCCTTGCAGAGGACGAATGGTTTTGATGTTGTCGTGCGTTTTGCCGTGCATTTGCATTGCACGTTTGCCAATGGCAATAACTTTGTTGGTTTTGCGATCCACCGCGATAATCGACGGCTCATCTACAACAACCTTGTCGTTGTGCAAGATCACAGTATTCGCGGTGCCTAAGTCAATCGCGATTTCTTGTGTCATAAAAGAGAGAAGTCCCATAATCCTGTATAATTATTTATTCAAAATTCAATGTACAAAATTACAAAAATAAATTGATACTGCGTATTCTTACACCACGTATTTGCAAACAACCCATTGTTAACAAATCTTAAAACAATCAAACGGACATAATAATATCATTATCAATATATTGATTATTTTAATAAACTTATTTCAAAAATAATTTTGTTATTTCAAAAATAATGTGTAACTTTGCCTTATTATTCTCTGATGAAATAGTGTTAAGAAAACGATATTAAAACATTAAATAATTATTAACAAAAATCAAAAAAACATCATGGATGTAAAAAAAATCTTAGCCGATGTTGAGGCTAAAAACCCCGGGCAACCCTTGTTTTTACAAGCGGTTACAGAAGTATTGGAAACAATTCAGGAGTATGTTGCCCAAAATCCGAAGTATGATCAAAACAAGATCATCGAGCGTATGGTTGAGCCCGATCGTATCATTCAATTCCGTGTGGAATGGGTTGACGACAAAGGCGAAATTCAAGTGAACCGTGGCTGGCGTGTGCAATTCAACAATGCTATCGGACCTTACAAAGGGGGCATTCGTTTCCACCCTGCGGTTACAGCGGACACTTTGAAGTTCTTGGGCTTTGAACAAACGTTCAAAAACAGTTTGACTACGTTGCCTATGGGTGGCGGTAAGGGCGGTTCAGACTTCAACCCGCAAGGCAAATCAGCAAACGAAGTGATGCGTTTTTGCCAAGCTTTCATGACTGAATTGTTCAAATACATCGGACCGGATACCGACGTTCCTGCCGGCGATATTGGCGTAGGTGGTCGTGAAATCGGTTTTATGTACGGTATGTACAAACGTATTATGGTTGAGAACACAGGTGTTTTGACCGGAAAAGGTCGCTCTTGGGGAGGTTCTATTCTCCGTCCTGAAGCAACAGGATATGGCGGTGTTTACTTCGTTCAAAACATGTTGAAACAAGCCGGAAAAGACATCAAAGGCAAAACCGTTGCTTTGTCCGGATTCGGAAACGTGGCTTGGGGAGCGGCTTTGAAAGCTACTGAACTCGGCGCAAAAGTGGTTTGTATCTCCGGTCCCGACGGCTACATCTATGATGAAGCAGGTATCTCCGGCGAAAAAATCGACTATATGAACGAACTCTTGCAAACGCGTAACAACGTGGTTGCTCCGTTCGCAGACAAGTACAAAACCGCTAAATTCTTCGCAGGTAAAAAACCGTGGGAATGCAAAGTGGATATTGCAATGCCTTGCGCTATTCAAAACGAATTGAACGCTGAGGATGCAAAAACACTCATCGCAAACGGTGTAACATGTGTGGGCGAAATCTCTAACATGGGATGTACGGCTGATGCTATCCACGAACTGCAAAAAGCGAAAGTAATCTTCGCTCCGGGTAAAGCCGCTAACGCAGGTGGTGTGGGCGTTTCAGGTCTTGAAATGACACAAAACGCATCGCACTTGGGTTGGACTGCTGCACAAGTGGACGAAAAACTGCAACAAATGATGAACGACATTCACGAAAATTGCGTAAAATACGGTAAAGAAGCCGATGGTTATGTGAACTACGTGAAAGGCGCAAACATTGCAGGTTTCATTAAAGTTGCAGATGCAATGATCGAACTTGGAGTTTGCTAAATTTTTTTCATGGTGTATTCTCCAAGGAAAACGGTCTGCAATTGCAGACCGTTTTTTTTTGTTTTCTCCATTTTTTTTCGTACTTTTGCAAACGAAATCTTGTACTGATTTATGTTTGATGATATACATACGCAAGCCTTTATTCAAGAACATTTGCAATCGGATGTGAATGCTCTTCTCTTACAGAAATCACGTTTTCCGAACGTTGATTGGGAATACGCCATCGCACAAATCGAGGGGCGACAACGCGCTTTGCAAAAACTTCCAACATTCGCTCAAAACAGAAATTTAGTATTCCCCAAAAAAATTTCTTTGGAACAAAGTTCATCGGAATTAACAGCCGATTACAAATCTTCTTTTGCTACGCACAAGCGAGTTTTAGATGCTACGGGCGGTTTGGGAATAGACAGTTTTTATTTGTCTAAACAAGCGCAATCCGTGATTTATGTAGAACAACAGAATGAACTTTGCGAAATTGCCAAACATAATTTCAAACACTTAGATGCGAAAAATATCACGGTTGAACATACAAATTGCATTGATTTTTTGCGTCAAAATTCCACGCATTATGACCTTATTTATATAGATCCTGCACGGCGTGGAGCACACAACAGCAAGAAATTTTTACTTTCCGATTGCGAGCCGAATATTATTGAACATTTGGATTTTTTCTTCGAAAAAGCCGATGAAATTTTAATCAAAACTTCGCCGATGTTGGATATTTCTTTGGCGATGGAACAACTTCGTGATGTTGCGGAAGTGCACGTCATTGCTGTGAAAAATGAATGTAAGGAGATTTTGTTTTTGTGTAAAAAAGACACTGCATTTCGAGGAATAACTTGTGTGAATTTGGATGTGAATAGCGATGTGAAAAATACTATCCTTTCTTCTCCCATACATTTTATGCCGGATGAAGAACGTGATGCAATTCCTGTATATACGGACTTTTCCGAAGATTTTCCTCGATATATTTACGATCCTTTTGTATGTTTAAGCAAAGCCGGAGCGTTCAAAATTTTATGTGCGAGATTTGGTGTTGAAAAAATCTCACAACATGCACATTTATACACCTCTCACAACTATGTTGCGAACTTTCCCGGACGGCATTTCAAGATTGTTCCCCATGCAGATGATGTCAATGTTGCAGGGGTACAAAATTTTGCACCCCTGCCCATTCATAAAAAGAGTTTTTCCAAGCCTCCCATAAACGGACGTGCAAACATTGTTTGCAAACACTTTCCACTCACTCCCGACGAAATTCGGAAAGCTTACAAAATCGCCGATGGCGGAGCGTTTTTCCTATTCTTCACTACGGATCGAAATGGGAAGAAGATTTGTTTGGTGGCAGAGAGGGTGGATTCTTAATCAATCAAACAAAAAGGAATAATTATGGAAACAGTCATCAAAAATAATCAAAAATTGGATAAAGAAATAAGCGATAAAGTGAGTTTTATCAGTTTCATTATTCCTATGTTTGCCGATGCTTATAAAATGAACATTCGAGAGGCGTGGCTATATCTAAAAAAATACGGCGGATGGGATTTCTTAAATAAGCATTGGTGGGCATTGCATACGGATAATGTTCTTTATGCTTTGAATGATATTTATGAAGTTTGTTACAAAAATGGAGGGCAAAGATGATGGACGTTTATCACGGAAGTTACACCAAAATTGATAAAATTGATTTGTCAAAAGGGCAATTAAACAGAGATTTTGGACAAGGGTTTTATGTGACAAAATTCCTGCAAGGGCAAATAGAAAAATCTGTTTTTTTGAAAGAATTGACCTATCACGAAACAACGCACCAAATTTGTTTTTGCACAATGCGGGTATTGCTTTGCCTTGACCATAAGGATAAAACGTTTGCTCTCCGAATAGCGGATATTAGCGAAAAAATTCTATCAACACTGATAACGGATAAAAAATCCGATGAAGAAACCGTATCAGATATTTTTTACGATTCGAATATTTTTGTTCAATTATCTGATGAATCTTCCGAACTTTACAAAAAACACTGGACAGAAATTTATCAGATGCTGAAAAATGAACTTGATTTATAGATAAAAATAAAAATCTAACGCAACACTAAACAAAAACTCCCCCCCGTAATCACTGAGAAAATCAAGACCAAGTCCATACCATCTCCATACCAAGTCCATACCAAGCTCGGTTAAGTCTCATTAGAACAGGGTTTTAAGAAAATGCAACGAAATTTCATTTTTTTTCGTATCTTTGTGAGTTAATAATGTAAGTAAACAAGCAAATAAGCAAACAATGAAACATCTGATCACAACAATTCTCGCAACGCTCTGCTGTTTCGCAACAGTGAATGCGGCAAGCTACGACTTTGAAAAAGTTACCCTCTTCGGAGAGGGCGACGACAAAGGAAAGTTGATCATCACCATAGTCGGCGATGGATTCACTCAATCACAAATGGGTACTGTTGATGGCGCTTTTACGCAAGGCGATATAACATGCGACTTTCTCCCAAGAGCGAAAGCGGTTGCAAATCTAATCATGGGAAAAGTCCCTTTTTCTACGATCAAAGACCATATCAAAATTTATGCAATCAATGTTTGGACAACAAACGGTTCTTCGTTTTTTGAAGTTACTAAGGGCAGTATCGGCGGAGCCACCCAGTATCCCTCAACAAACGGAGTGCAAAAACTTAAAGATTTGGTTGCACAATACGCTCCAACAACTGCATCCAGTGTGATTATGACGAAAACACAAGTCGGCGGAGATGTGGCACGACCGGCAGAAAAAATTGCATGCTGTTTCTATACAAGCATCGTTATTCATGAACTCGGACACGCATTAGCAAATCTTGCTGATGAAGACGCACGCACGACCAATCTGTTTGAAAGACCGGATTTGACACAAACAAGCGATACAACGAAAGTTCGTTGGAAAAATTTTGTCGGTATAGCCGGAATTACTGTGAAGCAAAAAGGCACAGATGCTGCGGCAACATGGTATGTTCCGGGTGTTCGAGATTTGATGGGCGCAGGCACAAATTTTCATATCGTTAATCAAGCCGCACTTATAGAAGCTACTGCGAGATTAAATATGAAAGTGCCGTTCTACGGAACCTTGTTCAATGGCATAAGAACCAATGGCGATTTTGTCAGCATACCGCTCGATACACAGACCCATATAAAATATCCGGCGGAATACGGCTTCATCCTTGATTTCGCTTTCCACGGCTGCGACAAACTGCAAACACTGACCATTCCCGAAGATGTTGCGAAAATCGGGAAATACGCTTTCCTCAAATGCACCGGATTGAAAAGTATCATAGACAGCGCAACAACCCCGCAAACCATTGATGAAACCACATTCTACGGCGTTACACGATCGAACATTACTCTGACTGTTCCCAAAGGAGCCGGCGCAGCGTACGTTTCTGCAGGCTGGACAGGCTTTAAAATCGTGGAAAGCGGAAACGACAACCCGATTGAATACTTCGAAATCCTGTTCAACTCAAAAGGCGGTTCTGCAATACCCAAACAAAATGTGGTATCGGGAAGTTTGATCACGGAACCATCGCCTGCTCCAACACGAACAGGTTACGATTTCGAAGGATGGTATAAAGAAGAAACCTATCTTACCAAATGGAATTTTACAACAGATACGGTTGCTGCAAACATCACGCTCTATGCAAAATGGAAAACCTTGTCAGATATCGAAGACAATATAGAAACTGCGCAAACATTGACAATCTATCCCAACCCGGTAACCAATGGACAATTGACAATTATAGCCCGTCATTCCCGCGAAGGCGGAAATCCCCTTGAAATTTATGATATGAACGGCAAACGTGTCTATATGGTGCCCGTGGGGGCGTTGCACGCAACGCCCTTACCTGCAAGCAACCAAATAACCATCAACGTTTCGCACCTGCCCGCAGGAACCTACATCGTAAAAATCGGCAATCGTTCAACGAAATTTGTAAAACAATAGCAAGGAGATTGCGGGTCAAGCCCGTAATGACGGTTAAAATTGAATTATTAAAACGCATTATTGTCAGCATATTAACAGATTTTTGTTAATATCTCGCAAAAAAAAATTAGGGTATTTCAAAAATTTTTCTTAACTTTGCATTTACGTTTAACCAAAAACATACAATCAAAATGTCAGAAATTGCAAACAAAGTAAAAGCTATCATCACTGATAAGCTTGGAGTAGATGAAAAAGAAGTTGTTCCGGCAGCAAATTTTACCAATGATTTGGGAGCTGATTCGCTCGACACTGTTGAGTTGATCATGGAACTTGAAAAAGAATTTAACATCTCAATTCCGGATGAGGAAGCTGAAAAGATCACTACTGTAGGCGATGCTGTCAGCTACATCGAGAACAACGTGAATTAATTGCGCCTTCTACTTTAAACATGAATAGAAGAGTAGTTATCACAGGGCTTGGATCACTAACGCCTATAGGCAATACGACGCCGGAATACTGGCAGAGCCTGCTTGCAGGCGTTAGTGGTGCTGCACCTATTACGAGATTCGATGCCTCGAAATTTAAGACCCAATTTGCTTGCGAAGTGAAAAACTTCGACCCCTTGCAAATGATGGATCGCAAAGAGGCTCGCAAATACGATTTATATACACAACTCGGATTCGCCGCAGCCGATGAGGCTATCGCAGATTCGGGAATTAAATCGGATAAATTAGACTTGGATCGCATTGGTGTGATTTGGGCTTCGGGAATTGGTGGACTTACCACCTTCTTCGAAGAAGTCCGTGATTTCTCCAGAGGCGACGGAACTCCGCGTTTTAATCCGTTCTTCATCCCTAAGATGATTGCGGATATTACAGCGGGACACATCTCCATTAAGCACGGTTTCAGAGGACCGAACTTCGCTACGGTTTCGGCTTGCGCATCTTCTGCAAATGCCATTGCAGATGCTTTTACCTACATCAAAACAGGTAAAGCAGACGCTTTCATTTGCGGAGGCTCGGAAGCTGCCGTTACGGAAGCCGGTATAGGAGGTTTCAACTCCATGCACGCTCTCTCCACACGCAACGACAGTCCTGAAACGGCTTCACGTCCGTTCGACTTGGACCGCGACGGTTTCGTTCTCGGAGAAGGCGCCGGTGGCTTGATCCTCGAAGAACTCGAACATGCTAAAGCTCGTGGCGCTAAAATCTACGCCGAAATGGTGGGTTGCGGTATGACCGGCGATGCTTATCACATGACTGCTCCACATCCGGAAGGTTTGGGTGCAGGAAATGCAATGAAGATGGCTATGGCAGAAGGCAATGTTCAACTCCACGAAGTGGATCACGTGAACACACACGGAACATCTACTCCGGTAGGCGACCCGGCGGAAATCACGGCGATTACAAAAGTGTTCGGAGAACAAGCTTTCAAAATGAACATCAATTCCACGAAATCAATGACCGGACACCTCTTGGGTGCTGCAGGTGCAATTGAAGCCGTGGCAACAGTATTAAGCGTGAAAAACGGCATCATTCCGCCAACGATCAATCACTTCACCGATGATCCGGTGTTTGATTCTCGACTGAACCTGACCTTTGGAAAAGCTCAACAACGCGAAATCAATGTGGCGTTGAGCAATACCTTCGGTTTCGGAGGACATAACGTGTCGTTGGCTTTCAAAAAGTACGTGGATTAAGCCGTGTTTATTCAACTTCGCATCCGCTTTTCGAAAGATAAATCGCTATATCGATCAATCAAGAACATTCTCGGCTTTTATCCCGGGAATGTTTTTTTGTATAGGATGGCATTCACACACAGCTCGACCAACAAACACAGCAAAATCGGTTTTCTGTTCAATAACGAACGCTTGGAATACTTGGGCGATGCGGTTTTGAGCCTTGCCGTTGCGGATTATCTCTACAAGAAATATCCCTCGAAAGGAGAGGGTTTTTTAACGGAAATGCGTTCAAAAATTGTCAGTCGCAGGAGTCTGAATCTGATTTCGCACAAAATGGGCTTGTCGCAGTTTATTGAATGTAGAGGAGGAGGGCGCAAAAACGCCTTCAAATCTGTGGATGGCGACACGCTGGAAGCCCTTGTGGGAGCGATTTACATCGATAAAGGCTATGAATTTACAAAGCAGATCATCATCAAACATATTTTGCAGGAATATGTGGATATTCATGAGTTGGAAGAACGCGAATGGAACTACAAAAGCAAACTTTTGAATATGATGGCGAAACGCCGTAAGCCGGTAAGTTTTAATATGGTAAAGACAACAGGTTCAGGTGCAAAAAAAGTCTATCACATTGAAGTTGTTATCGACAAAACCGTAGTTGGCAAAGGGCAGGATTTTTCCATTAAATCTGCCGAACAGATTGCTGCTGAAATGGCGTATAAGCGGTTGGCGATTGGCGAATTGTAGAGGCAAGGCACGCCTTGCCCTATAATACACCAACAAACAAACTATCCCGAATCTCATTCAAAAATGAAACCGATGCCGTTTGAAATGAAAAATTGCTCGGCAGATTTATCGAAATTCCAAACACATCCAAACATTCTCGTAAGCCGACTTCATCGGAAACAGGGCTTTCCGCATTGTGGCTTTTGAGGTATTGAAGAGTTCGCAAACCATCGAATTTTTCTTCGCAGAATTTGCGGAACTGCGCAGGCGTTTTGGAGTTTGAACGAAGTTTTTGGAGGTCTTCCGGAGAAAAATAATCTTCAAAATGTTCTCGTATTTGAGCAACTTCGTCCCAAAGTTTGGGGGAGTAAATCGGATAGCTGTCCCAATCGCCATTCAAGCCTTTGATGAGGGCAGGACCTGTTCCGAAGAAAACTCGGCTACTCAGGCGTGTTGCGGGATACACAACAACGCTATTACGGCTCAAAACCTTTCCTGTTTTACATAATTGTTGCAAGAAATAAAAATCTTCGCCACTTTTTTTCGGAGATAATCCTCCGATTTTTCTGCACGCATCCACACGAACGGCGATAGCACTTCCCAAAGCCGTGAAAGCGTAGGGCGAGCCAATTCTCACGAGATTCAGATAGTAGCAACGTGCGTAAATTTCATAGCGCAACATTGCACGGTCAATATCTTCCTGCCCGGTAAGCCTGTGATAGTAAGGGTTTGAAAGCGCAAGAGCATCGGGATTTTGTTTGAAAAGCTGAACAACGCTTTCAAAATAGGTGGGTGGATATTCGGTGTCTGCATCTAAACTGATGATGATGTCCTGTGCTTGGGCAACCTTGTCAATCGCGTCAAACAGCGTTTTTCGTGCCCATCCCACGCCGTGGTTTTTTTCGTCCCAACCGATGGTGGACTTGTCGATGATATGGAGTTTAGGTTCGTGATAACGGGCGAGAGCAATCAATGTTTGCTGATTTTGTTCATAGATTGCCCTTTTTTCGGGGTCATTCTTAAACGATTCCGGTTGGTTCACACAAACATACAACGCCTCCGGTGGAACGGTTTGCGCCAAAATCTGCCGGATGGTCTGTTCGACATCGGGCTCGTTCATTGCCGGTAGGGCTGCGTACACCTTAATCACTATCAGAAACGGTTTCCGATGGTCGGAATGTTATTCCCAAATACATTCGCAAACCTCTTCCCCAATCCTCTTCTTTGATGCTTGTGAAATTCAGCATATAATCGGCTTTTGCCGAGATTAGCAATTGGGGGGATATGCGTATTTCAAAACCGGCAAACGGATTCAGAATGCCTACCGGATAACGATGGCGCATAATTTCAGATGTTGCATAATCTCTCGATTCTCTTTCTGTTACGAGCGTATTCACCACCTGTCCGCCTCCGAGCGTTGCTCCTGCGAAATAGGAAACAATTCTGTCAACATACAGATAATCAAATAATAATCCACCCCAACTGAAATTGTAAGTACTGTGGAAATCGCCATACACTGATTTGCTGGTGTAGCCTTCTGCTCCAAAACGAATGCCTCTGTTGAAACGGAATGCGAGTTTTCCTCCCACACCAAAGCACCAATTGTCCATTTGATACGGCTCGGGGAGCTGTACACCCTGACTGTTTGTAATCGAAAATTCCTTGCTTTTGAGGATGCCTGTTTGCACAAACATACTGCCGGAAAAATCTCTGTACACAAATCCCTGCGCGTTCGCAGATAGTGCTAATGCACTAATCATTACTGAATAAATAATCTTTTTCATACATATCTGTTTTTTTTATTTTTGCTTCCACCAAAAAAAGGATTGATTTTGTCGTTGTTTTTCTTCACGTGTTCGAGCACGATAGATTTTTTCTTTCGTATAAGGGTCAATACCTGTGTGATACATCTCCGTAGCGAGAGTCATCGGCGTAGGTGTGAAATCCTGCACAGCCTCCAAGCGATAGCCCATTCTTCGAGTTTTTTCGGCAAGTGCGCGCATATCTTTTTCCGTGCATGCGGGATGACTGGAGATGAAATAGGGAATGAGTTGCTGACGAAGTCCAAGCTTACGATTGAGCTCATCGAAATAGGTTTTGAAATCTGCAAATCGTTCAAAAGACGGTTTGCGCATTGCACGCAGAACGTGTGTTTCCGTGTGTTCGGGGGCGACTTTCAAACGTCCTGACACACAGTTTTTTATAACGTATTCTGCATAAGCGTAATCGGGATTTGTCGAATGTTTGTCGAACAAATCGTAGCGTATGCCCGAACCGATGAAAATCTTCTTCACTTTCGGATGTTTAGCAACGCTCTGATAGAGATTTAGCAAAGGTTTGTGGTCGACATTCAGATTTTTACAAATGTTTGGATATATGCAAGAAGGTTTTGCACATTTCTCGCCAACAGAGCGGTCTTTGCAATCCATCTTCCACATATTTGCCGAAGGTCCGCCCAAATCGGAGATATAACCCTTGAAATCTTCCATATTCACAACACTTTCCAACTCTTTCAGAATGGATTCCTTACTTCGGCTTGCAATACGCTTGCCTTGATGCGTGGAAATAGCACAGAATGCGCATCCTCCAAAGCATCCACGATGAATGTTGATGGAATGACGAATCATCTCGTAGGCAGGAATAATGCCACGTTTGTTGTATTTGGGATGAGGTAGTCGTGTGTAAGGAAGGTCGTAAATCGCATCAATTTCTGTGGTATGCATAACAGGATAGGGAGGATTCACAACCACATACACGTTGCTGTGTTTCTGCACGATACGCTGTGTGGATGTTTTGTTGGATTCCGTTTCGATATGTCGGAAATTTTCTGCGGATTTTTGAGGATTACGTAAGCATTCTTCGTAGGAATGTAGAACGATGGAGTTAGGGGGTGTCTCGATTGCGCAAACTGCGTTTGCTCCACTCGACATGACGGTCTTTGCATTTGCATTCGTTTCTGTTTTATCAAGAACAAAAGCGACTTGTGGCGTTTCTTTCGTACTTATGTTATTTTGAATCCGCTCTGCAATCTCCAAAATTGCCTGCTCTCCCATGCCATACACCAGCATATCTGCGCCGGATTGTATCAATATGGAAGGCATCACCTGATCTTGCCAATAGTCGTAGTGCGAAAATCGTCGCAAGGAAGCCTCTATACCGCCTAAAATCACAGGGGTTTCGGGATATAGTTGTTTCAGGATTTTTGTATAAACGATGCTCGGATAATCCGGTCGGAATCCCGCTTGGTCGTTAGGCGTGTAGGCATCATCGCTACGCACACGTTTGGCAGCGGTGTAGTGGTTGACCATCGAATCCACACTTCCGGCTGTTACACCAAAGAACAGACGCGGTTTTCCGAACTTTTTGAAATCGCGCAAGTCGTCTTTCCAATTGGGTTGCGGAAGGATAGCAACTTTGTAGCCCTTATGTTCCAAAACTCTTCCGATAACTGCCGCACCAAAGCTCGGATGATCTACGTAGGCATCGCCTGTAACAATCACAATATCAACATCCGACCATCCTCTTTTAAGGATTTCTTCTTTGGTAATCGGAAGCCAGTCTGTGATTGGGCGCATAAAGGGAAGACTTTTCTGCAAAGATACAAAAAAAAACGAAATTATTTCGTTTTTTTTTGTATCTTTGCAATAAAAAAAATGAAATCTCAAGTCCTGCGCTTTTTCGCCAAGCATCCGTTCGATGCATTCACACAGAAACAACTCTCTGCTCAAATGGGCATCCACGATAAAGCCGGACGGCAACAAGCAGCTTCTGCAATGCTCAACTTGGCAGAAGAAGGAGTGCTTTTGGAACAGAAACGGGGAAAATATAAACTAAACCCGAAATTCACACTTGAAGAAAAACCGAAATCTGTTGTTTTAGGCACGGTGGATATGAAATCCACAGGGAAAGCCTACATCCTTCCACAAGATGAAAAATTAGACGATATTTTTATCGCAGCAAACAACACGAACCACGCACTGCACGGTGATTTGGTAAAAGTGATGCTCTTCCCTCAACGAAAAGACCGCCGATTGGAAGGAAAAGTTATAGAGGTTATCAAACGTGCGAAAGAAAATTTTGTAGGAACCATACAAATTCTTCCGAAGTATGCGATTGTAACACCCGACAGCCACAGTATGCCCATTGATATTTTCATTCCGAAAGAAGATGTAGGCAATGCGCAAAACGGTCAAAAGGTGTTGGTAAAAATCACGGAATGGGCGCAAAGGATGGCGAATCCGGCGGGCGAAATCGTAATGATTTTGGGCAATCCGGGAGAGAATAATGTGGAGATGCAATCGATTTTAGCGGAGTTGGATTTCCCGTTGTGTTTTCCTAAAAATGTGGAAGACGAAGCAGAGAAAATTCCTTTGGATATTCCTGCATCCGAAATTGCGAAACGTCGCGATTTTCGTGCTGTTCCAACGATGACCATAGACCCTTCGGATGCGAAGGATTTCGATGATGCACTTTCGTTTCGTGTGCTGGATAACGGAAATTTTGAGATCGGTGTGCACATTGCAGATGTGTCGCACTACGTACACCCCGATTCGCCGATAGATAAAGAGGCTTTCGATCGTGCAACATCCATCTATTTGGTCGATCGAACGATTCCAATGTTGCCGGAAAAACTGTGCAACGGAGTGTGTTCGTTACGTCCGAACGAAGATAAACTCGCATTCTCCGCAGTTTTCGAGATGGATGAAAAAGCACATGTAGTTCATTCGTGGTTTGGTAAAACCGTAATCCATAGCGATCGTCGTTTCACCTACGAAGAGGCGCAAAACGTGATAGAATCCGGAACCGGAGATTGTGTGGAACAAATTCTGCCTTTGCACAAATTGGCGACCATTTTGCGAAAAAAACGTTTTCAAAACGGAGCAATCAATTTTCATTCCACGGAAGTGCGTTTTCAATTGGATTCGGAAGCCCGTCCAATCGGCGTTTACGTGAAAGAAAGCAAAGAAGCGAACTGGTTGATTGAAGAGTTTATGTTGTTGGCGAATAAAAATGTTGCGGAGTTTATCGCACGAGGGAAAGAGAATGTTTCTCAAAAAGGGAAACACGTAAAAGTCAAGACGTTTATTTATCGTATTCACGCAGAACCGAACGCAGAAAAGTTGGCAACATTCGTGAAATTTGTAGGAAAATTGGGCTATAAAATGAAGACCGGAAGTCGTTCGGATTTGGCGAAATCGTTTAACACCTTGTTCAAAAATGTTGCAGGAAAAGGCGAAGAAACGATGATAGAAACCATTGCTGTTCGCACGATGAGTAAAGCGTGTTATTCCACACAAAACATCGGACACTACGGTTTGGCATTTCCGTATTATTCGCACTTCACATCGCCCATTCGCCGCTATCCCGACGTGATTGCTCATCGTTTGTTGGAACGTTATTTAACGGGTGGAAATTCTGTAAATGCAGAAGAATACGAAGAATACTGCGAACACTGTTCAAAGATGGAGAAAAAAGCTGCCGATGCCGAACGTTTATCCATCAAATATAAACAGGCGGAATTTATGAAAGACCATATTGGCGAGGTTTTCGGAGGGGTTATATCGGGTGTGAGTAAATATGGAATTTTCGTTGAGATAGAAGGTAGCAAGTGTGAGGGAATGGTTTCTTTACAAACTTTGCACGATGATGTTTATTATTTGGATGAAGATAATTATCAAGTGATCGGACGACGTTTCGGGCATCAATACAAACTTGGCGACAAGGTTAGAATCAAGGTGCAAACGGTGGATTTGGCGAAGAAAAGAATGGATTTTTTAATGGAAGAATGAGTATGAAGAACTGTAAAAAAATTCTGTGTTTATATGTTGCATTGAGTTTGAGTGTAGGCGTTTGCGCACAAACAACAAGTCTTGCTCTTTTGAAATACAATGGAGGTGGCGATTGGTATGCAAATCCAACTTCGTTGAAGAATTTGATTGCGTTTTGCAATAAAAATCTCAACATGTCGCTAAAGCCCGACTATGCTACGGTTGAGGTGGGTTCGGCGGACTTATTCAATTATCCGTTTGTGCATCTGACCGGACACGGAAACGTGATTTTCTCCGACAAAGAAGTGGCGAATCTGCGCAACTATCTCATCGGAGGAGGCTTTTTGCACGTGGATGATAATTATGGTTTAGAGTCGTTTATACGCAGAGAGATGCAAAAAGTTTTTCCTGAGATCAAACCGGTGGAAGTGCCTGCATCGCATCCGATTTTCAATCAAACGTATCGTTTTCCTACGGGATTGCCCAAAATCCACGAACACGATAACAAGCGTCCGCAGGGCTTTGCGTGGATTTACAACGGCAGAATGGTTTGCTTTTTTACTTATGAATGCGATCTCGGCGATGGTTGGGAAGACCCCGAAGTGCATAACGATAGCGAACAAACTCGCCAAAAAGCCTTGCAAATGGGAGCAAACATATTGCAATATGTTTTTACGAATTAGCAATACGTCCTACAATATATCCATATACACCCCCTTCCCTGTCAAACCACCAGGCTGGATATACAACGGATAATAAAACAGGACATTCTCCGCTCCGCCCTTTGACAACGCACCACCAGAACCTTGTATGCCTGCAAACGTACCCCCATTACACGGGGAAACCTCTTGATAAGGACGAGCGGTCTGACCGCCCTGCGTTTGCATATCAAGTTTGCCTTCACGTTTGTACTGACCAAAATAATAGCCGGGAGCCGGCACGCTGCGCGTGCAGGTAAAAGGGTAAAAGGTTAATGGTGCTTCGCCTTATTTCTACGTGTGTGCCTTACAATTAGGCATAGCCAATTCGTAATTCATAATTTTTTTGTATCTTTGCGGATAAGTAGCTTAAACAGATAGAAACGACAAATGAAAGCAAAAATGGAAATAAAATCCCTCGAAAAAACAGATTTTGAAACCTTATTCAAAGCGTTTAGCGCGGCGTTTGCCGATTATGACATTCAACTGAATGCAGATGAACTTAAAACGATGTGGAAAAGACGAGGTTTTAATCCGAGCTTGTCGTTTGCTGCGTTTGAAGAGGGCGATATTGTGTCTTTCACGTTGAATGGAGT
>QMCD01000996.1_pt1 | contig 18447 bp, 13 predicted proteins | sample 1821841 | NCBI WGS metagenome assembly QMCD01 (sample SAMN01991225, study PRJNA193472) | Termite gut metagenome, whole genome shotgun sequencing project. | isolation source: worker | host: Macrotermes natalensis
GCGGATGAATTGATTTCCTATCATCCACAGTTTGCCATGATGACGAATGAAATCATGGCCATGTACGCCGATCCTGTGGAAATGCACCCCGCCGCCCAGGCCTACTGGGAGTCCATCGGCTTTGAGCCGCGGTCCATCGCGGAGTTCCTCGCGGACCGTCAGGCAAAATAAGGAGGAAACGCGTATTATGAAAACAGGAAAACTTGGCGTTTATGTATATCCGGTGGCGGTGGTCTCCGCTCCGGATTACGCGAAACGTCTGGTTGAGGAAGCGGGCGTGGATTATTTCATCCTGCGCTCGGGCTATGGACTGGATTTTCCCGCGCCGGTCGGGCAGGCGGTGGAAATTGTCCGGGGCCTGAAAGCGGGGCTCTGCATTATGATGGGCTCCTTCTGGGGAAACGCCAATATAAAGGTGTTGGATCATCTGCCGTCAAAGAGCTATGAGAGCAGATACCCGATGGAAATGCCGGGCTCTGGGATTGACGCTGAAATCGTCGCCAAGTACGAAAAGGCCTGCAAGCAGTTTCACCCGGATTCCGTCTGCCTCACCCATGGACGCTATCGTCATCCGGCTTATCTGGACGGACTTTTTGACGAAGGCCGTGACGACGCGGACTACCTTGCCCGCATGGAGGCCGCGGGGATACCGCGAGCGGAAATGCTGGCGGCCCGCAAATCCTGGGAGCAGGCCATGGAAAAAACAGATCAAGAGACGCTTCTGAAATTCGCCGAGAGGGGCATGATCGAGTTCTTGTGCGAGCTCTCTCAAAGCGATGCGTTCAGACGTTTTGTCGCTTTCCGCTGTGAAACGGTGCGCCAGTCTTTGCACAAGATGCGCAAGGCCGTGGTCTCTCATGGCGTCTCTTTTGGTACGAACGCCTACTCGCCCACCGCCGCTGAAGTATGCGGTCAGGACTATAACGGCGCGTACTCCGAGACCTGTGATTTTGTTCAGCCACTGTTCCCCTACATGGAGTACCATCATTACGAGCCCATCGCCGCGTGGGGGCGCTATATCGCGCAACACGCGAAGCTGGACGAACCCACCGCCATTGAAGCCGCCAAACGGGTGTTCAACCTGGGCGGAACGGTTTGCCCCGACCGCTTCAGCGAGCTGGATGCTTGCGGGGAGGGTGAGGGCAGGAGCATACGCTCGATTGTCGGCAAGGAACTGGAAATGTGCGTGCCTTATCTAGACAAGCCGTATAAAACTCAGCCTGTCTTTCGCGGAATACAATGGGATTGCGCGGCGACGGACGGTCTGATGGCGGAGGCAAAGGGTCTTGGATTCGACTCTTTCGTTTTCATGGGCTCCGAATATCTTTCCAAGGGTCCTTCTCCCTCCACTGATTGGTTCTAACGTGAGTGATACATAACCTCCATACTGAAATCGGGGCTGTCGGCTTCGCCACCGGCAGCCCGATTTTATAGAAGTTTGGAAGAGAAATGGCGAAATAAAAAAAGCCCCGGCTCTGCTTGGGGTATCTGACAAGGGAGGTCATATCATGGCAATCGCAACAGTCAGCTTCATATCGAATGCGTTACAACGAGCAGTCACCATCAGCGTCATTCTCCCCCAAGACAAAATGTGTCTGCGCAACAAGACCATTCCGGCTCGAAAGCCTCTGAAAACCCTGTACTACCTCGAAGGTGCAACGGGAAACTATGCCACCTCTCTTTACAATACGTTGATCAAGCCCATGGCTGAAGACCACAATCTCTGTGTGGTGTTGGTGAGCGGCGATAACAAATGGTACGGCGACTCTGACATCTCCGGTGATTATTACGGCAAATTCATCCGCGAGGATCTCATCACCTTTACACGGGACACCTTCAACCTGTCGCCGAAGCGCGAAGACACCTTTATCGGCGGATTTTCCATGGGGGGGTTCGGCTCCGCCGTCCTCGGGCTGCGCCACCCGGACATTTTCAGCCACATCATTCTGGTCGAGGCCGGGTTGAACAAGCAGTTTATTTTGGACGCTGTGGATGAATCGCCCAACGATAAGCACACCAGAACGCAATACAGCACCATGTTTGGCCTGAAGGATACGGCGGATTTTGCCGGTTCCACGCTGGACTATGAGATGCTGGCGGAACAGGTGGCCCAGAAAAAGGAACTGATGCCCAAGTTCTTGGTCGTTTGCGGCGACCGCTCGTTGCCACGGGCACGGAATGAAAAATTCCGGGACAAACTGCTGGAATTGGGCTATGACGCTACCTTAGCAATCGTCCCTGGCGGCCACAGTTGGTCCACAACGCTGAACTCCGGTTTTGCAAAGGCCATGGACTGGCTGCCACTGGAGGGTTTTGGTGACAACATGCCGATGGCTGGCGAAAAAGAGGACATGGGTTGGGATGAATACATGTACTGGGAACCCTACTACAACATCAGATAGAACGGAGTTGGCAAATATGGAAGAGGATAAAATTATCAAGGTTAAACTTGTCGATACCCCCAATCAGATTGGTAACGCCGGTTCTGCGTTGACGTTTATTTTCACCATGATCACGATGTGCATATGGGGGATCTATGCTGGGATTTATACGGGCCCCGCAACCCTTGCCGTCGGGATTGTGCAGTTCGCCTGTTTTATCCCCTTTATGGTCGGGGCGCTACTCTTTTACTTCAAGGGGGACTCGCTGAATGGGAACGCCTTCCTGATTTTTGCGACCCTGTTTGCCGGCGTGGGCGGGCTTAGCAATATTTTCTTGGGATTTGCCGAGATTTTTGGTTGGCAGATGAGTAATCAGCTGACGTGCATCCCGTTTATTTGGGGCGGCATCTGCATTGCGCCGATCACTTGGGTTCTCCGGAAGCTCATCAGCAAGGTGACGTTTATATGCTACGCCTCGGCGTTCATCTTCCTTGTCTTAATTGGGCTTGTCGGACTTAACATCATTCCAGCGGCTGTCAATACACCGATCAAGTGGCTGGGGCTTACGGTTGCGTTGACTGGCTATTACGAATGCCTCAACGGTCTGTTAGTGGATGGCGGGCATAAACCCCTGCCTCATGGTAAACCTTTTTTTCAATGAAATACTCCCTCTTACAGTTCTGAATTTAGGAAGTGCTGAGGAAGGCTATTAATGACAAGGGCTGTCGACGCCGCAATCGGCAGCCCGATTTTGTAGAAGTTTAGAATAGAAATGGCGAGAGAAGAATTACGGGTTGACAAAAAAATTGTGCAGTGTATACTTGAAATGAAAAATAGTTCGGAAATGAAGAGTAAAATAAGTTTACGTGAAAAGGGTTCGCTGGGTTTAACTCTTTTTTTGTATTAAAGACTGACTCTCTCTAAAATCGGTACCCCAACTGCATAAAGATGTTTCGGAGACGATGAGTGAAACGGATGAGCGCGTAAAAGCGCAGGGTCTGTTTTGCTCTTTTTTTGTATCTGCACCTCTTTATCGATGAATGCTAAGGAAGTGACGATCGGTTGATGGACGTGGATGTGGCAGTCATAGGGTGTGGCATCGTCGGTGCCGCGGTCGCGTATGAGTTGGCGCGGTACGACGCGGCGGTGGAAGTGATCGAGAAGGAAAACGATGTGTCGATGGGAACGACACGGGCCAACAGTGCGATTTTGCACGCGGGCTACGATCCGCTTCCCGGTACACTGATGGCTAGGCTGAACGTTGAGGGGCTGGGCCTTGCGAAAAAAATATGTGCGGAGTTGAACGTTCCCTTTCTCGAATGCGGTTCCCTTGTGGTCGCTTTTACGGAGGAAGAGACGAAAGAGTTGCAGAAGCTGTATGAGCGCGGGTTGCGGAACGGCGTGAAAGGGATGCGTGTGCTCTCTAAAGAGGAGGCGCTCCAGCTGGAGCCGAATTTGAATGGATTGGTGGTGGCTGCTCTGCTGGCTCCCTCGGCTGCGATCATAAGCCCTTGGGAATACACGCTTGCCTTGGCGGAGAACGCTGCCCTGAACGGAGCAAGGATACGTTTCGACGCGGAGGTCTGCGGCGTCGACAGACTTGATGGTGGTTATGTGATACGCACTGCTTCGGGAGCAGTGACGGCGCGCTACGTGGTGAACGCCGCCGGTTTGAATGCCGAGCGGATTCACAATTACGTCGCGTCCCCCGCCTTCTCCACGATCCCCGATCGGGGTGAATACTATCTGCTTGACAAGAGCGAGGGCGCCCGTGTCAAGCACGTCGTTTTCCAGTGCCCGACGAAGGTCGGTAAGGGCACCCTGGTTGCGCCCACCGTGCACGGAAACCTGATCGTTGGTCCCAACAACGAAAGGCCGAAGGATTTTTCCGATACGGCTACCACGCAAGAGGGGCTTGCGGATGTTGCCCGGATGGCGCTGAAATCGGTCCCATCCCTGAACTTGCGAGAATCCATTCGAAATTTCGCCGGCGTGCGAGCCGCGCTCGATGTGGACGATTTTATCGTGCGGGAGGCGGAGGGTGCGCCAGGTTTTATTGATTTGGCAGGTATCAAATCGCCTGGGTTGACGGCCGCTCCGGCAATTGCGCGGATGGCGGTGGGGTTGTTGCATGAATGTGGATTTGCAGCGGCAGCAAAGACGAAGTGGTCCGTGTACCCTCGTCCCGTGCGGTTTAGTGAGATGAACGCCGAAGAAAGGCAACGCCTGCTTGAGCGGGAGCCATCATACGGAAGAGTGATCTGCCGTTGCGAGACCGTGACGGAGGGGGAGATTGAGCGCGCATTGCACTCGCCCATCCCGCCACGCTCCCTCGATGGTGTGAAGCGCCGGTGCAACGCGGGAACGGGGCGTTGCCAGGGCGGGTTTTGCTCTCCCCGCGTGCTTGAGCTTCTCGCGAAGCACTATCGCGTACCACTCGACCGGATTCCTCAGGATAGAAATCGGATGTACGTCCTTGTGGGAGAGACGAAAGTCAGGGAGTTGGTCCCATGTACGATGTAATCGTCGTCGGTGGAGGCCCCGCCGGGTTGGCCGCTGCCGTCGCTGCCCGCGAACGAGGGATGGAGAGGGTCTTGATCGTGGAGCGCGACAGGGAGTTGGGTGGCATTTTGAATCAGTGTATCCATGACGGTTTCGGCCTCCACTATTTCAAGGAGGCCCTGACGGGTCCGGAGTATGCGCTGCGCTTCATTCAAAAGACACAGGCAGCTGGGGTCGAAGTCAAACTTGACACAATGGTCTTGGACGTGCGGCCGGGGGCGGTGCATGCTCTCGGGAAGGCCGAGGGCTACCGGATTCTTGAAGCACGCGCCATCGTGTTGGCGATGGGGTGTCGGGAGCGCACGCGCGGCGCGATTGCCCTGCCGGGCAGTCGTCCGGCAGGGGTATTCACAGCAGGGGCGGCACAGCGATATGTCAACATCGAGGGCTATATGGTGGGGCGGCGCGTCGTCATTCTGGGTTCCGGCGACGTTGGACTGATCATGGCTCGCCGCTTGTCACTCGAAGGGGCGAAAGTCCTCGCCTGTGTCGAGGTGATGCCGCACCCGGGGGGGCTGACACGCAATATCGTGCAATGCCTCCACGACAACGACATTCCCCTCTATCTCTCGCACACGATCGTGGATATTCAGGGAAAAGAGCGGGTGGAGCGCGTTGTGGTGGCGAGGGTTGACGATGCCCGGAAGCCGATCGATGGGACGGAGTTTACGCTGGACTGCGATACGCTCCTCCTGTCCGTTGGGCTGATCCCCGAAAACGAACTGACGAGACAGGCGGGGGTCTGCATGGACGCACGGACAAACGGCGCGTACGTGTTCGACGATATGGAGACCCTGACACCGGGAATTTTTGCCTGCGGTAACGTGGTGCACGTGCACGACCTCGTGGATTACGTCACCCTGGAAGGAGAACGGGCAGGCAGGGCCGCTGCCGATTACGCGAGAGCAGAAGCAAAAAGTGCGAAAACGGTAGCCGTTCGTGCGGAGGGGGCGGTCACCTACACCGTTCCTCAGTACATACGAGTGACACAGGAGCGCGGGGGACAGTCCGTAGCCCTGTCCTTTCGGGTGAAGCGGAAGATTCCAAGTGGTAGGGTCGTTGTGAGCGAGAGGGGCGAGCGAATTGCCGCCTTCCCGCGCTCGCACATGTCCCCCGGGGAGATGGAACGCATTGCGCTTTCACGTGATATGATCGGGAAAATTCAGGCGGACGAGGTCAGCGTTTCCGTGGAGGAGGTGTGATCGTGCGGGAGTTGATCTGTATTCTCTGTCCGAACGGCTGCCGGATCGGGGTCGGCGATTCGGGCGAGATCGCAGGCTACGGGTGCGGGCGAGGACGCGAATACGCACTGGCGGAGATGACGAACCCCACTCGCGTGCTAACCTCCACCGTCCGAGTAGCCGGAGGCGTCCACCGGCGCTGTCCCGTCAAGACGGACGGGCCCATCCCCAAGGGATTGCTGATGGAGGCCATGGGGTTGTTGTGCGGCGTCGATCTTCAGGCGCCGGTCGAATGCGGACAAATTGTCATCGAAAATTTTTTGGACACGAATGTAAATCTCGTAACGACCCGTTGGGAGGCATGCGTATGAGAGACGAGTGCATTTTAGCGCTGGACCAGGGGACGACCAGCACGAGAAGCATCCTGTTCGACAGGGAAGGAGCGCCCATCGCCTCCCATCAGATGGAGCATGCCCAGATTTATCCTCATCCCGGCTGGGTCGAGCACGACGCGAACGAGATTTGGCTTTGCGCGCAAAACACGATTCGCGAGGCTCTGGCGAAGGTCGGTGGTACCACTCCGGCTGCCATTGGAATCACAAACCAACGCGAAACCTTTGTCGTGTGGGACAGAAAGACGGGAGAACCCATCCACAACGCCATCGTATGGCAGTGCGCGCGGACACGGGATTTTTGCGTCGAATGGTGTGGGATGGAGGGCTGGAAACAGACCCCGGCCGGTTGTGGGAAGGTCAAGGATAAGACGGGACTTCTCATCAACAACTATTTTTCCGGCACAAAACTTCGCTGGGTTTTGGAGAACGTCGGCGGAGCCAGAGAGCGGGCTGAAAGGGGAGACCTCCTGTTCGGGACGATCGACTCTTGGCTGATCTGGAACCTGACCGGGGGCCCGAATGGCGGTGTCCATGTCACGGACGTGACCAATGCGTCCCGCACACTCTTGATGAACATTGAGACTTTTTCGTGGGACGAGGAGATGTTGGATTTTCTGGGCGTTCCAGCCGGTATGCTTCCCAAGATCGAACCCTCCAGCCACATTTATGGAACGACAGCGAAGAGCGCTTTCTTGCCCGCGGGAATCCCCATTGCCGGTGATTTGGGGGATCAACAGTCTGCTCTGTTCGGACAGGCGTGTTTTACACCCGGAGATGTGAAAAACACCTACGGCACGGGGCTCTTTATGCTCATCAATACCGGTGATACTTGCGCTGCCTCCCAAAACGGGCTCCTGACGACGCCCGCTTACAGCCTGGGGGATGGAAGTTGCGCCTATGCGCTGGAGGGCTCCGTCGCGATGGGCGGGGCGACGATCCAGTGGCTGCGCGACAACCTGAGGATTCTCGACTCCGCCGGCGACAGCGAATGGTTTGCCCGTAAGGCCGAGGATTCGGCCGGCGTCTACTTTGTGCCCGCCTTCTCGGGCTTGCTCGCCCCTCATTGGGACATGAGCGCGAGAGGGGCAATCGTTGGGCTCACGGGTTATGCGCGCAAGGAGCACCTGATCCGCGCCTCGCTGGAGAGTATCTGCTATCAGACCCGCGACGTCCTCGAGGCGATGCGCAAAGATGCGGGTATCTCCGTTTCGGAGATGAAGGTTGACGGGGGCGCGGTGGTCAACGACACGCTGATGCAGATGCAGGCGGATATTGCGGGTTGCCGCGTCGTCCGCCCCCAATTCAAGGAGACGACCGCTCTGGGTGCGGCATATGCGGCCGGTCTGGCGGTGAAGTTCTGGGATTCCCTGGACGCCCTCAGGACTCTGTGGAAAAAAGACCGCGTATTTTTGCCTGCGATCGACTTGGAGGCGTGTGAGGCGAAATACGAGGGCTGGCGTAAGGCCGTCGATAAATCGCGGGGGTGGGTCTAGAAAAGCAGCGTGGCAGGATGTGCCGATAGGCCATCACAGTATTCATTAGCGATCGGAGATGAGAGGTTTGCGATTCAGGAAAATATGGCTCAACATCAATGATGTGGATCGGATGATTGTTTGCGATCCTGAAAAGGATACGCTGGCGGATGTGATCAGAAGGCTTGGATTAAGAGGAACAAAGATCGGATGCGATACCGGCCAGTGCGGCGCGTGCACGGTTCTGTTGGACGGTGTGCCAGTCCGGAGCTGCATTACGAAAATCAAGGCTGTGCCGGAGTATTCAAAAATCATAACAATCGAGGGAATTGGCACGCCTCAGCATCTTCACCCCTTGCAGCAGGCATGGATTATCTATGGCGGGGTGCAGTGTGGTTTTTGTTCGCCGGGTTTTATCGTCTCGGCAAAAGCGTTGCTGGATGTCAATCCATCTCCCTCGAGGCAAGAAGTTCGCGATTGGTTTCAAAAACATCGCAATCTTTGCCGTTGCACGGGTTATAAGCCGTTGGTCGATGCCGTCATTGCCGCCGCCGAGGTGATGCGTGGCGAGAAAACGATGGAGGATCTTTCATTTCAATTTGATGGGGATCATATTTATGGAACCCGCTACCCCAAACCGACTGCGCTGGCAAAAGTCACCGGCCTTTGCGATTTTGGAGACGATATGGGGGCGATCATGCCGCCCGGCGTATTGCACTTGGCGATTGTTCAGCCCGAGGTTTCGCATGCAAAAATTTTGAATATCGATTTTTCCGAAGCGGAAGCGATGCCCGGCGTTGTCAAGGTCATTACCGCAAAAGATGTCAAGGGCACGAACATAGCCTCGGCTGGCCTGAAGCACCCTCGCGCAATTTGCGACACCCAACTGAAACCAATTATTTGCAGCGACAAGATTTTCCGTTATGGGGATGTGGTTGCCGTCGTTGCCGCTTCTACAAGAGAGGAGGCTCGAGCCGCTGCGAAAAAAGTCGTGGTTGAACTGGATGTGCTGCAAGCCCATATGACCGCGCTGGATTCGCTGGCACCCGGAGCGCCGCAAATTCATCCTCAAACGCCGAACATCTATGGAATCAATCGTGTCGTGAAGGGCGAGGATACGCGAAAAATTATTCCAGACGCAAAATATGTGGTGGAAGGCAGCTTTTATTCCTCGCGCGAACCCCACTTGCCGATTGAGCCCGATGTCATACAGGCTTATTGGGATGAAGAGGACAGGATGACGATCCAGTGCAAAAGTCAGACGATTCACGCCACGAAAGATTTAATCGCTGACGGCATCGGACTCTCGCCTGAAAGGGTGCGTGTTATCCAGAACCCGACCGGCGCGAGTTTCGGTTATTCCATGAATCCTACCGGGTATGCAATCGTTGCCGCATGTGCCATGGCGTTGGACGCACCGGTGACGCTGACGATGTCCTACCCTGAATTCCAGGCCTTCAGCGGGAAAAGGTCTCCGTCCTACACCAACGCTCGTTTGGCTTGTGATCAGGATGGCAAGATCGTTGCGCTCGAATACGATATGGCATTGGAAAGTGGCGCATATCCTGAAACTTCGACCAAGCTGGGGGATAAGGCCGTACGTTTCGTTGGCAATCCCTACAACGTTCCGAATATCAACGGTATCTGCAAATCCGTTTTATCCAACCATTCTTTTGGCGTTCAGTTCAGAGGTTATGGCTCGCCGCAGAGTTACACCTCTTCCGAAGCGCTGATGGACATGATGGCGGAAAAAATCGGCATGGATCGTTTCGAATTCAGGTATCTCAACATTGCGAGGCCCGGCGATCTGACCGTCAACAGCTATCCGTATCGCGAATACCCCATGCAAGAAATGATGGATATGATGCGCCCGTACTACAAGGAAATGGTGGAGAGAGCCAAAAACGCGAGCACGGATACCAAAAAGCATGGTGTTGGCGTTGTTTGGGGTGGATATCACGTAAGCGTTTTGAAAGATAAATGCGCGGTCGAGTTGGAGCTGAACCCGGATGGCACTGTTACGCATTTTAACTCCTGGGAACAGATGGGGCAGGGGGCCGATATCGGCGCTCTCGTCCATGCGCACGAGGCCCTGCGCCCGTTGGGTATCACTCCGGATCGAATCAAGCTTGTACAAAACGATACCGCAATTACGCCGGTAACAGGCCCTGCGGCGGGCAGCCGGTCGCACTACATGGTCGGAAACGCAACGATACAGGCGGCGAATGCGCTGATAGACGCGATGCGTAAGCCAGACGGCAGCTTTCGAACGTACGATGAAATGCTCGCCGAAGGGATCCCTACGAAATATAAAGGGGTATCCGACACCAATGACAACACCGTCGCGATCGACCCCGACACGGGGCACGGCGACGCGTCTCCGGAAGCGAATTATCTGTTGATGCTGATGGAAGTCGAGGTAGACCTGACAACGTATAAAACGAAAGTCGTATCGGTGAAGGCTGCTTCAGATATTGGCAAAGTCGGCAACTTGTTGGCGGTGGAAGGCCAGGCTTATGGGGGTCTTTCCCACTCGATCGGTTTTGCGCTCAGCGAGGACTATAGCGATCTTAAACGGCATTCCACGATGCAAGGTGCCGGTATCCCGAATATTCAGGATATCCCTGACGATATTGAATATATTTTCCATGAAACCCCGCGGGAAAGGGGGCCACATGGCTCAAGCGGTTGTTCCGAAGGTTTTCAGAGCGCCGGTCACATGGCGGTGATTAACGCGATCTATGACGCGGTCGGCGTTCGAATCTATGAGTTGCCCGCCAAGCCGGAGAAAATGAAAGCGGCTTTAGAGGCGAAAGCGCGCGGAGAAGAATTGTCTCCGAAGCGATATTTTTTAGGGGGCGACTTCTATGAAACGTTGGATTACATCAAAAATAACCCAGTAAAAAAGTAGAGGGGGAAGGAATAATGAAACGAAACAAGAAAATACCGTGTGTTGTGATGCGTGGAGGGACGAGCAAGGCGCTTTTTTTTCATGACAAAGATCTTCCCGGAGATGAAGGCGAGCGGGATAAGGTGCTTTTGAGCGCGTGTGGCAGCCCGGATCTTCGGCAAATAGACGGTTTGGGCGGAGCGACGACATCGACGAGCAAGGTGGCCATCATTAAAAAAAGCGCGCGGAGCGATGCAGATATAGACTATACCTTCGCTCAAGTCGACGTAAGCAATCCGATTGTTGGAAAAACAATGAATTGCGGCAACATTTCTTCGGCGGTCGGCCCCTTCGCAGTCGATGAAGGTCTCGTCGAGGCAGTGGAACCGATGACGGAGGTGCGTATTTTCAACACGAATACGCAGAAAGTAATCATTGCGCAGGTTTCCGTTCATGACGGCCTGGCTTTGACTGAAGGTGACTTCGCGATCGACGGTGTCCCGGGAACGGGTGCCAGGATCATGCTGAAGTTCGTAGCGCCCCAGGGCGCCGCTTCCGGAAAATTGTTGCCCACAGGGAATGCGAAGGACAGTATCGAAATCGAAGGCCGCGTTTATGAGTATTCTTTTGTGGATGCCGCAAACCCGGTTGTTTTTGTGCACCCGGAAGATTTTGGCCTGACAGGAACCGAAATTCCATCACAATTCAACGCGCTGCCGAACTGTGCGGACATCTGCAGGGTTTTGGAAATCATTCGAGGTACTGGCGCGGTTACTTTGGGCTTTGCGAAAGATTTGGAGGATGCGCGAATCAATAGCCAAACCCTGCCAAAGATTGCTTTCGTAACTTCGCCAACAACCTATACGGCGGGGAGTGGGAAGAAGATCGAGTCCGGCGACGTGGATATGGTCGGTCGCCTCTTCTCGGTCGGGATGAAAATGATCGACGCCTATATGGGCACAGGAGCCATTTGCACAATCACTGCGGCAAATACCCCCGGCACAATTGTCAACGAAATCGTGTGTGCGAATCGTGTAAATGGCAGAGTGGAGCATATCCGCATCGGGCATCCCTGGGGTGTCATGGACGCTTACGCCGACCTGGAGATCAAGGGAGACGGAACCCACACGGTGTACAGCGGCAATCTTGATCGTACGGCCAGGCGCCTCATGGAGGGCAGCGTCTACGTCAGGGATTAACGGCGGCAGGATCGACGAAACCATTTCGTTTGTAAAGAAAGGAGAATAAAATGGCTACAGACACTCTTTTACAAGGCATCATGATGGCGTTTAGTCCGGGGAATATAATGTGGATCGTGATCGGCGTCATTCTGGGTATGATCGGTGGCACATTGCCAGGCCTCTCCGGAAGCACCATGATTGCTGTTTTGTTGCCGGTCATGTACAAGATGCCGCCGGGTGCGTTGACCATGGCAATCATCGGTGTTTATGCCGCCGCGACTTATTCAAGTGGCACGGCGGGCATCCTCTACAACATCCCCGGAGACGCTCCGGGCGTTCCCACTACGATCGAGGGATATCGGCTGACCTTGCAAGGAAAGAGCAAGGACGCCCTTTCCATCGCGTGTTGCGCCTCGCTGATCGGCAATACCTTTGGCGTGATCTGCATGGTGGTGTTGATTCCCTCGTTCGTGTACGTCATCGCGTTCTTCGGCACCGCGGAGCGAGCCCTGTTTTCCATCCTGGCACTGGTGTTGGTCTCCGTCGGTGTGGTGACCCGTGAGGACCCGTTCAAGGGATTGGTCGGCATGGGGATCGGGCTCATTATGGGAACCGTTGGAACGCAAGCAAACGTGGGCGGTATCCGATTTGTCGGAAAGATGCCTCTGCTGTGGGACGGTTTTTTAAATTTATGGATCATTTTGGGAGTCTACGCGATCCCGCAAGTGATGCGTCTACCGCAGCTCAAATACGCCCTGGACAAGATGCGTAACTTGGCAGGGAAAGATTATATCGAATCTCCCTTTGCGTTCTACGGTTTGGGCTGGAAGGTTGCCAGACAGAATGTCAAGGCGATATTGAGGTCCTGCGTGTTGGGCACGGTGATCGGCATCATCCCCGGCATTGGTGCCTTGACCTCCGGCTGGCTGGCTTACGCCACCGCGCGGAAAAATGTCAAACATCCGGAACTGGTGGGTACGGGCTCAGTGGAGGCCATTGCCTGCATCGAAAGCGCCAACAACGCAGCGGTACCCGGTACGCTGATCCCGATGTTCTCTCTGGGCATTCCGGGCAACACGACGGCGGCAATTATCCTCAGCATCTTTATTCTGGCTGGTTTATACCCAGGTCCCCAGATGATGCAGCAAAACGGCGATTTGGTATGGGCGATCGTGACTGGCTGCTTCATCACGGGCATCGCGTTTTACATCTTGGCGTATCCGTTCCGTCTCGGATGCGGAAAGCTGGTCATGCTTCCCATCAACTGGATGATCGCCGTCATGGGGCCGTTGATCCTCTTGGGTGCTTTCTTGGCGAAGAACAGCATCCCCGGAGGCAATGTCACCTTGGTTTTCGCGCTGGTGTCGATTTTCTGTTCTTGGATCGGTGTTCCTGTCACGGGATTGTTGTTGGGTAACATTCTCTGTCGCACGATCGAGGTGGATTTGATCCGGGCTTACCAGCTCGACGGGATTACTCGGTTTTTCCGACCGGTTCCTGCCGTCATGATTCTGATCATCCTCTCCATCTTCGCCATTGGCGTCTATCAGAATTACTTTTCGAAAAAACGCAAGGAAAACGCCGCGAGCGCAATCAAGATGGTGGGGCAGGGCGATGATGACGAGCTTCTGACCGATCAGGACGACAACATTGTCGAACTGGACGAGGAACAGAAGAAATTGGGCAAAGAGGCACGGAAGCGGGTGGCTGAAAACAAAGAGGCTTTCACCTTTCTGGCGGCCGGACTTATCGCATTGGCGTTAGGCATTGTGGTGTTTACCATGTCCGCGTCTTTCGGCAGGTTATCGCGTCTCTGGCCGAGGTTGATCGCCACCGTCTTTTTGTTCCTTCCGGGCGTGATCTTATCCATTCGCGCTTTTTTCGAACGCGAAAAGATTGCCTGTTATTTCAAGGAGCGCGTTCCCAAGTCCGCGAAAAGTAAGCGCGATATGATCGACAGCTGGGTTATCTATGCCCTGTTGATTATCTGCTTCAACCTGAGCCCCGTCCTTGGATTCATTGAGGTATGCGCGTTATTTGCTTTCGCCGTATCTCTATATTTGAATCCAAAAAATATCAAGAATGCTGTGCTCGCGTTTTTCGTTATAGGAGCATTCATTGCTACGATGAAATATGGTTTCAGTTTCCTCTTGCCCCGCGGTCCGCTTGGCATTTAGGCGCCGCAGAAAAGAAAGGAGTAGAAGATGATGAAAAAAGTTTTATCGTTCTTGTTGCTGCTCGTTTTGATATCCATAGGAACCGCCGTCATGGCAGCACCGACCGATCCATGGAAGCCCGACCATGAAATCCGCCTGATTGTGACTTTTGCGCCAGGCGGCAGCACCGACGTCGTGGGCCGTATGGTAGCCGAATACATGGCGAAAGAACTTGGCGTTCCGGTTGTTGTAGACAACATTCCCGGTGCCGGCGGTGTCATAGGGTTTACCGAGCTTTTTACGCAGCCTGCTGATGGCTACACATTATCCATGGCAGGTTCCAGCAATAGCCCTTGGGCTTGCGAGGCGTTGTCCCCGGAGACGCCGCCATGGAGGGGCGACGATTTTATGTCGCTCGGCACCGTCACGGCTCTCAGCACAAACGCAGGTATTGTGTGCAAGAAAGATCGTTGGCCGGATTTTATGTCACTGATTGCCGACGTAAAAGCAAAACCGGGCAAAATCAAACTGGGTTATATTGGCCCTGGCCAGCCTTTTGACGCGCGGGTTTGGGAGCTGGAAAAAGTTACAGGACTTTCTTTCAATGTCGTTTACTACTCGGACTCGGCCAGTATTCAAACGGATCTCCTCACCGGCGATCTCGATATAGGAATTATTTATGCCAACCGGGCCGATTTTGCGAGCAACGAGAATTTTTCGATTCTCGTGCTCTGGGGGGAAAACTCGCCGGAGGGATATCCGGTTCAGGGAATCCCTTTCCTTTCGGAATTTGCTGACCAGTTGGGCTTCAAGTGGGAGGATACCAAGTACGTATCGAAAAACAATCTCACGCAGGATGTGCTCATAAGATCCAATACCGACCCGGCGATTGTGGCTCGTCTTCAGGAGTGTATCGCGAAGATACACAATGCCCCCGGCTATAAAGAAGCCATACTCAAGACAAGCTGGCCTCATTACATCAGTGGGCCGGATTCCACCGCCGCCTACCAGAGTGAAGGGAAGGCATTGCTGGAATTTGTGAATTCTCCGGAATACGAGGTCTTCATCAACAGGGGAAATTAGTGGATCGCTTGGCATTTAAGCGCCTCGGGAAAAAAACGGGGGGTGATGAATATATGAATATGCGTATATAGTTTCGGGTGGTTCGTGCTTTGTGATCCAGTGATGTCAGCCAGCGGAACATGCGATGTTCGCATGATTGGGAGGAAGGAGTAAAAGAGGATGAAAAAAGTCTTGTTGTTCCTGTTGTTGGTCGCCTTGATATCCGTAGGTTCCGTCGTCATGGCGGCGCCGGCCGCGCCATGGAAGCCGGATCATGAAATTCGCCTGATCGTAACCTTTGCGCCTGGCGGCAGCACCGACGTCGTAGGCCGTATTGTGGCTGAATTCATGTCGAAGAATCTCGGCGTGCCGGTCATTGTCGACAACGTTCCCGGTGCCGGCGGTATCATCGGGTTTACTGAGCTTTTTACGCAGCCCAATGATGGCTATACGTTGGCCATTTCCAGTTCCAGCGCCAGCCCTTGGGCTATTGAGGCGCTTTCCCCGGAGACCCCGCCCTGGAAAGGCGACGATTTTGTCTCGCTCGGTACCGCTACGAGCCTCAGCACGGTCGCTGGTTTTGTGTGTAAGAAAGACCGTTGGCCGGATTTCATGTCGTTCATTGCGGATGTAAAAGCCAACCCAGGCAAAATCAAGTTTGGATATCAAGGCCCTGGCCAGCCCAATGACGCGCGTATTTGGGAACTGGAAAAAGTTGCAGGACTTTCATTCAACATCGTTTATTACGCAGACTCTGCGAGCATCCAAACGGACCTCCTTACAGGCGACCTTGATGTTGGGCTGGTTTTTGCCAATCGGGCGGACTTTGTGACGAACAAGAATTTTTCGATATTGGCGCTCTTTGGTAAGGAATCGCCGGAGGGATATCCGGTGCAGGGGATTCCTTTCCTTGCGGACTTTGCCGACCAGTTGGGTTTCAAGTGGGAGGATACGAAATTTGTATCGAGGAATAATCTCACGCAGGATGTGATTATACAGTCCAATGCAGACCCGGCGATTATTGCGCGCCTTCAGGAGAGTGTTGCGGAGATCCATAAGGATCCTGCTTACAAAGAAGCGATCCTCACGACGGGCTGGCCCCTTTACCTCTCCGGGCCGGACTCCACCGCGGACTACAAGGCTGAGCGGGATGCGTTGCTGGAATTTGTGAACTCGCCGGAATATGAGATTTTCATCAACAGGGGAAATTAGCCAGAGTATGAGTCCCTGTTAAACGGATAAGAGGGGTGTAGCGATGAAAAAGACATTGTCATTCCTGTTGCTTATTATCTTGGTGTCTCTCTGCTCTGCCGCTGTAGCAGTCGCTGCAGACACATGGCAGCCGGATCATGAGATTCGTTATATCGTACCCTACGCGCCCGGAGGTGCTTCGGACGCCATCGGACGGATCGCCGCCGAATTTCTTTCGCAGGAACTTGGCGTGCCGGTCATTATCGACAACATCCCGGGTGCCGGTTGCGTGATTGGCTGGACCGAGCTTGCCACGCAGCCTGCCGACGGCTACACCGTCAGTATGGCCAGCACTGTCGCCAGCCCTTGGTCGGCGATCGCATTTTCGCCGGAGACCCCGCCCTGGAAAGCCGACGACTTTATCCCGGTCGGTTCCATGACGGGCCTCGGTGCCACGGGCGGTTTTGTGACCAAGAAGGGCCGTTGGCCGGATTTCATGGCGTTTATCAAGGAAGTGAAGGAGAAGCCCGGCAAGATCAAGTACGGTGTACAAGGGCCGGGTCAACCGATGGACACCCAGCTTTGGGAGTTGGAAAAGGTGGCCGGGCTTGAGTTCAATGTGGTCTATTACTCGGATTCGTCGAGTATCCAGACGGATCTCCTGACCGGGGACCTTGACGTTGGGTATATCAACGCAAACCGGGTCGACTTCGTGGCCAACGAGAATTTCGATATTCTCTCCTTGTGGGGCCATGAGATACCGGCGGAATATCCGGTGCAGGGCCTGCCGCACCTCATCGATTTTGCCGATGAATTGGGTTTCAAGTGGGAGGATACCACCTATCTTCCCCTGAACTTTGTCCGGCAGGATCTCATCGCACGGGCCGATACGGCCCCGGCGATCCTAGCGAGACTGGGGCAGGCTGTGGAGAACATGTCGAAAAACCCGGAGTATAAAGAGAAGATCCTCTCCGTAGGTTGGCCGTACTATATTAACTCGGAAGAGGCCCTTGCCGACTATCGCCATTTGGGCCAGGTATGGGACGCGGCTCTGAAATCACCGGAGTATCAAGCGTTTTTGGACAGAATCACGAGATAAAGAATCGGACGCGTTTTTTAGATGTGCCAATGACGCTACATTGCGTTTAAGCACGTTTGGAATACGCTAAAAAAAGCAGCCCACTTTGTTGCGGGCCACAGGATGATCTGGCATCAAAGTGGGCTGTTTTTTGAATGACGAATTGGAGGAGATTGATATGCGTCTATGGCACCAAAGCACGACAGATTTGAATCTGTTGCCCAAATATCGCGGAAATATCATCAACCACGCGAGACAGGTACTCGATCCCGGCATTACGGTGGAGCCCCATGGTTTTCCCGCCGGTACAAGACCGGAGGATGTCACGGAGGACATCATGCAATATCCTTACGTCCGGTTTCTCTGCGAACGTCTGGTCTGTGAGGCGGCGCTCACCGCAGAGCGGGACGGTTTTGACGCCATGACCATCGGATGCAATCTGGACATCGGGTTGCGTGCGGCTCGCTCCTTCGTCAATATCCCCGTGGTCAGCGTCACGGAATCCTCCATGCACACGGCGTGTATGTTGGGCCGGAAATTTGCCTTTGTCACCATCAGTAATTTCTTGAGGTCGCATCTCACCGTCACCGTGGAGGAGAATGGACTCCAGGATCGGTTGGCCTGCGTGGTCACCCTGGAGAATCCCTATGCCGGTCGCTCTAATGAAGCGGAAACTCACGGGCAGCGGCCGATCTATCGTTTTGTGACGGAGGAGAAGGACGAAGCCGAACGCCTCTTCCTCCTCGCCTGCGAAAGGGCCATCGCCTTGGGCGCGGACGTCTTGATACCGGGAGAGGGGATTCTCAACGAGTTCATCTTTGAGCGTGGCCTGTCGCAGTGCAACGGTGTGCCGATTCTGGATGCGAACGCGACATTGTGGCATTGCGGGATCATGATG
>QMCD01000997.1_pt2 | contig 18447 bp, 14 predicted proteins | sample 1821841 | NCBI WGS metagenome assembly QMCD01 (sample SAMN01991225, study PRJNA193472) | Termite gut metagenome, whole genome shotgun sequencing project. | isolation source: worker | host: Macrotermes natalensis
ACGGCAATCACGCCCGCCAAAAATAACAAATATAATTTGTCTTTTTCTTTTAAAACAATCACAAAAATCAAACAAACAAACAAATGCACCCAGTTGAAAGGGTTTTCAAAATACGGTGTAAAAATTTTATTCACACACGCCAGCACGGCAGACACAAACATCATCGCCAGTAAAATTTTTGAACGCACAGGCCATATTGTTTTTTGTATAAAATAACCGTAAACCAAAATTATAAAATACACCCCGCCGTATTTGACAAATGATTTGCATATCTCCAGCAAATTCTGCCACGAAAAAAATGAGCCTTTGTTCACAAAGAAATAATGCAGTGCGGGCGACGAGACGTACCGTTTCAAATAATACAAATACTCCAAAAACTTAGCCCACGTCAGCCCCTGCCAAAACAAGATTCCAAACGATACCGCAGGCACCGCCAAAAACGCAGCCGCACACTGCCAGACAAGTTTTCTTTGATAAAAAACCGCCGCCAAAACAACCGCACAAGCAACAACGCAGTCATATTTGTTAGTCACGGAAATCCCTGCAAACAGGCAGGCCAACGGCAGCAGCCGGGTTTTGTCAGGCGTCTTAAAATACCGCAGCAAACACAAAAATGATACCAAAAATGCGCTCAGCGAATACGGCATAGCGTATGCATACGGCAGCACAAAATTGTAGAACTTTAAACTAAACGCCCCTAAAACAATGTACCAGGCGATAATCAAAAAACTTATCCCTCTGTTTAAAAAAACTCTGGCAATCGCGTAAAGCAAAACCATAATGAACGCGCCGTTCAGCGCACCGGCTGTTTTGAGCACATTTGCATCAACACCGAAAATCTTGTACAACAACGCGTTGAACTGATATGACAGCGGCCCAAATATATTAAAAATGTCTTTGTACAACACTTGCCCGTCAAGCATTTGCACCGGACGGTAAAGTTCACGGCCCGAGTCTGTCATCACATCGCCAAAAAACTGCCAGTACACGGCAACAAAAACCAAATATAGAATTATTACTCCCAATACAGCGGCAAAATCTTTTTTATTCATAAGTATAAAATTAATACAAAAACAGTGAAAAATCAAATTGTACAGCCTGCACCGCGGCATTGACACGCCAAAAGGCTTGTGGTATTTTGATACAATGGATATAGCTTTAATAATACCTTATTACCACACGCACATGGTAATTCCGCAGCTGGGAGTTGGATATTTGTCATCTTATTTAAAATCCAACGGGTTCAGTGTGAAAATTATTGACGCGCTAAAAAACAAACTTGATAACAAACAGATTTTAAAAATTTTGAAAAAAAATAATATCAAAGCCGTCGGTATAACCTGCGTGACGAGCAACTACGACACGGTTGCGCAGCTGTCAAAGTTTTTGAAAGAAAACGATATCAAAACAATAATAGGCGGTGTTCATTCAACATTTTTGCCCTACCGGACGCTGAAAGATACGGCTGCCGATTTTGTTATTTGCGGCGAAGGTGAAATCGCGCTGACGCAGCTTGTACGCCAGGGATTTGACAACAAAGGGATAAAGGGCGTGTACAGCCTGGCTGATTTAAAGGATGAGACCACACCGTTTGAAAGAGCTGAGATTGTGGAAGACCTTGATTCGCTGCCGTTCCCGGATTACGAGCAGATGGACCCGAGAGATTATCCTATCGCGCCGCAGGGATTCTTTGTAAAAACTCCGCCCGTTGCGATGGTCACAAGCTCACGCGGCTGCCCGTACTCATGCACGTTTTGCGCAAGCCCTGCATTCTACGAAAAAAGAATCCGGTTCCGCTCACCAAAAAATGTTGTTAACGAAATCAAATGGCTGGTTGAAGAATACGGTGTCAGAGAGGTTCAGTTTGCCGATGATAACGTGACGTTAAAACGCGCGCATATTGAAGAAATTTGCAACCTGCTGATTGAAAACAATATCAAAATAAGTTTGTGTTTTACAAACGGGATACGTGCGGACAAAATTGACGACGAGCTGATGCAGCTTATGCACAAAGCCGGATGTTACTACGTGTCGCTCGGCATTGAGTCGGCTAATCCGCAGATTTTGAAAAATATCAAAAAAAGCGAAACGATTGAGACCATTGAAGCGGCGATAGATATCGTCAGACGCAGCGGCATTCTTTGCGGCGGACTTTTTATTTTCGGGCTGCCGGGCGAGACAAAAGAAACAATCAAAGAGACATATAATTTTATTATGAACTCAAAACTTGACAGGCTTCAATGCTCAATTTTGGGTGTGCTGCCGGGGTCTGAATTGTGGTACACATTTCAAAACGAGTTTGTGTTTGAAACATCCAAAGCAAACTTTCGCGAGCCGACGTGGGTGCCAAAAGGCTTGACCAAACAGGATTTGATGGATGCGCAAAGCAACACGATGCGCAGTTTTTATCTCAAAAACCGCGTATTTTTAAAACATTTGAGCCTGTTCAAACTGTCGCAATTTAAATACCTGCTGCGCAGAATTTTTGATTACAGAATCTTTCAATCCTGATTTTTACCGGCCAGCTTTTCTTTCATAACACGTTTTGAGATTTTGTAATCCGGCAAATCGTTACCCTCATCGTTCGGGTTGACATTTTTTATCCACAGGCTGAACGCTTTTTCCGGAAGATAATTTACCGACTCATCAATGATAAGATTTTTAATCTCGGCCGCAGACTTGCCGTTGTATTGCCTTAACCCCAGATAGTCAAGCGTTTTCATAAAATTCTTGCGCAGCGCATAGTTTATCAAATCCTTGCTGCGCTTTTGTTTGAGCACAACACCTTCGTCTTTGTCTTCCGCATCGCAAGGGAAAAGTTTTCCAAACCGGTTTACGTTCGCCTCGCCGATTTTGTCTTTGAGCCCTTCAAGTGTTTGTTCTGTCAACCGGTAACCCTTGTAAAAATTATTCATCGGAATAGGCGTCGGTTTGTACGAAACCTCAAAATTCACATCCGCGCGGCAGCCCTCGTGGTCAAGTTTTATATCCAAATTGTCCGGCACAAACCCGTTCTGGAACAACAAAACCTCACGCATAGTCAACGGCTTTGAATGGTTCTTCCTTTTGCCGTTGAGAAAATACAGGCAATATTTTAAAACATCCACCGTACCTTCAACGTCAGCAAACGCATCGTGTGCGCCTTCCAAATTCTTGCCGAACAAGAACTTATATTGTTCGCCAAGTTTTTTCTTCGCGCCGACGTACGGGTGAATTCTTTGTATCAAAATAAACGGGTCAAGCACTTTGCTGTCGCGGTGCGGTTTCAAGGCAGCTTGATCGTTTTTGGTAACGTTGTAACTTAACACCGCGTTTCTTAACATCCCCATATCAAATTTTGAATTGTACGCAACAATAACACCGTTCTCCTTTTTCATATACTCATTCATAAACGGTTTTAAAAATTTGTTGATTTCAGGCTTGCCCTGAACATCTTTGTCATAGATTCCGTGAACTTGTGACGCGGCATCCGGTATCGGCATTTTTGGGTCAATAAGCTGGTTTACACCCGACCCTTTGACAACATTCCCGTTCTTCACCTGAATCGCACCAATCTGGATAATCCTGTCCAGCGGTTTTGATATATCGCTGTTGTTGATACCGGTTGTTTCGGTATCAAAGACAATGCAATTGATTGCAAGTTTGCCGTTTTTGCCGGTGATAGGCACATCAAGCGATTTGTTTTTAGAGGTGTTTCGCAAATCCTCAATATTGTGCGCAAACCTCATCCGCGACTCTTTTGACCCGAGCGTGTGAAACGTTGCCAGCGGCTTTGTCACATTGTACGGGTTGAAACGCTGCACCCAGCTGATATCTTTAACCTCGGCAAGCGCGTTTGCAAACTGGAACGCGTAGATTTCGTTATCAGTTGCCTTTGTAATATCAAACGGGATTTTGTACAAATTGTCCGACCCGCATTTTGAATAGTCAACAAAATTGCTGGTGTTATACAACCCCTTACCCCAGTAAGCGGTGCCCTCAACGCTTTTTACCACAAGGTCTTCAAACGTCTTTGCGGTAAAAGCCGGCTGCGCGATTGCGCCGGAGCGCACAAAAACATCCGATGCATAACTTTTGTGCACCGGCTGCCGCTGCACATTTTTCTTTTCAAAATTATAACTAAAAATCGGTGCTATTCTCATGCCACGCCCTCCGGCAGTTCATCGTATTCAAAAACCGAATGGTCGTGAAAATCTTCCAGCGAATCTTTTGAGTGAATCCAATCTTTGTCAAACTGATGGACAAACACGTTTGCTATATCATGGTTGGTGAAGGCAATTGCGCATTCGTTGTTGCCGCGTTTGTATTTTTCTTTTTCGTTATTTCTTTTCTTGACCAAATCGTAGTAGTCAATCACCTTTGCAAACGAGGCTTTTTGGCTTTCATCAAACGTTAATTTTTTACCGCCGACCTCAAGCGTGCACGACCCGAGTTTTGTAAGTTCCGCATAACTTTTTTTCATCGTCTGACGTCTTATCCGCAGCGCCTCGTGGTCAAGGTCAACCGATTTCGGGTTGTAGAATGTCGGAATGCCCAACTCTTTTTCATAAGGTACAGCCTCTTTCAGGTACCCTCTGATTTGCTTGTTGAGTTTTCTGCTGTAAAGTTCGTAGTCGCCGCGTTTGCCTTTTTCAAGGTTGGAGTTAAGCCCCTGCGCCGACCAGTTTGTAGAGCCGATAACAATTTCTTTGTTGTCAAAGACCGCCCATTTTGAGTGCATTCTCTGGTTGATACGTTCATCAAAATTGTAGAGCCTAACCGGTACATTGTTTTCAACCAGCGTACTGTAGGCCTTGCGGCAATACGGGAACTCTTCCAAAATCTCCGACGCAACGATAAATTTTGCATCAAGCGTCCCTTCTTTGTGGCGCTTGACGACTGTTTCAATTATCTCTTTATCCGATAACACAAACAATTCGGCGCGGACTGTTTTGGCGCTATCAATTCTTTGTTTGAGGTAATCCCGTGTCGTCTCTTTTCCTTCCTCGCCGACAAGCTCCAGCTCGCGCGGTTTAGTTGCGAGAATTTTTATCGCCGGCCGTGCAACGGGGTTTGTCTTAACCAAGTCCAAACGGTATTCGCTGTAGCGATTCCGGTCATTCGGGTTGTCATAAAGCTCCCCGACAACCCGCATATACTCAACGTTTTCGCGCTTAATCTCACGGTTCAACCCGTTGTATTTGTACTGCTCGGCCTTTGTCAAAGGACCCGTGATAAGTTTGGTTGCGCCAAGCCGCTGCCACGCAAACTTCCAATCCTTGTTGAAAATTTCTTCAATAATATTATCAACTTCTGAGTTTTGTTGACCCGGAAGTGTTTCAATAGCGACACACGCATCGTGGTTGGCAACAGAGTGGCTGCCCCAATTCATCCCGCCGATAATAACGTGCCTGCCGTCAACCGCAAGCATTTTAACGTGCTGCAGCGTCGCACCCTGCTGCGCCGCGCGCGGATACGGTACAACATCAATATCATTTTTTTTCAGATATTTAATCATGTCCATGTTGTTGTAATGTTTTCTGTAACCGTTGCCGTCAATGTACCACTTGTGCGCGTCAAGAATCACCTGGATTTTCATATCCGGATTTTGCTTGCGTTTTTGGATAAGCGTTTTTAGAATCTTTTGCTGCTGTTCAAATCCCGGAACAACCTCCGCGCCGCTTGCAGGCCATTTGTGGCCGTCTATTTTAAGGTTCTGAAACTCAAACATCTCAATTTGGATTGATTTTTCAGCCTTTTGCAAGAACTGCATGGTTTTGTCAAAAATCTGCTCGCCGTCAATAAGGGTCGTGATATTTGTTTTGCCAACTTGTCTTGCGATAGATGCCTCCGGCAAAACCCGCGGCTGCCAGAAAAGATGTTTCAAATATTCCCTCAAATACGTATCAACCGAAACATGCTGCTTGTTTGCGCCGTCAATTATTCTGACCGCCAAAGGTTTTGACACACCCGGAAGGTCAACCGGATTGATATTTTTCGGCGTCGGATATTGCGCCACGGGAAGTACTTCCTTTTTAGGCTTGGCGCTAAAAGGGATTACGTTGTTTGTGTATGTAATTACAGGGTTAATTCTCAATTTTTCCGTCCAATATATTCTTGTAGTTCGCTGTCGCGTACAAGTCAGTCATGCCGGAGATAAAATCCACCACCGCCTGCTTGTACTCTTTTTTTTCTTCCAAATTATAAATATTTGTATTTTCCAGCCAGTTAATAAAAACCTTATCATACTTGTTGTTTGGATCCGGCTGACCGTTTGCATATTTGTCAAAAAGTGTTGTTATAATTTTTGTAAATTCCGCAGACGGTTTTTGTTTTGGCGATCTGTAAATATTTTCATAGTTCCATGTTTTAATATCTTTCATCAAGTTGAAAACATTCTCAGAAAATCCGATTCCGCGTTCAGGATCGGATTGTTCAACCAAATCGTTTTCAAAAAGATTAATCAAGAACGATGCGCCGACTTTTCCGTCAAAATCAGGGATGTACTTTTGCACAATTTGTTTAAGCTGTACCATCTGATCCTCTTTTATCAAGCCGACTCTTGCGGCATCTTCAATATCGCGCCCGAGGTATGCGACTTTATCGGCGACCTTGACCACGCAGCCTTCCCAGGTGTACGGTTGTATTTGACCTGCGGTTTTAATACTTTTTAAATCAATCGGCAGCTCGCGCGGTTTTAATGCGTTTTGGTCAACCTCGCCGCAGTGGCTTATTATCCCGTCGCGAACGGCATAGGTCAGGTTCATTTTTTTCGGGTTACCATGAAAGTCGTTTATCGTAACCAAATCATCAACCACTCTCAATCCGTTTTTTTCGTGCCAGAAAGGTTCGAGCCCATTATCTTGACAAATCTGCTTTAACGCGCGCTCACCCTCGTGCCCGAACGGAGAATGCCCGACGTCATGCCCTTTACCTATCGCAAGCGCCAAATCCTGATTGAGCCCCAATCGCTGGCAAACACGCTGTGCAACGGTGGAAACCTGCTCAACGTGCGACATTCTTGACGAAACCATATCGTCAATACTAAAGCCGTCAAATTTTTCGCCCAAAATCAAACTCATATCAAACGCCGGAAACGATTGGGATTTCAGTCTGAGCCGCTCATAACACGGCGAATATATAATCCTGTCATAATCTTTTTGGAACGGGTTGCGAATATCAAACTTTTTTGCCTCCGTGACCTTCTCTCTTGCCGTCGCGGCAGCGTATTTGGGATTGTTCTCACCCATTTTTTCACACACAAACGAATCCGCCGCACCAAACGCAACCGCTACAACATTGCGGCTCGGCGCCGGCATGCTGGCTTGATATCTTAATCCCACTTTTCCAACTAACACTATCTTACCCCACCTCTATTTTAACACTTTTGGGTGGTTTTTTGTGCAATTGGTAAAGAAATTGTAACAAAGCCCGATTTATTGTATAATGATTGAATGGAACAGATAAACGAGTTTTTGCTGGACAACAACAAGAATCAAATAGAGGTCATCGGTAATTTTCTGCGCGGCGACACCCCTTTGTTTGTCGTCAGCGGGTTTATGGGTACCGGCAAAAACGCCGTCGTAAGATACGCACTGAAAGATTTTGAAGGCATCATCCTTGAATACAACTGTTTTGAAACGACCGTTTTGGACGATATTTTGCTGTCGTTTTTTGAGAATTTCAAAAAGCTGGAAGCCCAAGGTATCATTGAACACCCAAAGATGAAATCCGATAATTTCACACAAAAAATCGACGCCTATTTCAAAACAATCCAAACTCCGATGGTGCTCGTCATTGATTCGTTTGAAGAAGTTCTAAAAGATAACAAACGCGAGATTGTGGATTTTTTGGCGCAGCTTGCAGCCAACATAAAAGTAATTGTGATTTCGCGCGTTTACAAGCCCGACGAGTTTGCGTCAATCCCGAACAAAAATGTCACAATCCTTGCGCTATCAAAAGATATTTTTGAAAAATACCTGCGCGCATCAGGTATAAACGCGTCGGGCATGCTTTCTGAGGAGCTGTACAAATACACCCGCGGATATTTTCTCTACGCCACGTTTGCCGTTCGTGTTATGCAGCTGAAAAACCAAAGCCTGACAGATTTTATGACAGATTATAACAAAAGTCTTTTGTCATACAATGATTTTATTTTGCGCGAGATGCTTTCATTTGTGGATCCGGTGACCGGCCACCTGTTCCGGTTTTTGACTTTGATTCGCCATCCGGTACCCGTAAAACTTCTTGAAACACTCGGACTGTACAACGAGGCGCGCGTCAATTATTTTGTGCAAAACAAACTGATTGTTAATATTAACAACCAAATTTATCTGGAAGATTATTTTAAATCAATCAACGAAGAAACAATCAGCGACGGGATGGCCGTTAAAATTCACAAAGGCTGCATTGAGCTTTACGAAACCCAGCTTCCGTTAAAACCGCTTGAACGCGACCTGTTGATTTCACGAAGAACGATGCGCAAAGAAATTGATTACCACCAAAATTTTGTACCGAAAAAACCCGTTGCCGCACCGGCCGAGCAGGAAGTTGTCCAGGAAATCATTGAAGAACCCGTCAAGGTGACGGATTTGTCTTTCATATTTGAAAGCGAGGAAAGCGCCGAGGCGTTTGACGCAATCGCCGGCACAATTGAGGATTTCATAAAAGTCAGCGACGAGGAAGACGAGATTAAAAAAATGGGCGTTGCAGAACTTATCAACCGTGCGAAAGAAACCGGGTTTGATTACAAAAAAGCGCTCCGGCTTTACCAGCGCGCGTTGACACTTGAAAACGACGACGATTACTACACGTTTTTGCCTGTGATACTCACAAAACTCGCCTTCACCTGCCGTGAGCTGTCCGATTGGCACGGTGCAAAACAGTATTACAACGCGGCTTGCGAGTTTTACAAATCGGCCGGCGATACCGTCAAAGTGAACGAAATGAAACGCGAAATCGCACGGATTTATTACGAAACATTCAAAGGCGACAAGGCAAAATCGCTGCTGGAAGAGATTATCCGGGATGCGCCGGACGATTTGCAATCCTACCTGCTCTTGATTGATCTGTCCGACTCACCCGGAAAATATCTTGAAAAAGCGCTGCAAATAAACTCCGACAATAAAAACCTGCTTGCCGAACTTTATTTTAAACAGGCACTGTTTTTGGACGAGCAAGGCAGCACGGAAGAGGCGCTGCAATATTACAAAAAATGTATAGAGTCCGGCAAACACGTAGCTGCCGCATACACAAACATCGCAAGCATTTTTGAAGATGTCGGTGAGATTGGCCACGCGATAAAAGCCCTGCTGGAGAGCCTTCGTGCAGACGAGGCCGACAACAACAAAGACGGTGCGTATATGTCCGCGATGAAACTTGGCGCGCTGTACGACGATGCAAAAAAAGCGCAGTATTACAAAAAAGCGCTTGACTACGCAAACGCGCTTGCTGAACCGCTCTACATTGAGGCCGCCACAACAGCATTGGATAATTTGTATGTTGAATGAGCGAGACAAAACGGAACGCTTGCGTTCATTCAATAATTATATAAAACTTTTTTTGGAACAAAACTCGCGCCTCAATCTTATTTCAAAAAACGATGAAAAATTTTTGTACGAAAAACATATCTGCGACAGCCTTGCGATAAGCAAATTTTTTGAGCGCTTCGGGGCGGCTTCCACACTTTTGGATATCGGAACAGGCGGCGGGTTTCCGTCTGTCCCGGCTGCGATCGCGTATCCTGATTTGCAGGTTTTTGCGCTGGACAGTATCAAAAAAAAGATTAACGCGGTTGAACAAATCGGGCGCGAACTCGGCCTGACAAATTTGCATTGTATTTGCGGCAGGGCTGAAAATCTCACGCAGCGTTTTGATGTGGTCACCGCGCGTGCGGTCGCACCGCTTAAAGAGCTTGTGGCATATAATCTTGGCGACTATCTTGTCGCGTGGAAATCTGTGAAGGCCGCCGAAGAAATCGCCGACGCAAAGTCTGCGCTGAAAAAATACAACGCCGAAGTTGTTGATGTTATTGAGTATGAGCTGATGGATTTGACGCGTAATTTGGTCGTTATTCGCTATGCATAATTGTGTCCGCAGCTTTTTGCGGGTCAAGTTTGAGGCAATCTAAAGCATCGCAGGTCGTGCTGCGTTTATCCCAAAGACACGGCCGGCAGGGGCAGTCGGTTTTTAGTATGGTAACTTGCGGCGGCGCCAATTTTTTTTCATCTGTCGGACCAAAAACGCAATAGGTTTTTGTGCCCGTTGACACGGCGATATGCAGCGGCGCAGAATCCGAGCATACAAATTTTTCCGCACCCGCAATCAATTGCGCCAGCTCGCGCAGGTTTTTTGTTTTGCAAAGCTGCGGCGATGCGTTTTGCAAAATCTCTTTGATAACTTCCTCATCATCCGGTCCGCCGACAAGCATCACGTGTTTACCCGCTTCAATCAGGCGGTTTATAATCTGCGCCCAAACCTTGCCGTTGACCGTTTTCACCATCCCTTTTCTGACGCTCATTTTGCTCACACCGGGGTGGACTAAAACACTGCCTGCAATTTTCTCACCGCCCGAAATATTCACCGCCGGTAATGTTGTTTTGTTATCTGTAACCGGCGTCACAAGGTCGTGATACATATCCGCTGCGTATTGGTTTTTGTTCAGCGGCACGGCCTTTGTCAAAAGCAGCCGGCTCAAAAATCCCGTATCGTAACCGTACCGTTTTTTAATCCCGGTAAGATAAAGCAGCACAGCGATAAGCGGGTTGCCGCCGGATGAAATCACCATATCAAATTTACCGCGCCGCGCCAGATTCAGCAAGCCAATCGCGCTTTTACCCACAGGACAGATTTCATCAATCACGTACGTCAAATCTTTAATCCCTTGACTTCGCGGCTCTAATGCGAGGGTTATTTTGCCATCGGGAAACTCCTTTTTCAAAGAAATCAACGCCGGCAAAAATAGTATCTCATCGCCAATCCCGCCAAAATTTATCGCCAAAATATTCATATTGATATCTTATCATATTATTAAAAATTGTAAACAATCAGCGGTTGTACATCCACTTTTTGGCGTTTGCTTTTGATTCATTTTTTAATTATAATTCATTTATGGTAAATAAAGTTACAACAGCGGCTGTGGTGGGTTTGAAATCGTACAAGGTTGATGTGGAAGTTGATGTGAACAACTCGCTGCCGGGCGTCTCTATTGTCGGGCTGCCGGACACCGCGATAAACGAGGCTCGCGACCGCATCCGCGCAGCGATAAAGAATTCCGGGTTCACCTTTCCGGCAAAAAAAGTTATCGTGAACCTTGCACCGGCTGACCTGAAAAAAGAGGGCTCGCATTTTGACCTGCCGATTGCTATGGGAATTTTGGGTGAAGAAGGCACGGTTGAAATCCCGCCGGATTACGCGTTTATCGGTGAGCTGTCGCTTGACGGTTCAATCCGTGCGGTCAACGGTGTGCTGCCGCTGGTTTTGGGATTGGATATAAAAAACGTAATCGTGCCGGCCGCAAACGCCGCCGAGGCTGCGCTTGCAGGAATAGTCGGCGCTGACAGCGGACACTCGCAGGGGATAAATGTTTTCGGTGCGCAAAATCTGGCACAGGTCGTTGCGCATTTTATCGCAGAAAACGCATCTGATGAAACACCGCTGACACGCACCGTTGCGGACATTAATAATTATATAACCGAGGAAAATATTGACTACGAATACGATTTTAAAGATGTAAAAGGTCAGCAAAAAGCAAAGCGCGCACTGGAAATTGCGGCCGCCGGCGCGCACAACCTTGTTATGTGCGGCTCTCCGGGTTCGGGTAAAACCTTGATGGCAAAATGCTTTCCGTCAATCCTGCCGCCGTTGGAACTGCAAGAGGCGCTGGAATTGACCAAAATTTACAGCGTGTGCGGGATGTTGGCACCGGATGAACCTTTGCAGACCAGGCGGCCGTTCCGTATTGTCCACCACAAAGCCTCAGCCAACGGTATGATTGGCGGCGGCTCCAACCCAAAACCCGGTGAAATCACGCTTGCGCATCGCGGGGTTTTGTTTCTGGACGAGATGGTTGAGTTCCCGCGCAGTGTGCTTGAAACAATGCGCCAGCCGCTTGAAGACGGACAAATCACAATCTCACGAACAAAACATTCCGTTAAATATCCGGCAAAATTTACACTGCTCGGTGCGATGAACCCTTGCCCGTGCGGGTTTTTGGGGGACAAAGAAAAACACTGTACCTGCTCGGATTACCAAATTGACCGCTGCCGCTCGCGGTTGTCCGGACCGTTGTTGGACAGGATTGATTTGCATATTGAGGTGCCGCGGCTTGCAACCGATGAACTGCTCGGGACAACCCAATCATTTGCCGCCGAGAGCTCCGCGCAAATCCGCAAACGCGTCACCACAGCGCGAAAAATTCAGGCACAACGCTACGCGCAGGAAAAAATCCTCACCAATTGCGAGCTTACCCCAAAATTAATAAAAAAATATTGCAAACTTGACGCCGAAAGCGAGGCGCTAATGAAATCGGCCGCCGCAAAATATCAGCTTTCCGGCAGGCGTTTTGACCGGATTTTAAAACTCGCACGCACAATCGCCGACCTTGACGGTGCACCGGATATCGCGCAAACACACCTTATGCAGGCACTCCAATACCGCGTGCCCGAAATACTTTCCTAGTGCATATCAAAACAACCCCTGCGGTGCTTGTGTCATGCATGTGTTTGTGCAAACCCCTTTTAGCCGTCAAAACCGGCTCAACCGGCTAAATTAATTGCAATAATCCTGCGGCAAGCCCTGCAATCGCGCTGACACCCAGCACAAATACCGGTGTTCTTTTGCGGTAGAAATATATCAACAGCAATATCCCAAGCAGCAGCGCACCGAAAAGGTTGTTGACGCTATCTACAAATATCTGCGCGCCCACTGCCGCCAAAAGCCCGCAGCTGACCGGTTTTAGCACATTGATAATCGCAATCACATAGGCATTTTTTTTAAATTTTACCAGCACGCCCGAAATCGCGACAGCTATTATAAACGATGGCGCGATAAGCGCCGTAACCGCTATCAGCGCGCCAAAAACACCCGCCGTTGAAAACCCCGCGAACGCCGCGACGTTAACCCCGAAGGCGCCCGGCACAACAGAGCCCATCGCAATCATATCCGTCAACTGCTGAATGGTGTACCACTGCTTGAACTCGCTGATATTATACAAAAACGGCAGCGCGGCATGCCCGCCGCCAAAGGAAAACAGCCCCACCCGCAAAAATTCAACAAACAGTTCCCAATAAATCATTTGGCGCCCTCTTCCGATTTCATTTGCATCGCAACGGCAAACATAATCGCCATCATCACGATGGCCGACGGCGGAACCCTAAACCCTGCAAGCATTACAAACGCCGCAAAAAATAATATAAAGCTAAACCTGTCTTCCACGCTGGTTTCCCAGATATCTTGAACACCCATAAAAATCAGCATCACAACACCGATTCCTATCCCCCAAAAAATACTCTGTACAAATTTAAGATATATAATGCTGTCAAACCCCGCAGCCAGCAAGACAATCAGCGCGACAGGCGGCAAAACAAGCCCCAGCACAGCGGCAAGCGCACCCGGCAATCTGCCGAGTTTATATCCGGCCAGCGCCGCAAAGTTTGGCGCCACAATCCCGGGCAAGCTGCGCGCAACAGCATAAAACTCACACAATTGTTTTGGTTTAACCAACCCTTCAAGCTGTTTTTGCGCGACCGGTAACACAACATTGCCGCCGCCAAAAAGCATCAGTCCTATCCGGGCAAATGTCAAAAAAATCCTGAACATTGTCCTTTTCGCAGGTGCCGGCTTGGCGTGACAGAACAACCCTCTCTTATTGAACACTTTACCCCTCACTTTGACGTTGCTTTTAATCTTACCATCGCTCTTGCAATCGCGGCCTGCGCACGCTGCGCATCCAGCGCTGCGCCTTGCTCGGCAAGCCTTAGTTTTGCGCGCTCAAGCGCATCTTTTGCTCTTGCCGCGTCAATTTCATCGCCGTGTTCTGCGGTATTGGTAAGGATTAGCGCCTTTTCATCTTTAAACTGGAACACCCCGCCCATCGTTGTGAAAAATTTTTTCTGGCCGCCCTGCCGAACCGATGTCACCCCGACATCAAGCGCTGACATAACCGGGATGTGCCCGGTCAATATCCCAAACTCGCCGTCAATCCCCGGTACGACGACTTCATCTACATCTTCGTCAAAAACGACTCTTTCGTGTGTGATTATTTTTAAGTGCATTTTTTCTTCCTCTGCGCCGGTTATTGTTGCTATGGAGCAGCACGCGCGTTACAGTTTTTTCGCTTTCGCGACCGCTTCTTCAATTGTGCCGACCATATAGAACGCTTGCTCGGGCAAGTCGTCGTGCTTACCTTCAATAATTTCTTTAAAGCCCTTGATTGAATCGGCCAGCTTGACGTATTTGCCTTCCATGCCGGAGAATTGCTCTGCAACAAAGAACGGCTGCGACAAGAACCGTTGGATTTTTCTTGCGCGGTTAACTGTTTCTTTGTCCTCCTCGGAAAGTTCGTCCATACCCAAAATCGCGATGATATCTTGAAGCTCTTTGTATTTTTGAAGAATTTCAAGCACCCGGCGCGTGACGTTGTAGTGCTCTTCGCCAATGATATGCGGGTCAAGCACGCGCGAGTTGGATTCAAGCGGGTCAACCGCCGGATAAATCCCGAGCGATGCGATTTGACGCGACAACACCGTTGACGCATCAAGGTGGGAGAACGTTGTTGCAGGCGCCGGGTCGGTCAAGTCATCGGCCGGTACGTAAATCGCCTGAACAGATGTGATTGATCCGTCTTTTGTTGATGTAATACGCTCTTGAAGGTCACCCATCTCGGTTGCAAGCGTCGGCTGGTAACCAACCGCAGACGGAACGCGTCCCAAAAGCGCCGAAACCTCAGACCCCGCTTGTGTGAATCGGAAAATATTATCAATAAACAACAATACATCTTGTTTTGAAAAATCACGAAAATACTCGGCCGCAGTCAGCGCTGAAAGCCCTACTCTCATACGCGCTCCTGGCGGTTCGTTCATCTGCCCGTAAATCAGTGCAACCTTGTCTATAACGCCTGATTCTTTCATCTCGTTCCAAAGGTCGTTACCCTCGCGGGTTCTTTCGCCCACACCGCCAAAAACAGATACACCGGAGTGCTCAAGCGCGATGTTGTGGATAAGCTCCATAATCAAAACCGTTTTACCTACACCTGCACCGCCAAAAAGCCCGATTTTCCCGCCTTTTTGGTACGGCTGCAGAAGGTCAATCGCTTTGATACCGGTTTCTAAAATCTCAATATTTGTGTTTTGGTCAACCAATGCCGGTGACGGACGGTGTATCGGCAAATATTCTTTCGCCTTAACAGGTCCAAGCTCGTCAACAGGGTCGCCTGTTACGTTCAAAATCCGGCCCAAGATCGCCTCGCCAACCGGAACTTTAATCGGTTCACCCGTATTGACAACCGTCATGCCGCGTTTCAAACCATCAGTTGACGACATCGCAACCGTTCTGACTCTGTTTGAGCCGAGCATCTGCTGAACCTCTGCAACAATTGTTGACCCGTCATCACCTTTAATTTGCAGCGCGGTATAAATCTCAGGCAGTTGACCTTGCGCAAACTCCACGTCAATAACCGGTCCGATAATTTTCGTAATCAATCCCTCATTCTTAGTCAATGTTTTCATACACTCTCCTTATTACTTTCAATTGTACAACAAAAAAAGAATTATCGCAAGATTTTTAACAATCGCAACCCGTACTTAAAATAATTGGTTATTGTTTTCGGGCTATTAAGCGCACCGAACACCTTTTTTGCAATATATTGCGGCCGCGTATAAAATTTTAACAAAATATTTTTTCTTATTTTCAAAAGTTCCTGCGTGTCAAAATGTTCGGTCTTTGTAACATTTGCATAGAAAAAATCGCTGCCCAAAACGGATTCGCCAAGCAGTCCCTTCTCCTTGCAAATCCGGTACAATTCCGTACCGTAAAACGGCAGCGCAAGCGTCAGTTCAATAAAATCAGGGTTGATTTTAAATATAAGTTTTTCGGTTTTTTTAATGTCCTCTTTTGTCTCCCAAGGAAACCCGATAACAAACATCCCGAACACTGTCAAACCCGCCTCGCGCGCCCATTTTGCGGCGTTAATATTGTCTTGAACCGATGCGCCTTTTTTCATCTTTTTCAAACTTTCCTCGCTGCCCGATTCAAACCCAAACGCAACCGCCCAGCAGCCCGGATTGCCCGCTCAGCCTCAGCACCGCGCTTTCAAGCAACAAAGTGCCGGAAGGCGAGCCTGTAGAAAGTCCTGGAAGCGAAGATTCCCACAGGCTAGGTCTAGTACCGACAACGAAGCAGCATTTTGATCCACTATGCACTCAATGTAAGGCAGACAAGCCTTCCACCCATTCCATGGATGGTCACGAGTGGCAGAAAATGATGAACCCCACCTGGCATAGAAATCATTCGTCAATGCTGTGAGCAGCTTTGCAGTGTCGGTGTCCACTTTTCCATCCTACGGGCGCATCGGGGCATCGCGATTGCACGTATACTACCTCCCATTGTGGAAGCGCTCATCCTTGACATCATCAACACACTTCGCGCACTCGGGCCCAATGAAACTTTGGGTAGCAGGGCGCTGGTCGCCATGATTCACCGCCACAATAAACTCCTGCCACCTGGTGAGAAACACTTCGCGAAGAAGCAACTCTTGTCCTTTTATCATCAGACCAGACTTTCTGATCCAGTGCGCTGGGCCACTTGGGAAGTCAACCCCGATCTCGAACGCAGACTCACCCAAACTCTGCAAATGAAGCCACGTCGCAATGCATCCGGCGTCACCACGATCACCGTCGTTACCAAGCCTTGGCGTTGCAGCAACGATTGCCTCTACTGCCCCAGCGACGTCACCATGCCACGCAGCTACTTACGAGACGAACCGGCTTGTCAGCGAGCAGAACAGAACTATTTTGATCCCTATCTTCAAGTGAGATCCCGGCTGGCGACGGTCCGCTCCATGGGGCATACCATCGACAAGATCGAACTCATTGTTCTGGGTGGAACCTGGAGCGACTACCCCACCGACTACCAAGCCTGGTTTGTCAAGGAGTTGTTCCGCGCACTCAACGACGATGAAGCCGCTGACAACCATGCTGAAGCCCGTCGTCAGTTCTATGCCCAAGCTGGGCTCACCCGGGACAGAACGGTTGTGAGTGCGCTGGCCCAGCCGACTCAGGACCAGGTCGATCAAGGGACGCTCAGCTACAACCAAGCCATCATCAACCTTTACGTTAAGTCTGAGCTGTGGAATGGCATCGCTTCCCACCAGGTCGCCAGTATCGCCGATGTGGAAGCAGAACATAAACGAAACGAGAATGCTCGCTGCCGTGTTGTCGGGCTGAGTCTCGAGACTCGTCCAGACAAGATCAGCGCCGAACATCTGACTTGGCTGCGCAGACTTGGCTGCACCAAAGTCCAGATCGGGATTCAGTCACTCAATGCTGAAATCTTGCAACTCAATAACCGGACCACGACGATCGACTCCATTCGTCAAGGGTTTGATCTGCTCCGGGTTTTCGGATTCAAAGTCCACACCCATGCCATGCTGAATCTGCTCGGATCAACACCGGATGCGGACATCAAGGACTACACCCACCTGGTCAGCGATCCACATTATCGGCCTGATGAGGTCAAGCTCTATCCGTGTTCCCTGGTTAGAGGTACAAAACTCTGCTCTCATTTCGATGCTGGTTCCTGGCGTCCGTACAGCGATGACGAACTCTTGGAGGTGCTTACCGCCTGCGTGCTCGCCACCCCGGAATACACCCGGATTTCCCGCATGGTCCGAGACATCTCTGCTCAAGACATTGTCACGGGCAACACCAAATCAAACTTCCGCGAGACGGTTGAGGCAAAGCTGCCTCAATCCGACGTTACGGTTAAGGAGATGCGGTTTCGTGAGATCAGCACGGATGCGACAGCACTGGGTGACTTACTGCTTGACAGCGTCGCATACGAAACAAATGCCACACATGAGTATTTCCTGCAATGGGTAACACCTGAACATCGAATCGCTGGGTTTCTACGCCTCTCACTCCCAAGGCCCGAATATGTAACGAAGTACCTGGCTGAGTTACCTATTGGCCCAGGCGAGGCGATGATCCGTGAGACACACGTTTACGGCAGGGCTACTGCACTGCACCAGACAGGAACGGGTGCACAGCCCCTCGGACTCGGGCGAAAACTAATTGAGGCTGCCTGCCAGGTCTCGAGTGAACAGGGATATTCTGCAATCAATGTCATCAGTTCCGTGGGTACAAGAGGCTACTACCGCGCACTAGGTTTCAAGGATGCGGGTTTGTACCAGCAAATGAGTCTTGGTTAGACCACGAGGGTTTGCGCTCATGGTGAAATCGAATCTAGGTGAGC
>QMCD01002731.1_pt1 | contig 18417 bp, 16 predicted proteins | sample 1821841 | NCBI WGS metagenome assembly QMCD01 (sample SAMN01991225, study PRJNA193472) | Termite gut metagenome, whole genome shotgun sequencing project. | isolation source: worker | host: Macrotermes natalensis
CAGTTGTTGAATGTTAAACTGTTAGTGCGTCACGTGACCAGTAGGCTTTAAAAGGTTAACCCTTTAAATACGAAGTAAAATGGCTGACGCGAATAATAAGAATCAGGGGAGACGAAAACCAAAAGAAACGAATTTATTACCCGACATAGGTAAAGTACAGCCTCAGGCAAGGGAACTGGAAGAAGCCATACTCGGAGCATTAATGCTTGAGAAAGACGCATATTCACTTGTTAGTGATATCTTAAAGCCGGATAGCTTCTACGACACCATTCATCAGATAATATACAGAGCAATAGTTGACTTGGCTGTTCGTCAGGCACCTATCGATATGCTCACGGTTGTGGAACAACTAAAAAAAGACGGTGAACTGGAAACGGTTGGCGGACCGGTCTATATAGCCCAACTGACCGAGAAAGTAGCATCGGCAGCACACATCGAGTTCCATGCGCGCATCATTGCCCAAAAATATCTGGCAAGAGAGCTTATTTCCTTTTCATCCACGATCACCAATAAAGCTTTCGATGAAACATCCGATGTAGACGACCTGATGCAGGAAGCCGAAAGCAAGCTTTTCGAAATATCTCAGGGCAATGTAAAGAAAGACGTAACCCAGATCAATCCCGTAATAAAAGAGGCTTTAAACCTGCTTGAAATAGCGGCTAACCGTCCCGAGGGACTTAGTGGCCTGCAGACCGGATTTACGCCTCTGGATAAAATAACATCGGGATGGCAGAATTCCGACCTTGTTATCATAGCCGCCCGTCCCGCGATGGGTAAAACTGCATTCGTGCTGTCTATGGCAAAAAACATGGCGGTAAGCTATGGCTATCCTGTGGCTTTGTTCTCTCTTGAAATGTCAAACGTACAGCTGGTTAACCGTCTTATTGTGAACACCTGCGAAATTCCCGGTGAGAAGATAAAGAACGGCCAACTATTGCCTTACGAATGGGAGCAACTCGACTTTAAAATAAAAGAACTATATGATGCTCCTTTATACATTGATGACACCCCCAGCTTATCCGTATTTGAATTAAGGACAAAAGCCCGCCGTCTGGTTCGCGAACACGGTATTAAGATGATCATCATCGACTACCTTCAGTTGATGAATGCCAGCGGGATGAACTATGGCAGCCGTGAGCAGGAGGTGAGTATGATTTCCCGTTCATTGAAAGGACTGGCTAAAGAACTAAACATCCCCATCATTGCCCTGTCGCAGCTCAACCGTGGTGTAGAAGGCCGTGCAGGTGCAGAAGGAAAGCGTCCTCAATTGTCCGACCTCCGTGAATCGGGAGCCATTGAGCAGGATGCCGATATGGTTTGCTTCATCCACCGTCCCGAATATTATAAGATACTGGAGGACGACAAAGGAAACTCATTGATTGGTTTGGCCGAAATTATCATTGCCAAACACCGTAATGGTGCAACCGGTGATGTACTGCTACGCTTCAAAAGTGAATTTGCGCGCTTCCAGAATGTCGACGATGACTATAACTTCGGTGCAGGACAGAATTTCTCTTCTAAAATCAACACCGACGCTTCGGCTCCAAGTTCGGGTCAGGACTTTCAGCCAATGCAAGGTGCAGGAAATGATTTCGTGCCATTCTGATAAATCTTCTATTATATAAAGTAACAAAAGTAACAGTTATCTATATTATCGTAACTGTTACTTTTTTTGAATACCTATACTAGTTAAGCACAAAAGAGAAAAAGTAAGAAAGGTAACAGAAATATCAGTTAACAGTCAACAGTTATCAGTTATCAGTTAACAACTTGTATCTCGTGTCTTGTCTACTCGTATCTCATATAACTTTTAACTTATTACTCAATACTTACTACTTTCAAAAGGTAACAAAGGTAACAACCTTTTCAGCTTTTTATTTTGCACCATTCTTACTCCTTTTCCCTTTCAGACATCAGGGAGCGTATTCAATCTTTCAAAGAACTATAAGCTAACAACTAAAGGCCATCAGCTATACACATAGATAAACTTTAAGAGGTCTCATAATAAAAGAAGAGGTTAGCCAATTAGGCCAACCTCTTCTCATATATTTAGAAATGTTCTACGTTTTATTTAGCTTCTTTTAGCTGAGCTTCTTTCTTCTTCCCTTCTTTCTTGAATATACCCCAAGCAATAGGAGTTGCTACGAATACAGAAGAATAAGTACCGATCACAATACCGATAAATATAGCAAATGTAAAGCTACGGATAGTATCACCACCTAAAAGGAAGATACAGAACACAACCAGCATCGTACTTATTGAGGTATTCAATGTACGTCCTAATGTAGAGTTCAGCGCTTCATTAATAGTTTCGGTGATATTACGTTTCGGATACATATTTCTGATTTCGCGGATACGGTCAAAGATCACAACCTTGTCATTGATAGAGTAACCTACCACTGTCAATACAGCTGCAATAAACGACTGGTCTATCTCCATTGAAAATGGCATTATCTTATACAGCAATGAGTAAAGGAAGATAACCATCACGGCATCATGCGCCACAGCTATCAGCGTACCCAAAGAGAAGGCAATGTCACGGAAACGCAATAAGATATACAGAGCCATACAGACTACCGCAATCAATACTGCTATGGTAGCCGCTGTTTTCAGGTCGTCAGCCACACTAGGGCCTACACGCTGAGAACTTTGAACAAAGTCATCTATAGTTTTTCCATCGGTAAGGAATCCGGCTGCTGTAAGAGCATGGGTCATCTTTGCCCTTATTTCATCTTCAACCTCATCTGTAGCTTCTTCGATCTTATAGTTTGTAGTAATACGAACCTGGCTTGTAGTAGATGACTGACTTGCAGAACCACTGGTAAGTACAAGTACAGTAGAACCTTCAAATTCGGGAACCAGCACTTTTTCGATAGCATCGGCATTTACATTTTTATCGAAACGAACCAGATAGTTACGTCCTCCTGTAAAGTCAATACCGCCATTCAAACCGTTAATGAATAGAGAGCCTACACCTGCTACTAATAATACAGCTGATAAGATCACGATTTTCTTAGTCATCCCCAAGAAATTGATTTTTGTGTCAACAAACAATTTTCGTGAAATAGCAGTGGTGAATGTCTGGTTTCTGAAATGACCCTTATCTAGCATATATTCATAGAATATACGTGTAAGGAATACATTGGTAATGAATGATGCAACGATACCGATAATCAATGTAGTTGCAAAACCCTGTATCGGACCTGTACCGAAATACGCTAATATAATAGCAGTAATTACCTGTGATGCGTGTCCGTCGAAAATAGCAGAGAATGCATGTTTATAACCATCTACTACGGCTACTTTCGTATTCTTTCCGGCTCTTAATTCTTCTTTTGTTCGTTCATAAACCAATACATTAGCATCGACCGCAAGAGCCAGCGAGAGCACAAGTCCCGTTATACCCGGCAGGGTCATTACCGCCCCAAAGGCCGCCAATATACCAATCGTAAAGAACAGGTTGACAAGAACAGCCGAATTGGCAATCAAGCCCGGAATCAAACCGTAAACCAAGCAGATGTATGCCATAAGAAGCACCAATGCAAGTACAAAAGATATAACTCCGGCTTTAATAGCTTCCTGACCCAACGAAGGACCTACAATATCTTCCTGTACAATGTGTACTCCGGCTTTCATCTTACCCGATTTCAGCACATTCTCTAAGTCTTTTGCATCTTCCGGTGTAAAGTTACCTGTGATTTGAGACTGTCCACCTTCAATCTTATCATTTACATTAGGCGCTGAATATACAGAACCGTCGAGTACGATAGCAATACTCCTGCCTTTTTCTGCTCCGGTAATAGTAGCCCAACGTTGTGTACCTACAGAGTTCATCTGCATACTTACTTCCCAAGTTGCACCATGTTGAGACTGGTCAGCCTTTGCAGAAATAACCACATCCCCGTCCAATGCAGGGCCTTTTTTAAGACCGTCGCCACGCAAAGCGTATAATGTAATCTGAGTTTCTCTTATATCTTCAGCCTTGAATCCCCAAGCAAATCTCAGGTCAGGAGGATATGCATCCTGGAATCTTCTAAGGATTGCATTAACGGCTGCTGTGTCGTTTTTATGAACAATACCGACAATAGCTCCCATACCACCACTGATAAAATTCTCAATAAATGGTTTGGTGAATCCTAAATTTCCAACTTCCTGAACTTTCAAAGAATCGCTTACAGCAGTTGTATCTGTTACATTCTGAGCGGCTAAAGCTTCTCTCGAACGTTCTGTCAGGGCGCTTATATATCCCTGTATTTCGTTCAGATTATATGTTTTCCAAAATTCAAGATTTGCACTACCCTGCAATAGTTTTCTTACACGATCCGGTTCCTTGATACCCGGAAGCTCTATCATAATACGTTCTGCACGATTGTCAAGCTTCTGAATATTAGGAGCAACAACCCCGAAACGGTCGATACGTGTACGAAGTACGTTGAACGAGTTATCGGCTACACTCTGAAGTTCTGTTCTCAGTGCAGAAATAACTTTATCATCCTTGTCTTGAGGTCCTACCTGATCTCTAAGTTTAGTACTAAATACGCCGGCTAGTTTGTCATTGCCATTCGCTGCTTTAAACTTATCTACAAAGAGAGTGATATAGTCACGGTTGCTACCTTTTTTATTTTCAGCAGAAGCTTCTGTCAAAGCAGTATTAAACGCTTCGTTCTCAGGGTCACCCAGTGAACGGAGTACAGCTGCTGCATCTACTTCTACGATAACACTCATACCACCTTTCAGGTCAAGTCCCAGCCCGATTTCTTTTTCGCGACATTGTTTAAGGGTATAACCCATATCGTCGGTACCAAAGGTTAACCAAACTCTTTCTGTAGACATTGAATCAAGATAGTGAGTGTATTGTTTGTTGTACAACTCGTCTTGCAGTAGTTGATCACCTTTAGCATTCGCGACTGCGTAGGCTGTAGCAAATTCATCTGCCTTATTATCATAACTTTTGGTTACGAATGTAAAAGACAGGTAAAATAAGCATACCAACGTAAGCAGAATGGAAAATGTGATTACAAATCCTTTGTTTTGCATTTTAGATTTTACTTTTTGTTATTTACTTATATTATTTCTATTTCATTCAAACTAAATAAAATACGCATATATCCAGAGTCCCCTTCCTTCGAAATGAGGCCAAGCTTAGACATATACACACTTTTAGGCGTGCAAATATAATCTTTTATTCTTTACATATCATAATAAAATATAAAGAAATTAGCAAATTTGACAATTAGCATATTAGCATATTCAATACATAAATATTTAATCAGTTTACGGTATTTGCTAATTTCCGAATTAGCTAATATGCTAATTAATCATTGTTTCCTTATCTCTGCTCTTTTTATCTTTCCGCTGATCGTTTTCGGCAATTCGTCAACAAATTCGATAATGCGGGGATATTTATATGGAGCAGTAACCTGTTTTACATGGTTCTGAATCTCATGCTTCAGATGATCATCCGCTTTATCTTTATAATCCTGTGCCAGCACAATAGTAGCTTTTACCACCTGCCCTCTGACTTCGTCCGGCACACCCGTAATGGCGCACTCTACAACAGCAGGATGCGTCATCAAAGCGCTCTCTACTTCGAACGGTCCTATGCGATAACCAGAGCTTTTGATAACATCGTCGCTACGACCTACAAACCAGTAATATCCATCCTCGTCACGCCAGGCCATATCACCTGTATGGTAAACATCATCATAATATACCTGCCTGGTAAGAGCTTCGTCACGATAATACCCCATAAACAAGCCCAAAGGCCTCCATCTATCGGTTTTAATCACCACCTCTCCTACTTCACCATCTTCAACGGAACGTCCGTCTGCCGCGATCAGATCCATATCGTAAGCCGGATTGGGCACTCCCATCGCGCCGGGCTTCGGCTCCATCCACGGGAAAGTGATTATGGTAGGGGTAGTTTCCGTCTGTCCGAACGCTTCCATCATTTTAATACCTGCACCTTCGAGGAATGCATTGTATACCGAAGGGTTTAATGCTTCTCCTGCAGTAGTGGCATACCGAAGTGAAGACAGGTCGAAATGAGACAAATCTTCCCTTATCATAAATCTGAAAACGGTAGGCGGAGCGCAAAACGAAGTCACTTTATAATCCTGTATTATATGTAGCATGGCCTGCGGGGTAAACTTCTCATGGTCATATACCATCACGGCGGCACCTGCAATCCACTGTCCGTACAATTTTCCCCAAACAGCCTTAGCCCAACCGGTATCGGCTACCGTAAGATGCAGACTATTCTCGTTCAGATTATGCCAATATTTCGCTGTCACAATATGCCCGAGCGGATATATAAAGTTATGGATTACCATTTTCGGTTCACCGGTCGTACCCGAAGTAAAATATAATAAAGAGATATCTTCATTCGCATTCACATACTCAGGTCTTACAAATGGCGTTGCATCTCTTAAGCCCTTATGAAAATCCAGCCAGCCGGCCGGTATGTTTTCACCGCAGGCAATCCGGAATTTTACTGTCGGAGAATTAGCCATTGCATCATTTACATGCTGAACAACCACATCATCATCCACTGCTATGATCGCCTTTATATCGGCGGCATTATTACGGTAGACAAAATCCTTTTTCGTCAGCAGATGCGTAGCCGGAATAGCTACTGCTCCTATTTTGTGAAGGGCAATAACAGCAAACCAGAATTCGTAACGACGTTTCAACACGAGCATTACCATATCTCCTTTGCCAATACCCAGCGATTGAAAATAGGACGCGGCACAATCACTTTGTTTTTTTATATCCGCAAATGTAAAATCTATATGCTCCCCCTGGTCATTCACCCAGCAGATAGCCCTTTTGGTGGGATCTATCTTTGCCCACTCATCAACGACATCATATCCGAAATTGAAATTCTCAGGTATCTGAACATGGTAATTCTCTGCAAAATCCTGAGTTGAAGCAAAATGAGTTTGTTTTAAAAATCGTTCTAACATGAGCGTGTTAGTTATATTAGGTTATGTATATAAATAATGATATCTATAGAACAACAACTATAAATCTGACTTTCTTTCCATCAAGAGCTTTCATCCCGTGTGGCAGGCTGGAGTCGAAATAAATACTGTCCCCTTCTTCCATTATCAGGTCTTTTCCATTTATCTGCAAAAGCATACGGCCTTCCAGCACCATATTAAATTCTTGTCCGGTATGTATGCTATGATGAATTTCTACGTCATCAGCTTTAGGCTCTACTGTTACTTCAAAAACTTCAGCTTTTCGGTTATTAAATCCTCCGGCCAGTGTCTGGTAGTTATAAGCCTCCACCCTATTCACTGCCAGCCCTTTTCCCTTACGTGTAAGAAAATAGCTACTCATCCGGGGTTCGTCGGCAAACATCAACACCGACACATCTACATTATGGGCAGACGCGATACCTTTCAGCACACTGATGGTTAAGTCTTTTTCACCCGACTCGTATTTGACATACTCTTCTAAAGGAATATTACAAGAAGCGGCAAATTGCTCCTGTGTCATATCCAAAGCCTCACGCAAACCTTTGAGACGTTGACCTATTTCTTTAATATCTATATTCATAAAACTTTTAAGGTCGCAGACCTGTTTATTGCTTCAACAAGTAAAACAGTCAAAGCATGTTACAATTAAAAATACACCATATAAATCCTTTCAGTTATCCACTTTAAGGTTAGAAGAATTCAAAACTTATTGTTCTTTAGTATCAGATTCGGCAGATGACTCTCTCTTTGGCTGAACAGTCACCAATTGCAGCATTGCTTTTGGTACCGGGCTTTTAAATTCCAAGACCTCTCCTGTAACCGGATGCTTCAGCACCAGTTCGCGTACATGAAGGGCAATACGTTTAATCGGATTATTCGATGCACCATATTTTTTATCTCCCACGACAGAATGACCGATTGTCTGCATCTGGATACGCAATTGGTTTTTGCGTTTGGTTTCGAGATCGAAGTCAAGTAGCGAATAGCGTCCTGTCGACTTGATTACTTTATAATGTGTAACCGATTTCAATCCGCCATTATCGTAGGGAGACGACATCATTACATAATTCTTATTTTCGGTAAGCCACGAAATAACTGTACCTTCTTCCTGTTCCGGCCTTCCGTCTACAACCGCAGTATAAATATATTCCTTTACAAGGTTATTCCAGTTTTTTTGAAATATCTCTTGTAGCTCGGCGTTTCTGGCAAACACCATCAACCCCGAAGCCTCCCTATCGAGTCGATGAAGGACAAATACCCTGTCGGTCTTATTCCTGCTTTTTTTCTTCACATATTCGTTCAGTGCCCCGTAAACGGTACGTAATTTCTCTTTATCAGTGGATACGGACAGAAATCCTGCTTCTTTATCTATAACGATGATCTCATCATCTTCAAATACAATTTTCAGGCCTTTCAGCTTCTTTTCTTTTCGCGATTGATCAAACTTCATTACTGAAACTTTATCTCCGGCCTTAAGTTCATGGTCGAATTGGGTGACAAGTTTGCCATTTACCTTTATTTGCTTGTGTGCCAGCAATGATTTTATAGCATTACGACTCTTACGGACTTGCTGGTCTATCAGAAACTCCAGCAATTCGCATGGTTGCGACGCTTTCAGTTCTTGCAGCGGAATATCTCTTCTTGAAGTATTTCTCATTTAGTAATAAAATGTATATATGAGGCAAAGGTAAGTGTTTTATAATTTTTTAATAGCTTTAATGTGTATTAAATAATAATAAAATTAAATCATTGTAATGGGATAGTTTAATCCCGTACTTTTTTATTTTAATCTATTTTACCAAATCATATTCTATTTTTTACTAATTTTGCAGGCTGAAATTTAACCGCTTATAATTTTACAACTAAAAAGATAGATTTTATGAAAGCATTTGTATTTCCGGGGCAAGGAGCTCAATTTGTAGGAATGGGTAAAGATTTGTACGAAACATCTCCAGTTGCTAAAGAAATGTTTGAAAAAGCAAACGAAATACTGGGATTCCGTATCACAGATCTGATGTTTGCAGGCACAGACGAAGATCTTCGTCAGACAAAAGTGACCCAGCCGGCCATCTTCCTTCATTCTGTAATATTAGCTAAAACAATGGGGGCTGATTTTGCACCCGACATGGTCGCAGGGCACTCCTTAGGCGAATTCTCCGCATTGGTTTCTGCGAACGCATTATCATTTGAAGATGGGTTGAAACTCGTATATAAACGTGCGCTTGCTATGCAGAAAGCATGTGAGCTGAACCCTTCAACAATGGCTGCCGTATTGGGATTACCCGATGCTAAAGTTGAAGAAATATGTGCATCCATTACCGATGAGGTAGTGGTACCGGCAAACTATAACTGCCCGGGACAAATCGTTATATCCGGCTCAAATGCAGGTATAGAAAAAGCATGCGAATTATTGCTTGCGGCAGGTGCGAAACGTGCATTGAAGCTTAATGTAGGTGGAGCATTCCATTCTCCGCTAATGGAACCGGCTAAAGTAGAATTGTCGGAAGCTATCGATACTACTACAATAAGCAAACCATCATGTCCGGTATATCAGAATGTATCTACCACAGGTGAAACTGATCCGGCTACAATCAAAGCAAATCTTATAGCCCAACTTACTGCTCCTGTAAAATGGACTCAGTCTGTAGAGCATATGGTAGCCGACGGAGCAACAGAATTTATCGAACTAGGACCGGGCAATGTACTGCAAGGACTAGTGAAGAAAATCGCTTCGGATGTAGCAACCAGCGGCAAACAATAAGTCTATAATAATTATGAGCTATGAGTTATAAATCATGGGTTTCTCACTCTGTATTTATAACTCATAATTCATAACTTATAATTGAAATAAAATATGGCATTCTTTTCAGGAAATAAGCAAGCTGATGACCAGGATGAAACTGCGAAGAACATTTTCATGTTTGAATTGGTGCAGAAAAATATCCTTATAACAGGAGCGAACGGACAATTAGGAAATGAAATCAGGCGCATAGCCTCTTTCCATGAAAACAATTTCCAATTCTTTTTTACAGATGTCGCAGAACTAGACATTACTGACCAGCAAGCCATTGAAGACTTTATTAGAGAAAACAATATAAAGTATATCGTCAATTGTGCGGCCTACACAGCTGTAGATAAAGCCGAAGACGACGTTGCATTATGTTATAGGATCAATCGGGATGCAGTAGCGAATCTGGGAGCCGCCGCCACAAATAACGGCTCTAAAATAATCCACATATCTACTGATTATGTATACGACGGTACTACTTCAAGACCTTATACAGAAACGGATGCCGTGAATCCGCAATCAGTATACGGAAAATCGAAACAAGAAGGAGAAGCAGCCCTGATAAAAGCATGCCCTGACAGTATTATCATCCGTACAGCATGGTTGTATTCCATATTTGGAAACAACTTTGTAAAAACGATGATGAAATACGGAAAAGAACGGGATACACTCAATGTAGTTGCCGACCAAACCGGAACACCAACGAATGCTGCCGATCTGGCCAATGCAATCATAAAAATACTGGACTATAGCGAGGCCAATAGCTTCAAGCCCGGTATCTATCACTACTCCAATGAGGGTATTACTACCTGGTATGATTTTACATTAGCCATACACAAACATGCCGGAATAATAAACTGCACGGTAAATCCAATTACCACAGATCAATACCCGACTAAAGCGACAAGGCCAAAATACAGTGTACTGGATAAAACGAAGATTAAAACCACATTCAAGATTACGATTCCCGAATGGGAAAAGAGTTTAAACATTTGCATCAAAGAATTGTTATCTATATAGGATAATAATTCACATTACACATCTACCATAACCAAAATGAAAAAGATTTATCTTTTTGGACTTATATTTACGGTTATATCTGTTTCTTGTCAGAAAAAGCAAATAAACTTATACGAAACACAACTTAACCCACTAAAGGTCGATTTGGCCGATATCTCTTTAAACAGCAGTTCCAGTACTATCGATTTAACCAAGATACAAAGGCTTACACCAGAACAATACTCCAGCCTGCAACTTGAAAAAGTAAAGGGATTGGAAGGATACGAGCTCAGCGACCTCTGTCTCGGACAAATTCTACTGGAGAATAAAAACGGAAAAATCCTTACCATACAAGTAGTGACGGATGGTGAAATCACAGAATACCTCCTTAGTTATGACAAAAACGGCAATATGATAGACAATCTGATAGTCGCTTATGAAGATATGGTCGAATATTACAGTGAAGTATCGTCTAAAATAAAATCGAATGAGATAATCGTTCAAACCATCAGTTACACCTATGATGAGATTAACAGCGATTCGGGAGGTACGGCCGATACTGCAATAACAAAATATCAGATAAGCCCCGAATTTAAGTTTATCTCCAATTAGAACATATAACCGGGCTTGGAGGCTATATGTCCGGCCAGAAATAACACAGCTGAAATTATTGCTAAATAAATAACTCCAAAGCGAAGATAACAGACCATTGTCTTCGCTTTTTTTATTACTTTTGCACCTTATAAGTCAGAAGAAAATATTTATTGCATAAATAAAACAGACGGTAAATTCGTTATTATGTTTTATGGGTAACGAACAGATCTGAGACCTTGATATTATTAAGTAAAGTAATCGATGAGCGAACTGGAAAAAGAAATTCATAAAAGACGAACATTTGCTATTATCAGTCACCCCGATGCAGGAAAGACTACCCTTACCGAAAAATTATTATTATTCGGGGGTGCCATCCATGTAGCGGGTGCTGTAAAATCAAACAAAATAAAGAAAACCGCCACTTCGGACTGGATGGAAATAGAGAAACAGCGTGGTATTTCTGTTGCTACATCCGTTATGGGATTCGAATACGACGGTTATAAAATAAACATCCTGGATACTCCCGGCCACCAGGATTTTGCAGAAGATACTTATCGTACACTCACTGCGGTTGACAGTGTTATTATTGTAGTAGACTCCGCCAAAGGTGTGGAAGCACAGACCCGCAAGCTGATGGAAGTCTGCCGGATGCGCCATACTCCGGTGATGATATTTGTAAACAAGATGGACCGCGAAGGACGCGACCCTTTCGAACTGCTCGATGAGCTGGAAGAGGAACTAAAAATCGGAGTACGCCCCCTAAGCTGGCCAATAGACAGTGGGCAACGATTCAAAGGTGTTTACAATATCTATCAGGAAAAATTAGACCTGTATACACCCAGCAAGCAAACAGTGACCGAATCGATCGGGTTCAAAGACATAAACAGCCCTGATCTGGAAAAGCATATCGGAGGCCCGCTTGCCGCTAAGCTGAGAGAAGATATAGAACTAATAGACGGGGTATACCCGGAGCTGGATATAAATACATACCTGAAAGGTCAGATAGCTCCCGTATTCTTTGGTTCGGCTTTGAATAATTTCGGAGTAAAAGAATTACTGGATTGCTTTGTAAAAATAGCACCGTCTCCACGCCCGGTAGAAGCCATTGAGCGTGAAGTAAACCCCGAAGAGAATTCTTTCAGCGGATTCATATTTAAGATACATGCAAACATGGACCCTAATCACCGGTCGTGTATTGCATTCGTAAAAATCTGCTCCGGCAAATTTGAACGGAATGTAAACTATAAGCATATCCGGCTGAACAGGCAACTGAAATTCTCCTCTCCTACTGCCTTCATGGCTCAGAAAAAAGAAACTGTAGACGAAGCATATGCAGGTGATATTATAGGACTTCCCGATACCGGTAATTTCAAAATCGGCGACACTCTCACCTCAGGCGAAGACCTGCATTTCAAAGGATTGCCAAGCTTCTCCCCTGAAATGTTTAAGTACATTGAGAATGCCGATCCAATGAAGTCGAAACAATTGCAAAAAGGTATAGACCAGTTAATGGACGAAGGTGTTGCCCAGTTATTTACTAACCAGTTTAACGGGCGTAAGATTATAGGTACAGTAGGGCAACTTCAGTTTGAAGTTATTCAATACCGCCTGTTGCATGAATACGGAGCCCAGTGTCGCTGGGAATCCCTCAATTTATATAAAGCATGTTGGATAGAAAGTGAAAACAAGCAGCAATTAGATGATTTTAAAAAACGCAAAGCGCAATACATGGCTGTAGATAAAGAAGGACGGGACGTATTCCTGGCCGACTCTAACTATGTGCTAATGATGGCTCAGCAAGACTTTAAGGACATCAAATTCCATTTCACATCGGAATTTTAAGAATAAACGGATATGCAACCTCACTTTCTTTTATTTAAAAGATATGACAAAAATAAAAATGGTTATAAATGCAGAGTACAGGCAATTAGAAGACTTCATAGAAGGCCTTCCTCTTGCATTCCTGCAATCCGGAGAAGTTATTTATTCGGGTCGTAATATAATCAAGACCTTTGATGTAGAAGGGGTGAAACTGAATGTAAAGTCTTTCAAAAAGCCGTTGTTTATAAATCAGATAGCATATTCGACTATCAGGCAATCGAAGGCAAAGCGCTCATACTTATACGCATTTATGCTAAAAAAAAGAGGTTTTCACACACCCGACCCGATATCTTATATGGAACTCAAACAATATAATCTGCTAAAATACAGTTTATATATATCAGTACACGAAGAGTTTGATGGAATGATGCGTGAATTGCAACATGGACAAATAAAAGGAAGAGAAGAATTATTGACTCAATTTGCTTTATATACAGCCCGTTTACATGAAAAGCAGGTATTACATTTAGATTATTCTTCCGGAAATATCCTCTATAAAAGAGATGGAAATGCCTATACTTTCTATTTAGTGGACCTGAACAGAATGAAATTTGATAAACCAATAAATCTCGATACCGCCTGCTTTAATTTCAGACGCCTATGGGGAAGTGATGAAATGATAAGCTTCATAGTAAAAGAATACGCCAAAGCCCGGAACTTTGATGAAGCAACCTGCTTAAGGAAAACATTTGAATATCGTAAAAAATTTTGGGATACCTATACCAGACAGCATCCCGAGACAATACCATACCTTGGTTAATAATAAATGCCTGATATTATGAGAATTGGATTTGATGCCAAACGAGCAGTTTCTAATTTTACCGGATTAGGGAATTACAGCAGATTTGTAATCTCCAATCTGATGGAATATTACCCCAACAATATTTATAAACTTTTCATCCCCAAACTCCATGATGAGAGTAAGATTAATGATTCACATCAAGATGAAACTTTTTATTCATTAAAACATACCCATAAACCATTCTGGCGTACGATGGGAATTGTTAAAGATATTAAGAGAGAACATATTGATATATATCATGGCCTAAGTAATGAGTTGCCGTTCAGAATAAACAGAACCGGAGTAAAAAGCATTGTTACAATACATGATCTTATATTTCTGAGATACCCCGAATTCTATTCTTTAGTCGACAGGACAATTTACAATGTCAAAGCTAAATATGCATGTAAGGTGGCAGATAAGGTCATAGCTGTCAGCGAATGCACTAAAAGAGATATTATCAAATTCTATGATATAGAGCCTTCAAAAATAGAAGTAGTTTATCAGGGTTGCTTCCCTGTCTTCAGAGAACAGGCAGATGATATGAAGAAAAAAGAGGTAAAAGTTAAATATAATCTTCCTCCTGAGTTTCTTCTGTCCATCGGCAGTATAGAGGAACGCAAAAATATCCTGCTGGTAGTAAAGGCGCTGAAAGAGATACCCGATATTCATTTTATAGCTATAGGTAAGCAAAAAGAATACGCTCAAACCGTATTAAACTATGCGGCGGAGCATGGGGTATCGGACCGTGTACACCTTATCAGCAATGTACCATTGACTGACCTGCCGGCAATATTGCAATCTGCCCGTATATTTATATATCCGTCTTTATACGAAGGATTTGGAATACCAATTATAGAAGCTCAAAGTTCAGGTGTACCTGTAATTGGAGCGACCGGCTCATGCCTTGAAGAGTCCGGTGGCCCACATTCGGTATATGTAGATCCTTGTAATGAGAATGAGCTTGCATATCAGATCAAAAGATTACTCAATGATGAGGATGCATGTAAACAAATGGTAACAGATGGACTGGAATATGTGAAAAGATTCTCTGATAAGAATTGTACTACCGCATTGATGAAGGTTTACCAAAGTCTATACACCCAGATTTAATAAAGCAGATAACCGGAATGGAAACAAGAAAGTTAAAAGTTGCTATTGTAATCTCCCGGTATGGTAAAGAAATAAATGGTGGAGCCGAATTACATGCCCGCTATCTCGCAGAGCACTTGAATGAGAGATTTGACGTAACGGTACTCACATCCTGCGAAAACGATGACAGCCGAAGAAACAACACCTATTACCCTAAAGGTGAGGATATAATCAATGGAACAAAAATTTTAAGGTTTGAATCTGAACCGAGAGACAGAACGAATGAAAATAAATGGCTTCGTTATCTGGATAAAAACAGTATCTACAAAAAAGCCAGATTCACATTGTCCAATTTTCTCAAACTCACTATAAAGAAGATCAAGTACAGAGATAAGGATATTGATAAGATATTTGATAATTGGGTCGGACTACAAGGGGCTTACAGCCCGGTCTTAGTAGATTATATAGCGGAAAATAAAGATAGGTACGATGTTTTCATCTTTTTCCTCTATTACCAATATACGACCTATGCCGGAATCGGAAACGTCACGAAAAAGAGTATTCTTATTCCGATCGCACATGATGATACCTATCTCCATTTAAGAGGCTTTGACAAAACATTCTCCTCTCCGGCGTTCATTATGTACAATTCCGTATCAGAAAAAGATTGGGTAGAAGCCGCACATCCTCTTGCAAAGAAAATAAAATCAGATATTGCAGGTGTAGGACGGGATAAGCCCGAGCCTGGATCCTTAACTCGCGAAGAACAACCTGGCAGCGATTATCCTTATTTTGTATATATCGGACGAATACATGAGACCAAGGGATGTAAAACACTAATAGAATATTTCAACCATTTCAAACAGAAGTATAGTAATGATGTAAGGCTCATTCTTATTGGTAAAAACTTTATGGACGAGATAGAGACATCAGAAGATATCATATATACAGGTTTCATCAGCGAGCAGGAGAAATCATCCTATCTGAAAAACAGTACGGGACTTATTATCCCATCTCCGTATGAAAGCCTTTCCATGGTGACTCTGGAAGCTATGATTATGGGTAAACCCGTATTAGCTAACGGTGATTGTGATGTACTAAAAAAACATATCGAACTCAGTCATGCCGGTTATGTCTATTATAACAAAGAAGAATTTGCCACGGCACTGGATAGATTATTAAATCTGACAGATAAGGAAAAAGAAATAATGGCTAACAATGGTATTTCATATGTAGAGGCTAATTACGAATGGAATAGCATACTCGACAAATTCTCGAAAGCAATCAGAGGAATTAATGAAGGATTATAAGTCGCTTGCTTAATTATTCATTATTCATTCTTAATTCTTAATTAAAATATACTTGTCCAATCCGTTTTTACAATAAGTACTTCCTTCTTTCACAGCATCCCTGAAAATATCGGCGTTTATCGTTTCCCGGTCATGACTGCTAAGAGGATGATAGATATGATAAACAATTCCGTAAAATTTGAGGTACTGTTTCCTTATTCCGGAATTTATAAGCCGGGCAGCGATTTCATTATCTTCATACCCCCATCCTGTCATATCTTCATTATAACCATTCACAGCCAGTAGATCTTTCTTCCAGAATGCCATATTACATCCTTTCATATAATGAGGACTGTCTTTTTTATATCTGAAACGGAAATAGTTTGCCAATAGGGAAGACCGGCAGGCATTTAGTCTATTTCTCAGACCTTTGGTAAAAGGACTGATCGCAACAGATTTCCCGTGCAACAAATCCATACTTAATTCCCGCGTCATCATAATGCGGCTACCTGTGGCAAAGCATCTTTCCTGTGCCATTGTCAGGTGATCTTCGATAAAATGCTTATTCAATATCACATCGCCATCAATCTGAATAATATAATCTCCTGTTGCTTTTACAATTGCCTTATTCCGTATAACAGTAAGCCTGAAACCGATATCTTCGTGCCAGACATGAACAACAGAACAAGGGAAATTATTCCTTTTCACTTGTATATAAGTTGCTGTATCTTCTTTAGAACCATCATCAGCAATTACTACTTCATCCGGTAAAATGGTCTGCGAAGCAATACTGGACAAACACAGATCTAAAGCATCAGGCCAATTATATGTTGCAATTATAAGAGATACTTTTGGTTTATTATTCTTCATAGATACCTGTTTCTTCTTATATTCAATGATGAAAAATTTAATAACTTATCCAGTCCGTAAAGAAAAATAGAAAATCTTCCACAATTGAGATAGTCTTCAACTTCTTTCAATACTGTTTTTTTTACTTCTACTGCCTTAAAGTCCTTCGATGCTATAATCCGTTTTAAAAACCGCCCTTTGATAATAGAACTTTGCAGAGGGCTTAAATGTAAATTCTGTGTGAGATCTTCAATAACATATTTGCCTTCAGTAAAAATCAATCCCTCCGATTTGGCTCTCGGCGTGGCCTTATTAGAATGTTGTCTGAAATAATTAAGCTTATCACAGTATCTGATTACTCCGCCTTGCAGGCATACACGGTTCCAGAAAAACCAGTCGCCACAATATCTGTACTCTGCATACTGATTTCCAATCTTATCTAAAACAGACTTTCTGAAAAGTGTCATACTGGCATTGTAAATGCTGTTATTAAACAGCATCCGGCCTTTAATAAAGGCTCTTCCTTCAAATTTATTTACAGTATATCTTTTCTCCTTATTCCTGTCCCAATCGTCAGGTAATATATTCCCATTCTCATCCACTGCATAGGAGCAACAAAAGGCAACATTACAATCCGGGTTAGCCTCCAGTAAAGGAACCATCTTCTCTAAAAAGGTAAGTTCCGAGTAATCGTCACTTTCTGCTATCCATATATATTCCCCACGAGCCAGAGAGAAACCTCTCTGCCATTGAGTAAAGGTAGAGCCTGTATTCACCTCATTATATACAATATGGGATACCTTATCGTCAGCTGCATACTCGTCAATGATACTACGACTGTTGTCAGCAGAGCAATCATCGAGTATAATCAGTTCAAAATCCCTGTAAGTCTGGTTCAGTACACTTTCTATCCGTTGCCTGATGTACTTTCCGTGGTTATATCCCGGAATAATTATGCTGACTATAGGTAGTGTTTTATTTTCCATATGACGGCGGACTATTTAATAGAATCCGACAGTATCTTTTTATATATGTTCAATCTTATTTCAGCCAGCTGTGCAGAATCGGGGCGAACATCAAATTTCTGTTTCGCACTCCGGCGGAATTCATTGCAAAGAATATTGTTCCGGGATAATTTCAGGACTGCATCAATAAAAGACT
>QMCD01001328.1_pt2 | contig 18416 bp, 4 predicted proteins | sample 1821841 | NCBI WGS metagenome assembly QMCD01 (sample SAMN01991225, study PRJNA193472) | Termite gut metagenome, whole genome shotgun sequencing project. | isolation source: worker | host: Macrotermes natalensis
ACAAAACACATCACGGATTTAGTGCTTTTCGATTGGGTCTCAGTTATTACGAAAAAAATTACACTGATTGGGATTATTATAATAACCGTTGGAGAGATAAAACCGATAACGGACTTTCAGGTTCATTAGAATGGGATTTAGGTATTCATTTCAGAAGTACATTTTTATATTCAAGATTCAGTTTAGTTGAAAAAAAATCATTCTTTGGCTTTGGAGTTGGTTTGAATTTCGGTAAACTCGTAGAAATTGAGAAAAAACAAGAAATAAACAGATGAAAACAAAAAAAATAATCTTATTGGTATTTGTTGCCATTTTGGCAACTTCTTGCGGTAAAGAAATCGGACGCTGCGACTTTACGGAAGAGCAAAAACAACTAATTCCCTACAAAAAGGGACAAGTTATTAATTTTACGGATCATGCAGGGAAGATTGTTGATGTAATCGTAACAAAAAGCACATTAGATTGGCAAAGAAAAGAGGAGGATAGCGGCGGCATGATTGATGATTATTTTACATGTAGAAGGAAAATTGTAAAATTAAAATCCGAACCGGATGATATTCGTATTACCTTGACATTTGAGGCTGATGGCTGTATTAATGGAAATTATAATTACAACATTTACAATACATTAGAGATTAACGTGGAATTTTTGACAAAAGGGATAAGTAATACTTTTAGTTTTCCTTTTGATGCGGAAGGAAATGCAATAACAAATGGTCTTTATTATTCTAATTTAGAAATCAACGGCAACGTTTATTATGACGTGATTGAGGAAAAATGGGGAGAGCGTTCCATGTTTTTCTACAACAAAACCTACGGCATCTTGCAAGTAAACAGCAAGGATGGAGAAAATCTTCTTACGATAAATCCTTAAATTTTCCTCTGCTCACGCGGTTTACAAACTACGAGTGTTCGGAAGATTTTTTTGATGAAAGAATGGTTATTGGCATGAGCCTTCAAAAGTAAGCATTTATTTGAAAACCGGCATAAAAACAACTCATTTTTGTTATAAAAAGCGATTTTTATATACACCAAAATCTGCCGAACACTCGTATTTATAAAACCGCACGAGCAGAGGATTAAGTTGCGCACTGGTTACAAACCGGCGCGAGCGCGGGGTACCTGACGGCACGTTTTGGCGGGTATCTATTTTCTACCGAACTAAAATGCCTAACGGCATCAAAAAATACGTCAATAATTGATTTGTATTACTTTCTTTATATAAAATAACATTGAAAATTTATAAAAACATGTCATAATATGAAAACAAATTCTCTTTTATCATTATTGAAGGCAGTTTGCCTGATTTTCGGAATAATCAGTGCAAGCCTGCAAGGAAACGGCGTTTATGCCAATACTGTTAACGTGCCTACGGTAAGAACTCTCTCGTCTGTTCTCACACAAGAACAAAAGGATACTATTACCACGCTTAAATTAACCGGCTTTTTAGATGGTTCCAGTAGCAGTTACGACTTTGGCGTTTTACGTGCTATGCCAAATCTTCAATATCTGGATCTTTCGGAAGCAGTAACTGTGAACGGCAACTCGACGCCAAACAACTCAATACCCGGCAGCGCTTTCAGCGGAAATACGAAGCTGAAAACAATTATGTTGCCCTCTGCCGTTACTACCATAGGAAGTAGCGCTTTCGACGGATGTACTTCCCTGGCGAATGTTGTTTTTCCCGATAGCTTGAAGACGATTAATAGTTATGCTTTTCGTAGTTGTACTTCACTTGCCACGCTTCTGTTTCCTGCTTTCCTGCAAACCGTTGGAAGTTATGCTTTTGACGGATGTGCCGGCTTATCAAGTATCCAATTTTCCGATAGCTTGAAGACGATTAATACTTATGCTTTCCGTAATTGTACTTCGCTCACCACGCTTCAATTTCCTGCTTCTCTGCAAACTATTGGGAATTATGCGTTTGAAGGATGTACCGGTTTAACGAATATCCAATTTTTCGAGGGCTTACAGGGAATCGGTACTTATGCTTTCCGTAATTGTACTCACTTAAGGCGCTTCAGTTTCCTGCTTCCCTGCAAACCATTGGAAATTATGCATTTTATAGATGTACAGATATAACGAATGTTCAGTTTTCCGAAGGCTTGCAGGGAATTGGTCAAGAATCTTTTCAAGGTTGTACTTCTCTTACGACGCTTTCTTTCCCGGCTTCTCTGAAAACCCTTGGAAGCAGTGCGTTTGAAGGATGTTCCGGTTTAACGAATATCCAATTTACCGAAGGCTTGCAAACCATTAGTAATTATGCGTTTCAAAACTGTACCGCATTAACAACCGTCCAGTTTGCCGAAGGGCAGAAAGAAATCGGCTACCAATCCTTCTACAATTGCCGCCGGTTGGAGGAGCAATTAGTACTTCCTTCAACAATAAATAAAATCCAATATGGGGCTTTCCAAGAGTGCAACCGATTAAGATCGTGCAAAATTTTAGCAGAAACACCTCCTACGGTGGATAACCGCAATTCGCTCGGCAATATTGCGACTGTTTATGTTCCGGCAACTGCTATTCTCACGTATCAGTCTGCCGCTTTCTGGAAAGACAAAATCCTTATCGCAGGAGAAGAACCGAATACACTGAACTTGAATATTACAACTCCGGGTACGCTGGGGGAAAAAGCGCTGGAACAATTTGGTTACTTGAGAGATATTAATGTTTTAAATCTCAGTGGTACGTTGAATTCGGCAGACTTTAATCTCATCAAAAATGATATGAAATCGCTGGTTTCGGTGGATTTTTCCGGGCTTACAAATACCGAACTGATTGATGAATTATTTTATGATCGCCCGGGATTATTAGAGGTGAAACTTCCTGCCAACTTACAGCGAATAAATCCTTATTGCTTTTATAACTGCCCGGCATTGGAAGCCCCCGTTTTTCCGGCTTCTTTAGAGGAAATCGGTAGTTATGCCTTTAGTAACTGTTATAATTTGTTAGCTTTAGATTTACCTGAGTCATTGAGATATATACGCAACTCTTACGCATTTGCCAATTGCGTTAATTTGAAAACGGTTAATATCTCTGAGGGTTTGTTGCAAATAGGAAATGATGCTTTTTCCGGTTGTTCTGCCATTACCGAATTAAATATTCCCGAAAGTGTAACTTCCATTGCTTCCGGTGCTTTTTATGGTTGTTCTGCTATTACCGAATTAGATATTCCCGAAAGTGTAACGTCTATTGGTTCAAACGCTTTTAATGGATGTTCTGCTTTGAAGCGGATTTCTCTGCCGGATAATCTTACGGTTATTAACAGCAATACTTTTGCCGGTTGTACTTCATTGCCGGGTATAATATTACCTTCTAAATTAACTACTTTGGGTTCTGAAGCTTTTTATAATTGTAACAAATTAACCAGCATTACTTTACCGGCAGGATTAATTAGTTTTAATGGGTATGCTTTTAATTCTTGCACAGGTTTACAACAGGTTATCTGTTTGCAAGCAACTCCTCCAGTGCTAAATAACGATCAGTTTCCCAATATTAATAAAGCAACTTGTGAATTGTTAGTTCCTTCTTGGGCGTTATCGGATTATAAATTAGCAAATAGTTGGAAACTGTTTCCCGTCATCAATCCATACGACGAGGAGCTAGATCGTATCGTCATTAACGGTTCGCTGACATTAAGCAACAGTGCGCGCCCGTTGGGGTTGCCTGCTGTGGATGTTACTCAGAACGGCAATTTGACTGTTAGAGGGAATACGCCTTTCAATACCAACGACTTCACATTGAGATCGCAATTAAGATATGTTTTAAATGAAAGTTATTATGATACATATTTTTCCAAATTCATCAGCGAATGCAGCAATATGACCGCTCAGCAGGTAAAAATTGATATGGATATTTGGGGTAATCGCTGGTATTATCTCTCCTTCCCGTTCGATGTAGCCATAGCCGATATCACTATTGATGCGGATGCCTATTTTGTCTTCCGCCGCTATGACGGGCAAGAGCGAGCCAATCAAGGCGCAGGGAACAGTTGGAAAAATATGGCAGCAAGCGATACTTTACGTGCAGGAGAAGGCTATATTTTCCAGTGCAGTAAAGACGTAAGCCATTTGATTTTGCCGGCAACGGATGCGTCAAAAAACAAATTATTTCAACCAGCCGACCAAACATTTACTTTGTATGAATATACCGCTGAAAATGCCGCAAACAGCCACTGGAATTTAGTGGGTAATCCTTCGCCAAGCTATTTTGATGTTCAGTTTCTTGATTTTACTGCTCCTGTTACCTATTGGAATGATTATTATGGGAGATATGAAGCCATATCGCCGGCAGATGATGCTTTCCTGCTGAGACCTTACCAGGCGTTTTTCGTACAGAAGCCAGCTGATTTATCCTCCATCACATTCCTTGCCGCAGGAAGGCAAACCACTACGGAAATCACGTTGCGTTCGGCTTTAAGGTCGGTTTCCGGTAATAGAACGTTGATTAACCTTGAACTCAATAATGCCGAACATGGGGATAAAACCCGCGTGGTAATCAATCCGGATGCCCAACTGGGATATGAGTTAAGCTGCGATGCTTCCAAGTTTATGAGTACGGAACTTCAGGTGCCTCAACTCTATTCCCTGGATGCACAAGCTACCCGGTATGCAATCAATGAGCGTCTATTAGATGATGGAACCGTTCCATTGGGATTTTACGCAGGCTCTGCAGACCGGTTTGCCATTTCGCTGAAAAGTGATGTGGGCGCATATTCCGTTATTCTCTGGGATAAATACCTGGACGTTTCAACCGACTTACAGGCAGAAGATTATTCTTTCAGCTCGGAAGCCGGCACGTTCAACGACCGTTTTGAACTGCGGATTGCTTCAAATGGCGGGGAAACTACCGGAATAAACGCAATCGACCAAACGGAAGCGAAGGTGTTTGTTTCGGGAAAAAACATCGTAGTCGAAACGGAGGCAACCGGGAAATCCGTAGCGGTTTACACGGTTAGCGGCGTAAAAGTTGCCGAAACGAAAACAGTAGCCGGCACTACCTCAATTCCTGCCGCCCAGGGAGTCTATATTGTAAAGGTAGATGGTAAGATATTCAAAACAATTGTGTTTTAAAAGATTACCCAAATGAGACAATGTAGATATATATATTTAATACTGCTGCTGCTTTTGGGTAGCGGCAGCCTGTTGGGGCAGGGCATTCAGTACGGATTGACCCTGCAGGTGTTGCCAGAGGGAACAGGCAGCGTTACGGGGACGGGTATGTACGCCGCCGGCGCCACTGTCAACCTGCGAACTTCAGCCTCTTACAACTATTTCAAGTTTAAATCTTGGAACGAAGGGAACACGGTAATATCCACTTCGGCGAATTTTTCCTTCACAATGCCGGAAAGAGCCTGTGTCTTAACTGCTGTTTACGAATATAACCCCGGTAATCCTGAAGAGCCGAATGCTTTCTATCAGGTGAATTTGAATTTACAGGTTTCGCCAAAGGGCGCCGGGTCGGTTTCGGGCGCCGGGAAATATGACGTTGGAACCAACAGAAGCATATATGCGTCGGCGAGTACCGGCTTCCGGTTCCAGTCGTGGAATGAAGGCGACAGCATAGTCGCTACTTCGTCGTCGTACAGCTATAAAGTGCCGGCAAGGGATGTGAATTTAACGGCGGTTTTTACTTATGACCCGAACAGTCCGGGAGAACCGCAACAGCCGAATATTAAAGTAAAGTCATCGCTTTTTGTCGAAGCGCAGCCCAAAGCGGGTGGATTTTTTAATATCACCAGCGGGACAAAATACGAAGAAGGGCAATCCGTGTATCTGTATGCCCATACAAATTCCGGATTCAGATTTGTTGAATGGAGAGACGGCGAAGAGGTCATTTCTACCAATCAGAATTTTTATTATACAAAGGGCAGCAGCAATAAAACATTGACCGCCGTTTATAATTACGATCCGGGTAATCCTTCCGAACCGGGCGTTCCTCCGAATATTGAACACGGGCTGATTGCCTTGACCCAGTATGGCGACAACGGTCAAAACATTCTTTTTCCGGTTTATTTGCTGAATCATAATATCAGTGTCCATTCCGTTGAGTTTGATATTACTTTTCCGGGGGATGTAACGGTAGATTATGAAAATGCAGTTCTTTCCGCAAGAAAAAATGGGCATGCGGTAGCTGTTACGGTATTAGGAGACAGCACTTTCCATTATTCCATCCAAAGCGATCCGCAGGCGGATTTTTCAGGTTCCAATGGCGTTTTGATGAACATTCCCCTTATATTGCCCGCAACCTGGTCTGCGGAAGATACCTATCCGGTAAGAATTTCTAACGTGGTAATGGGAACTCCCGGCGACACTGTCAGTTCAACCGCTCATCAGGGCGCTTTGGGAGTTACCGGGGTAATCGACAACAGCGTTACTGCCAATTTTTATTCCAATATGTTCCTGAACAGGGTTGCCTTTATCAACCTTTCGACGGAAACGGCAACGGGCTTTGAGTGGGATTTCGGCGACGGAACCATAAGCCGCGAAAAGAATCCGCTGCATATATTCGCTTCCGGTGGCGTGTACAATGTAAAGTTGACCGCTTACAACGATTTCCAGCGAGACAGCATAACTGTCCCTGTGAATATAAGTCCCGAAAATACGTGGATGCTGTCGGGAACATTCTCATTAAACGCGCATAAGCAGGACTTGAAGAATTTCACTTCGCTGCGGGAGTTGTTTTTAATGCTTTCATCGGCAAGCATCGACGGAAATATAACGGTCAATGTGGAAGCCGGCGAAACATTCGAATGGAGCCTGTTGCCCGGCGAAGAGAGCCAATTTGCCCAACTGTTGGATAAATTAACAGCAGGAAACAATAAGCTGACTTTCCAGAAAGACGGTACAGCCGTTGCTGACCCGGTAATTCACTTTACAGGCGACATCAGCGCGCAGGGATACAGCGCCCTGATACATCTGAGCGAGCGGATGAAAACAGACCGGGTGGAAATAAAAATACTTGAGCAAACCGTTGATTTACAGCAAATATTCGCATACCTTCCGCAACGGATATGTTCGGGAACAAAATCGGAACCGGTTGATTTTACGGCAATAAGCGAGGCATTTACCTGCGATTGGAGCTTAGCTGTCACTCCCGCCTCTATTTCGGGATATACCGTTTACGGTTCCGGCAGCATTCCGGAGATGAACTTACTGAACACTTCGACCAGAACGGATTCATTGAGCTACCGGGTTTCAATTATGTACACGCCTCCTGCTTCATCTCCGGTAGAACTGTATTCGTGGGAGTACAGGATAGTCGTTTTACCTGCTTTACAGGGTGAATTGAACCTGCTCACTCCAACAGAGGGGCAGGTACTGAGCAGCTCAACCGTCAGCCTGTCGTGGAACGCCGTAACAAATGCCGTTTACGACCTTTACATTTATGAGGAATATGACGACGAGCCGGCAACTCCTACCGTAAGTCAGGTCAGGGGAACTACCTATCAAAGCTCCGCCCTGTTCCGGTACGGCGTAACATACCGGTGCAAGGTGGTTGCTTACAACGAATGCAGCCGGATCGAAAGCGAAATGGTTTCGTTCACTGTCAGGATGCTGCCCAATCTGCATGTAGCTTCCATCGGCTTTCCGGAAGATATGAAAGCCGGTTCGGAAATTGAAGTAAGCTACCGGATTAAAAACGACGGTCGCGGAGCCACTTTGGATGGAGAATACTGGAACAACCGCGTAGGTATTGTTCAGGATATGAAAAAGCCGGCATCTATCTACTGGCTGGCTGAAAAGGGAAACAAGTCGGCACTGGCAGCCGGCGGTTCCTATCTTGATACAATCAAAGTAACTTTGCCGGAGCGTATGACCGGAAACGCTTATCTGGTCGTTACCTGCAATATGGGAAATATCCTCTCTATTGACTGGTCGCAGGTGGGCGATACGGTTCCTGTTCCATACACGCCGGGCGCGAATCAGATACCTTACCCTTACCTGAAATCCCAAACCGCAATCAACAACAGTCGCGTGCCGGAAGAGGGAGAAACAAGTACGATAACCGATAACTTCTTTTATTCCGAAATCGGAATAAATGTGCAGAAATTACCTGATTTAAGGGTTGTTTCCGTTGAAATACCGGATAGCGCTGTCGAAATGTCTTCCTTTACGGTAGAAGCAACGATCAGCAATGCGGGTGAAGCGGCGGTTAGCGGAAAGCGATGGACTGATGGAATTTATTCAAGTAAATCATCCGTCTTTAATCCGGCAACGGCTATCTTAGCCGCTGTTTCCGGGGCAAGTTACGATTTGGAGCCGGGCGAATCCTATCAAGCCGTTTTTCAGGTAAGCGCTCCTGTGGATTCTCTTGCCGGCTATTACTATTTTGTAGCGGCAGATATTAACGACGATGTGTACGAGTCTGATAACGGCAACAACCGCCTTGCCGGCGACTCTATCCTTATTTTACCCTCTATGATGGACGAAGGCGATTATTGGCTGTTGAAGTCCGTTTTCGACGGATTCGGAGGCGCGCAGTGGAAAAATAAATGGAACACGGCTGCTCCCCGGATAGGTAATTACTGGCATGGAGTAACTTTTGAAAACGGCAGGGTAACTGCAATCTCTTTGCCGGGCAACCTCTTGACGGGCGAGCTGACAGATGATTTTCTCAAATTTCCATACCTGACCGCTCTTAATTTGAATGACAACCGATTGACAGGCAGTTTAAGCGATTTGCTTGCAGGAGAGCCGCTTTCCGTCAATCTGGCTGCGTTGAATCTGGGAAAAAACCAGCTGACCGGAACTGTTCCGGCGGCGGTTTCAAAATTAACCGCATTAACAGACCTGGATTTATCGTATAACCGGTTGTCGGGTATGGAGCAGGCTTTGCCGGAAGCGATTACCGGCTTGAATCTGCAAAACCAGACGTTGGACAGGGATTCGGTTATTTTGTCGTCGCATCCGGTCTTAAACATCCCTTCAATAGCCCTGTACAACCATACGGAAGGGAATTTCGATTCCTATCCTTCCTACAGCCTGTACGATAACGCTAACCGGCGGATTTTCGGGTATGTCCCGGAAAGCGATGGTCAATACAAATGGGATATTACGCCGGTAAACGAAAGGAGATTGGAGTGGAAGTTTGATTCCGGTATCGAATTTACCCTGGTACAGGAAACCGGCTTAGCCAAAGGCAGTTCGCGTGCGCTCAAAGTCGTGTTTGCCGCAGGCGATGCCAATATTGACAACTCGGTAAACATTTTAGATGTGCAGCATACCCTCAATTACATTTTCAGGGAACATGTTTCCTCATTCAATTTTGCCGCTGCCGATACCTACAAGGATAATGCAATTACCGTACAGGATTTGGTAAAAACCATTCAGCTTGTATTAACCGGTGACGGCGGATCTTCGCTCCGGTCGGGCGCTGAGACAAACAATATGCTTTCCGTAGAAAACGGGCAACTGGTATTGTTTACGGAAGAGGCGGTTGCCGCAGTAGATATTCGCTTTGAAGGAGTTCTGGAAAAAGATTTTTCTCCTTTGATGGATGATTCGGAATTCCAGTTCGTTTTCAATGATTCGGAGACAGGTACCCGCCTGATCCTTATTTCTTTCTCGCGCGATGTTATTCCTCCGGGACGCACCGTAATCGCCGGGATAAATTCGCAGGATGCGGCGCTGGTCGGAGTTACGGCTTCCGATATTGATGCCAGACCTGTTCCGATACGGATCTCTTCCGTCAGCACGGGAATTATTTACCCTGAATCAGACGGTTTCCGCGTATTTGCGGAAAATGACATAATTTATTGCGAATTGCCTCAAAAGGCGGATCAGGTGATAGCTACCTTATATAATCTGCAAGGTATGGCGGTAGGCAAGTTGCGGTTAACAAATGTTCCGGCAGGCAGACAGCCTTTAATCTTTAATGTTGGCAATTATCCCAATGGCTATATTTTGAACCTTGTCATAGAATCGGGGGGACAAAGTATTTCTAAAAATAGCAAACTGTTACTAAAAAAATAGCACGTCAATGAAAACAAAAGCATTTATATTTTCTATTTTAGGATTATTGCTTTGCGGGTTTGGAGCTTTTTCCCAATCGGTAAATCACTTATCCATTCCGCAGACAGACGGAAGGCTGGGACAGGAAGTTCTTGTTCCTGTTTATATGACCAATGAAGCCGAAGTTACCGGCGTACAGGTAAACATCCATTTCCCTGAAGGCGCGCAGGTAAACACGAAAGGCGCGGCGCTGACCGGTCGTAGGGACAATCATACGATAAGCGTGCATTCGGAAGGAAACAATAATTACCTGTTTATCGTCTTTTCCGCAAGCAATAAGCTGATTAAGGGGAATTCGGGGATATTGTTTACTGTTCCCGTGACGCTTCCTCTTGTCTGGCACGAGGATACAAGCTATCCGTTTACGTTTAACCAGGTTATTCTGAGCGCGGCGAATGGAGATAACCTGGCAACGGTATCCGATCCGGGCGCCATTAAGGTAGTAGTTGAACCGCGCCCCGATTTTACGGTCAATAACATTACAGTCGATGCGAGCAGTGTCGTTCCGGGTGAAAAGTTCAATGCCTCGTGGACGGTGAAAAATACCGGCGAAGCTGTTACCGCTTCCGGCTGGAACGAACGGATCGTACTGGAGGACGTGAACGGCAAGCAAACCTTTCTTGGAACGCTCTATCAGGAAGGAACCATTGAAGCCGGAAGCTCTGTAAACAGGCAGGCGGAATTTTCGATGCCACAACTCCCCGGCATCGAAGGAGAGGTGAAGTTATCGGTACAGGTTATTCCGGATGCCGGTTCAGGCGAACTGCCCGGAGCGCAGGGAAATAATACGGCAAAAAGCGAGCAGTCCTTTACCGTTACGAAAAAATTGCTGCTGGAAATACCTGCTTATGCCCTTCCCGAAAAAAGTTCGGCGCTTGTGCAGTGCAAGTTCTCAAGAAGCGGAAACTGGTCGCAGCAGCAGGTGTTTGCGCTGAGTACGGGCGATTCGCTACGGCTTTCCGTTCCGGCATCCGTTACTGTTCCTGCAAATCAGTCCGGCGCTTATTTCTATATCAAAGTCATCAACAATACGGTACTGGATGAAGATTCGCTGGTTACCATTCACGCAGAAGGAAGCGGCTATGATATGGTAACCGGACAGATTGTTATTGAAGACGCTAATTTGCCTTCCTTATCGCTTGCTGTTTCCAAAGCCGAAGTTACCCAGGGCGAAGCATTTACATTAACCGTTGAGCGTGAACGCGTGACCTCGTCCGGCTTGACTGTCGGTTTAACCTGCAACCTGTCAAGGCGCTTTGATTTTCCCGCATCGGTAACTATTCCCGCCAATCAGAAAAGCATTACGGTAGATGTTATCGCCATTGACGATAAGCTTCCCGATATTACCCGGAGTGCAGAATTTACGGCAAGCGCTGCAAAACATATTGCAGCAAAAGCATCCGCGACATTGTACAACAATAATCTTCCTGAAATAGAATTGACCCTGTCTCCAGGAGCGGTAGGAAAATCGGACGGATTACAGGCAATCAAAGCCGTATTGCGCAGGCTTACTCACAAAAACAGTCAAATTACGGTCGAATTATCGGATAATTCCGACGGCAGGCTGTATTACGCCAATAAGCGTATCACCTTGCAGCCGGGCGTAGAAGAGGTACAATTCACGATTGGCGTTATCGACAATGATCTGGTGGATGGAGACCGCATAGTTGATGTTACTGCTGCGGTGTATGTCTCTTCCTGCGGCTGCGCCGTAGCAGGCACCAGCGCCGGTATTGTACAGGCTTCCGTAACCATTCTGGACACCAATTCGCCGGCGTTGAAAGTCACCTCTTCACAGTCTATGCTACCGGAAGGCAAGACAAATGCGGCAACCCTGACCATCACGCAAAACACGCCTCCGGCAGAAGATATAGAGGTGACCGTCTCCAGCGACCGCGATAGCGATCTGGATTATACAAAGATCGTAACCATTCCGGCAGGGAGTCTTTCCGTTCAGGTTCCTGTTTCAGTTCTTCCGAACACAACCGGAGTTTCCAAGGGCGACCGGACAGTCGTATTTACCGTTACTGCCGACGGATATAAAAAGGGTACTTGCTGGACAATGATTTCAGACCAGACCCTTCCCGACGCGGTTATTCCGGAGATAATGCTGACCGATGCCGAGCCGGAGGCTGGAGGAAAAACGGATATCCGGCTCGTTGTAAGCAATACTGGAGCAGCGCCGCTTCCGGTACGTTTGCCTGTAAATGTCTATTTGAGTAACTCTACAGATGTATTAAAGTCTTTTTATACAACCAAAGGATTAGGAATCGGCGAAAGCGACACAATTGTTCAAACGATTGATTTTCCGGATGTAACCGGTTCATACACTGTTCATGCGGTAGTAAATGAAAATCAGTCGGTGAAGGAATTGCTGTACTTGAACAATACATCCGAAAAGATTCCCGTCAAGTTGTTGCCGAAATTTTCGGCGGCAACTGCTACCGATAAAAAGATTTACAGGCAAGGCGAAGCGGTGGTTATTTCCGGACAGCTTACCGGTAATGAAATAGCTAACGCTGCCGTGGAAGTGTATCTGATTTGTTCGGGAATTCGCCAGACATTAGATGCTGTGACGGACGCTTCGGGGCATTTCCAGATTACCTATCAACCTTCCGTTTTCCAGTCCGGTCATTTCATTGTCGGGGCTTGTTATCCGAAAGAGGGATTAACGGAAGAACAGGCTTCCTTCGATATTTACGGAATCAAGCGCGAAGGTTCGGGATATATTTCCCACGATCTGCTTGTGAATGAACCTTACCAGGGTGCAATTAGGCTGACCAATACGGGCACATTGGCTTTGACCAACGTCAGGGCGGAAATTGTTTCGTCTATTGACAATGCAGCCGTTGTTTTTGAGTCGGTAAGTAGTATTGCCGGAAATGCAACCGGTGTGATAAACTATACGCTAACAGGAAATACGCCAAGTGAAGGCAATGACTGGCAGCAAATCAAGATACGGATTATAAGCGATGAAAGCGATTTGCTGGATTTGACCGTTTATGCTTATTTCCGTACGCCGAAAGGGAAGTTGCAAACCGATATTTCTTCCATCCGGACAACAATGACCAAAGGGACGTCGCGCGATTATCCGTTTACCATTACCAATACGGGAAAGGGAGAAAGCGGTAAAATCAGCCTGAGTTTACCTGCCAATGCCCGGTGGTTAAGTGTGGCAACCCCACAGGAAATGGCATCTTTGGAATACAATGAATCGGCGACGGTTATTTTGCGCTTTACTCCAACGGATGATCTCCCGTTGAACGTACCCGTTACCGGAAGCATTGGCGTTAATTGCGAAAACGGTTCGGGATTTTCGTTGTCGTTTGCGGTAGAGCCTGTTTCCGAATCAACCGGTACGCTGGTGGTCGATGTTTGCGATGAGTTTACTTATTACACGGCGGAAGCTCCGCATTTGGCGGGAGCGAAAGTGTCGCTGAAACATCCGGTAACGAACGCGCTTATTGCGGAAGGTTTAACCGATTCGGACGGTTTGTTTACGGTAGAAAATTTACCGGAAGGATATTACGCGCTCGAAGTTTCGGCAGATAAGCACGACAGGTACAGGAACAATATCATAGTTGATCCGGGAAAAGAAACAAGGAAAGTCGTAAACCTGAGTTTTCAGGCAATAACGATTGACTGGAAAGTGGAAGAAACGACGGTAGAAGATGAATATGAGATTGTTACTACGGTAAAATATGAGACGAATGTGCCAGTACCGGTAGTTGAAACTGAGATTCCGACACAATTACCTGTTGACGAACTGTTGGACAAGGGTTATTACTTTTTCAATGCGGTATTAACAAATAAAGGATTGATAACGGCAGAAAATGTCCAGTTGACATTCCCTGATGATCCTACTCTGCTGTTTGAATATCCGCTTATGGAAGATTTAAAGTTGAGACCTCAGGAATCCATTGTTATTCCGGTAAAAGTTTCTGTTAAGGAATCATCCGGCACACTAAGATCTACTAATTTTAAGATTTCATGCTCAATAGAATCATATACTTATTATGAGTGGAAATGCGCATCAGACCATAAGTGGTATAAATATCCGAAAACAATAAAAATTCTTGTTTGTACTGTTACAGGCAGCACAGGTGGCACAGGTGGCACAGGTGGCAGTGGCAGTGGCAGTGGTGGCAGTGGTGGCAGTGGTGGCAGCTTAGGAGGTCCTGGCGGTGGTGGCGGTGGTTTCTATACTGGCGGCGGAAACCAACCTAATTATCCTACAATCTCTGAGGATTGTAATGATTGTACAAATGAATTTGCACTTAAATTTGCAGATTGCGGATTTGCTTTATTGGGTTGTTTCGGAGGAGTTCCGGGATATGCAATTGCTTGTGCTTGGGGAGTTGGCAGATGTTCTTACGGTGCGATTTCTGAAAATAACACTAAAAAACAAAATATCTGGTGTGCAACGACTTCTATTGGAGGATGTATCCCGGGACCTATCGGTTGTAGAATTTCAATAGGTTCATGTTTGGTTGGATTACTGGATCCTTGTGGTAATTTGTTACGGTCAAGTGGACTGGCAGGTGGAGGGATAGCCAGTTACCCACCTTATATTCTTTCTTTCCAAGAAAAGATGAGATTTGCGTATGATGAGTATATCGAAATCGAAAAAATGTCTAAAGAATTTTTTGGAGATGAAATTTGGTTTCAAAGTGATGAAAGTGAATTAAATCTTTTTTATTCTCGCTTCTTAGAATTAAATCCTTTGGAAAAATCCTTTGTCAGTGATGATTTATTGCCATACAAGCCATCCAATATTTCAGATGAAATATTGAATAAATTTGTTGAATACTGGAACAATACCCGACTTATTATTAATGGAGAAAATGTAGATGGAGAATACCTTGATATAGATAAAGTTGAGAAATTAATGATTTCCATTGAATCTTATGAGAAAAAAGCCATTGAATATGGTTATGAATCTATGTCGGAATTGGTAGAGAAAGAGATGGATGCTATGTCCAAAAAGTTACAGGAACCCTCTTCCTCCGTCTGTGCCTCCATCACCCTCCAATTCTCACAAACCATGACCATGACCCGTCAAGCCTTCCGCGGAACGCTAACTGTATTCAACGGTCATGAAAGTATCCCAATGGAAGACGTCAAGTTGAATCTGGTAGTAAAAGACGAATGGGGCAATGTTGCCACCTCGCACGAATTTCAAATCAACAATGAAAGCCTGAAGGATTTTGGCGGCGATTTGAACGGTTACTGGTCGCTGGGTGCGCAGGAAACCGGCGTGGCAACTATCGTATTTATTCCAACCAAATATGCTGCGCCTACTGATCCGGTTGACTATTCGTTTGGCGGCACATTGTCATATCTCGACCCATTCACCGGCTTGACGGTAACGCGCGATTTATTCCCGGTAACGATGACTGTGAAGCCTTCTCCTAATTTGGACTTAACCTATTTTATGCAGCGCGACGTGCTGGGCGATGATCCGTTGACACCGGAAGTAGAATCAATCGAGCCTGCCGAATTCTCCCTGTTGATTCACAACGTAGGAGAGGGAGAAGCTACCGATGTCCGTATGGTTACTCAACAACCCAAAATTGTAGATAATCAGAAGGGACTGTTGATTGATTTTGAATTGTTGAACTCACAGTTGAAGGGCGGCGATTATACGCTGGCTTTGGGAAGCAGCGTGGCTACCGATTTCGGCAATATTTCAGCCGGAAAGACGACTTATGCCCAATGGTGGTTTACCGGTTCGCTACTGGGACATTTTACCGAATATGATGTACAGGCAACGCACGTGACCAGTTATGGAAATCCGGATTTGACCTTGTTGAACGAGGTCTCGATTCATGAACTGATTCGCAGCATCCGCACACCCGACGGACAAGGCTCGTTCCTGACAGGATTTGTTGCAAATGATATTCCTGATGCAGACGATTTACCGGATATGATTTATCTGACGGACGGAACAGTCGATCCGGTAGCCGTAACAGCGGATATTCAGTGCGCTCCGGCAGGAAGCAACCAATATCAGTTGACCGTTGCACCGGCAGCGGCAGGATGGAATTACGGCAAGATCAATGACCCTTCCGGCGGTAATCAGGAGTTGCTTGAGATAAAACGGCTCAGTGATAACGCAATTATTGATTTGCGCAATTTCTGGCAGACAGATCGAACCTTACGCGACGGAAAGGATCCATTGTATGAAAACAAGCTTCATCTGGTGGATAAATTAGGTACGGAAACCGAGCAGTATCTGCTTACATTCTCGCCTCGTCCCGACCTGTTCCTGGCAGTAGAAGCATTTGAAGGAGCGCCTGATACGCTTGTTAAGGCTCCGGTGATGGAAATTACCGTTCGTTTCAATAAAGATATCATCCCTTCTACTTTCACTTCCGGTGCCATTCGCTTGAACTGTCAGGGAGTAGGTGTTGATGCAGGTTTGATAAATATTACCCAAGTGAACGGACGGACATTCAAACTGGATTTATCGGCTGTTACCGAAGCTGACGGTTACTATGTATTAACTGTTCAAACGGCTGCTATTACGGATTATGAAGGTTATCAGGGGAAAACCGGAAAGACCGCGGACTGGAATCAGTATATGGGAGGACAAGTGCAGTTCAATCTGAAAATTGAACCTGAAAATGGAGGTACGGTTACACCGCTTTCAGGCAAATACGATTATGCTGAAATATTGAATCTGCAAGCTACGCCTAATGAAGGCTACGAGTTTGAAAGATGGAACATAAACGGCGAAACGCTTTCAACGGAACCTTCCTATAATTTTACACTGATTTCAAGTAAAACGGTAACTGCCTCTTTCAAGCTGAAATTATATGATGTTGCCGTCAACTACGATAGCAAGCGCGGAACTGTAACAGGCGGCGGAACAGGAAAATACGCGCATGGTAGTAAGCTGGTTTTACGGGCTGAGCCGTTAGCCGGATATGTTTTTACCGGCTGGAAAATTGACGGAGAATTTAATACCGACTTCCATTTGCTGGATATTCAGGCAGAGGCGCATGTGACTATAGAAGCGCTTTTCTCAGAAATTAATGCATGCACCTCAATAACTACGCCAATTTCTGCAAGTATCTGCGAGGGAAAAACGTATGACTTTACCGGCAGATTATTAACCTCTTCCGGCATTTATTCCGATACGTTGACAAGTGTTCAAGGCTGCGACAGTATTGGTATTGTTGAATTATCGTTAACCGTTAATCCGTCTTACACCACGCCAATTGTTGCAAGTATCTGTGAAGGAGAAACGTATGAATTTACCGGAAAGCAGTTAACCTCTTCCGGCATTTATTCCGATACGTTGACAAGTGTTCAAGGCTGCGACAGTATTATAAAGCTGACATTAACCGTTAACCCAAATCCTAAAATAGATTTAGGAGAAGATATAGAAGATGTACCATTGGGTCAAATAGTCACGTTAAATGCCGGAGACGGATATAAATCATATAGTTGGAGTACGGGAGACAATACGGAATCAATAAATGTAGAAAATCTTGAAGGGTATGAGACGGTTTCGATTGGGGTGCAAGTTTCTTCATTTAATGATTGCATAGGCAGTGATACGATTAAGATAACCTATCGAATGTCTGTAAATGTTGAAAGAGGAATATCCGAACAGGTAAGAATATACCCTAATCCAACAAGTAGTAAGCTGAATGTAATATTTGAAAATGCAACCGAATCAAAAGAAATTGTGTTATACGATACGGCAGGTAATGAAATATACCGAAAAAACCACAATGGAAAAGAGGTTACATTGGATGTTAAATATTTACCAAGCGGAGCTTATATTTTAAAAGTAAATAATAAACAGCAATTTAAGGTTATTAAACAATAAAGTAGATCCTTGAGAAAGCCTCTGCTTGATTCGAAAACATCCGGAGGCTGTCTAAAAGTCCGCGAATTATACGAATTAGCACGATTTTATTCAATTTGCAAAATTGTAAATTACAGATAATTCAACTATCAAATTTAGTGCTAATTTGTGTAATTCGTGGATAAATACTTTTAGACAGCTTTTTTTGTACCCTGTAAATATCCTCTGCCTGCCACTCCGAGTGCAGCGAAGTGAGGACTTTCATCTCGAACTCAAGTTAGAAAATGCAATCCAAGCAGCATAATTTACGTATTATTCAACGCTTGATTGCTAAATTTTTCTAACGATAGATATCCTTAATCAGGTTGGTATATTGCGTAACATCTGTTGATAATTAATTTATTTGTTAATAAAATCAAATAAAAATAAGATTACAGACTTTTTTCTCCTTTCTCAAACTGTATTTCGATTAAATTTAAACAAACTCTTATTAAAAAAATCTCCTAAACTCTTGTATATTAAAAAATAACTCTCTATCTTTGCGACCTCTTTCGCAAAAGAGTATCAGTAAATTATTAAAAACA
>QMCD01001005.1_pt1 | contig 18401 bp, 23 predicted proteins | sample 1821841 | NCBI WGS metagenome assembly QMCD01 (sample SAMN01991225, study PRJNA193472) | Termite gut metagenome, whole genome shotgun sequencing project. | isolation source: worker | host: Macrotermes natalensis
GAGAAGTTAAGCCCTATATCGTCGATGGTACTGCAGTAAAATGTGGGAGAGTAGATCGCCGCCTCCTTAGGTCAGAACGAAAGTTCTGGCCTTTTTTTTATGAATGGGGGGGGCTCAACCCAAAACCAGTCGCTGAGATTCATCCAAATAGAACACCCCATCCCGCCAGAACCCGTGCCCGCTGAGCAACTCGTCGCCATCAGGAAAGCAAACATCGCGATAGTTGCCGTCCTCCGAAATCTCAATCCGCCATCGACCTGGTTCATAATCATACATCCGGATCCATTCGCCTTCGACCAGATAGTCGAACCCCAAAACATCATACGTTTTCATAAAAAAGGTGTGGTTAAACAATCCCTCGAAAGCAGGCCTAAGGAAGCCCTCAGCAGAAAGATTGCACCACACCCAGAGCTGTCAAGGCACAAACGATGCCTTGACTCACTCCGAGCTTCGCAACCCTCTCCTCTGCTGAACACTGCCCAAAGGACAGCTCCTTAGTTCGCTTCCGAGAAAAAGTGTTGTTAATACTCAGTTATATGTTATTACAAATATAATGTTTTTTTTCGACTTTATGTGAAAGTCGTTCAGCCCGTCGCGGCCATTTCGGTTCGTGGGTTTTCAAAAAAGCCGCCACCGCGCGGCTCTCACACGGTCATCGGCGTATCATCCGACTCGCTCGATCACGTAAGATACGCCCGCAAAACATTCTAAGGAATAGTGCGCTTGGCGTACTGACGCCAATCTTCGCTTTCGTCTGACACGCCGAGGTGACCCACGGCCACCTCACGCCCCTCCCTCTCGCGGCCACTCTCAATTCTCAACTCTCAATTAACCAAGTTCCCCGGCCTCGGCAAAGCTGAAATTGTCCGAGCGAGAAACAATAATATGATCGACAACCTTAATGTCAAACAACCCCGCCGCCGAAACAACCCGACGCGTAACCTCCAAATCCTCACCACTCGGCAAAGCCGTCCCCGAAGGATGATTATGAACCAAAACCAAACCCGAAGACAACAACTCCAAACCCCGCTTAACCACCAACCGATGGTCCACCACCGTGCCCGAAACCCCTCCCTGGCTAACCTTCGCACGATCTATCACCCGACCCGACGAAGTAAGATACAACACCCAAAACTCCTCATAATGCAACTCCGCCAACGAACCAAACAACCTCACCACGTCCTCCTTAGACGAAATAACACTAACACCCTCGCCCCTGTCCAAACTCGCACGACGTCCCAACTCCATCGCCGCACAAACAACCACCGCACGCATCGTCCCACACCCCGCCGCCTGCCTGATCCGCCCCACATCCGCCCCAGCCAAAGACGACAACATACCCCCGAACTCCGCCAAAATCCGCTCAGCCAACTCCACCGCCGACAACGCATCCGTCCCCTCCCGAACCACCAACGACAACAACTCGGCGTCCGACAACGACCTCGCCCCAGAAACCAACAACCGTTCCCTCGCCTCCCTATCGTTCCGTCGTGCCATAACGATCGATACCCTCCAAAAATTCATCATCCGACAACGCAGTAAAAACCATCTGCGAAGCGTGCTGCTCGGCCTGCTTCTTAGTCTCGCCCACGCCGTGACCCACCTCGATGCCATCCACCACCACCACGCTACGAAAAACAGGTCTATGGGAAGTATAAGCGGCATCCCTGTCCGTCACAAACCGCAGCTCCTGGCGGCTCTTCTGGCACCACTCCAACAACCGACTCTTATGATCAGTCTCGGAGTGTATCAACTGCGGAAGATCCAAATGATAACGAAAAAGGTGACCCGTCAACACCCGATTAACCCTCTCATACCCCCTGTCCAAGTACATCGCCCCAATCATAGCCTCCAACGCATCGCCATTGATGTGCTTCTGCACCGAGCTGCCCCCCGTATGGTAAACAATATGTTCGGCCAACCCGATCTGCTCCGACAAAGCATCCAACGTGGCCCGGCTAACTATCTTCGAGCGGAGCCTGGTCAACTCGCCCTCCGTGGCGCGCGGAAACTCGATGAACAAGTACTCCGAAACCACCGCTTCCAGCACCGCGTCGCCAAGAAACTCCAACCGTTCGTTGTTGAGCACCGTGCCGTCGTCCAGCTCGATGGAGGCCGAGCGGTGCATCAAAGCGAGCTTATACAACTCGATATTGTGTGCCCTAATGCCGAAAATTCCACGCACGAGTGCATGGAATTTCCTGTTTTTTCGTGAAAAAATCATCAATTATGAATTTTCTGTCTCTTCGCTAGGCCCACACGCTTGCTTCGTCGGTTGCGACTCTTCGCAGGTTATCCTTCGCCTGAGCACTTCGGGCGAACTTCCCTCGCAGTTGCTTCGCAAATTTGCTCGGGTGATTTCGTTACCGGTTTTTCTGTCGTCTCTCGGCAATCCAAGCGAGCTTGATTGCCCTCGTTCCTAAGAAAACTCCCCTCCGTTCTCTCGGCTTCGCCGACCGGCTCGGCTAAAATGCTTCGATTCGCAACCGACCTCCGCTATGGCCTCTTCACTCTCAATTCTCAACTCTCAATTTTCTTGAACACGATCGACGAATTGTGGCCCCCGAAGCCGAAAGTGTTGCTCATAGCATACTTCACCTCGCGACGCTGAGCCGCGTTAGCCGTCAAATTCAACTTGGGATCGATAGCCGGATCGAGATTTTGCAAATTGATCGTCGGAGGAATAACACCCTCCGTCAACGCCATAATCACCGCCTGAGCCTCCACAGCCCCAGCCGCACCCAACAAGTGGCCCGTCATCGACTTCGTAGCCGAAATGTTCAAGTCATAAGCCTTATCGCCAAACAACTTCTGGATAGCCATCAGCTCCGGACCATCGCCAGCAGGAGTGGAAGTGCCGTGAACATTGATGTAATCGATCTCGTTAACCGAAATCCCACCGTCCGCCAAAGCGTTCCTCATTGCCACCATCGCCCCCTTACCCTCGGGATGGGGCGCGGCATAGTGATAAGCATCACCGCTAATACCCCCGCCCACAATCTCGGCATAAATCTTCGCCCCCCTCGCCTTAGCGTGCTCATACTCTTCCAAAATAATAGCCCCCGCTCCCTCGCCGATAACAAACCCGTCCCGATCGACATCGAACGGTCTCGATGCGGATTTCGGGTCGTCATTGCGCGTCGACAACGCCTGCATAGAATTAAACCCGCCAACAGCCGCCTCATTCACCCCCGCTTCCGAACCTCCCGTGATAATAATATCCGCCACACCCCTGCGAATCCAATTAAAAGAGTCGATCAGCGCGTGATTAGCCGACGCACACGCCGACACCGTGCAATAATTGGGTCCCATAAACCCATATTTCATCGAAATATAGCCCGCCGCTATATCCGGAATCATCATTGTAATAAAAAACGGACTGAAACGCGGGGTTCCATCCCCTTGCGCAAAAGCCCGTGCCTCCTCAAAAAACGACTTCAAACCCCCAATACCCGACGCCCAAATCACACCCGCGCGCTCCACATCCACTTTCTGCGGGTCTATCCCGCTATCCTCCATCGCCTCCGCCGCCGCAACAAGAGCAAACTGGGTGAACAAATCGTACCTCCGTACCTCTTTTCTGTCGAAATAGTTCGCCCCGTCGTACCCCTTCACCTCGCAGGCAAACCGAGTTTTGAACTTATCCGCATCGAAACGCGTAATCGGTCCCGCACCGCTGACCCCCTTTTTTAAGTTATCAAAGTACTCAGCCACGCTGTTCCCCAGCGGATTGAGGGTGCCCAACCCCGTAACAACAACTCTCCTGTCTGCCATTGGTTTTAAGTGAAAAGTGAAAAACTGAAAACTAAAAAACCACCATCGGGGAGAGATATGAACCTCGCCCCGACAGTAGATCTATGGAAAATTTACTTCGTCTTCTCCTCTATATAGCTGATAGCATCCCCGACCGTGGTGATCTTTTCGGCATCTTCGTCCGGAATCTGGATCGAAAATTCCTTTTCGAACTCCATAATCAGCTCGACGGTATCCAAACTGTCGGCTCCCAGGTCGTTGGTGAAACTTGCCGCAGGCACGATTTCAGCCGCATCGACAGCCAATTTGTTTTTGATGATCTCTACAACTTTGTCTTTTACGTTCGACATAACAATATAAGTTTAAGTTAAAAAATTGCGCTTTTCTCTCGAAATTTGGGGCAAAGGTAATGTTTTTTTCTTAATTTCGCCAATTATGATGCGAATCGCAATTTTTGCCTCGGGTTCCGGCAGCAATGCCGAGCGGATCATCGAACATTTTGCCTCTTCCGACCTGGGACGGGTGGTGCTATTGCTCTCCGACAACCCCAATGCACGTGCCTTGCAGAGAGCTTCCGATCGAGGTGTGCCGGCCCACTTCTTCTCCGATTGGGCGGAAGCAATGGGTCTGTTGCAGGAATATAACATAGACTATATCGTTCTGGCGGGATTCTTGCGGCTTGTTCCAAGTGCCGTTCTCGATAAGTTTAAAGAGAAGATAGTCAACATCCATCCTGCCCTGCTACCCGCCTATGGAGGCAAGGGAATGTACGGCGACCGTGTGCACAGGGCGGTGATCGCGGCAGGCGAAAAGCAGAGCGGCATAACCATTCACAGAGTCAATGCCCGATACGACGAGGGAGACATCCTGGCGCAATTCACCTGTCCCGTTCTGCCCGACGATACCGTCGAAACGCTGGCCGAAAGGATCCACGCGCTGGAACACACCCATTTTTCGGAAATTATTGAAAAAGACATAAAGTTATGAAACTGCTTCTGATCTCCAACTCCACCACGGCCGGACAGCCCTATTTGCAGTGGCCGATCGAGCACATCCGCAAATTCCTGGGATGTGTCGACAGTGTCGCTTTCGTGCCTTATGCGGCCGTGACGTTCAGCTACGACGAATACGAGGCTAAGGTCCAAAAAGCATTCGAGCCTCTGGGCATCGAAGTCCACAGCGTTCACCGACAAGCCGACCCTGCACTCGCGATTCGTGAAGCCGAAGCGATAGTGGTGGGCGGCGGCAACACCTTTGCCCTGCTCAAAACGATGCACGAGCAGGGACTGACCGAGGCGGTGAGGATGGCGGTCTCGGAGCTGAATGTCCCTTATGTGGGTTGGAGCGCGGGCAGCAACGTGGCCTGCCCGACCATCTGCACCACCAACGATATGCCCATCCTCGAACCGGCCTCTTTCGCCGCGGCGGGGCTAATCCCGTTCCAGATAAATCCCCACTATCTCGACGCCCATCCCGACGGTCATGCAGGCGAAACACGCCAGCAGCGCATCGAGGAGTTCATCGAAGCCAATCGCTCCGTCACCGTTGCGGGGCTGAGAGAAGGCTGCCTTTTGGAGGTGGATGGCGAGAAGTTGCACCTTGTCGGTTCGCGCCCGATGCGCATCTTCCGCCACGGCCACTCTCCGCGCGAGGTCAACCCGGGGGAAGATATGGGATTCCTATGGGCCTGACCCAGGTTATAGGCAATCGGGGAGAGGACGCGGCGACGGAGTGGCTGATGGACGAGGGGTTCGTCATAGTGGCGCGCAACTGGCGCGACGGACGCTATGAGATAGACATCGTTGCCCAACGGTTCGACACCATCCACTTCATCGAGGTGAAAACGCGCGGCGCAGAGAGTTGGGAAACGCCCGAGCAGACTATGACGGTGGCCAAGCAACGCGCCTTTCGCCGCGCCGTGAGGGCTTATCTCGATATTCACCGCACCGACCTCGAACCCCAAATGGATATGATAGCCATCGACACCACGCCCTCCGGCCACGTGGACAGCCTGCGCTACATCCCCAATGCGGTGATAAGCCGATGGTGAGGAGCTACTTCCGCGCCACGCCGCTCACAAATTCGGCCAATTCGGGGTTGCCGCTGTCGAGAACTGTGGCGCGCGTACCCTCCCAACTTTTCAGGCCATTGTGCAGAAACACTATTTTCTCGCCGATCTCCACCACCGAGTTCATATCGTGCGTATTGATGATGGTCGTCATTCCATATTCGTGGGTAATTTCGCTGATAAGCTGGTCGATCAACCCCGCCGTGATGGGGTCCAATCCCGAATTTGGTTCGTCGCAAAACAAATAACGGGGGTTCATCACGATAGCACGCGCAATCGCCACCCTCTTTATCATCCCGCCGCTCAACTCGCTCGGATATAGCCCATTAGCATCTTTAAGCGCAACCCTGTCCAGACAAAAATTGACCCTGTCCGACTTTTCGGCCTCGCTGCGGTCGGTGAACAGGTCGAGCGGCAAGCGAACGTTCTCCTCCACCGTCGAGCTGTCGAGCAACGCCCCACCCTGGAATATCATCCCCATCTGCTGGCGAATGGCCCTCAAACCGCGCGTGTCGAGGCGCGAAAAACAGACGTCGTCGTACCACACCTCGCCCTTTTCGGGCCGGAGCAATCCCACCAAACACTTCATCAGCACCGTTTTGCCGGAGCCGCTTCGACCGATTATCAGGTTGGTTTTTCCGCGCTCGAAATCGACCGAAATGCCCCTCAGCACCTCGTGCCCCTCGAAACTTTTGGTTATGTCTGTCGCGCGAATCATTTGGAAAGTTTTTTAATTTCCGAACTAATATCAGCGATAATATCTTTGTTTTTAATTTCTTTTTTGTCTCCAACTTTTTCAGAGAACAGATAGAAAACTTTACCTCCGAAAACTTCGGTAAATTTCAGATGAGTCTCGGCCTGCAAGGCATATTCTTTGAAAATTTCGGGCAACTGGATACCGGCATTTACGGGCTTAATCTGCAACCCTATATAGTGATCCCCAACCTTTATAAAAAAATCGACATTAAACAGTCTGTCCCATTCATCAGGTGCAGGCTCGATTTTTACTCCCAAGATATTTTGAAGTTGCCCATAAATAGTTTGAATCTCTGTCATATACCCTTCGTATGTTCGGTCGATAACCATCTGAAACATATAATCGACGCAATCTTGCTCCGTCACCTCAGAGACTTCAGACTGAATGACTTCTGTGATTTTGACATACAGTTTCTTGCCTAATTCCTCGATATGCTCCTTGGGCTTAACATTATTAAAATAATAATTACGCCACTCTTCGAGTGAGCCTGGTGAACAGTTGCGTATGGATTCGGATGTCGCACCGACATTCCTTTTGAAATTCAACTGAAAACGATTCATCGCGCTGTTCAATATCCACTCTTTTGCCATACCCTATGCTCGTAATTTATTTTGTTCCACCCATTTTGCGTAACTGGTCTTGTCTATTTTCGATCCGAATTGCATCTTTTTAACATCGACTTTCTTATTCAGTGCGTGCGGGTCTTTGAAAACATAAGGCAACCGACCAATCTCCTCATCGAAGTTCATCGGCTTTGCGACAGATTTCAAAAAATCATATTGCGTCCCCATTAAGTCGGTTTGTGTTGCACCGACCTTCTCTTTAATGGTCGAAATAAATTCAGGATTAATCTCGTACCCTATCGAATTTCTGTCGAGATTTTTTGCCGCCAATGCGGTCGTTCCGCTTCCCAAAAACGGGTCGAGCACGGTTTCGCCGACAAACGAAAACATCTTGATCAACCGATGCGGTAAAGTCTCAGGGAACATCGCAATATGTTCGCTCTGCCGTGCTCCGGCAAAATTCCAATGCCCGGCAAAAAAAGTATTCCACTCCTCCGGCGTCATTTTCGACCACTCTTTCTGTTCGACTGTCGGCTTAGGTGCATCGCCAAGCTTCTTGAAAATCAGAATAAATTCATAATCCAACTTAACAATCCCATTTCGCGGAAACGGATAAGAACCCATCTGAACTCCGCCGCCCGACGAATTGGATGTTGTGACCTTTTGCCAAATAATTGCACCCATATAGTCGAACCCAAGGATCTCGCAAAACTTAATAATCTCCTCACGAATGGGAATAACCTTATATCGACCATAATAAACCGAACGGGCAAACTGATCGCCGATGTTCACACACAGCCGACATCCGTTGTAAAGCACACGATAGCACTCCTTCCAAACAAGGTTCAGATTGTTAATGTAGTTTTCATAGTCGCTGTGAAAACCGATCTGCTCATCTGTCCCATAATCTTTGAGCTGCCAATAGGGTGGCGATGTGACGACCAAATGTACAGATTTGTCCATAACGTCGGCCATGTTGCGACCATCGCCCGTAATTATAGTATGTTTTGTCCCTCTCATCATATCAACAACCACTGGGTGAGGATCAGGTTGAAAAGCAAAATTGTTATCGAGCTGGCGACAACGGCACTCGTGGCACTGCGGGCAACCTCCAACGAATTGCCCCGAGCATAATACCCGTAAAACGCCGAAACCGAAGTGATAATAAAAGCAAAAACCGCCGTCTTAACCAACGCATAAACAATCGAATGGGGCCGAAAATCGTAATGCAACCCCTCAGTAAAATCACCAGGCATCACTATCCCCGTGAAAATCGAAATCATATAACCCCCCAAAACCCCGATCAAAATGCTCATTATGCACAAAAACGGAAAAAACAAAACCGCACCCACAACCTTCGGCCCGATAAGATAACTGGCCGAATTGACCCCCATCAACTCCAAAGCGTCAATCTGCTCCGTTATCCGCATCGTCCCGATCTCCGACGCAATACTCGACCCAACCTTACCCGCCAAAATAAGTGCGACCACCGTCGACGAAAACTCCAAAATCATAGTCTCGCGCGTAGCATAACCGATAAGCATCCGCGGAATAAAGCCCGATTCGAGATTGATCGCCATCTGCAACGTCACCACCGCCCCCATAAAAGCCGAAATAATGGCGGTGATGATGATAGAATTAAAACCGATGCTCTCCATCTCCATCAACACACGTCGAACGTAGATACGACCCTTCTCGGGACGCGAAAAAACACGACCCATCAACACAAAATAGAGCCCTATCTGCTCAAGAAACCTCCTCAAAATCGACATACTCGCCAACTTTTTCACGCACCCGCCTCTGTGGTTCGGTGCGCCTTTCGACACTTATCTCGCCCTCCTTCTTACTATTGCTCCGCCGCTTTGCTCCCCGCACAGCGGCATCGTACTGCTCGGCCTGTCTTCTCAAAAACCGTGCAAACACCGCCCGCAGGACCAACCCCGCAAACCAAAAAATAACCAGCGTTATAAATATGAACTTCAAAAAAACCATCACTCGATATCCCTCCAATTCTGTTTACCCACAATAGTCCCGCCATACAACTCCACCACCCCATAGCGCGCACGAAGCATCGTTATCATAGTCGTGGCGTCCATATTATAAACCCGCACAGGCGGCGCGGTACCGAACCACAAGTGTTGCACGAGGTCGGAAACAGGAGTCGACGTAACCAACACCGTCTTTTCGCCCCTCCTCGCAACAACGGCAAAGCGCATCGCCATTTCGGGCGTGATGTGCTCCAACCGGCTCGCCACCAAAATGTAAACCCTGCCCGCCGTGCTCAGCAGTTCGTGGGTGCCCTCGCCCTGAGAATCGAAAATGGCAAATTGCCTGAGCGCAATATCGCTCCCCGCCTCCTCGATATACCGAGCCTCATAGAGATCGACCCCGCGCCGAAAAGGCAAAAAGTCTACCGGCGGCAAATGCAAAAAGCACCAAACCCCCAACCAAACCGACAGCCCGAAACTCACCCCCATAACCGCCCACTCAAACCACCTGACCGGCCTAACGGCGAGCCCCCGATGCTTAACATCGGCCCAAAAAGCGAGAGCGAAAATCAACAAAACGACATTCTTGCCGAACGAAACCCACGGCCCCACCTTCAGCAAATCGCCGAAACAACCGCAATCCTCCACCGGCAACACCGTCGCACTCAGCAATGTGACAACGGTAAAACACCCCATAAAAGCCAACGTCACAATGGAAATCAGCCGCTTTTTAACCCCCGCCAACAGTAACAACCCGAGCGAAAGCTCCACCCCGCAAAGCAAAAAAGCCGCTCCGAGTTCGAACCAATCGGGGAAGGCACCCACGCCCCAAACTTGCAGATAATCACCCACCTTCAACGCCGTGCCCCACGGATCAACGATCTTTGCCGCGCCCGACACCACGAACGTCAAACCCAACAACAGACGACAAACTATGACAATAAACGACTTTTTGACCTTCATAACAACTCTGTGATCTTCCTAAAAACCTCCTCGCGGCCCATCATCTCCCCTTGCCCGTCGGAGCAGTCGACTATTCTCAAAGTCGGGTCGCACAAAGCCGCCTCCAAATAGACCTCACGCACCCGTCGTTGAAGTTCGAGCGAAGATTCGTGCACATCCTTACCCCCATCCAAATAGCCCCTGTCTCCCCTGTCGGCAGCAAGCCGCTGCTCGGTGAACCGGAAAGGCACATCCAAAAACAACGAAACATCGGGCCGCGGAACGCCATAAATCTCAAACTCTAACTCCAAAATCCAATCCCTCAACCGTCTGCGCTCATCCGCATCGTCGACCTTAGCGCACTGGTACCCCACATTGGAGTAAACATACCTGTCCAAAAACACCCACCTGCCCTCATCCAGCCACCGCCGCAAAACAGGTGCCGCCTCGCGCCTGTCTCCGGCAAACAACAAAGCCAACGTATAAGGCTCCACGTCGATATCGCCCCGAAGAAACCTTGCGATGCTCTCCCCATAAAAAGGCGTATCGAACCGCGGAAAGTGCAAATACCCGGTATCGAACCCCTCTTCGGAAGCCCGTTTGGCAAGCATCCTCATCTGGGTCGATTTGCCCGACCCGTCCAATCCTTCTAACACTATCAGCGGCATAACATCTTAACTCCTTTCCCAACAGCTTCGGCCAAAAAAGCGGCCTCGGCCTCCGTATTATAAATCCCAAATGAGGCGCGACAAACGCTCCGCAACCCCAACCGCTCGACCAACGGCTGGGCGCAGTGCATCCCCGTGCGAATAGCAACCCCCTGCTTATCGAGTATCGCACCCAAATCGCCGCAATGGACCCCGTCCACACTAAACGCCAAAATCGGTGCCCTATTATCCATCGACCCGTAAATCGTCAAACCATCTATCTGCGACAAACCATCCACCGCCCGACGCAACAACATCTGTTCATAACCCTCCACACCATCCCACTGTCCCAACCACTCTATCGCCGCCGCCAACCCTATCGCGCCGACATAATTGGCCGTACCAGCCTCGTGCCGAAACGGAATATCGGCATACCGCGCCCCCTCGAAAGTCACACCCCCGGGCGCGACCATATCGCCCCCGCCCATCAACGGCGGCAACGCTTCGAGCAACTCCCGCCGGCCCCACAACATCCCGATGCCCGTCGGCCCATAAAGCTTATGCCCCGAAAAAGCGTAAAAATCGCAATCCAGCTCACCCACATCCACCCCTCCGTGAACCGCTCCCTGGCACCCGTCCACAACGACCAAAACACCGTGCGAACGGGCAACCCCGATAAGCTTTTTCAAATCCGGCCGCACCCCCAACACATTGGAACACTGGGTGACGGCCAAAACTCGCGTACGCGAATCAATAAGCCTTTCGAACCTCTCCACATCCAACCCTCCTCCCTCGTCCGGCTCCAACACACGCAACTCCCGCCCCGCCATCTGCCACGGCACGATGTTGGAGTGGTGTTCCAGCGCACTGACAACCACATTGTCGCCCTCACCGACCACCGAAGAGCAAAGTCCCCGCGCAACAATATTGAGCGACGCCGTAGCCCCCGAGGTAAAAACCACCTCCTCGCTGTGACGGGCCCCGATGAATTTCCGAACCACATCTCTGGACTGTTCATACCTTTCGGTACACCGGTCGGCCAAAAAATAGTCGGCACGGTGAACATTGGAATTGTACTCCCGATAAACCTCTTCCATTGCGGCCAACACGGCCAAAGGAGTCTGTGCCGTGGCGGCATTGTCCAGATAAACCAACGGCCGTCCATAGACCCGCTGCCCCAAAATGGGGAAGTCGGCGCGAACAGCCTCTATGTCAAACGGTCGCATAAAACAGTTTCAAATAGTAATCCTCCTTAGCCCTCATCACCCTGCGCTCCCCCACACTTCTATCCCCATACCCACACAAGTGCAACACCCCGTGGACCATCACCCGCCGCATCTCGACCCGCGGGTCGGCCCAAAAAATCTCCGCATTCTGCCGCACGGTCTGTGGATCGATAAACACATCGCCGCCGACAACATCACCATCCGAATAGTCGAAAGTTATCACATCGGTCGGATAGTCGTGGCCCAAAAACTGTCGATTGGTCTCCAACATCCGCTCCGGAGAGCAAAACACAAAATTCACCGCCCCCAGCCTCCGCCCTTCCGAAACAACCACCCGTTCCAACCACTTCGCCGTCCGCCCCCGTTGAGAGGGCCGAAAATCGGTCCCGTCGCCGTGAAAACCGATCACCTCAGCCGCGCAATAAAGTTGTTGATATTGGCCTCCATCACTTCGAGCCTGTCCGGAGATGTGTCGGGCACGAACTTCTCTCCCACTATGTGCTCATACAGCTCGACGTACCTCGCCGAAATGCTCTCCACAACCTCGTCCGTCATCTCCGGAACCGTCTCGCCCGAGCGGCCCTGAAAGCCGTTCTCCATCAACCACTCCCTGACAAACTCCTTGGACAACTGACGTTGAGGTTCGCCGCGATCGAACCGCTCCTGGTAACCGTCGGCGTAAAAATACCTCGACGAGTCGGGCGTATGTATCTCGTCTATCAGCGTAATCTCGCCATTCCGATGTCCGAACTCGTATTTGGTGTCGACCAAAATCAACCCCCGCTCCGCCGCCATCTCGCTCCCGCGCGCAAACAGCCGCAAAGCATAATCCTCCAAAACAGCATAATCCTCGGCAGACACCAACCCCTTTTTTATAATATCTTCTTTCGAAATATTCTGGTCGTGCGCCCCTATCTCCGCCTTGGTTGTCGGAGTGACAATAGGCCGGTCGAACCGCTGATGCTCCCTCATCCCATCCGGCAACCGAACACCGCAAATCTCCCTCGCCCCATCCCTGTAATCGCGCCACGACGAGCCGGTCAAATAGTTTCTGACGATCATCTCGACCGGAAAAGTCTCGCACCTCCACCCCGCCGTCACCATCGGGTCGGGCGAAGCTATCTTCCAATTAGGGCAAATATCGGCCGTCGCATCGAGGAACTTAGCCGCAATCTGGTTCAACACCTGACCCTTATAAGGGATCCCGCGCGGCAACACCACATCGAAAGCCGAAATTCGGTCGGTGACAACCATAACCAAAAAATCGTCTATCGAATAGACATCCCTCACCTTGCCCACATAGAGCCCCGTCTGCCCGGGAAAACTAAAATCTGTCTTTGTTATCGCTTCTTTCATTATCATCAAACGCTTTTACTATCTCCTTAACCAATCTGTGGCGAATAATGTCCTTACTGTCGAACTCGATTATCGAAATCCCCTTTATCCGGCCCAGCATCCCCATAGCCCTGCTCAGTCCGGAGTCGGAGTGACGAGGCAAATCTATCTGGGTCAAATCGCCCGTCACCACAAACTTCGCGCTCGGCCCCATTCGGGTGAGAAACATCTTCACCTGACCCAGCGTCGCATTCTGCGCCTCGTCCAGAATAACGAACGCATTATCCAACGTTCGCCCACGCATAAAAGCCAGCGGAGCTATCTGCACCGTGCCCTCCTCCAAATATTTAGCCAACTGTCCACCCGGCACCATATCGCCCAAAGCATCGTACAGCGGTTGAAGATAGGGATCCAATTTCTCCTTCATATCGCCAGGCAAAAACCCCAGCTTCTCGCCCGCCTCCACAGCCGGACGGGTCAGAATTATCCTCTTTACGCTTTTATCCTTCAACGCCTTCACCGCCAGCGCAATCGCCGTATACGTCTTCCCCGACCCCGCGGGCCCGACGGCAAACATCAAATCGCTCTTTTCGCACGCCTCGACCAACTTCTTTTGATTCTTGGTCCGCGCACGTATCGCCTGGCCCCCGACACCGAACAAAATGGCGTCCGCATCGGGCGAAACCTCTGCCGAACCACCGCCCCCGAACGTCTGCCCAACCACCTCTTTGGAGATATGGCGGTACTTCTTGACATACTCGGTCAACGCTCCCAAACGCCGCTCGAACCGCTCCACCTCCTCTTTTTGACCCAGCACCTTCACCACACTGCCCCGAGCTATGGCCTTCACTTTGGGAGAGAGGCGGACGATCTCGTCCCAATTCACACCCCCCACGCCGTAAAACTCGCGCGGGTCGACCCCCTCCAACTTTATCTCTTTTTCGATCATCTAAAACTCGTGTTCGGCTTTCGCGCCGTGCCGGAATTTCCTCCGCAGGTTATCCTTCGTCTGAGCACTTCGGGCGAACTTCCCTCGTATTTTGAATATACTCGGGTGATTTCCCCTTCGTTCTCTCGCGCCACACAGGCCGCGCGACCGGCTCGGCTAAAATGCTGCGGTTCTTCCGCCACGGCGCTTGGTCTACACACTGTCGCTAAAAATTCGTAACTCGTAATTAAAACAAAACCCCAACACCGACGCTCCAACCACTCAGCGATCCACGGACACTCTGCACCGCCGAATGACCATTGTCTATATTGCTCCTGAGCTTGCCGAACTCGCCGTGATAACGACCCTCGATGAAAATCAACCCCAAATTCACCCCCGCCCCGACGGCATACCCAACAGCCGGCCGCTCGGGACTCATCTCGCTGTCGCCGTCGGAAGTGTTGAACCGCGTCATCACATTCACCACCGGCCCCGCGTGGACATTAACCATCGCCAGACGGGCACTCACCAAAAGCGGAATGTCGATGGTGTTCATCCTTGTCTTGAACTCGCCGTTGGGCGGAGTATTCACCTTCACCGTATTCTGCCCATAGACAATTTCGGGCTGGAAGAACAGGCCCCCGATGCCGAAATTGACCAACCGGATCTTCGAAACCACCCCCAGATTCCACCCCAGCCGCGAATCGGCCTCATAGTAGTCTTCCATCCTGATGTTCTGAGACCCGATGCCGACTCTCGCACCGAGTTGAACTTTTTGTGCCGAGGCAACTCCCGTCACCAACACGGCAATGGCGATAAAAAACAGCTTTCTCATAATGCCCCAAAGATAGTGAAAAAATAAAAAAGAGCCCCTTTCGGGACTCTTTTTATTTTGCGGCTCCGCCGCGCTTGTCGTAATGTTTTTGATATCGGCTCATAAACTTATCCACGCGACCGGCGGTATCGACCAACTTCATCTTGCCCGTATAGAACGGGTGGGAGGTGTTGGAGATTTCCATCTTATAGACGGGATAGGTTTCGCCGTTCACCTCGATTGTTTCTTTTGTCGAAACGGCGGACCTGGTCAAAAACACAACGTCGTTCGACATATCCTTGAAAGCCACCACGCGGTAGTTTTCGGGATGAATACCTTTTTTCATAACTCGTGTGTTTTAATGTTTGGGCGACAAAGATAGTGCAAGCCGAATACAATTCCAAATTTATTTGAGAATTGTTGAGGCGCAGCCTATCTTCAACGAGCGAAGCGAAGTTAAAGATAGTGATCTATTCGCGAACCGCAAAATTTATTTTGCCTGCGAGGTGTTAATGCGGTATTAATACTATCTTACCTCCACCACGTGTGCGTTGGAGTAGCCGGTGCGGCCCGAGGAGTCGGAGGTGCGGAGACGGAAAAGTGTGCGGGTATGGAGCGAAGATGTTTGGAAGCCCGAAGCGGTCGAAGATCCGTTGGCCGAAGCCCATGTGATGCCGTCGGTGCTCTGTTCCCACTGACGGGTCGTGCCCGAGGAGGACGAGGTGATGGTCAGGGTGGCGGAGCTGCCGCGGGTGATGGTTTCGTTGCCCGAGATGAAGCCGCCGTCGATGCGATAGGTGGGGTTGAAGGTGAGCACGTTGGAGTAGGCCGTTTGCCCGTTCGATGTGACTTTGCGGCGGAAATGGGTCTCTTTCGACATTGCGTAATGGTCGAGTTGGAGCGTTTCGGCGGTTGTTGCGGGGATGTCGACCCAATCCATCATCCCCCAATAGGGCTTGTAAATGCGCATCTGCCACTGATAGGCATAGTTCCAATTCCCACCCCGAGGCGACTGGTCGTAAGACAGCACAACGGCTTGGCCGTCATAAACACCCGTTTGCGAGGAAAATATGTGGCCGCCGCTGACCGATTGGTTCGGCATCGCCGCCTGCACCGCCGCATAAGCATCCACCAATCCGTGACCCATTTCTTCATTCCAAGTTCCGTTTATATGTCCGGACTCGTAATCGTACTCATAGTCTTTTATTTTGTTGGCCGTTTGACAGATGATCTCCCTCACTTGCTTGCTGGTCAAATTGGGATTGACGCTCAGTATCAACGCCGCAACACCCGCCACGTGGGGAGTAGCTGCGGAAGTGCCTGCGAAATCTGGTGTATAATTTGGGTCACCCACAGTAATAAATCCATCAGGATTATAACCAAGGTTACCTGTTCTGTCGGTTGTATAAATCCCCGTCCCAGGAGCCGCCACATCTAACCCTCCTCCATAATTCGACGAACTTGGTCGATTACCGGAAGGATTCATTGACCCGACCGCTATGGTCTCAGCAAGACGAGCAAAAGATCCTACCGAATTCAAGATGGCTCCACTGCTCGTGTTTCCCGATGCGGCCACTACCACACAACCTTTACCATTTCTGCCATTTAGATTAGCGTTGCGTATAGCATTATACTGAAATGACGAAAGGTTGCTTTGACTTGCAAAGGACATATTTATAACATCAGCGCCATTTGCGACAGCCCAATTAATGCCGTTTACAGCTTGATCACGGTTAATATTATCTCTATCTGTTCCCGCCTTTACCGGAATAATTTTACAATTCGGCGCAACACCGGAAATGCCTATGCTATTCTGCACCGCCGCAATAATCCCCGTCACGGCTGTCCCATGCTTGTCGTCGTCATAGAACACACCTCCCGCAGTCCCTTTCCCAGTTGCGTCATATCCTGGCAATAGATTCCCCTGCAAATCGGGATGAGTCAACTCCACTCCCGTATCCACAACCGCAATTTTTATATTCGCATTACCCTTGGTTATAGTCCATGCCTGTTCAACCTTCATATCATTATTCGCCATACCACCTTCCGTGGCATCGTTATGAAGAGGCCACTGTTTTTTATAATACGTGTCGCTGGAAGCAAGGGTATTGAAGTCAATAAAATTCGGCTCCGAAAACTCGAACAGTCCCGTCTCGTAGAACCGATTGGCCATTTGCATCGAGTTCAACTCCGATTCGGCGGGAACATAAAGCATATATTGATCCTCGACAAACTCGTTTTCCGCACCTATCTCACAGCCGTTTTCGGTTGCCAATCTTTGCAAATCGCCATAGGAAGTTCCTGACTTCAGTTTCACGATAAACTCGTCGGTTATTGCAAACTCACTGCCCTTATACCGGAACATTTTGGTCGCCGAAGCCACCTCCCGTGTTGTCCGCATAGCCGCAAATTTGGTCGCGTTCATCACCTGCGCCTCGCCATCGGCGGCATACTTCACATACAACTTATCAGGCACCTCATCGACAAAAATCTTCCGATCCTCGATGCCATAATAGTAAAAAATCCCCTCGTCCACGGCACGAGTTTGCAGTTCGGAAGTATTATAAATGGCATCCTTAACGCAACTAGAGAATGCGAACAACAATGTCGCAAATATAAAGAGTTTGGTTTTCATAATGGTCTGATTTATTAGTTGAATAACACATTAACTTCGGTGGAAATGGTTGGCATTTTGGGATACAGTCCCCAAAAAAATTCCGATGATATAACAGGAAGAAGCTCCATATCATCGCCACCCGGATAACGGACAACAACATTAAACGTCGCCGTTCCGTCTCTCACAACAACCCCTTGTTGAGCCGGATAACTGCCGGCATTCCCTGCAATATACTGCCCCACAACCAACGTGTGGGTCGCGAAATCGAATATCGGCAGAGTTAGGTCGACATCGGGCAGTTCGTCCACGCTGTTGATCATCACACAGGCGTTTTCACTCGGCTCAACCCCGTTTTCGTAGAGTACCCGTCCGGCAAATTCTTCGAGGTTCTCCTCAAAGAACTCTTGGATTTCGGTCGAGACGGCGACAGGTTGAACACCCAGTTCGGGGATCTTGTTCCCACCATCCTCCTTGTCGTCATTGCAGGCAACCAAACCAGCCGCCAAAGCAACATAAAAAAATAGTTTGTTCATAAAAAATTAGGTTAATTGGTTAACAAGGCAAAGATATAACAAAAAAAATGAAACCCACAAGGGTTTCGACAAAAGTTTTAATTAGCTGGCTATGGCATATGTTTTGCGGAGCCGGCGTTACCTTACCTCCACCACGTGTGCGTTGGAGTAGCCGGTGCGGCCCGAGGAGTCGGAGGTGCGGAGACGGAAAAGTGTGCGGGTGTAGAGCGAGGGGGTTTGGAAGCCCGAAG
>QMCD01001634.1_pt1 | contig 18398 bp, 15 predicted proteins | sample 1821841 | NCBI WGS metagenome assembly QMCD01 (sample SAMN01991225, study PRJNA193472) | Termite gut metagenome, whole genome shotgun sequencing project. | isolation source: worker | host: Macrotermes natalensis
GCTGGGCCTCATTGTCCTCCTCGGCCGTGAACTCGCCCCGCTGCGCGACATGGCAAAGCAACTTCAGGCGCGGGCTCCCGAAGACGCGACGCCCCTTGACGTCACCCGCATTCCTTCCGAAGTGCTGCCGATGGCCGATGCATTGAATGGATTCTTTATAAAAACACATGCGATGCTGACGCGGGAGCGATCCTTCATCTCCGACGCCGCTCACGAACTTCGGACCCCGCTTGCCGGTCTTCGGGTGCAAACGCAGGTAGCCGCGCAGGAGGGAATCAGCGAAAAAATCAGGAGAGAAGCCCTTGCTTTCCTGTTGCAGGGAATAGACCGTTGCACCAGATTGGTGGAACAACTGCTGGCACTCTCCCGCCTTGATGCCGTGAATGAGGCCGCATTCTCGGGTGCGTCGTTTTCCGGGTTTCCCCGCAATACTGTGGATTGGTTGACGTTGCTGGATGAATTGGTGCGGGAATACCGGCCGAAAGCGGAGCGGAAAAACGTAACCTTGGATTATGATTCCGCGTCTCTGAAGACATCGACACAGGGATACCCCGCCCTCATTTCCCTATTGCTGCGCAACCTTTTGGATAACGCCGTCAGATACAGTCTTCCCAACGGCCGTATTCATATTTTCTTTGAAGGCGACGCTCTGATCATTGAAAACACCGCACCGGAACTGCCGCCGTCTTACGTTTCACGGCTTGGGGAGCGATTCTTCCGCCCTCCCGGTCAGGAAGAACCCGGCAGCGGCTTGGGGCTTTCCATCGCAAAGCGGATAGCGGATATTCATCGGTTCAGCCTGACCATACAGATGCGGGAGAAAGGGCCGGACAATGCCGAGTTCCGCTTCCGCGCAACGCTCAACTTTACCGAGGCCCTTGAAACTCCAGCGCACCAAAATTGCACCAAAGAAGCTTTGTAAAAGAAAAAGGACTTACGATTTTTTGTGGAGACGGGAGACTAATTCGGAAAACAACGCGCTGAAATATAAAGCTCTTTAATATTCAGCTTTTTTGTATTGCCCCAATAGTTGCCCCCAAATTTTTGGAGTGCCGTCCCTCTGCTCAATTTAAGTTGGCATTAGGTACTCCCAAACTGCACGCTTGTCCAGAATTTTCTGAAAAACGTACGCCATGACAGGCCGTGCCGTCGTTCCTTCATTCGTGGCTTTTCTGTTTTTCCTTCATCGGACAATTTTTCCAGAATTTTGAAAAAATGAGTCAAATGGCCACTCCCCCTGAAAAATCCACTGTGCTATCCGGGACGTTCCAAGGAACAACACCAAGCATTGTGGAGGTTTCAGTATGTCCGCGACAATCCCTTCAACTCTTACTGAAAAATCGTTACTGCGCTTGCCGCAAGTCCTCGCCCTCATCCCCATCAGCAAAAGCGCGTGGTGGGCCGGATGCAAAAGCGGACGCTTCCCCAAACCCGTCAAAATCGGCCCCCGCACATCTGCATGGCGCGGGTCGGATATTTTGGCGGTGTTGGAAAAGATTTCCAACGGGGACGCAGAGCAATGATTGTGGGGACACTACCCCCACCGTCCGCTGTTTTCTGCATTGGGAAACAGCGGACGGTAGCAAGGGAATGTTCTTCCAACTGCTTTGTTGGATTGATTGTTTTTGTGACCTCGCTGGACATGCTTCATTCATCTAACATTAAAGGCTTTTTCTTGGCTCTTCGTTTCAATTCGGCGAGGTGCTCTTTTTCAATCTGAGCAATACTTTTCTTCGGCGTCGGCAAATCTTCCGGCATTGTGCCTCCGACGCGCTCAATGGCGGCGCGTACTTCGCGCCCAACCGAGTGATGCGCGGCGTTCGCGGCAGCGGGAGTATCAATGGCGTCTTTTTTGAGTTTTTCTTCCGTCTGCGATATGCGGAACAGGTTGGCGATCAGCTCCGTGCTTCCCATGAAGTCAAGAATTTTATCCCGAACGGCAAGTCCTTTCCTGTCGTGAATGTCCTCAACCGTCAGTCCGCCGTAAAGCCCCATGTATCCGGCGTTCTGAAAAATAGCGAATTCCTCGTTGGTGATGACACCGGCACCGTGTGCCGCTTCCGCAAGCATCTGATTCCATTGCTTGATGTCGCCGCGCACAACGAGCCGCCTTGCATCCTCGCCAAGTTGATTGAACCTATCCGCTATTTCCTGCCGGTATGTTTGAATTGCGAAATATGTCTGACCAAGCGCGATGACTTCCTTGCGTGGGTCGCCATTCTGTACGATAAGATAACAGGCATAACGCGACAACTCATAGTCTTTTACCGGCTTCGATGTCGCGCCCGCGTCCACGATTTTGCTGACCTCAGCAAAATCGTAAATAGTATCGTGTCCGCTGTTGTTGCAGGCGATCATCCTATACAAGAAACCGTCCGCAGTTCTGGAGTCGCTATGCCCTTTTTTGTTATCCTGCTTCCATTGTTTGCCGCGCTGTTGCTGTTTCCGCCAGCGTCAGCGTCCGCCGCTGACGGAAAGACATCCGTCAATCGCGTACCCGGTCCCATGGTGCTGCCCACGGCCAAACCGGGTGGCGACACGTTTCCCATCGCCGGGCTGTTCTCGATAAAGAACCATTTCACCATCGCCGACGCAAAGCTGTACAAAGGCTCTTCCCGCTACGACTACAAAACGCCCTCCGGCGCAAAGGTCGGGCCGAAACGCGGCGACATGTTCGTGAACGTGTTCAAAATTCGCTACGCCATCACGGACAGGCTGGAGGTGAACACGGCAACGCCCTTCACCAACACGGACGTCAAAAACCACAACGCGGACGGCGATTGGATGGGAGGGCTCGGCGATACCACCATCGTGTTCCGTTACGGAGTCAAAAAACGTTCAGAGGACTCGCCTTTCGCCCTGTCTCTGGATTTCGGCGTAACTCTTCCCACCGGGCAGGTTGGCGACAGGGAAAAGTATCTCGCCACCAACGCTTTTGCCGCAAATGTGGGCGGCGGTTTCAGTTGGGTGGCGAGCAACCAGCGCCTGGACCTTGACGGCGCTTACTTCGCCTATGCCGAAGGCGCGCACGGCATCAAACCGGGCGACTTCGCCCTGTTCCACGCCCAGTATGCCTGGGCCGTGACCCGCAATTTCGACATTGGGGTGGAAGCCTACTACCGCTTTGACCAGCAGGGCGAAGTCCACGGCAAAGGACAGCATGACGCTTTTTCCGAAGCCTACGCCGGGCCGAAGATCATGTTCAAGGTACCGGAGCTTTCCCACCTGATGGTGGGAGCGGGCGTGTTCTTTCCCGTGTATCGCCATTACGATGCCCCGGAAATGTCTCCGGATGTGCGCTATGACTTCACCATTTTGTTTGCTTTTTAGAGCCGATTCTCCCCGCCTTGCCCGGAAAATGGGCGCATAGCAAAGCCATATTGCCCTGAAAATGGGCGGTGAAATGCGGCCTGAGCCGCCTTTTGCCGTGTATTGCCGTATCCTGCGCTGCAAAAGGGGCGTTGGTATGTCTTGTGCATTTTTAGCGGCACACTACAAGGTCATATCCCTTTATCAACGCAGGAGTAGCTATGAGAGAGATCAAAACAACGATGATCGTGATGTTTCTGGTTTTATCGCTGAGTATGACCGGGTGCGTCAATTTTTATGAAAGCCTCTATGGCCCGGACGACGGGTATGGTTCGTATGATGACGATTATGATTATGACGCCTATGACCGCCGCCAGCAGGATGCTTACGACCGCGAACGCAACCGCCGCATGGAACTGGAACGTCGCGCCAATGCGCAGGAACGGGAACGCCTGGCTCGTGAGCGTCTGGAATGGGAAATCGAGGAAAAGACCCGCATCCAGCGCGAGCGGGATCGCATATTCCAGGAGAGACAGCAGCAGCGCAAAGAACAACAGCAGAGACAGGAACAACAACAGAGGCAGGAAGCGCAGCAGCAACGAAGACAGGAGAAGCAGAGACAGGAGGAGCAAAGGCGACAAGAGCAACAGCGGAGACAGGAGCAGCAAAATCAAAGACAGTCGCAGCAACAGCGGCAGGATCAACAGCAAAAGCAAAGGCAGGAACAACAACAAAAGCAGAGACAGGAGCAACAGCAGAGGCAAAGACAAGAGCAACAACAGAAGCAGGAACAACAGCGTCAAAAGAAGGAACAGCAACAAAAACAGAAGCAAGAGCAACAGCAGAAGCAACGGCAGCAGCAGCAGAGACAGGAACAGCAGCGGAGACTGGAGCAGCAACAGAAGCAGAGACAGGAACAGCAGAAAGGACAGGAACAACGGCAGCAGAGGGGGCGGCAGCAGGAGCAGCGGCAAGGCCGGTCACAGTAAAACGCATAAAATACGCTACGCGGTAAATGTTATAACGATAAGCGAGACATCATCAAAAGGAGCCTCGCCGCCCATGTGCGCGAGGAGCGCTTCGCGGGTGATACGCAACACCTCTTTGGGGTGCGTATCATCCGCATCGTTTGCGCAGGCAGCGGTAAAGACGGCCCGCAGCCGCTCCTCGCCGAAAATTTCTCTGCGGCAGGGAGCCGGGCAAGCCGGGAGTCATGGCTTCGTCCGCGCCGTCGGTATACAAGAGTATGGATTGCCCACGGGCCAGCCGCAGAGAATGTTCCGTATAGTTCTGGCCGCCTTTCACGCCGAGCATCAATTCCCGGCTCCAGGGAAGAGGATCTGAAGATTGCCGGGGCTTCACCGTCGGTCCCAACATGGGAGGAGGATGCCCAGCGGCGGACCAGGTAAGGATGCCGGTTTTCCCGTCCAGCCTCACGACGAGCAGCGTCACGAACATCAGGGAATCGCTGGATCTGAGCAGGGCCTCGTTCAGCCGGGAAAGGGTCTCGCCGCACCCTGCGCCGGACAGGAGAAAAGACCGGGCGAGAACCATCGCCCGGCTCATGACGACGGATGCCGGAATACCTTTTCCACAGACATCCCCGATGAGGCAGTATAGAACGTCCGGTTCGTCGGGCAGCGTAAAGCAGTCAAAGAGGTCGCCGCAGACCTCCCCGGCCATGTCGATGGCCGTGGCGACGGCGATACCCGGCACATCCGGCGGGGATGCCGGCAGCATGGACTCCTGTATGGCCCGCGCCAGGGCCAGTTCATTTTGCATACGGTGTTCCGCCGCTGTCGCTTCCGCAAGGTTGGTGAAAGAATGTTTCAGCGTGATACGGACATGTTCAAAAGCGTGCAGCATGCCGCTGATCTCGTCACGCATCCGGGGTACGGGCAGCGGGGTATCCAGATCGCCGTCGGCTATGCGATCCAGGGCGCCGGAAAGGCGGCCCAGCGGGCGGATCACGCCGGAACTGATCTGCCAGGCGGCAAAAGCGGCAAAAAATGGGGTGAGCACGGCCAGGAGAAGTATGTCGAGGGGCAGGGGGGGCTTTGTCGCGCCTATCTCCCCGGAAGAAACAAACAGAAGAAAACTCCAGCCTTCCAGTGTATGAGGCTGGTAGGCAAGGGTCGTCTCGCCATTCCAGGGCAAGGGCCAGGGGGATACGCCGCCCGGAAAGAGGCTTTCCAGAGGAATGCTCCCCGCTTCCCGATCGCGGACGCTCGTCAGAAACCGTTGCATAGCCGGAGAAATATTCGCCTGTGTCCCGGTCTCTTCCGCCAAGCTCTGCGGCCCGCCGCGCACGCTTCTTCCCGGCGGGTACACGACATATTCCCCCTTGTCCGTGACAAAGGCGGAAGCGACCTTTTCAAAACCCGAAAGGGCATCAAGCGTCTTGAGAATCCAGGGCATGGTGATGACGAGCCCGATCCAGTCGCCCTCGCTGTTCATGGTTTTGGCCAGCAACATACCCGCGTGTCCCTGGCCCGCCTCGATGGGCAGCGTGCGAATGGGGCCGGCCCAAACGCTTTGGGGCGTCTTTTTGCCGCCGCGCACAGATTGTTCCACGAAGGGATCAAAATGCAGCGGCAGGGCAAGGCGGGCAACCGCCTCTTGCGCCCGGTACAGTAGCATAGCCCCGGATTTGCCTTTTTTCCCTTTGAGTACGCCGAGTACAGCGGTATCCGCTGTGACCGTGCGCAAAAGAACGCCGTCCCGCAGCTCTTCAAAAAAGGCGGTATCGTCGATTATAATGGAAGAGAAGTTGGGCAGATCTTCGATCTCTTCCGCGAAGTCGGCGAAACTCCCGGCAAGGTAGTTAAGGAAGGTGGCGCTGGAAACATTCTGGCTGTGCAAAGCCTGACGGCACAGCTTTTCGGCGTTCGTCCGCCGGGAGTCGTTCGCGGCCAGGTAGTAAAAAAGTAGCCCGCCCCATACCATCCCTGTGAATATGCAGAAAAAAAACACGGTCTGTCTGACGGCCAACATGCTGTGCCACAAGCGGGAGAAGACGCGGCAAAAGCCGCCGGAGCGGATATCTTCCCAGGCCGGAACCCAGGTATCTCTGATCTCCGGCGACACAGCTTTGCCAGGCCCGGACAAGACCAGGGTCAGCTTCAGAATATTGTTCCCGTGCTTGCGCTCATAGTCAAGTTCCGTCGCCAGAAGACGCACCAGCGTGAGCCCGCGCCCTCCGGGGCGGGCGTTCCGGATCGACGCGGAAGGCTCCTCCTCATGATGCCCCTCATGATACCGCAGGGGGTTGAATTCCCGGCCCGTATCCCGCACGGTAACGGCAAGCCGTTGCGGATGCCCCGAGGTTTCGTCCGCGCCACCGCTTTGCGCGCGAATCGCCGTTATCGTCAAGTCAACGTGCGGTTCCTCGTTACGCGCGTGAAGACACAGGTTGAGCAACAACTCTTCAAGCACCAACCGGAGTGATATCCTGTCGTCCTTGAAGACGCCGCGCTCCGCGCCCCACTCGTCAACAAGGGGCAAAATGCCTTCCACAAGCCCCAGTTCCGCCTTGAACGACAGGGAGAGGGTGTCACTCTCGCCATGGGCGGGCGGCGTCCTTTGCAGCCCGCTCATGACCGCCTCCCGTCTTGCATACCGCCTTGCCTACCGCCTGGGGGCTGCCGCCCCCCGTATCCCTCCGGGTCCGAACCGGGCGAAGCCCGGTAACGTCCTTTCCAGCGCACCGCGACAAGCGCGATGTCCTCCGGTGGTGTCTCGGATCCCACATGCGCGAAGCAGGCGGAGCGGATGCTTTCAATCAACTGGGCCGGGGTTCCCGTCGCAGCCGTCAAAAGGGACAGCAGACGTTCTTCCCCGAAGGCCTCGCCGTCGGGAGAAAGCAAGGCCGTGAGCCTACCGCCGCAAAGGAGCAGCGTCTCCCCAGGTCGCAGCGTGGTCGTATGATTGGTGTACACGGACTCGCCCTGCACCCCCAGTGGAAAATCGCCGGACCAGGGGAGAGATGCGGTACTCCCGATAAAGATTCGGTACGGCGGAGGTTTCCCGGCGCTGGCCCAAAGGATCGTTCCGTCTTGCGCAAAAAGCGCGCCGACGAACACGGAGACAAAAGGCGACAAACCCTTTTTGTCGATAGGCGCATAGGAAAGAATGATGGTGTTGGCGTTTTCAAGAGCCTCGGCCGGCGACATGCCGCTTACCAGAAGTTCGTGCAGAAGCGGCAGAACCCTGTCCATGAGGAGCGCTGCGGGGATGCCGTGCGCCGTCACGCTGGCTGTTACGCAGTACAGCGTTTCACCCGTACCCTCCTCGCGGGAAAAATAGTCGAAGGCCTCGTGGGCGATATGCCCTGCCGGAGACAATTCGGCCGCAAGGATGAACCTGTCCGGCACCTTTTGCGTTCCATGCCGCAGGGTATGCTGCAACTTGCCCGCCAGGGCTATTTCCCCGAACAGGCGTTCACGGGTGGCGGCCAAAAGGGTCAGATCTTTCTGCCGCTGCCCGAGCGCCACACGAAGCCGTGTAGCCGTGTTGTACAGGCGTGTCGGCTCATCCGGCCATTGTTCGGCAAGGGGGCGGGAAAAAGACCGGGAAACGGGCGGCGCTTTTGCCGGAGAAAAATCCCCGACGGACAGCCGTTTGGCTTCAAGGCTCAACTCGTGTACAGGATGCAGGATGAGGTTCGCCGTCCTTTTCAGGAACAACAAGGCGAACAGAAACAGAAAGAGTCCCACCATGACGAAGAAGAGAAGCGTGCGGTCAAGATCGCCGAACAGGTCTTTTTCCGGAATGAACATGCCGAACATGAGGTCGCCGGATCCGAGCGGCATATAGGCGACTACATACTTTTTGCCCTCTCTGGAGACTATCGTCTGCCCTGTTTGCTTGGCGAACATAAGGCGATGCAGTCGGGCGAGGTCGGAAGCAAGACCGTCGCCAGGCGCTTCCGGCAAGGTCCAGGCGCCTTCATTGTCCATGAAAAAGACCTGTGTTTCCGGAGTGAGGCTGATGGTTCGAATGCGACCGGCCACCCAGGCCATGGAGACATCCACGGTCAGGACGCCGAAGCGGGAAGGCAGACCCTGAAAATCTCTTTTGTTCACCGGCGTGTAATAGCGGGTCGTCAACTCCTTTCCCACGCCGCTTTCCGACACAAAGGTCCGCCATGAACCGTCGTTGTTCGCAACGGCAAGGAAGGCACGTCGCATGGCGTCTTCTCCGGGAGTGAAATGAAGCGGCTCTTCGCCCCTGCGGAATCGTACCGCGTGCCGGCGACCCTGGGTATCTTCAAGGTACACGGTGATGCCGAGCATACCCCGCTCGGCGGGCATGGCTGCCAGAATGGCGTCCTCCAAGCGCTGCCTGTAGGTGTCGTATTCGTACAATCTGTCCGGCCCGGCTTCTTCCAGCGCCCGGACAACGGGCGCGGCGCCTCCTTCGGTCCATCGTCGGACGTATGCTTCCTGGAAGGAGGCGAAGACCGCCAGCTGGCGAATCTGGGCGGCGGTTCCGGCCACGGCCTGTTCCCTGACATGAAAATACCCCAGAATAAGCATAGTGCCGGAAAAAAACGCGAGTATGGCAAGAAGCGGCAGCGTGAAGCGTACCGCCAAACGGCTCCGATACGGAATCCGGGCGGATGAGGATGTACTCTGCCCGCTCACACGGTATCCGGAAAAGCGTTCGCCGCCGCCGCCGCATCCGGAAACGCGGGAAAAAGGCTCCCGAACCCGCACCCGACAAAAACTTTTTCCACATTCGACCGCAAAGCGGCCACATGGATGAGGCCTCCCAGCGGCTCCAGCGTTTTCCCCAGGCCCAGGAGGCTGCGCAGTCCGAACGAACTGACATAATCCACATTGGCGAGATCCAGGACGACAAGGCGCATACCGTCGTCACGGATAAGTTCGCCGGTTACGTTTTCAAACTCCTTGGTCGTGAAGGCATCCCAGCGGCCGGAGAGATAGAGCGTGTGTATGGGGGGTATATGGGTGACGGTAATTTCCATAGTTCCTTCCAGTACGGCAAAAGTGTCGTCGCAAGTAGCGGTACCACTGCAACAACCGTTCCCAATCCTTTCAGGGAAACGCTGAATTTTTTTGTTTGGCAAGGCGCGAAGGTTTTTCACGACGGGGGCTGGACTCTTCCGTCCTGCCCCCTGAGGGAAAAAGCAAGCAACGCAGCCCAAACGGAAAAAGTCAGCGTTTCCCTCGGGACAGCTTCATACGCAACCCTTCCCGGCTGATGCCCAGAATTTTGGCTGTGCGGGTTTTATTGCCATTATTCCGGGCGAGGGTGTCATGAATATATTTGTCGATCATCGCGTCAAGGGAGCCCTCCCGAAATTCTCCGGAACCGACGACAAGGGGCTCTTCCTTTTTCCCGGCCTCCTGTTCCGTGATCTCTCCATTGAGCGAGGCCATAATATCCGCCGCCGTAATTTTCGTCCCTTCGGCAAAGAGTTGCGCCCGTTCCAGAACGTGGTGCAATTCCCGGATATTGCCCGGCCAGGCGTGGCGCATAAGAAGACGCAAGGCATCGGGACTGATCCGCCGGGGTACGCCGGGAACCGTGCCCGCCAATGTAGCGAGAATTTGTCCTGCCAGCGCGGGAATATCTTCCAACCGTTCCCGTAAGGGGGGCATATGCAGCCGCACCACATGCAGCCGGTAATACAGGTCTTCCCGGAACAGGCGGCGTTTGACGAGGTCTTCAATATCCCTGTGCGTCGCCGCCATCAGGCGCACGTCCACCCGAACGCGCTTGCGGGCGCCGAGACGCTCCACGGTTCCGTTTTCAATGACGTGCAATATTTTGGCCTGGCTTTCAAGGGACATGTCGCCGATCTCGTCCAGAAGGAGGGTGCCGCCGTCCGCCTGCTCGAAGCGGCCCATGCGGGCCTGTACGCCGGAGGCGACCCCGGCCTCAATGCCGAAGAGTTCGCTTTCCAGCAATGAGGCCGGGATGGCGGCGCAGTTGATGTCCACAAAGGGTTTGTCCGCCCGTGGGCCGAGATCATGGATATAGCGCGCCAGAACGCCTTTGCCCGAACCGGTTTCGCCGGTAATGAGCACGGTGGCGCGTGAGGCGGCCAGCCGTTCGGCTTGCGTCCTTAAGAGCCCCATCGCCGGCGCGGAACCAACAAAACGCGAGGCGGCGTCTTTTTCCCGCACTTTGGCGCGCAGCCGCCTGTTTTCCTCGGCGAGCCGCCCCCGGTGTCTTTCCAACTCCTCACGGGCTTCGGATATTTCCACCAGCATACGATCCCGCTCAAATTCACGGGCTTCGATGCGAACCAGCATCATGGAGAGCGCTTCCGCGAGAACCTGATTGATGTCGTCCGCCTGCTCAAGGAAGGGGGATTCAAACAGTTCCCTGGCTTTTTCATAATTGCCGAGGGCTATTCGCTCGCAGATTTCCACCAGATGCGCGTGAACCGCATTGTTTTGAGAAAAGGATGCGTTCATTCACCAACCTTACGATTTACTCTATGCCTCCCACAAGCAAAAAAACCAAACCGTAATATGCCATCACACAACACGCGAGAATGATACAGCAAATTTTCAAGAATTTCATGTCGCACTACCTGGACAGTGTCGCCACGAGCATGGATTTTGTTCTCTGCCAAGGCGCGGCAGGTTCGCCAGGAGGGAGTGTATAGAGACATACATGACCGTCTGGCGGTTCTGCCGCAACGCAGGCAGCGGGCAAAAGACAACCCGTGACGGCATTGTCAGCGGGTCATGGCAATGAGCATGGAAATATCACGGTGATACTGCAAGGTGATCACAGCGGCATTGGACACCCGCAACCGGAAGCCGGGAAGGGTCGGGTCTTCGCCTCTCGCCGCCCTGGCATAGTCTTCCCCGGTAAGAAGGATCGTATCGACGGCGGCGGGCTCGCCCTCCCGGTTAACGTGTTCGCTTGCGTCCGCGACCTGTTCCCAGGCTTCCTCCACATCCAGATCTTCTTTCCAGAACTGGATATTCTCTTCCAAATCCATTTCTTCGCCCGCCGTAAGCTGGGCGTACCAGGGGCGGTATCCTTCCGCCGCCAGGCCCTGCATGAGCGGGGCAATCCCTTCGGGGCCGCCGGTATAGGTGCGCAAGGTGCGGTTCCCGGCTTTGTCGGCGTCGTTTCTGGTGAACACTTCGCTCGAATCCACAAAAACAGCCCATGTTTTTCCGAGGAACCTTGCCGGGAGGTATACCTGCGAGTCCCACATCGTCGCGTCCCGCGCGCCCAGGGATCGAAGATCACCCATGGTTCCGGCCCGGGCGATGTCGGCAAAATCCGTGATCTTCGGAACTGACGCGTCAGCCAAAAGCGTCGCCTTGCCGACGAGGTTGATCAATGACGGGGGAGCGGGAGAACCTCCCACGGGATCCATGCCGCAAACGCTCATCTCGCCGGGTTTCACGGTGGCCCAGTTGCCGTTCCATTTGGCCTTCCTGCCGGGGTTGGCGCTCAGCCATTCTTCCAGAACTTGCGGACAGCGTTCCCTGGCGTGGTCGTTGTCCCAAATGGGGCCGGCCGGGAGGTCGAAGGAAGCGCCCGCGGGAACGGTATCCTCTTCCGCTCGCACGGGCTTGTCCACCAGGGTCAGGTGCGGGCGGTCGTCCGCATCAAAGGAGAGTTCAAAGACAAGGTCGGACATACCCGCCACGGCTTTTGTGTCGGTAAAGTCAAAGAGCATCATCCCGGCATCGATGACGAGTTCCTGCAACTCCGATGACGTGCCGTCCCTGAAAACGCAGAAGTTGTCCGGCACGACGCGGATCGCGCTGGCCATGGAGCCCGCGTCGCCTGTCATCCGAATGGCCTGTATCTCAAAGTCGGTGCGGTTGATGCATTGTACCTTCAACTCCGCCAGCGCGGGGCAGGCTGTGAACAGCACCAGACAGCAGGCGAACAAGACGCGGGTGAGGAGCTTCATACAGGAATCCTTATCGTTGCTACGTTTCGCCCTGCCCATACTTTGGGCAGGGCGGCATTATCACTTAATCCACCAACCCGATAGACTTGATGAGATTGTCTATCTGCGGATTATCCCCGCCGAACAGCAGGAACAGGCTTTTTTTGTCGAACTGGGTGAACATGCCGTTCGCGCCCTTGTCCGTGGTAAAGTTCACGACTCCCTCGCCCGCATCGACGTTTTTGCCGCCGAGCGCTTTCACCTGCTCTTGGGCCCACTTGGAAAACGCCTTGCCGTCGTCGGAGACAAGGGAAAAAACACGCACGATGACGAATGCATCCTTGGCGTCGGACGTGAAGACCACGGATTCATTCTGTTCGGCGGCGGTCCAGCCTTTGGGAACGGTGGCGGCGAAGGTCTTGTGCTCGTAAAGCGTGCCTTCGTCTTCATCGCCGGTATCACCTGCGTCACTCATATCGCCTTCGTCACCGGAATCGCCGGTATCACCTGCGTCGCCGGAATCGCCCGCATCCCCTTCGTCACCGGCGTCACTCGCATCGCTGTGGACTTTCCCTCCGGCAAAGGGCGGCGTGACATAGCCCAGCCAATCGACCGCTTCCTTGGAGGACGCGGCCGTGAATATTCCGGCCAGTGCCTTTTCCTGCTTCCCTTGAACGGCTTTAAGGCCGACGAGGAAGGCCTTGATATCCACATAATCCATATTCGCGCTGATATCGACAAAGGTGCCGCTTGATGCGACCATGCTCCAGCAGCGGCCTCCCGATGCGTCTTCGTAGATCCAGATGTTGTCCGCAAGCATCTTCACCGGCGTCTGCCCGGCCATTTCGGCGATGATTTCCTTGATGTCCGGTTTTTCATATTTTTTCAGAATGACCATCAGTTCCAGCGGCCCCGCGGGTTCGGCAAAGGTGGTCATCTCGCCTTCGACGTTCATGGTCCAGCCGTCGGGAAGCTCCGCGCTGAACGCGCCCGCGTCCAGTTTGGCGGCAAAGGAAGGCTGCGCGGCGAGAGCGAGTCCGCAAAACAGGGTAAAGGCCAAAAATAGGGAACGAAACATAGGAAATCTCCTTTTTGAGCGAATGAGGTGTCCGGCAAAGTTGCACAACATATGCCAAGCCGCCGACTTTTCTCCCGGGCTACGGATTCTTTCCCCATATGCCGCCGAGCCATGTGCGGACATGCGAGATACGCGACGATACCGCCAGAATAATGGGCGGTTGATGCTTATTCGCCCATTATTCTGGCGTGCGCACCCTTCCCCTGTTTCATGATCTTTGCTGAAAACGCCCGCCGCCCCTGTGCGATACGCCATCACGTCCGCTGGCCTCTTCCTTGCAAAGGCCGGCATCATCGTTGCCGCGTATGGCGCGGCGCCTCCATTTTTACTCAGGAGATTGTCATGCGGCACATACTCTTCGGTATGCTTTTCAGCCTTGTTGCGGCTCTTCCCGCGTTTGCCGCCGGATCAAGCGCGGAACTTACCCTCAAGGGCGACCGGATTTTTCTGGTGAAAGACGGCAAAAGCACGGCCTTAAACCAGGACATGTTCCCGGCCCAACCTATTGAGGATACCGGCATGCGCTTTCTCGGCGTCGGAGCGGACGACGCCAAAAAGCAGGGCATAGCGCCCGGCTTGTATATCTTTGAAGGCGACGGCAAGAGCGTGGCTTTCGCGGCGACGGATGCGGCCGAATACTGCGCCGACGTCAAGTTTTCTCCGGGCAAGACGGTTCTCGCCATGGACGCGGGCATGAGCCTTGTGCGGGACTGGTTCTTCTTCTCCTATCCCGCCATGAAACCCTTGGGCGATACCGCCTATTACCAGACCCCGGACAACCCCACGCTTATCTGGCTGGGGGAGGAGGCACTCCTCGTCTCCACCATGGATGTGGACACGCATAACCGTTCCTGCGGCTACGATCCCTGCGGCCCGGTTTCCGTCAATCTTTACAATCTGGAAACGCGCAAAAGCACGAAGCTCCTGCCCGGCACGGATCTGTGCGACTACACGCTGACAGGACTTGACGAGATGGCGGGCGGCATTGTCTCGGCGGCGGAACTGTGTCTGCCCTCGGTCAAGGATTGGGAAACCTATCCCGGCGAAAAGCCCACGAAAAACGTAACTGTGAAACTCCCGGAATAGAGGAAAACCCTATGAAATATCTTTGTATGACGCTGTTGTTGCTGTTCTTCGCTTCTGCCTCTTATGCGGGGGAAGGCGGCCTCGACATGCTTGTCGTCGATAAAGACCCCAAGGGAACCAACGTGCGGGAGTCCCCCGGCGGGAAGGTGGCGCATGTCATCCCCTTCGGCGGGAAAACCGACGCGGCAATCGAAATGCGCCGGGTCACGGTCACGAAGAAAGACGGGCAATGGTTCCGGGTCCGTCTTGCCGACGACGCCACCGGCTGGATGCACACGTCCGTACTTGGAACCTGCGCCTCAGGCACGGAAGACGGCGATCCGCCCCTGTATTCCCGGCCGGACGACAGTTCCCCGGAAGTCGCCAGACTGAAAGAGGGAACACGGCTCCGCCTGCTGGAAGTGCGCGGAGACTGGGCCAGAGTGGAAACCGCCTCCGGCGCGAAAAAATCCGGCTGGATGATGGAGCAGGCGTTGTTTTCCAATCCACATAACAGCTGCTGGGAATAGTAGTGGCTCATTTTGCCCGTGATACTTCGTCAGGCATCGTTTTCGGCTCCGGTCGAGTACCAAAAGAGTACACTCCCATCGCCGAAAACTCGCCTTCCTCGTCTGACAGGCAAACTGAGCCACTACATAAATGGAGTTAAACAAGGAGATACTATGAAAAGACTGCAACAATGTGCGCTTTGCTGCTGCACGGTGCTGGTGATGATTGCCGGAGGGGCGCACGGCGCTGCCGCCGCCGGAGTTGTGCTGAAAAACGAAATGGAAATGGACATCAAGGCCGTTTACTGCGTCGATAATGAGGGCAAGGCGAAAGAGGTTGTCGGCGCGCTTGCCGCGGAGACCTCCGTCACGGTCTCGCCGGACAAGTTTCCGGAATACGAATGCGAGCGTATCGCCGTCTTTGTGGACGAAGACGCGGGCTGGCAGTTTTACCAGGAGCCGGAGCCGGGCGCGGCCAGTGAAATCCTCTTTGCCATGGATACAATCGGCCCGAAGTCCGAGGAAGTTCCCACTCTGCTGATCGAAACCGGCGGGGATGAGACCTATGTGTCCATGGCCGGGATTCCGTTCTCTTTGCTGATCCAGCACATACAGTTCGGGCTGGGTGAGGCCGAATTGCGTAAAATCGTCACACCACGCATTGACCCGCAGGAGAATACGGCCTTTTTCGTGTCCTTCGCCGACCTGTCCTGGAGTCTGAACGGCGAGGAGATAGTCACCGCCGAACTTGCGCCGGGCAAGCAATATGTCACGGAAGTCCACCTGGCCGCGCCCTTCGGCAACCCGAACATTCTCGCTGTCTTCGAGGGGCTGAAAAACGCGGGGGCCGCGCCTTTGCTGTTTTCCCATACCGCTGCCGGCAAGGAACGGATCCTGAAAGAGGCCGCGTCCGCCGAAGAGCGCTGGGATGCGCTGATGGAACAGATGCAAAACCTTGAGGGCGACAAGGGCGGCGCGGTGAATATACTCCTCAGCAACGAGTATATACGAATCGGCCTGGCGCTGGATCTCGACGAGGCCGTGGCCGCGCTGGTCATCGAGCGCAAGAAAGACGTGCCGCTGGGGTAAAGGAGCACTGTATGAAACTGTGGACGAAACAGGCGACGGCAACGGTCTTGTCAGTCCTGTGCCTCCTGACCTTTTCCCTGGGTCTGCCCGCTGTGGCCGCGGCTGACCTGCCGGACGGGATCATCGCGCTGTCGGACGCCGAACTGTCGCTGATCGATGCCAAAGGTTTCTGCCGGGAACAGGGGGGGAGGCTCCCGTTTGTGAACGGCACGGATTTTCTCGAAGGCTATTCCGACGAGAACAAGGAGCAGGTCACCCTTGACGGTTTCGCCAACATAGGCGCGCCCTGGCCGGATGCTCTGCCCGACGCCTTCTTCTGGACAGGCACGAACGCAATACAAGACAACCTCGATGTGGTCTACCTCGTCAGTTCCGGCGCGGGGCGCGTCCGGGCCGAGATATTCTACGACATCAACTACCGGGAGACCACCGCCTACGCGGCCTGCGTGCGGAACGGCGATTTGAAAAAACGCGGCGACCCGACCATCCACGACAAGGACCAGGCCGAAGCGTTCCTCAAAAAAACGAGCGACGATGCGGGGTGGGATCGCGCGACGAAGGGCGGCGCGGTACGCTACGTTTACAACGGCGAGGGCGAAATCGGGGAAGGCAAGGCCTGGTTCTTCGATCAGGGCACTGATGTCGCGGGGAAGTTTGCCGCCGAACAGAGACTCGCGGTGAATGAGCACGGCGAAGTGTGGGGGCTGGATATATTCAACAAGTGGCTGAAACTCTTCCCCGAGTAAGATATTTTGAGACAAACATTTTTTTAACAGGCTGTCTCTTGCAGCCAAGACGGAGAAGGGTACCTATGAAAAAAAACTTTATGCAATGGCAGATGAAATTGGCGTCTGCGATGGTATTGCTCTGCGCGTTGGCGTTTTTCGCGGGGGAGGCGATGGCCGCTTCACAGGTGCTAATATGGACTGGCAACTCTGCGAAGAACGATATCGTTGTAACCGGCAAGGACATCAACAAGGCAGATTATCTGTCCGCGAGAATACGCATAACATACACGAATCGTAAAGACACCGGGCAAATTGTAACGGCGATTTTCAACAAGAGCTTTACGTTTCCCGGGATCACAATTTTAGACCCGAAGGATGGCCTGCGTTGGCGTAATGCCCCAAATGCGGGGAGGAAGGGGACGTTTAAGTGGACAAGCAACAAGGTCAATAAAGTCGAAGTGTATCCTGGTACTGCCATGGCGCTCGCCTACGATATACCCATAAGTAGACTCGCAATCCCCAAGGGCACTTGGAAAGAGCTGAACCAATACCTGGTAAAACAAAAATGTAAAGTTGCTTTCGGCCACAACTGGGTCCACAAGTTCCAGGTCAGGTCAGAGAGGCTGTAAAACCTGTTTTTAGTGAGGGACGCAATGCATGACGCCATCTCTTTCAAAAAAATATCCATGCTGTTCTGCCTCACGGCGGCGCTCTGTCTGGCCTTCTTCGCTTCCGCCGCCATGGCCGACGATACGCTGGTCACCTGGGAGTTCAAAAAGGCCGAGGAGGTTGACGGCAAACTCAAGGTCAGCGGAACGCTGACCAACAATACGGAAAAGGTCGTCACGCACATCGTCTCCCGCTCCTGGCGGTATACGCAGAATGGGAAACAGGAGAAAAAATCAAGCGAAAAACCGTTCAAACTCAACAAGCCCATGCAGCCGGGCGGGCAAAGCGGGCTCAACTACACGCTTAACGATACCAGCGAGGTGAGCGACTTCACCGTGACCATCCATGAAGTCACGTTTGCGGAGGGCGACCCGGACGGCCAGGGGGATACACAGGCGGCCAAGCCGGCGACCAAACCGGCCCCGGCCCCCAAGGCATCCAAAGAGATCTGGACAAGATAGGAGTCACCTTCATAAGTTCCGCACCCGATGAACAGGGACAAGACTACAAGACTGTCGTCGCCTATCACAACAACACGAACAAGCTCCTGCGCAAGCTGGTGATCAAACTGGAGCAGCAGTACCAAACCGGCGAACCCTATGTGGCGAGGCGCTCGCTTCCGTTCAAGAACGGGGTCGCGCCCGGCAACTTCAATACGGGTACCCATAAGGTGTCCACGCGGAACCTGACCGGGACGAAGGTCAGTGTGGAAGTTGTGGACGCGGAATTTGAACCCTACGAGAAGCCGGAACGCGAATACGGCCCCAAAAAGGGCAATATTTTGTGGACGGTCGACAGCGCCAAGCCGGATAAAGGCAACATGCTGAAGTTGGCGACCACTATTCTCAACAACAACGCGTCGGAAGACATCGTCGCCTTCAATACCTACACCGTCACCTTCGACCACGACGGCGGCAAACACATCTCCCCCAGGCCTCCGTATTCGCCCAAAAATCCGCTCAACGCACAGGCGAAAATGGTCGTCAATCTGAGCGTCGTCAATGCGGCCGCGTTCAAGAACGTCCGGAACGTCAAAATTACCGACGTGACCTACA
>QMCD01001099.1_pt1 | contig 18395 bp, 14 predicted proteins | sample 1821841 | NCBI WGS metagenome assembly QMCD01 (sample SAMN01991225, study PRJNA193472) | Termite gut metagenome, whole genome shotgun sequencing project. | isolation source: worker | host: Macrotermes natalensis
GGACGATGCAGATGGTGTAGCCGAACGAGTGAAAGTTGGGCAGCACGTTCAAAAAGACGTCGCCCGGTTCGATGGGCCGGATGATCTCGCGAATGCCGAGGCAGTTCGAATGGATGTTCTCGTGAGTCAGGGGGACGGCCTTTGGGGTGCCGGTGGTCCCGGAGGTGGCGAAGATGACGGCGATATCCGGGCTCTCGTAGGAGGAGCGATGCCCCTCGATTTTCGGCAGCGGCCCCATGGGTGGGCAGGTGGCGACGGCGAACGCGCCCTCTTGCAGAATCGCCAGCGCCTCCTCGCGAACTTCCTCGGAGACGACGACGGCGAAGGGTTCGAGCAGTTTGAGCGTGCCCACTAGCGACGCCATGCCGGATTTGACGTTCAGGGGGCAAAAACTGCCGCCCAACTGCCAGACCGCCAGAGAGAGCGCGGGGATCATGGGACAGTTCGGCATCAGAACGCACAACCGCTGCCCCGCCGTGAAGCCCGAGTCGAGCAGCGCCTGCCTGCACGCCTCCGTCAGACGGCGAAAATCCTCCTTGGAGTACCACGTCCCCTCCCACCAAAAACAACGTGCGCCAGGCACGTCCCGCAACCGTTCGTCGATCACCGCATCCAACCTGATGTCCATTTTCGCACTCCTCACATAAAGTCATAAAAATGATGGAAGAACCAGAAGCCCGCTCCACACGCAAGATTGAGAAAAAATATCCGTACATATTGGAAGGCGTTTGGAATCTCCAGATCCTCTTGATTATAAGTATAGACGATCCTGCGAAAAAATCGAAAAAAATTGGAGAAAATGAGCAAATCGAGGCAAAAGACGCAATTCCTCGCGTCGCGACATATGAGAAATGCTGTGATAAGATGGCTGTAATTGTTTGCGTACATCACCTGGATTTTAATCGTTTGAAAAATTTTTTGACGTACGCCGGAGGGAGTGGCATCGTTGTGGGTGATTTATATGGAATGTTACGTGCCAATCCAGTCATTGCGGCCGTAAAAGAAGATAATTATTTCGACATTGCAGTCGCTTCCCCATGTAAAGTTATTTTTCTCTTGACGGGAAATGTATGCACGGTCGAAGATATCGTCTGTCGGGCCAAAGCGGTGGGGAAAGGCGTATATATCCATATCGACCTCATCGATGGTTTTGGGAAGGATAAATATGCTCTGCGCTACATTAAGGAGCGGGTTGCTCCCGAGGGGATCATCACGACAAAGGCTCCGCTGATCAAAATCGCAAAGGATCTCGGGATGACGGTCATTCAGCGCGTTTTTTTGATTGACAACCTTTCCTTCAAAACGGGGATTCAGACGATCAAGCAGGTGAGACCCGACGCTGTGGAGGTCATGCCGGGGATCATGCCGCTTATCACGGAAAAGATGTGCCAGGCCATATCTATACCTGTGATTACTGGCGGATTGGTTAACGACGTGCAGGATATCAAGGACAGCCTAAAGGCAGGGGCTGTTGGTGTTTCCACAAGCACTTCTACTCTGTGGAAATTTAGGAGAGAAATGACGAAATAAAAAATCACAGGTTGACAAAAAAAGTAAGTGGGGTATACTTGATTAGTAGATAAGTATTTGTGCCCAATCGAATAACGAATGTTTTGGATATGAAGAGTGAGGCAAGTTTACGCACGAAAGTGTTTGTTGTGTTTTACTCTTTTTCTGTATAAGTCAGCATTCTTTAAAACCAGCAACCCAACTAAATAGTGATGTTTCGGAGACGATGAGTGAAACGGATTCGCGCATAAAAGCGCCAGGTCTGTTTTGCTCTTTTTTTGTATCTGCATCTCTTTAGCGAAGAATACGAACTCACGATATCAAGAAGAAACAGTTACCCAAGTATTATCCGTGATAAACCCTAGGGGGGCCCTAAATATTCTTCAGGGGGTAGTGTAGTGGACGATACCACAAAGAACACAGACAGCGGCATTACGGAAGTAGAAGACGCCGCGGTATACAAAGTTGAAGAGGAAAATACCAGTAACCAGATAACGAAATGCGCGGCTGAACTGGCTTGCTCTGTCTTTTTCATCGGTCTCTCTTTGTTTATGGGCTACACCGCCTATACAAGTGTATATGTGGTCAACGCCCGGCGCTCTGGTATCCCGACCATGGGATTTCCGAAAGTGCTCCTTTGGTTGATTCTTATTTTTTCGAGCATACAATTTGTCCGCGCGGTCCTGAAACTGAGGGTGGCACTGCCCAAAGCAAGAAAGGCCGGTGATCGGATAGAGTTGATTCCCGCAAAGTCCGTCATCATGTTCTTGCTTATCGTGGGCTTCGCGGCATTATGGAGTGTGGCTGGTTTCACCGTGAGCACCTTTGTCGCTTTTATCGTCGTATCCAAGTTTTTGAAACCGGATGTAAAATTCTGCCGCCTCTTTCCCATAAGCCTTATCTTTACCGCGATTTTTTATATTTTTTTTAGCGTGCTTTTTAGAATTGCCTTTTACGACCCGCTGATGGACGCGGTTATTGCCTTTTTTAGAAGCTGACAGGGGGTTATGATATGGACATAAGCGCGATTTTTTTATCCGTTATGGGATTTGTTTTCAATCCGTTCTCGTTTGCGCTGATTGTGTTAGGCACGGTTTTGGGGCTTGTAATAGGCACCATACCCGGTCTCAGCGCTGCAGTTGGCCTGACGCTATTGTTGCCCATCACGTACGTGCTTCCCGCAAAGGAAGCGATTGGCATGATGTGCGCCCTTTTCGTCGGCGCGATGTCTGGCGGGGCGGTGTCTTCGATACTGCTGGGCATTCCGGGTACGCCCGCCGCCGTTTTCACATGTTTTGACGGCTATCCTATGAGCCGCAAGGGGCACGCGGCTGAGGCAATCGGTTGGGCAACCGTCTCGTCTGCCTTTGGCAGCCTGTTTGCATGGTTTGTGCTCGTTTTGGTATGTATACCCATCTCAAGAGTTGCACTGCTGTTCAGCGCCGCCGAGTATGCAGCGCTCGCACTGCTGGGACTGACGATCATAGCGTCCCTTGCCTCGAAGGATATCATCAAGGGGTTGCTGATGGGCACTTTCGGTTTTTTGATAACCTGTATTGGAATAGACCGCGTCAACGGTGATTATCGGTTTACATACGGCATCCCAGACCTGTTCGGCGGCATCAACATGGTGCCGGTTATGCTTGGGATTTTCATGGTTCCGCAGATACTTGACCTCTGTTACAAGACGAACAGGGCCAAGCAGGTAAACGTAGACTTCGGATATTTCATGCCGTCATTCAAAAAAATGTGGGGCAAGAGGTTGCCAGCTCTGGTATCCGCAATAATCGGAACAATCGTCGGCATCATTCCGGGGGCGGGGCAGAATATTGCTCAAGCGTTGGCCTACGAGCAATGCCGGAGAATGTCAGGTAGCCCGGAGACTTTCGGCAAGGGCAATATTGACGGGATAATCGCCTCAGAAGTCACCAACAATGCGGTGGCCTGCGGCGCATTGGTGCCGTTGCTCACCTTGGGGATACCCGGAGACGGGGGGACGTCCATCATCCTTGGCGGGTTTATTTTGCATGGTATTCAGCCGGGCGTCAGGCTGTTTACAGAGCAGTTCGACTTGGTTCTGGGGATATTCACGTCCATTATGATAGCCACAATGTTGATGACAGCCGTTCAGGCCTTCGGAATAAAATTCTTCGTAAAGCTTCTGTCCCTGCCAATACATTATCTTGCGGCTGCGTTGATCATCATCATGGGTGTCGGTACATTTACGGTGCACAATAATTTTTTCGACTTTGTTCTGGCTATTATTTTCGGCGCTCTCGGATATTTCCTCACAAAGGCAGATTATCCTCTGGTGCCGCTGATACTTGGACTTGTGTTGGGCTCGCTCTTCGAGACAGAGATGCGCACGGCCCTGCGTGTGGCAAGAAACGACTGGACCGTGTTTTTTACCCGGCCAATCTCATGCGGTATCATCATACTGGCAGTTCTATTCCTTACCTATTCCATCGTCCGGCCATATATCCAGAGAAGAAAAATGGCTTAACGAGAGTTTTTATTTAAATATAGACAGGAGGAGTTCTGGATGAAGAAGTTGTCTTTGGTCGTTTTGGTTGGGCTTATCGTGGTGTTTGCCTCAAGCGTGTTCGCCGCAGGAGCGGAGCGTTTGCCGATGCCGGATTCTCTGAAGGGCAAAACGGTGAGCTGGTACATTGGTTTTACGCCGGGAGGGCAGACCGATTTAGGAGCGCGTATGGTGGCGAAGGTCATCACGGAACAGACCGGTCTCAATGTTGTTATCGTCAACGTTGAAGGTGGTGCGTCCTCCGTTGCGATGACGCAGTGCCTTGAGTCCACCCCGAACGGCACGTCTGTATTCTCCATCGGCTCCTCGGCCTTCTCGCTGATGGCCCAGGGGACTTTGCCCTACACTGTGGACGACATGACGTGGATAGCCTCCATGTACAGCAACACAACGGGACTGTTCGTCCGCGCTGATTCGCCGATCAAGACCCTTGCGGATTTTGAAAAAGCCATTAAAGAAGGGAAGCCCGGAGATTTCCCCGTGGGCATTGGCAGCACGATGAACCCTGCCGAGGCGATTATCATACTGCTCGGAGACATTATGGACGCAGAGGAGATTTTTTATCCGGTTAATTACGCTGGCGATTCACGCGCGGCCACAGAATTGCTTGGAGGCAGCGTGAAGTTCGCCAACGTCCTGCCGGGAGGTGTAAAGTCCCTGATCGACTCAGGGGAAATCAGGATGCTTTTCAGCGGCACTTACGAAAGGATGCCCGATAACCCTGATATACCTTGTGTAACAGAGCTCAGCTTCTTCGGTGAGAACACGCCGTATTCTGACTACGCGTACATGAACAACTACGTGGTCGGCCCAAAAGGGATGCCCGAAGACGTGGCCGCATGGATGGCTCAAGCCTGGAACGACGCCGTCAACTCGGAGGAGTTTCAGGCTCAGGCGCGCGCTTGGGGCGTCAATACGGAACCGATGCTCAGGCTGGACGAATGCAAAAAGGCCGGGCAGCTTACGATTGACAGTTATAAGGAATATATAGAGAAATATTACAAGTAGAGACCGGTGAATTACAAGTCTTGAAGCGATAACAAAAATATCAATAATGCGCCCAGAACATCCCAGATATCTCCGGTATACCGTGAAAGGGAGGTTGCCATGCTTCAGCTGCTTATTAAAAATGGGACGGTAGTTGACCCGGCAAACAGTACCTTCGGTGTGAGAGACATTGCGGTAAAAAACGGGTGTGTCGATGGGGTTGGCAACTATGACAATGTTGAGGCGCAAATAGTAATTGACGCGCGAGATTGTATTGTTACACCAGGCCTGATTGACCACCATGTCCATTTACATCCATTGGCTGGGATCGGAATACCGGCGGAGGCCGTCTGCTTCAGTTCTGGAGTTACAACTGTTGTCGACGCTGGTAGCACGGGGTGCGCTAACTATAAGGAGCATCGCACCTTTCTTAAAAACAGTAAATTGGGCGTAAAGGCGTATCTGCATGTCTGTTCGCTTGGTTTATCCACACTGCCAGCTCAAATGGAAGATGTTTCCCCTTGCAATTTCGATGTTGGAGCGATCAGAGAGATATTCGAGGCTTATGGGGATGATTTGCTAGGGTTGAAATTGCGCACCAGCCAAGAGGTTGTGCGCGAGTTGGGTTATACGCCCCTCAAAAAAACCATTGAGCTGGCGGACAAGTTGGGTACGCAGATCATGGTGCATTGTACCAACCCTCCGGGCAAAATGGCGGATTTGTTGCAATACCTCCGGAGAGGTGACGTCCTCACTCACTTTTACATGAATCGCGGCGACACAATTTTAAACGAGCAGGGGCGGATCCACAAGGAAGTCTATGCGGCGCGGGAGCGTGGCGTGTTGTTTGAAACGGCTGATGCGAGGACACATTTTTCGTTTGCGGTGAGCGAAGCTGCAATTAAGGATGGTTTTGCTCCAGACATCATCGCCACTGATTTGACCAGGAGCAACATGTATCTGCGGCCAACGGTATTTCATCTTGCGAATCTGATTGCCAAATATTGCTATCTTGGGCTTCCCCTGGATCAAGTTATTTCCTGCTGCACGGAAAAGCCCGCTCAACAGATGGGGCAGCTGGGAAATGTAGGTTGTCTCAGTCGTGGGGCGAAGGCGGATATCGCTGTATTTGAAAAAATTGCATGCGATGTCGAATTTGGCGACAAGCCGTACTCGGAGCCGGAAGGTGAGCTACGTCACGGTGATTTTTGTTTCCGGCCTGTTCTTACGGTTAAAAATGGTGAGATCGTCTATCGTGACGTAGCGTTTTAAGTGAGGTAGCCACACAGACACTGTGGATATTGCGCCGACAAAAACGGAGCAACGAGAAAAGCAACCTATATTAACCGCGCTTAAAGCGCGTAAGAAAGGTGTGTTTGTACAATGAGAAAATCTTTAATAGTTCTTTTGGCTGTCCTCCTGGGACTTTGGGTTTGTGGTGCGTTGGTAGCGGCACCGGTGGAGTGGAAACCGGATCGCACCATTGTCCTCATCGTGCCATTTGCGCCCGGCGGTAGTACGGATACTACGGGACGCATTACAGCGGAATACCTGTCCAAGGAATTGGGGGTACCCGTCATTGTAGAAAATATTCCCGGCGCAGATACCCTGATTGGTTGGAATGAACTGATTAGGCGGCCCGCCGACGGCTACACGCTGGGCATGAGCGGTAGCGTGGCCAATCCTTGGGGCCTTGAGGTGCTGGCCCCCGAAAAACCAATGTGGTCGGCCGATTCGTTTGTTGCCCTAGGTTCGGTAACCGGTATTGGCGCCAGCGCGGGTCTGGTCTGCAAGAGTGGCCGTTGGCCGGATTTTATGAGCTTTATCGAAGAAGTACGGGCGAACCCCGGCAAAATCAAATTCGGAATGCAAGGCCCCGGTCAGGCGACGGACGCCCAGTTTTGGGAATTTGAAAAACTCACCGGTCTTGATTTTAACGTAGTTTATTACTCTGGCGCCTCTGACATCCAGACAGATTTGCTTACCGGCGATCTGGATGCCGGGCGGGTGAGCGCGAACCGTCAGGAATTTGTGGCAAACGAAAATTTCACAATCCTCGCCTTATGGGGAAAAGAGGTGCCGTCGGATTATCCGATTCAGAACCTGCCTTTCTTGGCGGATTTTGATAAGGAACTGGGGTTTGAATATGAGAGTACCACGTATATCCAAAACGACTTCCTCACCCTTGATGTTCTGGCTAGGTCAGAGACAGATCCGGCGATTCTGGCCAGGATTGAAAAAGCGTTGGAGAACATCTCTAAAATACCGGAGTTTAAAGAAAAGATACTGGTGGTGGGCTGGCCTTATTTTGCCGATTCGGCGACCCAAACCACAGCCTACCGGCATCTCAGGGACACATTGGCCGCATTCCGTAACTCATCTGGCTACGAAGAATGGGTGAAGAAAGTTCATTAAAAAAGAATAAATTTGCGCTTTCAGCGCACAAGAAAGGTAGGTTTGGTACAATGAAAAAATCTTGGAGTATTCTTTTGGCCGTTCTGATCCTGCTGATTGGCTCTTTGGTTTGTGGCGTGTCTCCGGTTGTGGCATGGGAGCCGGAGCGTGCGGTTCATTTCATCGTACCTTATGGACCCGGCGGTAATTCTGACATGATATGCCGTATTGCTGCCGAATATATGACAAAGGATCTCGGGGTGCCCGTTGTTGTTGAGAACATACCGGGTGCTGGCTGTGTAATCGGCTGGAATGAACTTCTCTCTCGGCCTGCCGACGGTTATACCGTAGGCATGAGCAGCACAATCTCCAGCCCTTGGGGAACAGAAGTGCTGGCGCCTGAAAAACCACCCTTTGTTGGTGATGACTTCATTCCGACGGGCTCGATGACAGGTATCGGCGGTACCGGAGGTTTTGTCTGCAAAAGGGGTCGTTGGCCGGATTTTATGACCTTTGTTGAAGAAGTCAAAGCCAATCCCGGTAAGATCAAATTCGGCTTACAAGGTCCTGGTATGCTCTACGATTCTCAGTTCAGTGAGTTTGAAAAGCTCACCGGTCTTGATTTCAAAATCGTGTATTATCAGGACTCGTCGAACATCCAGACCGACCTGCTTACCGGAGATCTCGATGTTGGGTTGCTCGGCGCTGCCACTGAGGATTTTGTAGCCAACCTGAATTTCTCTATCCTGCTTCTTTGGGGCAAAGAGCTGCCGGCGGAGTATCCGGTTCAGGGTCTGCCCATGATGGCGGATTATGATAGCCAACTGGGCTTTGAGTGGGAGGACACCACTTATGTCAAACTAGACTTTACGGTACGGGATGTCATCGTAAGGGCAGATACGCCACCGGAGATTATCGCGCGATTTGAGCAATGCATGGAAAACATCAATAACAACGAAGACTACCGGAAGGCCATACGTGTGACTGCTTGGCCGTATTTTGAGAAATCCGTCAATCTCCTCGCAAGCTATCGCAACATGAGAGACGCGTTGTATGGCTTCATAAATTCACCGGATTACGACGCTTGGCTAGCCAAAGTCCAGTAAACACACAGAGAAAATTTTGTAATCGTGTTGGCAGCGCGTGAAAACGCTTCCATCGTCATTAGAAAAGACCCTCGTGTAACGTGCGAGGGTCTTTTTTCTTTGACTTCGGCGTTTTTTCGAAACCTTCCACGAGTTACGAGCGGGTATTATCACAGATGACCAACACAAAAATAAGAATCATTAGGTTGACAAAAAAAGTGAGTAGCGTATACTGCAAGGCGTAGATAAACCTCTTTGTTCAATCGAGTTGTGAATATTTCGGAAATGAAGGGCGAAATAGGTTTACGCGTAAAAGCGTTGGCCGGATTTAGTTCTTTTTTCGTATAATGATTGACTCTTTCTAAAAATCGATACCTCAACTGCATAAAGATGTTTCGGAGACGAGGAGTGAAACGGATTTGCGCATAAAAAGCGCTGATTCTGTTTTGCTCTTTTTTTGTATCTGCGTCTCTATGCTCAATGCATGTTGATGAATCAAATCTTGGACTCCCTGCAAGCGCTGAGGTTTTCTTATGCAGATTTCATTTAGCAGACGGAGGCGGTCTGTATGAAAGCAATTACAAAAACAAAACGGGAATTTGGCGCGTTGGAAATCTTGGATATCGAGGAACCACACGGTTGTGACCTGTTGCCGGATGAATGTCTTGTACAGGTTGCAGCCTGCGCCGTTTGCGGTACTGATATTCATATTTATGAAAACAGATCTAACATGTCCCATATGATGGTGCCGGTGATCATAGGTCACGAGTACAGCGGTTTGGTAACCGCAGTAGGAAGTTCCGTTACGGCCTTTGTTCCAGGTGACCGCGTGGTAGGAGAAGCGGTGGAAGGTTGCGGTGTTTGTGAAAACTGCCGAACTGGCGACACACAGGTATGTCTCAAATATCGCTCCAGAGGGATCATGAAAGATGGTGCCATGACGGAATACCTCATCGTCGAGGAGCGTTTTCTGCATCGCCTGCCGTGCCATATCCCGTTCGCCATTGCGGCTTCAGCTCAGCCTTGCGCCGTTGCCGTTCACGGCGTGTTTGACAACTGCGACATCCGGGCCTGCGATGACGTGATTGTGTTTGGGCCGGGGATTATCGGCCAGGCTGCCGCACAGATGGCAAAAATCCGTGGTGCGGGGCATGTGTTTCTCGCCGGCACGGATGCCGACGCTGAGAGCCGCCTCTCCTTAGCCTCTGACTTTGGATTTATCCCTATCAATGTCGAACGCGACGACATACGGCAGCGCGTCAGGGAAACCACCGGACGCGAGTTTGTTGATGTCGTTATCGAATGTTCCGGTGCCGTTTCCGCTTTTACCGAAGCGATATCGCTGTTGCGAAAAAATGGCTATCTTACCCTGATAGGCATTTTTCCCCAGCCATTTGTAGTCTCTGTAAACGACTTGATTCGCAAGGAAATCAATATCCGTACAAGTTTCACTGCAACTTGGGGCAACTATGAGATGGCTATTAAGTTGCTGGCAAGTGGGAAGCTGAAGCTGGACGCATTATGCAAACCGTACCCATATTCCGAAATATTGGCTGCCATCCGAGACGCGACAGAACGTACGGTTCTTAAACCGATTATCATCATGAACGAGACGTTAGCCCAAGGCTGACACTTCAAGAAGGAGGATCTGCCATGGAAAAAGACGTGGCGGCGGTGGGAAATCCGTTGCCGGAGACGGCTGGGTACGAGCGAACGGTCAGACAGGAGAAGGATGAGAATGACGTCAGTCTAAGCAATCGGACAAAAAACACCTCCGAACTGATCTGTGTTTCTTTTTTTATCTGTTTGAGCTTGGTGATGGGGTATGTCGCGCTCACGACCAAGTATACGGCAAACACGCGCCGCTCTGGCATACCTACAATGGGCTTTCCTATCGTTCTGATCTCGCTGATTTTGATTTTTTCTGTTATGCAGTTGGTTCGTTCGCTGATCTGGCTGAAAAAGGAAGGGAAAAACGCGCGGGCGGAGGGGCAACGCATTGAGTTGTTCCGAGGGGAAAGCCCGGTGGTCTTCGCAGCCATATTTCTGTATGCATGGATGTGGCGATATGCGGGATTTTCCGTCAGCACGCTGATCGCGTACTTGTTTATATCGAAGTACCTGGAACCAGAACGCAAATGGCGGACGGTTTTGTTGGTCAGCGTTGCTTTTACGATAGGGCTGTTCTTGCTTTTCGGCGTCGCGTTTCAAATTCCGCTCCGTGATCCGGTGGCCAATGCGATCGAGGCTTTTATCCGTGCTCGTGTGAGTAGTGGAGGATAAAAATGAGCAACTTGGGACTCGTTTTGGATTCTGTAATGAATTTTATTGCCAATCCGACAACTATGCTCATCATCTTTGCCGGTACTTTTATGGGGCTGACTTTCGGCAGTATTCCAGGCCTCAATTCGGTGACAGGCATCACGATTTTGATACCGCTCTCCTATACGCTGCCCAGCGATGTTGCGATCGGTATGCTGTTGGCGCTATATGTGGGAGCTATGGCGGGAGGTGCGGTTTCTTCCATTTTGCTCGGTATTCCCGGCACGCCTTCGGCGGTTGTCACAACTTTTGACGGGTATCCAATGTGTCAACAAGGAAGAGGCGCCGAAGCCATGGGATGGGCGGCGGTGGCGTCAACTTTTGGTAGTATTTTTAGTTGGTTGGCGCTTGTGTTGGTATCCGTCCCCCTAGCAGTACTCACGACAAGTTTCAGTGCACCGGAATATGCTGCCTTGGCCTTGTTGGGGCTGACGATTGTCGGTTCTATTACAGGGAAAAGCGCTGTTAAGGGTTTAACGATGGCGGCTTTCGGTTTTTTTATCACATGCATCGGAGTCGATCCGCTTTACGGCGACTTTAGGTTTACCTTTGGGGTCAAAAATTTAATGGGTGGCATCAACATGATGCCAATCATGCTCGGGGTATATACAGTCCCGCAGATGCTCAGCCTGTGCAACCAGAAAAACACAATAAAGCAAATCAATGTGGAATTGAAGAACTTCATCCCTTCGCTGAAAAAAATCTGGGCGGCGAAAAAACCGCTTCTGGTTACATCGATCATCGGCACGATCGTGGGAATTATACCGGCTACCGGTGCGAATGTCGCCCAGTTTTTGTCCTACGATCAATGTCGTCGCATGTCCAAAAGCCCGGAGACTTTTGGCAAAGGGAACTATGAAGGGGTCATAGCGTCGGAGGCCGCAAACAATTCCGTGATCGGCGGAGCGATGGTGCCTTTGCTGACCCTTGGCATTCCCGGTGACTCCGTCACAGCCGTGATCCTTGGGGGCTTGATGCTACATGGAGTGAGGCCTGGTCCGAAGCTTTTCGTCGAGACGCCTGACTTTGTGATCGGGGTGTTTACCGCTATGCTCTTGGCGACGATTATGATGTTATTCATCCAGTTTGTAGGCATTAAGTATTTTATCAAGATCCTCTCTTTGCCAAATAATTATTTAGTGGCATCGCTACTGGTAATTATGATGATCGGTTCCTTTACAGTGAAATACAATTTCTTCGATATTATTTTGGCGCTGGTGTTCGGGACGGTCGGGTATTTTCTCACCAAAGCGGAATACCCAATGGCACCGCTGGTGCTTGGTTTGGTACTAGGTGCTCTGTTTGAGCGCGAGATGCGCACCGCGATGCGTATGCGATGGAATGACTGGACGATCTTTTTCACTCGTCCCGCCAGTTGCGCGATCATCATTTTATCCGTGGTCATCGTAATTTATGGTTTGCTCAAGCCGTATCTGTCCAAACGAAGGCATGCACGAGGGCATATGTAAGAGAAACACATTTTCATATATCTTAAAGGAGGTAACGACATGAAAAAAGCATTCGCACTATTCCTCGGTATCCTGACAGTTTTACTCAGTGTTTGCAGTGTGTGGGCAGCTCCGCTGGAGATGCCGGCTTCGCTGAAGGGCAAAACCGTCACTTGGTACGTAGGGTTATCCGCAGGCGGTACCACGGATGTGGCGGCCCGAACCTTGGCGCGGATCATCAATGAGCAGACCGGACTCAATATGGTGATCGAAAATATTGAGGGCGGTTCCGCCTCCATAGCGATGATCCAATGCCTGACGTCTCCTGCGGACGGCACAGCCGTGTACTCCTGTGGTTCTGGTATTTTTGCCTTGATGGGGTTGGGCGATCTGGAATACACAGTGGATGATATGACTTGGATCAGCAGCCTGTACAGCAACACACAGGGCATCTTTGTGCGTAAAGATTCACCGATCGTTACAATCGAGGATTTTGTACAAGCCGTTCGGAACGGCAAACCCGGCCAATATCCTTGCGGAGTGCCGGGCGCTGTTACCCCCGGTGAGGCTACGATCATACAGCTCGGTCAGCTGTTGGAGGCGGAAGATGTTCTCTTCCCGGTGAACTTGCCCGGCGCTTCCCGTGTTTTAACGGAACTTCTGGGGGGCAATGTGGAATTTATGATGGGAGCTGCCGGTGATGTCGGTGCTGCGCTGGACAATGGGGACATCAGACAGATTTTCATCGGTACATATGAAAGGCAGGAAGGCTATGAGGATGTCCCGGCCATTACGGAATTCGACTTCTGGGGGGACGAGAGGGCTTATCTGGATCACAGTTATGTGATCAATTATTTGATTGGCCCTAAAGGCATGCCCGAGGATGTCACCGCGTGGTTGGCACAGGCGTTGCGCAACGCCTTGACCACCGAAGAATTTCTGGAGATGGCCGCCAAATTTACTGTAAAGGTTGAGCCCGTCAGAGCAGGACAGGACGCCTACGAGGCCGCCCGCGGGACCGCGGCAGCATCCAAGGAGTTTATCGACCGCTTCTACAAATAATTTGGAAAGATTCCCTGAAGTAATCGAAACGCGGGAGGAAAATGGAATGCTGACGACCGAAACGGTCTACACCGGCAACGAGTCTCGGATCATACGTGTGTTCGATCATGTCTATTTTCGCCTGAGCAATCTGGATATACGTCATCAGTGCAATATCGGCATAATCGAATTGCCCAGTTCGATTGCTTTGGTTGATTACACGGTGCAGCAGCCCGACGAGGAGTTGCTTGACGAAGCCGAATCCATTTTGCGCAAGCCGGTCAAGTATATATTCATTACGCACGCTCACCGGGATCACGCGGATGGACTGAAGACGTTGCGCCGAAAAGATATTACCGCTATTGCTGGTGCTTCCTGCTTTCAGGAGCTCGATAAAGCCTATGCCGGTTTGGTTCCCGATTGCACGATTCCGGTGACGGAGAACGGAGCGCTTGAATTGGAGGGGGTGACGTTCAGGCTTGAATTTCCGGAAACCACCGCGCATTCGCCGTGGGACATGCTTGTCGGCCTGCCGGAGTACGCGTGTGTGTTTACCGGCGACGCGTTGGTTTTGCGGAAGTACATGTTCTTTCAGTCCAGTTTTATTTCCAGCTGGAAGGATTTTCTGGCGTCCCTTAAGACCGGGACTTGGGCGTATTTTTTGATGGGACATGGGGAAATCGCGCAAAAGGACTATCTGGACGAAGCGATTTCGCATCTGTCAAAGCTGGAGGAGGTCAAGAAATTGATGGCTCCCTACGCAGCAGAGCTTTCCGATGGATTGGAAGGTTTACGTTCGGCAGATCCCAAGTTCAAAGCGGCTGTCAAAGGGCTCCTTGTTGACGGTATTGTCCCCGGTTTGCCTGACAAGCTGCGCGAATTTGAGGGGACAGTCGGCATGGAGGTTGCGGCAAGACAAGCGTTGCAACTGGCGCTCCGGACCGTCAAGGGGTATTGATTGCTCCTTGTCGCGGAAGGCGGATATGTTTTGTGGATCGGCCTTGAGCAAGCGAATTGGCAACGCTCAAATTTTCCAAGTATTTTGGGGGAGGTCTTAATGGACTGTTATGAGTGAGATTGAAAAGATGGCAAAAGGAGACAGATGGGAATTGATCCTTGACCGTGTGATGGCGGCGCTGGGTATATTCATGGTCGTCATTCACCTGATCTACGCGAAAAGCTACCTCATCAACGGCACCGCGTTTCGCAGCGCACATTTAGTCATTGCCTTGATGTTGGTCTATCTGGGGGTGGCCAAAGAGGCAAAAAGAAACTGGTCGCGCTCCCTCCTGATCGCGATGGTTCTCATCACGATGGCCTGCGGCCTGTATATCAACTTTAACTATATTGAGATCATGGATCGCACGTGGGCCAATACGCGGCTGGATTTGCTGGTTGGCGTCTGTATGATCGTCCTGTGTTTGATATCCGTGAAGTTCAGTGCTGGCTGGCCCATGCTGTTCCTGATCGCGGGCATCTGTCTTTACCCATATTTAGGGCAGCATTTGCCTGCCCCCTTTACCACCAAGGCCTACCCGTTCAAAATGGCCATCGGGAATTTTTGCATTACCCTGAACACAGGGCTTTACGGCATCAACCTGATGACTTCGTCGGAGTATGTCTTTCTTTTCGTCGTCTTCGGCTCTATCCTGAGCGCCACCAATGTTCAGAAATTCTTCTGGGAACTGGGAAAACTCCTATTTCGCAAACTGCCCTCGGGCCCCGGCCTCATGGCGGTGTTGAACAGTGCCCTGGTGGGCTCGGTGACCGGCAGCGTCGTGGCCAATGTGATGATCACCGGTGTTTACACCATACCGGCCATGAAAAAGGCGGGTTATAAGCCCGCGCTGGCCGCCGCGATGGAGGCGTCCGCCTCCGCTGGGGGGCAGCTCATGCCGCCGGTCATGGGCACCGTCGCCTTTGTGATGGCCAGCTACACGGGAATTCCTTATCTCAAGATCCTCACGATGGCGTTGATTCCGGCGTTCCTGTACTATCTGGGCGTGGGCATTTTCGCGCATTTTTCCATCATGAGGACGAATTATTACGCCAAATCCGTGAAGAAACTGGATTTTTTCGAGGAAAAAGTGGACTACCGGACCTTTTTTTGGAAGATGCCCGGTTTTGTGCTTCCCCTGTTGGTAATCGTCATCCTGCTGGCCAGGAACATGGCGGTTATGGAGGCCGCTTTCTGGGCGGTCTTGGCCGTGATCGTGATCTCCCAGTTGGTACCGAAGGACCTCCGGCCCCAAATCAAGGACGTGATTCAGGGGATGGCGAACGGCGCCAAAGAGGGGTCCAGCCTTGCCGTGATTCTTTGCGCCTGCGGGATGATTCTGGTCACCTTTTCCGGTTCTGGATTGGGGGTAAAAATTGCTTCGGCCATACAGATATTGAGTGGTGGCACGACAATCGGCGTATTGCTGATCGTCTGGGTGGTGACCGTTCTGTTCGGTATGGTTGGCGTCAGCGCCGGAGCCTATTACATGACCGCCGCTTTTGCAGCCTCCCTGCTGATGAAAAATGGCATATCCCTGGAGGTGACGCACTTCTTTCTGATGTTCCCCTGCATCTTCGCCGGCATCACGCCACCGGTTGCTCTGGGCTGCCTGGTGGCTGCCAAAGTGGCGGGAGCGAGTTATACACAATGCTGCTGGGAGACGATACGCATCGCCTTTACCGTTTTCCTGATGCCCTTCATGATTGTTTATGCGCCGGCCATCATCCTACAGGGTGATCCGACCTCTTCGGTGTTCTATCTGGAGATTGCCCTCACCGCTCTGTTCGTCGTTTCCGCGGATTTCGCGTTCATCGGCTATCTGGCGATGCCGATGTCCTGGCTGGAGCGTGGTTTGCTGACCGCGGTATTCGCTTGTTCATTTTTCTATTTGTTTCTGCGACTGCCGGCGATTTTGCCGGTGATCGCGGCGTGTCTGGCACTGTTCCTGGTGAGCCATGTCTTTCGCTACAAGAAGAGGGAGATCGTAGCCGCGGGCTGATCGGTGCCCGGTTGCCAGGATCATAGGGAGGGGGTAAGACCATTTCGCCTGGTGCCCTGTAAACGCTCTTCCTTGCGAAGGGAATTTCAAGCGCAATATGAACTCAATCTGAGAGGAGAGGTAAAGATGAAAAAGGAAACGGTTTCTCTGTTGTTGTGTGTGGCTCTGCTGGTCTCGGTATTTGCGTTCTGCGGGCAGGCGCTGGCGGCGGACAAAACCGCCGCGAAGCATGAACCTTTCGAGGTGGAAATCTACACCTACCAGATGGGTAATTTTCAATATCTTGCCGGCATGGCCTGGGCCGATCTGATCAACAAGTACAGCGATTGGCTGACGGCAGTTTGCGTGGAGTCGATCAGTTCGGTCGGCAATGAGCTGATGATACGTGATAATCCGGATATGCGCCCCCGTACCGTATACTACGGCGTCGGTGACGCTGCCTACCGTGGCGCGAATCAGTTTGAGGGCAATCCGTACACGCGTTCCAAACACGTCTTGAACATCAGCCTGGAAGCAAACGGTATGTTTACCTGCGACCCCAGCGTCAAGACGGTGGAAGATTTGGCGGGCCGTGTCTACGCGCAATATACCAACGGCGCCATGAACAAGTTTGTCGAAACTTTAATGAGCTATATCACCCCCGCGATCCGGTTTGAGCAAATGGATACGGCGCAGAGATTCGAATCCACGCTGGCCAGGCGGGCGGGTGCCACGTATTTCAACGCCGCTGCCATGACGCCCGATTTGAAAACGTGGGCGCCGACTCCCGCTTGCACCGAGGTGATGGCACGTGCCGATTATATCGGCTTTATCAATGTGCCCCATGATCGCATGCAGAAGATGCGCAACGAGGTGGGTGGGCCTTTCGAGGGTTATTATCTGGCGCCCGGTACGGTACCTGCCGGCGGTTTGGGTGAGCGGCAGCCGGAAGACTGGCATGTGTTTTTTAACAACGCCTTCCTCGCCGATCAGGATATGGATCCCGAAGTGATTACGGAAATGCTCCGCATTTTTGTAGAGCATGTTGATGAACTGGTCGATTTGCACCCGCAGTTTGTCATGCTGACGAATGACATCATGTCCATGTACGCCAGCCCTGTGGAAATGCACCCCGCTGCCCAGGCTTACTGGGAGTCCATCGGCGTCACGCCGAAGACCATTGTGGAGTATGTGGAGGCCGCCCAGTCGAGATAACGGCGAGTTCCCAAATAATAAATAAAGGAGAGGTAAAGGTGAAGAAGAAAAATATTTCCCTGTTGCTGTGCGCGGTTCTGTTGGTCTCGATATTCGCGGTCTGCGGACAGGCGCTGGCGGCGGATAAAACCACCGCGAAGCATGAACCTTTCGAGGTGGAGATCTACTCCTATCAGATGGGTAATTTTACGTACCTTGCCGGTATGGCCTGGGCCGATCTGATCAACAAGTACAGCGATTGGCTGACGGCGGTTTGCGTGGAATCGATCAGTTCGGTCGGCAACGAGCTGATGATACGGGATAATCCGGAGATGCGAAAGAATACCGTATACTACGGCGTCGGTGACGCCGCCTACCGCGGCGTGGATCAGTTCAAGGACAATCCCTATACGCGTTCCAAACACGTCTTGAATGTCAGCCTGAACCTCAACGGCCTGTTCACCTGCGACCCGAATATCAAGACGGTGGAGGACATGGCGGGGAAGCCCTTTGCGCAATTTTCCAACGGTGCGATGAACAAATTCGTCGAAGCTTTATTGGGGACGGACTATATCACCCCTGCGATCCGGTTTGAGCAAATGGACGCGACGCAACGACTGGAAGCCACGCTGGCCAAGCGAACAACTGCCACTTATTTCGGCGCCTCCGCCCTGACGCCCGATTTGAAAAAGTGGTCGCCGAATCCCTCCTGTACCGAGGTGCTGGCACGTGCCGACCATATCGGTTTTATCAATGTGCCCCATGAGCGCATGCAGGAGATGCGCGCGGAGCCGGGCGGGCCTTTCGAGGGTTATTATCTGGCGCCCGGTACGGTACCTGCCGGCGGTTTGGGTGAGCGGCAGCCGGAAGACTGGCATGTGTTTTTTAACAACGC
>QMCD01002331.1_pt1 | contig 18394 bp, 11 predicted proteins | sample 1821841 | NCBI WGS metagenome assembly QMCD01 (sample SAMN01991225, study PRJNA193472) | Termite gut metagenome, whole genome shotgun sequencing project. | isolation source: worker | host: Macrotermes natalensis
ATATAATACTAATTTAAACTACTACTATGACATAATCTCCGCCTGAATCGATATCTATAAATCTTACCGCTCCGCTTTCGTTGATTTCACCTTTATCAATTAGAACAAGAGTATTTTCATCATCATTATACCGATAAATTTTAGCGTCATACCCCGCGCGTTTTACGGGCAATTTTACAGTAACAGATGAAGTCAATCCGAACGGATTATTATTACCGATTGAAATCTGAGATGTGCTTACTGCACCTTTAGATACTTTTTTTATTAATGATGACGGAATATTTTTTGAATTATATACAGTTTCAAGATTTATACTTCCAGCATTGTATACATCGTATCCAGATATTTCCCATTTTACACCGTTATTAAAAGTCAGTTCAAGTGTTCCGCCGCTGCTTTCAAGGGCTGATATTACTGATTCGGGTATAGACGTTGCTTCACTCATTTGAATTAATGTTACACCCTCACCGTTTTTAGTTATTTCTGAAGCTATCGCTGTCCATCCCCACACTTTAGAACCCGATATAAAAGGTTCATCCGGGTCTATCCTCGAAATCGGAACATTTTGCTGTTTGCTTACCCTATTCACGGCAGTCTGGCTTTGAACCAGACTGTTACGAATCCTGGCATATTCTTCTTTTGTAACGTTAAAACTTCTGTTCGAAGCATTGATTACATCATTTCTGGAACTTACTGCCGATGCGCCTGTAACTGTTTCATAGAACTTACCTGTCATTCTGTTAAAATAACTTCCGACTGTATCAGTGCTTTTTAGTACAATTGTTCCGTTTTCTGTTGCTTCCAGCGCTTCAGGAAATTCCAGGTAATATTTTGAATTTCCTGTATTATAATATAACGGAACAAGTGAATCTGCCGATGAAACAGCCTCAGTTTCATCTCTTGACGTACCTTCACCGTTGATTTTTAAGCTTGTTCTGGTTAAATCATAAAATTTCTCACCAAATAATTCTGCATTTTCCTGGTCAGAATAATATTGACCGGTAACGGTGGAAAAATATGTGTTTGAACTGCTGTACGGGCTTGTTGTAGATACTTCCTGAATATTAGTGGAGCCTGAATACACCGCTGCTGCATAATTAGGATAATATACCCTCATACCATTGTCAACATATACTTTTCCGTTGCTTTCAGCATATCTTAATGATGCCGGTAAAGTATAATTAAACCTGACCGCGGCATATGATACAATTCCCATAATCGATAATACGGTTACAAGAGAAAGGCAAACGGCATAAATCCTGTTTAAAATTCTTTTTTTCATTAATGACCATCCTTTCCGGACGCTTTACGTTTATAAAACTAATCCTTTAAACGCGAAACTCCTAAGCCGACAGATAAACTTCATATTAAGACTTGAATTTAATATATCATATAACATTATATCACATTTTTTTCTTTTTGCCAACAATTAAAATATGAAAAAAGCATTACAATATAATTACAATTTAATAAGCTTATATACGGTTTTAATACAATTGCATTACTAGGGTGTGTTCGATAATTAGCAATTTGTATAGAAATAAGTGATTTTTGTGCGCGCCGCAGCGTTGATAAGTGCAAAAAATCGCAGGAAACCTCGGCGGTTTTCAAGATTTTTTAACGCAGTGCGGTGCAAAAATCACTATTTATGTGCATATTGATGATTTTCGAACACTTATGTGCATATTGATGATTTTCGAACACGCCCTTATGTTTTAAAAAAATTGTGTGCAGAATCTGCACACAATTTTTTATATAAGAGGGTAAAAAATACTATCTGATAACTACAACGTAATCTCCGCCGTTCTTAATATCAAACGTAGCAGCGCCGTTTGAGCCGATTGTAGCTCTGTCAACAGCAACAAGCCTTCTGTTTGCAGCGTCATGACGGTAAATTGTAGCAAGATTGCCGGCACGATTTGTCGAGAACTTAACGGTAACGCCTGCTGTCATTCCCAGTGAACCGCTGTTGCCTACTGTAATCTGAGCTGTGCTTATAGCACCCTTCTTAGCCGCGGTCATAAGACCTGAAGGCACATTTCCAGTATTGTAAACTACGCTGAGGCTTTTGTTTCCGGTTGATGTAATCTTTGATGCTTCAATAGTCCATACCGCACCGTTTTTCAATGTAAGCCTGATGTTTACTCCCTTTGCCTTTGCCGTGTCGAGAACTGCTTTGGTTACGGAAGTTGTATCGTTCATTGTAACATTAACAGTGGTCCCTCTCGAAGCGGCGTTGATTACTGCCGCTACATTGTTCCAGCCAGCATATCTTCTTGAGCCAGATGTTACAACAGGTTCGCTTGTATTTACGGTATTGTTAGCATTCGGTAATCCGGAAGAAGGAAGACCGCCCAGACCGCCTGAAGCATACGGATTAATACCGTAAAGGTTCATGAAATACTGATAATAAGGGTCGTCATAGTAATCATTCTGATAGGAATCATTACCGGTTCCGGTTACCTGATAAGCGTCATCGCCGTAACTTGTGGCATTTTCAGCCGCTGTTTCGGTAGAGTAATAATTACCGTTCCTGTAGTTGAACCAGCGTCTTGAGGATGAATATGCGTAATTAGGGGTTATTTGTGAAATCTGAGAAGCAGAATAGCCTGCGTCGCGGGCTGCGTTGTAGTTGGGGTAATAATACCCGCCTGCGCGGAATACCAAACCGGTATTCGAAGCATATCTCAGATTGGTAGGAGGAACCGCTTCGCCGTAATAATCATTATCATTATTTACGCTGTAATAAGTACCGGGATGAGCGTTGTTAGCGGCGGTGGAAGAGGTATAATACCTGCCCATTTCATAGTTAAACCAGCGTCTAGTGGTTGCATATCTGTAATCGGCGCTAAGTGTAGACCTGCTGATTTCATCGTCATCATACCCGGCATTCCTTGCAGCCGCCCTGTTAGGGTAGTAATATGTGCCTGCAAAGTATACATAACTGCCGTCGGGGTATCTAAGGCTTGAAGGAGGCATTCCGTCGTCGTCATAATCATTATCATCGGGGTCGTTGTTGCTGGTTCCGCCTGAACCTGTACCGGTGAACTGTTCCCAGCCATAACCCAAATCAACATCATGCCACATCTGATCTTTAAACCATGACACATTTAATTGTGTACTGCCGGAAGTTCTCGAAAACATCCAAGCTTGATTTACATTAATACTATTGTTATTATTCACGGTGTACTTAATGAACGGAGGTTTTAGATCATCATAATCAGAACCCTCTAAATCATATTCATTTATGATAGCAGATTCGTATTGATTACCGCCAATTGTTCTAAAGCTTAGTTTAAGTTCAGTAACCTCGCGTTGATTATTAAGACCGCTGTTAACCAAATATAAATCATTTGAAGCGCCCTTATAATCATTTTTATTATATGTATACTTTAATACATTCTTCATGGCAGTAAGGTTATCTATCTCGCACTGCGCTTCATAATGTCCGGTTTCATCATCGCTTCTGGAAGGCTGAGCATTTTTAACAACAGTAATCTCTTCATCGATACGCTGTTTTAATACATCAATTTGAGCATTTAAAAGCCTTTGTTCTTCTGTTCTTATATCAGAAATTGCTGATGTATAAGAATTGTTTCTAAAAAACAAATCATCCTCTTCAGTAGGATAAATTAAATCACCACCGTTATTGTCTTGATATTTATTTTTTAAAGGCTTTCCATCCTTGTCCCTGTTTATTGAGCCTAATCCGATGCGTGTACCGTATTCATCAAAAGCATCCTTAAGTGACCATTGACTGGTTTCAGTTTCTTCATCAGTAGTATTGTATTCCTTTTTGTTAATACGGATAGAATCATTCTCAATAAGTTCATTCGTTATCGCATCAACAATTGCACCCGTTTCATTATCATACTCAGCTGTATAAGTAAAAACATAAACTGAGTTGCCTAATTTTTCTGCCGACGAAACTATACTAACTGCTGGTACGGCGGTTACAGCCGCTAAGGCAATAGCAATCAGCTTGCCAAAAAATCTCTTTTTCATTTTAAAATCTCCTTTTCTAAATATAACTATGTTTTCATAAATATAGAATATTATAATACTAGTATAGCACAAAATTTATAAATTGCAATAGTTTTTTTAACAAAAATATATTACAGTTTTGTTACAATATGCATTAAAACCCCTTAAAACCGCACGGCGTTTTATGAAAGCGGATTATATTACATTTTTATTGCACATAAATTGACCGTTTTTTCTTCCAATATGTTAGGAGTGCGGAGTTTGGAGTGTGGAGTGCGAAGTGCAATGTCAACAACTTAAACAAAAAACGAATAACTTTCTAATCATAAGTGGTCAGTGAGCAGTGGTCAGCGGTCAGATTTCTGGTAACTGGCGTCTGGAATCTGGAATCTTATTGTAAAGTAAAATCTCTTAAGCTGTTAGCATTGCTCTCCGCACTCCACACTCCACACTCCAAACTCCACACTCCAAACTCCACACTCCAAATTCCACACTCCAAATTCCACGCTAATCAAGTTTGCTTTTCAATTTTTACAATAAAATCCAGTGAGCTGGGCGTTATATTCCTCATTGAAAGACCGTAAACGCCTGTGGATTTTGCGGTTATATCGACAAACCGGCTTATCGCCGGGGTTTTTATATCATGCAGGGCTTTCATCGCAACCTCAAAGGGAACGGTATATTTATTCTTCTTGCTCTGCCTGTATTTCCTCAGGATTTCGGCTCCCCTGTCATTAAACGCCAGTATTCTGCCGTAAGGAGGCTGAATCTGCAAATCGGTATTTTTTATGCCCAGCGTCAGATTAAGCAGGATCCTTCTCATTTTCGCCAGGGTATACCTTTTAGTATCAACTCTGTCAAGGAATTCGTCAAGGGAATTTGACAGTCTGCCCACTTCGAAAATTCTGTTTTCAAGCCCCTGACCGATGTCGGGGGTTTCGGCTATTTCATTGATTCCGCAGGTTCTCAGCCGGTACAGAAATGGCCTTTCAAGGTTGTCAAAATAAGCGAGGTTTTCACTTCTGCGGTATAATTCTATCAGTTCGGCGGTATCCTTTGGCACGAACGCGCTTATATCCTCTTCGTCCTCTATCATGCGCCGGAGGAGAGAACCGCTTGCGGTGTCACCCGAAACCTCATCGCTGTCATGCATTGCCCCCTCCCTCTTGACCGTAAAAACGTCCATGTCAAGCTTCAGGACTTTTATTGCCTTAAGGTACTCGACCGCTAAAGTATTGTTGGGGGAATCAAATATTCCGGCAATTTCAGGACCCTTGTCGGCTTCAATGATTTGGCGCACCGCCAGCGGAAACGGCATGCCCTCTTCGAGCAGGGGCTTGACCTTTTCCGAATTCGACGCAATCAGCGAAGCCGCCGCCGCGTTCCTGAGAATTTCGGCATCCCCGCATTCGCTTCCGAAGGAAATACCGTCGACGCAGCCAAGCCCCGCCAGAAGAGCCATACCTGCCCTGGCGAACGACTCCGCGGACGAAAGGGAGTAAACCACGGGCATTTCAATTACAAGGTCAGCCCCGTTCCTTACCGCTGATTTCGCCCTTGCGAATTTATCGATAACGGCAACGTCGCCCCTCTGCACAAAATTGCCGCTCATTACCGCAACGATGTGCGTCGCTCCGTGCTTCCTCGTTTCCTCAATATGGCGCAGATGACCGTTGTGAAACGGGTTATACTCGCAGATTATACCGTATGTTTTCATTTATTAAGACGTCCTTTCACTTGTTCCGTATACAATAATTAATACATCTATATAGTATATATTAAATTAGGTATTATATACTAATTTCTGTTATTAAAACAGTTAAATTATTGCTTATTTGCGAAAATATTACAAAACCCTTGATTTTTTCCGTATAAAGTATATAATATAGAATTAATGACCTTTTGTCAAGTGTTTTATGTAATTTTCTTCATCGGATACATAAAAGGAAACAAATTCTGAAAGGAATGTTCAAATGATTATTCTTGTTGTCAACGCAGGCAGTTCTTCCCTTAAATACCAGCTCCTTAATATGGATGACGAAAGCGTGATTGCCAAGGGCAACTGCGACCGGATCGGCATAGGAGGGCATATCTCGCACAAAACCTTTGACGGCAGGACGGTTGAAGACGACTGTGAGTTCCCTACCCATACCGAAGCCTTTGAAAAGCTTGTGGAGGTACTGACAAAAGGCGGTGCGTCCGTAATAAAATCCATGGATGAAATTTCCGCAGTGGGACACAGGGTTGTGCAGGGAGCTGAAATTTTCAGCAAGACGACAATCGCAACGGACGAGGTTATCCGTCAGATTGACGATTTGCAGGAGCTTGCCCCCGTCCATAACCACCCGCACGCCCTCGCGCTGTGGGCGTGTAAAAAGGTTCTGCCCGCTAACGTTCCTCAGGCGGTTGTTTTCGATACGGCTTTCCACCGCTCTATCCCCGAAAAGGCGTTTATGTTCGGGCTTCCCTATGAGGACTATGAAAAATATCATGTCAGGAAATACGGTTTCCACGGCACATCGCACAGGTTCGTGTCAACGGCACTCGCGAAAGCAATGGGCAAAAAACCTGAGGAGCTTAAAATCGTATCCTGCCACCTCGGAAACGGCTCGTCCATAACAGCCGTAAACGGCGGTAAATCTGTCGACACCTCAATGGGCTTCACGCCCCTTGACGGTATTTTAATGGGTACAAGGTGCGGCGCGGTCGACCCCTCCGCCGTAACCTTCGTTATGGAAAAACACGGGTTTACCGCTTCCGAAATGAGCGACTACATGAACAAGAAATCAGGGTTTATCGGGATTTCCGGCATTTCAAGCGATAACCGGGATATTACCTCAGCGGCGGAAAACGGCGATAAGAGAGCGGAGCTGACCTCATCAATGCTGCGCTACCAGATTAAAAAGTATATCGGCTCATACGCCGCCGTAATGAACGGTCTCGACGCGGTGATTTTCACGGGCGGTATCGGCGAAAACGCACCCGACGTCCGTTATGACGTCTGTTCCGGTATGGAATTCTTCGGCATTGAAATCGATAAGGAAATAAACGGCAGTACCCGCGGTGAGCTTAGAAAAATATCAGCCCCCGGTTCAAGGGCTGAGGTATGGGTAGTCCCCACAAATGAGGAATTATTGATTGCAAGGGATACGCTTGAGCTGGTTTCAGGTAAATAATCCTTATCCTCAGGAGTATAAGCAGCTTTCAATATCCGTGTATATAACGCCATAGAAAGCGGCTTCACGCTGACCGGAGCATACCGGAAAACGCCGCTTTTTCCGCCGCTTCATAACGATTTATAGGAATAGATGCATATTTTAAAGCGTTAAACTGAAAGGTTTAATGCTTTTTATTTTAAATTATTTATTATCTTATACTAATCTGCAGTTAAAATGATTGCAAGATATTTCAAAAGTAAGTTCAGTATTGTTTATCTGATATTTTAACAAATTCCGACACGCAGTCATATAATAATAATGAGCGGCTGTGTATAAGTTAAATGCGCTGTTTTGGTTATAAGGACAGGTTACCGGAAAGCAGCACCGCAGAACCTGAGTTTTAAAATGGGCAGATATGTTATCTTTTTACGGCTGTTCCTGAAATTATCTCGGCTATGTTATAATAACATCCTTACGGTATTTTCACATCATTTTTTCGTATTATCCCTCCGGCGTTTTACCGTAAAGGGCGGGAGAATTCAGATATTACTACAGAAATCCGGAATTTATTATTTTCGGGTTTCAAGAACAATGTCAACAACTTAAGCAGAAAACTAATAACTTTCTAATCATAAGCGGTCAGTGGTCAGATTTCTGGTAACTGGCGTCTGGAATCTGGAATCTTATTTAAAATTTCTTAAGTCGTTGTCATTGGTTTCAAGAAAGGTTTAAAAATCTATAAAGGAGAAATTAATATGGCAACTATTACAGGCTCGATTAAATACGCCCCAAACAGAACGCTCGCCGGAACCGACGGAATCGCAGGTGTGGCGGTTGTTCTGCAGGAAACTAATTCAGGAGCCGCGCTTGCCGTCCTGACCGACGCGAGCGGAAATTACTCGTTTACAAACGTCCCCGCCGGGGATTATCAGGCTGTCGAATATTACGGATACACTCCGTCAGCCGCAACGCCCGGTGACTTTTCCGCCGCCGTAACCGCTGACGTCATTACAACAGGCGGAGTAAATCCCCCGGTCGAGTTGGTGCTGGCAGCCCCGGCAGACGCTACAAACCTTGACGGCGTTTCGCCGACTACTATGAAATTCACAGTGGGTACCACTGATGTTATAGTGCCGACAATATACAACGGTCCGGTAAAGTATACGCCAATTGGCGCCAAGCTGGACAGCAACATTACTGTTCAGCCGGAAAACCTGTTTACAGGTCTGGATGACGGTACCTTCGGTAATTTACCGGCAGGAACACCTCAAGGGGTACTTCCGAGTGCAATGCCGCCTTATTCCGATATTGGTTCAGATTTTATTTATACCCCGTATGATAATTCTGAAGACCTAATCCCTCAAGACGGACAATATTATATTCATAATCAAATACCGCCAAATTATATCAATACAGGTAGGTGGTGGGATCTAGCAGATCATACAACCGGAAACAAGACGGGACGTATGATGGTGGTAGCAGGTAACAATCCGGGTTCAAGCGTTTTATCGAATACAGTTGAGGTCACCCAAGATACTGATTATTTTTTCTCTGCATGGGTAGCAAATTTAATGATGGTAAGTGATCGCGCGGACCCGGCATTTGCTATAAGAATATTGGCTGAAGACAACACGGAATTATTCTATCAGCAGGCAGGCGGGGATATGACTGCGAATATCGTCGAACCCACATGGGTGGAATTTGGTAATGTTTTTAATTCCGGTGACAACAGTTCTGTTACTGTAGAAATTGTCAGCACTGGTCCGGCAGCCAGCGGAAACGATTACGCTATCGACGACATCATCCTCCGCGAAGTAACCCTTAACCCTCTCACCCCCGTAAAATCCGTCAGCAGCGCGATAGTTGACGTCGGCGATACCGTTACCTATACCGCTTCTATAGAAAACATCTATGACCGGGATATTACGAGCGTTACTTTTCAGGACACTATGCCCGACGGAATGACGTTCGTTGCCGATTCGGTTGAAATCAACGGCGTTACTCAGCCGGGCATTAACCCCGAGACGGGATTCGACCTGCCCGACATCGCGAACAAAGAGACGGTGACAATTACCTTTAAGGCGGAAGCAACGTCCGTGCCGGCAGTAAACCCCGCCGTCAACAAAGCGCAGTTCGGCTACGAATACCCTCTCGTGGAAGGAAACCCGCCTTCACCCTTCACCGCCGAAACAAACGGGTCGGAAGTAACAATATATAACAGCGCAGACGTGACAACGGTCAAGAACTCCGACAAAACGGAATACCTGCCCGGGGAAACCGTAACCTATACAATCACCGTATCAAACGCGGGCCCTTCGGCGGCAAAAGCTCCGGTAATCACGGATACTGTTCCGGCGGCTGTTCAAAGCCCCGAGTACAGCATTGACGGCGGTGCAAGCTGGCAGGGATGGACGGGAAGCGTAACACTGGAAGATTTACCCGCCGGACAGGACGCGTCAGTGCTTATCAGGGGAACCCTGAGCGGCGCGGTTACCTCCGCCGATTCGCTTTCCAACACTGCGACTGCGGAAACTTCCACGCCGGACGAAAACGGCAGCACCAACATTACCACAGGAACGTCAACTCCTACAGTAATCGACACTGCGGATGTGCAGACCGTAAAAACAACGGACAAACCGGAATATACGGCGGGCGAAACCATAACTTATACCATTGCCGTGACGAACAACGGTCCGGCGGCGGCTAAAGCCCCCGTAGTCACCGACAGCATTCCGGCTTATATTCTGAATCAGCAGTACAGCATTGACGAAGGTTTAACCTGGCAGAACTGGACGGGAAGCGTAACGCTCGGCGACATCGCGGCAGGTTCTACAGTAAACGTTGTGATTAAAGGTACGGTTTCAGAAGCCGCTGCGGGTGTAACCTCGCTGACAAACACAGCCAGTGTCGTAACTGATACTCCGGACGAGACGGGGGAACGAAATATTACAGAGTACACCGTAACGGTACCGCTGCTCTGGGCAGACCTGTCGATAGTCAAAACGGTAAGTCATAATCCGGTAATACCGGGCGACATTATTACCTTTACGCTTACGGTGAAAAACAGCGGTCCTGATACAGCCGAAAATCCCGTTGTGACGGATACTGTTTCCCCGGCGGTTGAATCGCCTCAGTTCAGCATTGACGGAGGGACGACATGGAATCCGTGGACGGGAAGCGTGACATTAGCTTCCATTCCCGCAAACGGAACCGCGCAAATCCTGATTCAGGGAACCGTCGCGCAGAACGCGGCATGGCCCATTACGAACGTTGCAGAAATAACCAGCGAAATATCCGACCCCGACCCTTCCGACAACACAGGAATTGTAAAAGTTTGCGGACCGAGATGCCGAGCTGCGATTGACGTAGTCGAATCGGTAGCTTTGCAGGAAGCGGCTCTTTCGCATATTCTTAATGCCGAAGGAGAGAAAATGCAGAAGATGATTGCCTCGGAAGGGGTAACCTACTGCGATTTAATGAAGCTGAACAAAAAAGTAAGAAATTTAGTAAATGCTGCAACAAGGCTTGAAATGATAATGCAAGGCAAGCTTGAATTACTGGACGGCAGCTGCTGTGACGACTGCTAGCTAAAAATCTCCTACCCTGATTATTTAAAAAGGGTAGGATACATATATATATATATCACAATAAGCTCAGTCGGCAGAACAACAGTCAGTAAATGCATTGAAATATATATACCGTTGCTTTGCAAATAAGACGCTGACATGCAGAATAAAATTGACGCGATAAATAAAAAAGACCATCCCAAATTTTTTAAAGAGGGACAGCCTTTTGTCTTGCAGTGTGAAACCGCGATAAAATGTTAAGAAATAAAAAAGGTAACCATTGATAAACTCAATGGTTGTCCTGAAAACTATAAACGATACTAAAACATTGTAAATCATCGGGTGGAACCCGGACACTCTGATTAAGAGCTGTAGGGGGAATTTTAAATACCAACCGGATTTTCATTCCTCTGCTCCTCCGACAGAGCTACAGAGGCATCCTTTAGTGATTTTATCCTTGACGAAAATGGATTGGCGACCTGGATGGGACTCGAACCCACGACCTCCGCCGTGACAGGGCGGCGTTCTAACCAACTGAACTACCAGGCCATTTTAAAAGGACTAATAAAATTAGTCCTTTGGTGGGAGCAATAGGGCTCGAACCTATGACCCCCTGCTTGTAAGGCAGGTGCTCTCCCAGCTGAGCTATGCTCCCGAATTAATATGCGACTTATTCATTTTACATCATAATGCCTGACAAGTCAATAGCTTTTTTTACATTTCATTACTAATTGTATAAATGCACAAATTATTTTTTTAGCACGTCCGAATTATTAGCAATATAAATAAAATTAATTAGAGTAAACACAACAGAACATATTTTTTTTATATTGCATTTTAAATAAATATATGATATGATAAGGGTTATAAACAGAATGTTATCTTATGAAGGGAATGTTTTAAATGCATTATAAAAATTTTTTAAACGCTACTTATGCTCCAGCCGGTTACCTGAAAAATTCACCGCTCGAAAAAATCAAGTCTGATATCGAAAGAGTAGGCAAATACATAAAATTCGATAAAATCTATCTTGAGACATACCGCAACGAAACGGTTGAACGCGAAAAGATGACAGCCGTAAAAAAATTATTCGAAGAAAACGGCTATAAAACCTCCGGAGGCATAACAACCGCCGCTCATGGCACCCTTATGGGGAGCATGTGTTACACGTCCCCTGAAACAAGAAAGCTTTTAAGCGGTATAGCCTCATACACAGCGGAAATCTTCGATGAAATTATCCTTGACGATTTTTATTTTACCAACTGCCGGTGCGAATCCTGCATTAAAGCAAAGGGCGAAAGCAGCTGGGCTTCCTTCAGGCTTGCGCTCATGAATGACATATCGGAGAATGTTATTATAAAATCTATCAAAGCAGTAAATCCGGACGCTCATATAATAATAAAGTATCCGAACTGGTATGACAGTTATCAGGCATGCGGTTATAATCCCGAAGGTGAAACCCCGATGTTCGACGGCATTTATGCGGGAACGGAAACACGCGACCCTCATTATACCCACCAGAACCTTCAGCGTTATCTGAGCTATTTCCTTCCCAGGCTGGCGGAACGGATAAAACCCGGCTTAAACGGCGGTGGCTGGTATGATTTATACGAATGCAGTCTGGAGGACTATGTCTGTCAGGCTTACCTTACGCTTTGGTCAAAATGCCGCGAGAACATGCTCTTCTGTTTCCCTCTTCTTTCGGAAGCGCAGTCCGTTTATATGGCTGCCGCGGGTGCGGTTTATGACGACGCGGACGAGCTTATGGGAAAACTGGGCGAACCTGCCGGAGTTGCATGCTATAAACCCTATCATTCGCACGGCGAACGTCATTTATATGATTTTATCGGTATGCTGGGGATTCCGCTTGACCCTTATCCCGAATACCCCTCGGATGCAAAAACGGTAATTCTTACCGAATGCGCCGCATGGGACAGGGATATTATACAGAGAATAAAGAAAACCCTGTTAAACGGCGGAAAGGTTTTCGTTACAAGCGGTCTGTACAAAAAACTTGAAAACAAGGGTATGCAGGATATAATGCCCGTTGAAATAACGGATAAAAAAATCTCGTCCGATTTATTCACAAACAACGGTTACGGCATGAATACTGCCAATACGGCAAAGGCGCGCGGATTAATTTCAATGCCGCACATAGGGTACAACACAAACGACCTGTGGGTGCTTTCCGCCGCCCAGACGCCGTTTGAGAGCCACCCGTTCCTGCTGACGGGCGAATACGGAAGCGGCCGCTTTTATGTGCTCAACATCCCGGATTTAACGGCGGATTTATACAAGCTTCCGGCTGAAACCCTTACTCTGCTCAGGAAAGAGCTTGATTTGGACGTAACCTTAGAATGCGGAGCCAATATCGGCATATTTAATTATGACAACGATACGTTTATACTGCAGTCCTTTTCAGCCCGTCCTGAAAAAGTCCGTATACGTATAGGGAAGGAATCGGCGGAGCTTGTTCAGATTGCGCCTTTTGCAAGGACATGGGTTGAAAAATCCCGCTCGGGAAAAAACGAGAGCGTATTTGACGTGTCTTTATCCCCCGGAAGATATGCGGCTTTTAAATACAGTAATAAAGGGCAGGATAATATATAATGGAGACAGAATAATGACGACCGTATACTTTATCCGCCATGCCCAGTCGGATAATTCCGTTAGGGACGGCAGGATACGCCCCCTTACCGAAAAGGGGCTTTCCGACAGGAGGCTTGTTACAGAATATCTGAGCGATAAAAATATAGACGCTGTGCTGTCAAGCCCTTTTAAAAGGGCGGTGGATACGGTTTCCGAGTTAGCTGATAAATACGGGCTTGAAGTGCGTACCGTTGAGGATTTTCGCGAGCGCAGGAGCGATATTGACTTTACCCGTAAAACCTTCGGTTTTGAAACTTTTATGGAACGTCAGTGGGCGGATTTTAACTATACCTATTCGGACGGAGAATGCCTTGCCGTGGTTCAGAAAAGGAATATCGCAGCGTTAAACGAAGTCCTGACAGAGTATAAGGATAAAAGCATCGTTATCGGAACGCACGGAACCGCACTGTCGACCATTATAAACTATTATGACAGCGCATACGGGTTCAATGATTTCATGGCAATGGTAAACATACTGCCATGGGCGGTAAAAATGATATTTGACGGTAAAAACTGTGCCGGTATAGAAAAAATAGATTTGTTTTTATAGTATAATTATATATATAATAGCCTTATTTTGTCGATGCTCTTGAACCTGATGAAGTTTGGATTCTCGAAAAAGGAAAAGATGGTTTTTCTAAAATTCGACGTGCAAGTGAATACCAAATAGTAAAAGAATTAGTTACCGAAGGGCTTCCTTTAGGTGGATTGTGGTACAGCGATTATCTTGAGGAGGGATATAAATGACACACTTTGAATTTCTTGTTGAAGACCAATCAAGTGCAAAAGCAATGGAAATTCTCATTCCAAAAATATTAGGGTGTGATAATACTTTTAATATACACCAATACAAAGGCATAGGGTATATTCCAAAAGACTTAAAACCTAAAACTGATGCAAATAAAAGGATATTACTTGATCAATTACCCAGATTGCTACGTGGTTACGGTAAAACTTCCTATATTGTAGTTGTCATCTGTGATTTAGATACAAGGGATAAGCATAAATTAATGATACAATATGCGGTACATGGGAACTTCTGGCTGATGCTATTTACATAGGCGGATATTCTTCACTTATAAAAAAGGGGTGGCAAGAAGTTGGTAAGCAGAAATCTATATGGGCTGAAACAATAAGTCCTTATATAAATATAGATAATAATATTTCACCTAGTTTTAGAGATATGTATACGCAAATTATGAATATAATAGTAAAAGAGGATTAAATAAATTCATAAAAAAATTGTAGTGATTTATATATATCCCAAACTGTTATTATGAAATATTTTAAAATACGGTATTATCATATTATATTAAGCAAGGATTAAATAGGACGTGTCCAGTATACAGTTTAACTGTTACTGAACACGTCCAGTTTAAATTAAAACTACATCCTGAAAATAATACCCTCAAGGTCAGGTGTCGCGGCTACTGCGTTTGCCTCGTCGGTATCGATATGCATTGCGCGGGCGAAATTCGGGCTGACGCGGCATACCACATCCCCTAAAACCGCTTTTCTTCCGTTGCTGTCTACCTTTACATACACCGTTTCGTTATCGGAAACGCCCAGCTCGGCGGCGTCCTGAGGGGTAAGGTGTATATGCCTTTTCGTGACAATCACACCCTCCTTGATTTCAACCTCTCCGCAGGGACCTTTAATAACGCATCCGCAGGAACCGGAAAGGTCTCCGCTTTCCCGTATGGGAGCGTTAAGCCCTATTGAACGCGCGTCGGTCGCCGAAAGCTCGACCTGCGTCGCGGGACGGACGGGACCTAAGATTGAAACGCCGGTAATTGTCCTTTTAGGACCTTTTATTTCCACCCTTTCCTCACAGGCAAACTGCCCCGGCTGGGAAATGTCTTTTTTATGGGTAAGCTTCGCCCCTTTTCCGAAAAGGGTTTCAAGGTCGGACTGGGTAACATGCACATGGCGCGCTGATGTTTCGATAATAAAGGTATCTGACATTTTTTATGCATCCTTTCTTAATTCCGGGAGTATTATCACAGCGTAAAAACACTGCCTTTAGTATTATACCTCATATCGGGAAAATGTCAAGTGAAAATTCAAAAAATCTGAAAAACATTATCAAGGAGTATTGCGAAAAAGCATTGCTTTTTCGCATCCAGAAACAGACAAGTCTGTTTCTGGGAACAATTACACATTTTGTGTAATTGTTCAGTATGCATTATATATCAATCCGTTTAATACTAGTATCTTGTAACATCTAAAAGTTTCAATTTAATAATAAAAATCATACCGCCGCAGGCGGTATACCGCCATTGTTAATTGTTAATTTTTAATTGTTAATTGGTACTAGGGCGCGGTTGAAATGTTATACTAATCCCTTACTGCTTTAATAATTTATTCATGAATTCCTCCGTTGTAATTTCGCTTGAACGGTTGTAACGGTTGATGGACATAAGGCATTCGGGGTCTCTCGTAATAAAATTCGGCTTTTCATAACAGGTCAGAAGCGCCTTAAACCCGATATCCTGTAATATTTCAACGCTTTCGTCGGAAATCAGACCGTACGGATAAGCAAATATTTCCGGTTTTATATTGCTTTTATCCTCGAGCAGTCCCTGAAGCCTTCCTATGTCGTCCATTAATACTTTCCTGTATTCCTCGTCGGATTCGCTGTAAAGCTTTTTACAGCCTTTACGGTAACTGAGCGAATGCAAATCGTAGGAATGATTGCCTATCTCAAAAACTCCGCTTTCTGAAAGCTCGTTGATTTCGTCCCATGTGAGGGCGGAATACTGAGGGTTGTGTTCGTCCTCGTCGGTTGCCTGCACAGTATAGCTTCCCACCACATTCATAACGGCTTTCATATTGTTTTCTTTAAGGTATGGGTATGCATAATGCAGGACATTGTAATAACCGTCGTCGAATGTTATAACAACCGGCTTGTCCGGCAGTTCAGTCCCGTTTATTACATATTCGGCAATGTCGCTGATAAAGACAGTATTGAATCCGTTGGTTTTAAGATATTCCATATCCTCCGTGAACTGAGCCGGTCTGGTTACATAATCCCCCTGCCTTGATTCATCGTTCAGCAGGCTGTGATACATTATAACAGGCACAAATATACCTTTATCATCGCTGTTACTGACCATTTCTATATCATCAGCGACGGCGGCGGTTTCTGCAACGGCGGCATATCTGATACCTTTCACCGTAAAACCGATAAGAGCCGAAAGAATAATTATGCATAAGCATAAAACCCCCAGGAATTTATTAAGCCTGTAGCATTTGTACATTTGTATTTCTCCTTCCGAGGATAATTTATAATTATACTAAATATGTATGTCCGAAAGTATAAAAAAATGCCGTCCGCATATAAAATACGGACGACTTTATGATTTCGGGTTATAATCAGCAGTAATACAGCAAATGCGTCCTGACAGCCGTCAGCATCTCCCTGTAGAGGGCCGTCGCCTCGTTAAGTTCGGCAGTCATAAGGGGGTCATTTAAAAACGCGTTGAACGCTATATCCAGATCCCGCTCCATAACCGACCTGATTATTACCGAATGATTCAGCGTATGACGTAAAGTCAGCGCGAGTATTTCGTCGGGAAGTCTGCCGGCTGTTACGGGACGCACCGAATTGCTGCATATCAGGGCGTTCGTCTGAACAATTGAGCCGGGAGGCATATTATCAATTTGTCCGGTATTCAGCGAACAGATATTTGTAATCAGGTTACCCTGACCCAGTAAAGCCTTAATCTGTAATGCGCAGTCTGACATTCCGGAACCGACGCGCAGATATTCGTCGCCGTTCATAAGGGATTTCATCCTGCTCAGCCTGTCCAGCCTTATTTTCTTAATATAATTTACCGTCGTCTGTGAAAATTTCCAGCTTTGAATTGTTTTGGGCGATTTCAGATACCAGGGGGGACAGAAGTCAGCCGCAAGACGGTCGGAAACGGCAGGTATTAAGCCGTACCTTAAAAAAAGGTCGAATTTAATTTTATTAGCCGACGCAAAAGGCGAGGTTCTGTACTCGTTAGGTTTGAATTCAAACCCTGTTTCATAATATTTTTCAGCATACTTTCTGAAAACGGGGAAAAAGTCCTCTCCCCGGTATGTTAGCTCGTCAAACCAGCAGAAACCGCTTATACCGAGCAGATTGAACTTAAAATCCCGCCTTCGTACATTTTCAGTATTATACTCCCTCGAAGCGGTTCCCGACAGCAGGTCAAGGGTTGGGTAAAGTTCATTTGTAGAACCGAACAGCTTTATTTCAGGGAAAATTTCATACATGAGCTTCAGGCATACCGACATGGGATTTGATATATTAATAACCCATGCGTCAGGACAAAGCTCTGCTATCAGTTCTGTATAATTAATATAAACGGGCAAAATCTTCAATGCCCTGATAATGCCTGACGGTCCCGTATGCTCGCCGGTTGACTGGTATATACCGTAAGATTCCGGCAAACTCAGTTCGGAAACCATTTCATCAATACTGCCCTGAGAGAAGGCAAGAATGACAAAGTCGGCATTCCTTAATGCTTCCTCAGCCGTATCGACGGCAAGGTATATAATATCGCTGCGGGTATCGGGGTTTTCCCTGAATTTATTTCCGATTACCTCGTTCGCAAGGGAAAGCTGCTTGTCTGTGTCATATAAATAAACCGTAGCGCATATTTCTTCGTTAGCAAGGTCGCTGAGCAGTTTCCATCCGAAATTAACCGAACCGCCGCCGATATATGCAATGTTCACACGTTTGCTGTTCATAAAGATATTCCTTTCGGGTTAATCTTTTTATGTTTCTTATGTAAAATAGCTATACCTTATTATTGTATAAAAAGGTCTGTTTGTCAAGTATTTTTCACTATTTTTTTCTATTTTCATTCCTTTGCTGTACTTTTCATGTCGTTTTATAGTTATAATAACAAATCAGGCATATTAAAATTAATATTTGACCCGATAATAATATTTTATTAATACGAAACATATCTATAACTATAGTTTGACTGACAGGCTTTTAATATTTAACAATACTGCCTTATCGGCTTCGGAACGGAGATTCGA
>QMCD01001074.1_pt1 | contig 18375 bp, 10 predicted proteins | sample 1821841 | NCBI WGS metagenome assembly QMCD01 (sample SAMN01991225, study PRJNA193472) | Termite gut metagenome, whole genome shotgun sequencing project. | isolation source: worker | host: Macrotermes natalensis
GCAATAGAATTAGATACAGAATCTGCATTTGCATACTCTTGCCGAGGATTTGTGAGGCATTTTGAAAAAGACTACATGGGGGCTATTGATGATTTTTCCAAAGCAATAGAATTAGACCCTAAAGTTGCATATCCTCGCAGCCAGTTAGAAATTGCAAAATCTAAACTAAAAGAATCTGATAGTTCAACTGATGAGCGTACTGATACAATGAATAGCTGGATTGAGTATTTGATAGAATCTAAAGACAATGAAAATTTATTTACAGCATACTTTTGTTGTGGTAGAGAAAAGGAAAAACTCGGGGATTATGCAGGTGCAATTGAAGATTATTCCAAAGCCATGGAGTTGCATTCTCGCCATTATAAAGGACACTATATACGAGGGAAAGCAAAAATTAAACTTGGAGATTATGTTGGAGGAATAGAGGATTTTACAAAAGCGATTGAAGAATACTTCAATTCTAAAATACGTCGACCGAATACTGATTTTTCTGAAATATACATTGCGCGAGGACGTGCAAAATCTGAGTTCGGTGATTACGCCGGCGCTATCGAGGATTATTCCAAAGTAATAGAATTAAATTCTTCTGGGGAATATGAGCGATCTTATTTGATTGGCGTATACATGTCAAATGCAATAGCATATTTTGAGCGAGGAAAAACAAAATCTAAACTAAAAGATTATGTAGGAGCGATAGAAGATTACACTAAAGCGATAGAAGATTACACAAAATGCACTAAAGCGATAGAAGAAGATTCCAAGACGAAACCGTATTCTGTTGTTGAGGTGGTTCCAAACATAGTTTCAAATAATGAGCGAGGAGTCGCAAAATGTAAACTTGCGGATTATTTAGGTGCAATCGAAGACTACTCTAAAGCCACTCTTCAAGAACGGTCCAAAGCATGGGAATTTGATTTGGTAAAGATATACAACGAACGAGAGGATATAAAAATTAAACTCAAAGATTTTATAGGCGTAATGATTGAAGACTATTTCAAACAGATAAAATCAGTTTCAAAAGATGCCTCTTTGTATCAAGATCAAGGAACCACAAAACATCATCTCAAAAATTATTTAGATGTGATTGAAAATTATTCCAAAGTGATAGAATTAGATTTGGGAGATGCATTTACTTACTTCAAACAAGGTGTCGAAAAACATTATAAAAATGATTATATTGCAGCTATTGAAGATTATTCCAAGGCGATAGAATTAGAGCCTAAATTTACATTTGCCTACAATAGTCGAGGAGTAGCAAAACATCGCCTTAAAGATTATATAGGAGCGATTGAGGATTACTCCAAAGCGAATGGGAAAAAACTTTTGGGTACTAATTGAAACGGCGTAATTACACCGATATATTTTTAAGGTTCAAGATAAGTTAAGAATTCTTTGCGCCTCCGGAAGTTGCTTTATATCAAAAAAAATAGAATTGTGTAGATAATAAAATATAAACGAATATGTGTACAGAAAAAATAGAAAAAAATCTACTACCTAAATTGAGGAGTTATTTACAAGACTATAAAGAGTATAAACACACAGCGAAGCACGCACCAAGAAAAGATGTTAGAATCAGAGCTTCCGATAGTATGAACATTACACTTGATCGTATATGCGAAGTAATAAATGACCCTATTATTTCAGAAATAATTGTAGATGATCACCCGTATCAGTTTGAAGAATTCCCTTATAATGTTGAAATAGATTTGCCTAAATACATAAGAAAAATAGAATCTTATTTAGAAAAATTAAAATCTGAAAAAGAATAGAAAAATAAGTAAAAAAAACGATGGCAAAAAAGAAACAAATAGGGATTTGCAGATTGTGTTTGCAAGAACGAGAATTGATGAATTCCCATATTATTCCAGAATTCATGTACAAAAATATTTACGACAGCAAACACGATAAATATGGGAAACATATATATTACACGATAGATACTAATAATAGCGCTAAGAAAGAACAAAAAGGAAGTAGGGAGCATTTACTGTGTGAGGATTGCGAACAAAAATTAAGCAAATACGAAAAATATGCCAATGAAACAATTTATGCTCCAAATAAAAAATGTGTGGTAAAGTTGATCAATAAAACTAAACTCAACGAATTGCCAGCCACTATGGTAAATAATTGGATAGGATTTGATTATGTAAAATTCAAGATTTTTCTAAACTCTCTTTTGTGGCGACTTTTAATCTCAAAAAATCCCAAAATTCACATAGATAACACCGATGCTATTGAGAAGTTGAGGCAATCAATTTTAGAAGAAAATCCTTTAGATTGTGATGAGTTTGGTTGTATAGTCAATTGCTGCGTGGATTCAAAGAATGTTATTATGCGTCCAAAAAATAAAACTACTGATATAAATGGCAATGAAATTATATGTGTTTTTATTGACGGCTTTTTATACGAATTTTACCTGACATCAAAAAATGTTTCAGACATTTTTTTTCTACAAACTGACGGAACTCTTCTAATGATTGAACGATCATTATTGGAAGACAATAGGCTTATGAGTGGAATAACACCCGCATATAATAAACTGAATGAAATTTACAATTTAAATTCGTAACTTATCTTGAACCTAAAAAAATCACAATAACCTCAACCCCACGCCCCAAATCCTAAAAAAACTAAAAACCTGTTTCGGTTCATTGAATATGCAAAAAATAGATACCTACTTGTGGAGCGATTTGAAAAAATACTTCGCAAAGCAAGATTGGAGGCACGGAACCGTGCGTGTTTGTGGATGTCGATGAGTTAACTGCGCAAACAAATTAAGTATGAAAAATATGAGAAAACTCCCACTCTTCGCACTATTCCTGCTCTTCGCTGTATCGTGCAAAAACGAAAACCAACCCAATGTGCAAAACACAGAATCGATACCAATCGAAGAAACCACCCAAATCGAAGAAATTGCTATATCAACAGCGTTGGAAGATGCGTTGCAATTAGGAGACGATTTGACAATTTCCAAGTCGAAAAATGATATTCGCTTTGATAATTGGACTGAAAAAGATTGGGCAGAGAATGATTATTTCAGATTTCTGCGTAAATGTATAGATGCTTGTCTTAAAGGATATGAAAGTCCAAGCACTGCATTTCTGAAAGACTTTAAGCAAGTCATTACCGGCAAATTTTTTGTTTATGATACAAGACCGTTCTACCTTGGAGGTATGGAAATAATTTTTGGGTTTGTTGATAATCCCGAATTGAAATTTCATACCGTTGTTTATAGCCATGTGGATTTAAGTACAGAGAAAATTACCGGATATTGCCTTACCATATTTGAAAAAATGGACACGGAATCGGGCATCACAAAAGAACGTATCTCTCAAATGTTGGAAGAGCAGCCGGATGTTAGACTTTGGTAGCAAAAAGGTCGCATTCCCAACGGAATGCGGAAACAAAGGGATAACGCACATTTCTACCGAGCGATACATTCCTAACGGAATGCGGGATTGTGTTTTGTTGTAACGTTTGCGACAACGTGCATTGTAGGGGCGTATCGCATACGCCCACATTTGCAATCGACAGCAAATCCTCGCAATCGACACCGCACCCATTGCTATGTCCAAAACATTTTTTATCTTTGCATTCGGATAGGGTCAAGTCCATACCAAGTCCATACCAAGCCCAAGTGCGGAGCATAAAAAAAACTGAGAATCCTGCCTCGAGAATATTCCCAAAAACTCGAACGATACGGTTATGGCATTTATAGCGAACAATAATAAAACAAAATATCTTCAAAAAAAAATTGTTCGTTTCAAAAATATTTTGTATCTTTGTAATGGTTTTGTAAGGCACAGGCTTACATGCAAAGCATTTCCGCCGCAAACGCTTTCGGGTGCTCCCAAAAGGAAGTCAAAGGGTTTATTTTTTCTTTGACTTCCTTTTTTTTGTGATTCCAAAAGATGTCAGCAACAATGTTTTTTTTCGTCCATACCATTCTGTCAAGAGAATGACACGATACGATTCATTTTCGATAAGAATTTTAAAAGATTCACGCGTGTCTTTAATTTTCCCGAGTTGGAAAGCCATCGGAATAAAATTTTCAACTTCAAAACCCAACATTTTAATTTCTTTTCCGTGTTTTTCGAGGATATGTTTCAATCCATATCCCTTATTTGTTTTAGGGTCATTTTCGCCCCAAATAATGTCCACGTAGCCGATTTCATCTCGGTATAACGCCTTGACACATTCGCCGGCTTTTTTCTTTTTCAAAAAAATGATAGCCTCTTTGGGTTTGTTTTTGAATTGGGTGTAAATGGGACCAAATTTCCCATTTTTTGCAGTTTTGTGTTCCATTGTTATTAGATTTTTTTCTATCTATATAACGGGAAAAACCACGTTTTCGTATAAATTTTAAGTTAAAGTTTTTTAACATTTCGCAAAGATGTAAATATCAGTGCGTTTTAAGCGGTTTTCAAAGAGTAGGTGTTGGACGATTTCTTAATATCTTTTATCTTCGAAAATCCGCGTTATCCGTGTCATCTGCGTTCCTTTAAGACAGCCCCAACGATAAACAAGGTCGCATTCCCAACGGAATGCAGAAAACAGAGAGATAACGCATTTTTCTACCGAGCGATACATTCCTAACGGAATGCAGGGTGGTGTTCTATTGCAACGGTTGCGACAATGCGCCCCTTATACGTTTTGTTAATTTTTTTTGAGATTTAACAATTTTTTAACACTTTTTAACAATTTTTAAGTTTTTTTATTGGGATTTTTATCCTATCTTTGCAGAAAAATGCAAAAATAGTATTATGTTCAAAGATCTCATCAATCTGCTGTATCCCTCACAGTGTTTGGCGTGTGGGAAAACACTTCTGGTCAACGAGAAATTGATTTGTTTGGAATGTTTGTTTCATCTTCCGAAAACGAAATTTCAAAATGACCCGAAAAACCCGGTAGCACAGCTGTTCTGGGGAAAAGCGAGAGTGGAAATGGCATCCTCTTTTTTGTTCTTTTCCAAATCCGGAAAAGTGCAACACTTGATTCATCAGTTAAAGTATTGCAAAAAACCGGAAATCGGTGTTTATTTAGGGAAAATGTTTGGAAAAGAATTGTCGAAATCGCCCTGTTTTCAAGATATAGACGTTATTGTCCCCGTTCCTTTACATACAAAAAAAATAAAAAAAAGGGGCTATAATCAAAGCGAACAAATCGCAATAGGACTTTCGGAAACGATGCGTATTCCGGTAGATACAACTTCATTTATTCGCAGTGTATTAACCGACACGCAAACGCGTAAAAGCCGCTTCAGTCGCTGGGAAAATGTGAAAGATGTGTTTGCAGTTTCCGAACTTCACACGCTGAGCAATAAACATATTTTGCTCGTGGATGATGTGATTACAACCGGGTCAACGATGGAAGGCTGTGTTCGCAAACTTACGAAAATAGAGGGCACTCGCGTGAGTTTGGCAAGTTTGGCAACCACAGCGACTACGTAAATAAACGTTGTGCATGTTCCAACTGCTCGGGCTTTCCAACGTCTAACCAAATGTCGTCATCGTGTCGAAATCCGCGAATGTCGTGGGTTTTCGCCAAATCCAAATAGGTGTTAACAATAGAAAATTTTCCGCTTTGATGAATGTGTTTGAAGATGTTGGAACTCACTACGTGAATGCCGCTGAATGCAAGCGGAACAGGTGTTTCGGAAGAGTTGTTGAGCAAAATTTTCTCCTTGGTTTTGGCGTTTTGCCAACCGATGAGAAGATTGTTTTCGTTGAATAAAAATTTGCGATCGGTTTGTCTATCACGAACGGCAATAGTGGCTAAAGCTCCTGAATTGACGTGGGTTTCGGCGATTTTGGAAAGATCCATATTCGATAGAATATCCACATTGTGTACGAGAAAATAAGGACTTGTTTCTAAAAACGATTTTGCGTGAAGAATGGCACCTCCGGTATCTAAAAGCAGTTCCCGCTCATCGCTGATTTCAATGCGGACTCCGAAATTTTGCTTGCTATCCAAAAAAGCGAGTACTTGCTCGGCAAAGTGATGCACGTTGATTACGATGTCGTTGTAGCCTTGTTGTTTCAGATTTTCCACAAGCCGTTCCAATAGCGGCTTTCCGTTCACTTCGACCAATGCTTTCGGGCAATGTTCGGTGAAAGGTTTGAGGCGAGTGCCAAGTCCTGCGGCTAAAATAAAGGCTTTTTTCACGGTTGTTAATTTTTTATTCCACAAATATCGTAGGTGCGGTTGAGATTTTCCCTAATCCGCACATTGGTGCTATCTTTGGAAAGCGCACGTTTGAAATGAAAAATGGAACGTTCACAGTTGTTCATCATACCATAGACGATTCCTAAATTTTCGTTGGTTGTTAAATCTGTAGAATCCGCTTGGTATGCACTGTTCAGCGTTTTCAAGGCAGATGCTAAATCGCGTTTATACATTCCGAAAATTTCTGCTTTTTTGTTCAATGCGGAGGTGTTGTTCGGATCGGAATCCAAAACTTTTTGCAGAATGATTTCTGCAGAATCTATACCTCCGATTTTGGTATAACACTCTGCCAAGTCGCACCAAACGGCAGATTGCGGGTAATACTTCACCGCAATCAGATAGAATTTTTTCGCTACATCATACAAGTTTTCTCCCTTGATTTGTTGTGCTGTAAACAAGATATTGTTTTGCGCCTCTTTCATTTCGGGATGTACGGAAAGTGCGTTGTTGTAGGCTGTGTAGGCTTCTTCGTAATACTTTTTATCAAAAACGCCCAATGCACGACAGCAATTTCCGAGCAAAAACCACGCTTGATGATTTTTGGGATGCAACTCGACACCTTTGTGAAGATATGGATAGGCTTGCGTTAGCAAACGTTGTTTTTCTAAATTGTTGTTCACGGTTTCCGCATATTCGGTCAGTTTTCCTCCTGCGGAAACGTTGACTTTTGCGGAATTGGTTGAAGTTTTTACGTCCGTTGTAAACAGCGTTAAATCGTCTTTCCACGCAACATTTCGCTTGATAGATGTGATTCCCAAAACGTGAAAAACAATCAACAGAATGATGGCGAGTGAGCGTGTTTGTTTGGCGGAATTTTTCAGTGCAAACGTTTCTCCGAAATATCCGATAACGATTGCAAAACCCAACAATGATGCGTAAACGAAGCGTTCGTTCATAAATGTTCCCACGTTCAAAACCAAGTTCGATGTCATCGAAAATGTGATGAAAAAAAACAAAATTCCGTAAGAAACGATTGGATTTTTTTTGAAATTTCTGAATGCGTAGTAGAGCAAAAACGCAGTAATGACAAGGGAAATCCACACTCGAACATCTCCAAAATCAAGAATGGGGATTTGATGTGGATAATAGTCGTGTGTGAGAGGATAGGGGAAAACGAGCAGTTTGAAATAGAGTAACCATGTGAAGAGAACTGTTGCCAATCGCTGTGCAGACGTGGCATACAGATAAGGATCGTTCAGAATTTCATTGTTGACGGAATCTCCAATCCAAAATCCCAATGCGTGGTATCTTGCGATGAGAAAGGGAATTGTGGCGATTGTTAGGATGATTGTTATATCCCTTATTTGACGCCATTTTTGAGCGTTTTTAGGAGAGAATAAAAACAGTGTGAGTGGAATGATGACAAAGAAAGTCAGTGCGTTTTCTTTGGAAAATAGTCCGAATAGAAAACTGAAAAACACTCCTGCCAATGCGGATTTGCTTGGTTTTTCGAGATGTTTTATAGCGAAGTAGAGTGCACCCAAAGCTCCGAGCAGAGAGAAAATTTCATCACGTCCTTTGATGTTTGCAACAACTTCCGTGTGTAGCGGATGCAGGGCAAAAATCAGTGTGGCGATAAAGGGCAACGAGAAGTAATACTTTGTTGTTCGAGGAGGAAAAAGACGTGAGAGGATGACGAAAACCAATCCGCAGGAAAGTGCGTAGAACAAGACGTTCAGCAGATGTCCAACGAAAGGATTTGCACCGAACAGTTGATATTCGATAGCAAAAAATACTTGTGCCATTGGGCGGTATCGTCCTCCGGTGATGAGTTGTTTGTTGTGTCCGAAAAATCCCGTGAATCCATCGTTAGAGAGGATTTCGGGAATGCCGCTGATACCTTTTTTTGTGAACTCGTTGTGAGTAATAACAAGCGTATCGTCGAGTGCATAATCGTGAAAAAGCGTGTTTGCATAAACGGCTACGGTAGCGGTCAAAATGATGACCAATGCTTTATGTTTTTTCAAAAAATCAATCATACAACATATATTTTTTTCGCAGAGTTAAAAACTGCTCCAGATCCGCTTGCCACGATTGTCGGATTTCGTCTTCCGAAAGCCCTGAAACGATTTGTTGACGCAGGGTTGCGGTTCCGGTCAGTTTCTCAAGAAAGTCGTTGAAAAATTTGGTTTTGTCGGACGATGCGTTGTATGCGGAAATGAGATACGATAAATTCAAGCGTTTTTCATTTCGGATGGAATCGTAGGAACGTGTGCTTAAATCAACGCCGTAGCACACTTTGTCTTTGTGTGGTGGATTCTCGCTTTTCCCTTTGATGATGCGGGGTGTGAAGCGATAGGGGAGTTCTTGCGGAAGATCGGGACTGCCATAAATTTCAAAGGGTTTTTCCGTACCACGTCCGATGCTGACGTTCGTTCCCTCGAAGAAACAAAGGCTCGGATATAGTGCAATTGCCTTGTCTGTGGGCAAATTTGGCGATGGTGGAACAGGCAGACTGTAAGGCAGATTTCGATCGTAATCGCTCATTTCGATTACGGTCAACGTGCATTGAATGCCGTTATTCAGCCACTTTTCGCCGTTGATCATCTGTGCGTATTCGCCGATCGTCATTCCGTGAACCACAGGAATGGCGTGCATTCCAACGAACGAAGTATATTTTTTCTCTAAAATCGGACCGTCCACATAGTGTCCGTTTGGATTAGGTCTGTCGAGAACGATGAGCGGAATGCCTTGTTCTGCGCAGGCTTCCATCACGTAGTGCAGGGTTGAGATGTAGGTATAGAAACGTGTTCCAACGTCTTGCAGGTCGAAGAGCATCACATCAATGTCTTTGAGTTGTGCTTTTTGAGGTTTTTTATTTTTTCCGTAGAGCGAAACAACGGAGATGCCGGTCTTTGCATCCTTTTCGTTTCCAATGAGAGCACCGGCTTCGCTATCCCCGCGGAATCCGTGTTCAGGAGAGAAAATAGCGGATAAATTCACGTTCAGACTTCGTAAAGAATCCACCAAATGTGTGTTGCCGATCAAACTGCTTTGGTTTCCGATCAAGCCAACGGATTTCCCCGCCAATAAAGGGATATAGACTTCTGTTCGCTCCGCACCCAAGCGCAAAGATTGAGCATTTGCGCAATGCACAAAAAAGATGAGCAGGAGAAATGTGAGTGTTTTTTTCATTCTGCAAAGATACGAAAAAATCGAAACATAGTTTCGATTTTTTGTTTAACTGTTGAGTTGTTGAGGCGTTTAATTGTTTTTAGTATAAAAATGAAAATAATTCGTAAATTACGTTCATAATTCGTAATTTTTTCGTATCTTTGTAATTGATATGGAGTATCGTATCCCTTTTTTCTGTAAATAATTAAAAAAACAATAAGATATATGAAACGAATTATTTTATTTGCGTTGCTTACCGTGGTTTTTACTGCGCAACACGTTTATGCAGCTCCTGCATATCCGCATCCTGTGGCGTACACGTTGCCGGACGGTTCGGAAATCACCATTTGTTTGAAAGGCGATGAGAGCGTGAGTTGGCGCACGTCTTTGGACGGCTACACCTTGTTGTTCAATGCGGATGGCTATTTGGAGTATGCTGCCCAAAATGCCGTAGGGGATTTGGTTTTGTCGGGTGTTCGTGCGCATAACGAAGTTGATCGTGTTGCGAAAGAAACCACATTTCTGAAATCGCAGGCGAAAGGCTTGAAATACAGCGCGTCACAGATGGAGGCAATGCCGATGGTAAAGAGTATATACGAAGAAAGTGTGCGGAAAGCAATGCAGGAAGCTCCACGAAAAGCCTATATTGGGGATATTCTTGCACCGGTTATTCTGGTTGATTTTCCTAACGTTCCGTTCTCCAAAAGGAAAGCGGATTTTGAGATGTTGATTAACCAAGAAAATTATACCGAAGGAGATATAACAGGATCTTTATATGATTATTATTTAGCTAATTCGTATGGAAAATGTCGAGTTAAAGCGGATGTTTTCGGACCCTATCGGATGAAGAATGATATTATTTTTTATGACAGTAAGAGTGATGGAGACCCTCGATTGATGGCGAAAGAAGCACTGGATGCCGCAGATCCGGATTGCGATTTTTCGAAGTATATGAATGAAAATGGAGTTGTAGAATCCTTTCATATTATTTATGCCGGATATGGTCAGGAAGCGGGCGGACAGGAGGGCATGTCAATTTGGCCACACAAATGGTCGATGGCGAACATTGTGGAGAAAGATGGCGCAAAATTGAGTACGTATTCCTGTTCATCTGAACTTGAAGGCTATTCAGGTTCTCACATTGCATACATCGGTGCGATAGCTCATGAATTGGGACATTCTTTGTTTGGATTGCCTGATTTCTATGATACGGACTATGAAAAAGGTGGAGGGCTGTCGGTAGATTTAGGAAGTTGGGATATCATGGCAGATGGTTCGTGGAACGATGGTGGACGCACTCCCTCTTATTTCTCTGCGTATGGTCGTGATTATTGCGGATGGGTGGAAGCGGTAACTCTCGAATCTCCTGCAAACATCACTCTTCCACATCCCGACTCGGCGGGCGTGATCTATCGTATCAACACGGACACGGTGGGTGAATATTTCTTGATAGAGAATCGCCAAAAAACCGGCTGGGATGAATATATCCCAAGCAACGGAATGTTGATTTATCACGTGAGGGAAAATCATAGGGGATGGTTTCCCGCAAACACTTTGCTTTGCAATCCCAAAGATAGAGGTTGTTATGTGAAACAAGCAGGAGGAGGTATAGGAAGCAATAGTTTTACGCGTACAACTGACCCTTTTCCACAAGCAAACAATTCATCATTCACGGATGAATCCATCCCCAATTCCAAATCATGGTCGGGAAAGAATACCAATCGTCCGATCACAGAAATAGGACAGCGAAGCAAGTTCGGAACGGTTTCTTTCAAGTTTATGGGCGGAACGGAAGAAACAGATCCTGCAGTTTACGGAATCGAAATGAGAGCAGATACGATTACATTGTCGAGAGACTACGCTTACACTTCTGCAGGTACAGGCACGTATTACGCATTGATCGAAAATACAGGCAACCGAGCAACAGGTAATCTCCAATTCACGTTGAGCGGTGAACATCCGGAAGCGTTTGAGTTTTCTGAAAATGAGAGAAATATATTTCATGGAGGAGAGTATACCCTTGCGGTTAAACCTGTTGTAGGGCTCTCGGTGGGGACTTATAGGGCAACAGTAACGGTTTCGGGCGATCACGATTTGTCGAAAAGTTTTTATATCGTTTTTATTGTTAAACGAGCGAGCGGATCCGCTGTAAGCATTCCCGTATTGGCAAGCAGAGATAGCAGTAGCATTAGAGTTAAGCAGGTTACACTTAGCAAAAATACCGGTCAAGATATCGAGTATGCTATTGATACGAATGCTGACGCTATCGCCAACAAACTGACTTGGCAAAGCGATACTGCTTTTACCGGTCTTGTCATCGGAACTCCCTATTATGTGTATGCCCGATCGGTTGCAGATGAGAATTGTTCTGCTGGTAAAGCCGAAAGAAGTGCAAAAATTCAGGTGTATCCGGCAACGGTTGAAGAACAACTCAATGAAGCATCAAGCATACAGGCATGGGTAAGGGATGATGTTCTCTACATCAAAGGTTTGACCACAGGGACATCTTTCCGAATCTACTCCATTTCCGGTGCACTTATCCACGAAGGCATCGTTACAGACGACCCAACACAATTGTCGTGCAGCATTTTAGGAAAACGAGGAATGTATATTTTGCGGGTGGGGGATAGGTCTTTGAAATTTGTATGGTAACGATAAACGATAAACGGTAAATGGTTCGAGGTGCGGGGTGCGAGGTGGTAAAATTGCAAATGACGGAACGATTTAACAAATGACCAAATCAATAATGAAAGTACACAGCACAATAGCAAGGAGATGTCTCGACTACGTATGCTTCGCATACTTCGCTCGACATGACGTTGCTTTGACTATGAGGAATGGAAAAGGGATGGTTTTTGGAGGCTTCGCCTCCAAAAACCATCCCTTTTCCCCTTTCTTTGCGATGTTCCCGTCATGTCGAGCGGAGCGAACGCAGTTCGCGCAGTCGAGACACCCCCTTACATCAAGTCCGTTACGTCGGATGCAACGTGTGCAGTCGCCCCTCTCCTTTGCTATCATTACTCTGCTCTGCCTCTGTTTCGCCACACAAAACGCATTGGCGGTGCCGGCAAGCCCTATACCTATAGAAAAACGGCAATCCGATGGAACTGTTGTTACGGTTCGGTTGCGGGGTGATGAACGGGTCAACTGGATGGAATCCCTTGAAGGATACACCTTGATGTATAATTCGCAGATGGATATTGTGTATGCAACACAGGATAATAAAGGCGATCTGAAACCTTCGAATGTCCTCTTCAAAGGAGATAATATCGCTTTGTATTCATCTAAAAATCAAGATGTTGTAAAAAAACTTACAAAACGTTTGCGTTACAGTGAAAAGCAGGCATCTGCTCTGAAACAAATTTGGCAAGTTACTGAAAATGCGGAAAGTTCGAGTAGGAAATCATCTCCTCAGAATGCGAATTCTCCGGAGGTTAAGCCTGTGTTGGGAGAGCAAAAAATACTTTGCATTTTGGCGAGTTTTGCAGATATAGAGATGACTTATACTGCGGAAGATTTCGAAGCCCTGATGAATCAAGTGGGCTACACGGCAAATGGAAATAAAGGGAGTGCGAAAGATTTTTTTCGTGCAAATTCCTACGGGAAAATAGATTTAACTGTAACCGTTGTTGGACCCGTAAATCTTCCCGGAACGAGAGCGCAGTATTCCGAAGTTGGGGAGAAATACTTGGATTTTCCGAAAGATGTTGCAAGGCTTGCCGATGAACACGTAGATTTTTCCGATTTTGCAGTAGGTGGAAGAGTTCCTTCGTTTCATATTTTCTTTGCAGGATATGGTGCAGAGTCTTCCGGAACAGGAACCTCGGTATGGTCGCATAAATGGTCGTTTGTGAAACCCAATGGTAGCAACTATGTTTACGATCTCAAGAGCTATGATGGTGTTGAGGTCGGAGAACTCTACTCCTGTTCGCCTGAACTGCAAGGGAAAACAGGTTCCACATTCGCATCTGTAGGCGTGGTTTGCCACGAGCTTTGTCACGTTTTTGGAGCTCCGGATTACTATGATGCGGATTATGGAGAATCCGGAGGTGAATTTCCCGGAACAGGAAATTGGGATTTGATGGGAGACGGCGCTTGGAACGGTATCAATAGAAAAGGAACTTGTCCTGCGCAAATCAATATGCTCCAAAAAATCCTTTTTGGTTGGGTAGATCCCATCGAACTGACCACGGCAACAAGTGTTACAGATATGCCTCATTCCGTTGATAGTGCGATGGCTTACATCGTCAAGACAAATGCCAATGGAGATATGTATGTGTTGGAAAATCGCCAAAAGGTTGGTTTTGATGAATATATACCCGGAAAAGGATTGTTGATTTATCACGTTCATCCGAAGGCTTTGGACGGAGATAACAACAATAAAACGCATCCACAAGAATGCTATGTGGTTGCGGCATCACGCTCAGAGTCCATTCCTACGAGTTCGCCCGCATCCTACGGAAGTATTGATGATGCAGGAGCAACTTTTCCCGGAAATCACAACAAAACTTCGTTCACAGGAACCACCACTCCTGCAATGTTCTATTGGAGTGGAAGTAATGGCACGATCGTAGAAGATAAACCCATCGAAAATATCACGGAAAACACAGCAAATAAAACCGTTTCTTTCGATTTTATGAAAGCTGCGATTATTAAACCCCCTGAAATTGCTACGATTCCTTATACGGAAGGCTTTGAAAATACGACAGACGTGGATCTTCCGGAAGAATGGATGGTTGCGGGAAAAGGCTGGTACACGCTCTCAAAAGGAGAACTTATACAGGGTTTTGATCCCGCCGGTAGTGATGGATATGTAACGACTTACGAAGGAGAACGTGCAATGGTGAGCGATTATAAAAATAGTATTTCCAACGTGCCTTGGGCTTTCAGTCAAGGATTTCATTTGGATGAAGAAAAGTCTTACAAAATCAGTTTTCGCTATCGTGCTCCGGGCTATCAAGCCGACAAAGAATCGGATGACTTCCGTGTTCAAATTGGAAAAATCAATACTGTTGACGGAATGAACGGTGCAGATACGATTATAAATCACGTTAATACATACACTTCAAACTATAAAGAGGCAGTTAAGATATTCACACCCAAAGAGTCGGGAACGTATTATCTCGGATTTTGTCATTCTTCGGAAAGTGGTACGGGAGCTTATATTCTCATCGACGCCATCTCTATCACGGAAGAGGAAGAGGTTATTGTTCCTCCTCCGCCAATTGTTCCGCCGGTATATGGCATATCTCTAAACAAGAGCGGACTACAAACCTTCTCAACCACAACCTACAACTATACAGCCCCAACCCCGCTTTCCGTGACGATTACAAATACCGGAAATCAGGCAACGGGTGCCTTGTCTATTGCTTTGAGTGGTACGAATGCGACGAGTTTCACGCTTTCGAAAACTTCTATACCGACGATTGATTCCGGTGCGACAAATCATTTCACGCTTGCTCCGAAATCGGGATTGGGCGTGCAAACCTACACAGCAACGCTCACGGTGAGTGGTGCAAACATTACCTCACAGAGTTTTTCGGTAAGTTTTACGGTCAATCGTGCAGGAGGGGCGAATGTTTCTGTTCCTACAGTGGCAAGCGTAGGCGAGGATAGTGTTCGTGTGAATCCGGTAATGTTAACAACTTCCACCGGACAGTCGGTAGAATACGCCATAGCCAATACAAACACGGTTCCTGCAACAGCCCTCTCGTGGCAAGGAAGCCCTCTGTTTAAGAGCCTTTTGCCAAGCACAACACACTATGTTTACGCACGTTCCAAAGAAAATACAAACTACGCTTTCGGCGAAATGTCTGTAAGTGCAGCAATTCAAACGCTTGACATCGTTATTCCTCCTGACTCAATTGTGCCACCTGACTCAATTGTGTTACCTCCCGGACAAATACCCCTCATAGAAACTACGGAAATGTTGGACGGAGAACTCAATTCGTCTTATAGCGCAACTCTCACGGCTACAGGAGATTCTGTGATTGTATGGGATGTTTATAAAGGAACACTTCCGAAAGGTTTGCGATTGTTCAAGGCAATGGGCATAATTTCCGGAATCCCTCGCGAACAGGGCGTTTTTGAATTTACGGTGAGCGCAGCAAATGATGTCGGAGTGGATACACAGGATTTCCGAGTGACTATCCGAGAGGGGAAATCGTCTGTGGATAAAGAACAATTGACAATGGACAATGGACAATTGACAGTTTATCCGAACCCCGTAATCAATGGACAATTGACAATTATAGCCCGTCATTCCCGCGAAGGCGGGAATCCCCCGACTATTGAAATCTACGATTTGAACGGAAAATGTGTCTATGTGGCGCCCGTAGGGGCGTTGCACGCAACGCCCTTATCTGCAGGCAACCAAATAACCATTAATGTTTCGCATCTACCAACAGGAACCTACATCGTAAAAATCGGCAATCGTTCTGCAAAAATAATAAAACAATGAGATTATACAACACAATAGCAGTCGAGACACCCCCTCGCATCAAGCCCGCAATGACGAACAACAAATAAACAAATAAGCAAATAAACAAATAATCAGATAAGCAAATCAACAAATCAACAATCTTAACCACCATGAAGATAAACCATCTCTTAATCCTGCTCTGCCTCTGCCTCACAACGCAGACAGCTTGGGCAGTTCCGGCAAACCCAACACCCATCCAAAAAAAGCAATCCGACGGAACGGTTGTAACCTACCGACTTCGGGGCGATGAAAAAGTGAATTGGATGGAATCCCTTGATGGTTATACCCTGATGTATGACAACAAGATGGATCTCGTCTTCGCAAAAAAAGACGACAAAGGAAACCTGCAACCCTCGAACATTCGTTTTCGTGGGGAGGAGTTGAGTGCCTATTCCGCCGAAAACCAAAATGTCATCTTGCAAACGTCCAAAAATCTGCGCTACAGCGAAGAGCAAACCGTTCTTTTGGAACAAATTTGGCAGCTTACGGAAGAGGGCGAAAGTTTAAGTCCGGTATCTCCTCCGCAAAACGCCTCTGCTCCGGTGGTTACACCCGTAACCGGAGAACGGAAAATCCTCTGTATTTTGGCAAGTTTTTCCGATAAGGCAATAAGCAAAACCACGGCAGATTTTGAGGCACTGATGAATCAAGTGGGCTATACTTCCGGAGGAAACACGGGTAGCGTGAAAGATTTTTATCGTGCAAACTCCTACGGTAAGTTCGACGTAACCGTCACGGTAGTTGGACCTGTGAGCATTCCGGGCAAGAGGACGGATTATGCCAAAAATGGATCAAAATACACGGATTTTCCCAAGGATGTGGCTGCCGCCGCCGATTCGATCGTGAACTTTGCCGACTATGCTATCAATAAGCGTGTTCCGAGTTTTCATATCTTCTTCGCAGGCTATGGTGCGGAATCTGCAGGTGAGAACACTTCCGTATGGGCGCATAAATGGGCGTTTGTTAAACCTGCCTCAACAGCAGGGTCATACTCCTACGATCGCAAGACGTATGACGGCGTTACAGTAGGCGATATGTATTCCTGTTCGCCGGAATTGCGGGGTAGCTCCGGCTCAAACCTGACCACTGTTGGCGTGATTTGCCACGAACTTGGACACGTGTTTGGAGCACCCGACTACTACGATACGGATGATGGAACAGGTGGAGAATTTAAAGGCACCGGCGAATGGGATCTGATGGCAGGTGGATCTTGGAACGGTAGTATCGGTGGAGGATCGCCTGCACAAGTGAATATGTTCCAAAAAATCCTTTTTGGATGGGTTAAACCGATCGAATTGACCAAAGGAACAACGGTTACGGATATGCCCAACTCCGTTGACAGCGCAATGGCATACACAATCAAGGCAAACGCCAATGGCGATATGTATGTGCTTGAAAATCGTCAGAAAGTGGGCTTCGACAAAGGTATTCCGGGAAACGGACTGCTGATTTATCACGTTCATCCGAATGCGCTTGCAGGGGGAAATAAAAATACCACACACCCGCAGCAATGCTATCCTGTTGTGGCGAACAGAACTGCGAAAATCCCAACGAGTGCGGTTTCTTCCTACGGAACGATCAATGGAGCCGGCGTGCCTTTTCCGGGGACGAGTAAAAAAACATCTTTTACGGGAGAAACAACACCCGCAATGTTTTATTGGAGTCAAACAAACGGCGTTACCATAAGCAAACCGATTACGAATATCAAAGAAAACACGACCCAAAAAACCGTATCTTTTGACTTTATGGGAGGAGATTCGGATGCTGAGCCAACACGTAAGATAAGCTTGGATAAGGTTGGAACGCAAACCCTCAGTTCTGTGGCTTATGGCTCGATATCCGTGCCGTCGTTGTCGGTGAAAATTCTCAACAATGGCGGTCTCGCCACAGGCGCATTAACCATTGCCTTGAGTGGTGCAAATGCGACGAACTTTGTGCTGTCGAAAACCGCTGTAACAACAATGGAAACAGGCAGTGAAGAAACATTTACCGTTAAACCGGAAACAGGTCTGAATGCGCAAACATATAGTGCAACCGTGAGCGTGAAGGGAACGAACATTGTTACACAGAATTTCACGGTGAAATTTACCGTGAATAAAGCTTCCGGTGCAAGGCTCTCAGTACCTACGATAGCAAGCAAAGGACAGGATAGCGTTTGTGTGAATACTTTAACGGCATCTACCGATCAAGTTGTGGAATATGCTATTGCAAAAACGATCCCCGATACGGCTCTTGCATGGCAGGAAATACCCCTGTTTAAGGGACTTTTGCCAAATACGGTATACTACGTTTATGCTCGCTCGAAAGAAAATACCAACTACCGTGCAGGGGTTACTGTTACGAGCGAAAAAATCACGACCGACGTTGTTCCTCCGCCCACCGACACTGTTCCACCGACCGCTATTACCGGACAATTAACAACTGATGATGGACGGTTGACAGTTTATCCGAACCCGATAATCAATGGACAATTGACAATTAGCTTCGCTGAGCTCGCAAGCTCGGTTGACAATGGACAATTAACCGCTGGCGCGGACTTTCAGTCCGTGCCGAAA
>QMCD01001008.1_pt1 | contig 18355 bp, 13 predicted proteins | sample 1821841 | NCBI WGS metagenome assembly QMCD01 (sample SAMN01991225, study PRJNA193472) | Termite gut metagenome, whole genome shotgun sequencing project. | isolation source: worker | host: Macrotermes natalensis
ATGAATCGTCGCCCATTGAGAACTATGTTCATGCTGGTGTTCCAGCACCAGCCGAACGGCCCGTCCTTTTACTTCCTCGGAATATCTATGTTTCTTCATGGCTACATTCTCTCAAGTTATGCAACCTCCGAGAATCACGGGACGGTTCACAATCGCTCTCTTGGAGAGCCCTTCTTTGTGATACAGCCTTTTGATCTTGCCTATCGTCTCCATGCAAATCATTCCAGGTGTGCTCCGAAAAAATACGGAGTCTCTTACATTCAGCAAGGAGTGGTGCATTTTTGCATCGTAATCCCCTCACAACCTGATGCACTTTTGCACAGTATTTGACACCGCAACGGCGTGCGTAGTAATTTTTAGAGGTACTCAAGAGCGCTCTTCCGTCAAAATCTCCAATAGCGGCAAATTGATGTAGTAATTGGTGCGCCCGACTTTACGCTTAACCAAAAAACCGCCCGCCACCAATTCATTCAGATAGCGAGTTGCGGGAATGCGCGTGACTTCGAGATCGCGCATCACGAAGTCTATTTTTGTGTAAGGGTGTTTGAACAGGTTGTTGATCAAGTCCTGGCTGTAAAAGCGATATTGCCGACGGATGTCGTGCTTCATTTGCTGCAACAGTGTTTTGATGGCTTGGATGGTAATGATGCTGTCGCGGGCGGTGTTTTCGACGGCGTCCAGCATGTAGCACACCCACTCTTCCCACGCATCGGCATCGCGTACCGCTTGCAGCAGCCGATAATATTCGGTTTTGTTGCGCAAAATATAGCGGCTCAGATAGAGCACGGGGATATCGAGCAATTGTTGCTTGACCAGATACAACACGTTGACGATCCGTCCGCTGCGTCCGTTGCCGTCATAAAACGGATGAATGCTTTCAAATTGGTGATGGATAAGCGCCATTTTGATCAGCGGATCCGCCTCGAACAAATCGTCATTATTGATGAAGCGTTCCAAATCGCCCATCAGCGCAGGCACTTGCTCCGGCGATGGCGGCGTATAAACGGTTCGCCCGGCATTGTCGCGCAATTCCGTTCCCGGTATTTTGCGAAATCCTGCTTCATTGCATTCGAGTTCCGCCTGGATTGCCAGAATATGATTGTTGGTCAGCAGATGCGTATCCCGCCCCCGCTGAAAGCCCGCCCACAACGCCTGCCGATAGCGCGCGACTTCTTTAACAGCGGGAGAACCGGGCGTTTCCGCAATGTTGCGGAACAATTCATCGTGCGTGGTGACAATGTTTTCAACTTCAGAGCTGTCTTTGGCTTCTTGCAAACCGAGCGTATTGACCAGAATACTTTGGTTCGGTATGGCGGCAACCACGCCTTTCAATTCGGCAAGCTGTCGGCTGTCGGCTGGCAGCAGCCAGCCGCTTAAGGATAGCGGCATTTTCAAAACGCTCCGGGGCAAGAGCATCAAGGGGTTTTATCTGTGGCATGCGGTATTTCTGTTAGGAAAATGTATAGCAAAACCTTGTTTGGTATCGCTATCATACCGCATATATATACAAAAACCGCGTTTTGTATATATATCAAGTTTTCTTTTATATCAAAACGCGGTTTCGTATACACATCATTGAGCTGTTCAGAATGGAATATCGTCGTCGAAATCATCGACATTGCTGTTCTTCGACGCGCTCTGCCCGCCCGAGCTTGGCGAAGGCGCTTCTTCGCGCGGCGCCGAGAAAGATGCGTCACCACCGCCCGCGCTGCCCAAAAGCTGCATCCGATCGCCGACGATTTCGGTGGTATAGCGCTCATTGCCGTCTTTGTCGGTCCATTTGCGTGTTTGTAAACGGCCTTCGATATACACCGGACGGCCTTTTTTCAAGTATTCGCCCGCGATTTCGGCAAGGCGGCCGAAAAGCACGATACGGTGCCATTCGGTACGCTCCTGTTTTTCTCCGCTGCTTTTGTCGCGCCATTGGTCGGTGGTGGCAATGCTGAAGTTGGCGACAGCATCGCCGCCGGTGGTATAGCGCATTTCGGGATCGCGCCCCAAGTTGCCGATCAGGATCACTTTGTTGACTGAAGCCATGCTGGTATCTCCTTGTATTTTTCGGGCATCATCCCGAACGGGTGAAAGAAACGTTTTTGTGATTTTACCGCCAAAAGAGAAAAATCAACGGGCAATCTATTCCTGGAGTTGGTCAGCCCGCCCGGAAAACGATTCGACCGCGATGCCGCGGCGCGGCGCGGTCAGGCTGGCGATCAGCCAGGCAAAGCTCATTGCCAGACACGCCGCAAAAATAGCGACATCGCCCCAAATTTGCCCAAGCGCGCCGCCTGCCGCCGCGCCGACAAACGCGCCGAAAAATTGCAGGCTGGAGTAAACGCCGGTAGCGGTGCCTTTGAGCGCGGGCGGCGCTTGTTTAGACACCAGCGACGGCAACGATGCCTCAAGCAGGTTGAACGCAGTAAAAAATGCGAGCAACCCGGCGACCAGCCACACCAGTTGTTGCGCGGAAAACATCAGCACGATTTGCGCGATGCACAATACGATGACGGCGCTGTTGAAAATACGCGAAGCGCGACGCGGATCATCAGCCGGGCGCAGCGCGGGAAGAATCAGCGCTATGGAAGCGAGCAACACGGGCAAATACACTTTCCAGTGCTCGTCGCCGTTCAAACCGGAAGCGCGCAGATCAAACGGGATCTGGACAAAGAGCGCCATCAGCACGGCGTGCAACACGAAAATGCCAAGGTTCAATCGCCACAAATGCGGATCACGCAATACAGCGAAAAAATCCTGCCAGATAACGCGCCGTTCGTCCGACGACTTGCCCGGCTCGGGAATACGAAAGCGCACGACCAAAAACGCCGCCAACGCCAGAATACCGGTCAACGCAAAAATGCCGGGAACGCCGATCCAGCCTTTGAGCACCGGGCCTGCAATTAGTGAAAAAATAAATGTCGCGCCGATGGTCATGCCGATGATTGCCATGGCTTTGGTGCGTACTTGCGGGCGGGTTAAATCCGCCGCCAGCGCAATGGCCACGCCGGAAATCGCGCCTGCTCCCTGCAATGTGCGCCCGACAATCACCCAGCCGATGGTCGGCGCCCATGCGGCAAGAAAACTGCCCAATGCAAAAAGCAGCAAACCAATATAGATAAGCCGTTTGCGCCCGTAGCGATCCGACGCCCAGCCGAACGGAATTTGCAACAATGCCTGCGTCAACCCATATATGCCCAGCGCCATGCCGACCCAGAAATGGTTTTGCCCACCGGGCAGATTTTCCGCGTAAAGCGCAAATACCGGCAGAATGATGAACATCCCGAGCATACGCAGCCCGAAAATGCCGGCAAGATTAAGCGTGGCGCCCAACTCGGCGGTGGTCATCCGGCTATGGTCAGAAACGTTTTGTTGAGCCATGTCGATTTAATGGATACGCTTGCCCGCACAATATTTCCCGATACATCCGGTTTTTGGCGAGCCGTGAAAACGCAGTATAGTAACAGGTTCGCTCACAATAATTCCCTTGTTTACGTATCAGGACACCATGGATTTTCTACGCATACGCGGCGCACGCACCCACAATCTGAAAAATATCGATCTCGACCTGCCGCGCAACCAGCTTATTGTGATCACCGGCTTATCCGGCTCCGGTAAAAGCTCGCTGGCGTTTGACACGCTCTATGCCGAAGGCCAGCGCCGTTATGTGGAATCGCTCTCGGCATACGCGCGCCAGTTTTTGCAACTATTGGAAAAACCGGATGTCGACCTGATCGAAGGTTTGTCGCCGGCGATCTCGATCGAGCAAAAAGCGACGTCGCACAATCCGCGCTCCACCATCGGCACCGTTACTGAAATCCATGATTATTTGCGCCTTTTATATGCGCGCATCGGCGAGCCTTATTGTTTGAACCACCCAAAACAGAAACTCGAAGCCATTACCGTATCGCAGATGGTCGATACCGTGCTGGCCATGCCGCAAGACACCAAAATCATGATTTTGGCGCCGCTTTTCTTCAATCGCAAAGGTGAACATCTCGATTTGCTCGATTCATTGCGCGGGCAGGGCTTTGTCCGGGTACGTGTCGACGGCACCGTTTATGAAATCGATGAAGTGCCCAAGCTTGCCAAGAACACCAAACACTCACTGGATCTTGTCGTCGACCGCTTGAAGATAAGCGAGGAATTCAAGCAGCGCCTCGCCGAATCGTTTGAAACGGCGTTGCGCCACGGAGACGCCCGCGTAATCGTGGCAAATTTGGATACCAACGACGAGCAACTATTCTCGGCGCGTTTCGCCTGCCCGATTTGCAGCTACTCATTGCCGGAGCTTGAACCGCGCATGTTCTCGTTCAATAATCCTGCCGGTGCTTGCCCCGAGTGCGATGGTTTGGGCGTGGTCACTTTTTTTGATCCCGAGCGTGTCGTTTCCTTTCCGCATTTATCGTTGGCGTCTGGCGCGATCAAAAGCTGGGACAGGCGCAATCCGTTTTACTTCCAGCTTTTGCAAGGGCTTGCCAAACACGCCGGATTTGACTTGGAAAAACCGTTTGAAAAGCTGCCGAAAAAAATCCAGAAGATGGTGCTTTATGGCTCCGGCGACGAGCTGATTGCCTTTTCATACGTCAATGAATACGGCAAAAAAGTGGTGCGTGAACGCCCGTTTGAAGGCATCATCCACACGCTGCAACGCCGTTATCGCGAAACCGATTCGGCGGCGGTGCGTGAAGAACTCGCCAAATACATCAACCATCGCCCATGCCCGGAATGCGCCGGCGCGCGCTTGCGCCGCGAAGTCTTGCATGTCAAAGTCGGCAACCGCGCCATCAATGAAATAAGCGCCGACTCCTTAAAAGACGCCATGCGGTTTTTTGAAGGCATACGTTTTTCCGGCCAGCGTGCCAAAATCGCCGAGAAAATCGTCCGTGAAATTATCGTGCGCCTATCCTTCCTCAACGATGTCGGCCTTGATTACTTATCGCTGGACCGCTCCGCCGAAACCTTATCCGGCGGCGAAGCGCAACGCATTCGCCTGGCCAGCCAGATCGGCTCGGGGCTAACCGGCGTGATGTACGTACTCGATGAGCCGTCGATCGGCTTGCATCAGCGCGATAACGGCAAGCTGCTCAAAACATTGCGGCATTTACGCGATCTCGGCAATACCGTCATTGTCGTCGAGCACGACGAAGACGCGATCCGCACCGCCGATTATATTGTCGATATCGGGCCGAAAGCAGGCGAACACGGCGGTGAAATTGTGGCGGCTGGCGGCGTTCAGGAAATCGTCAACACGCCGCGCTCGCTTACCGGGCAATATTTATCGGGCAAACGAAAAATTGAAATACCAAAAAAACGGTACCCGCCCCAAAAAGACAAGTGGCTAACACTCGAAAAAGCGCGCGGCAATAATTTGAAAGACGTCACGCTGAATTTGCCGGTCGGCCTATTCACCTGCGTTACCGGCGTTTCCGGTTCCGGCAAATCCACACTGATCAACGACACGCTTTATCACGCGATATCGCAACATTTGTATGGCAGCAATACCGAACCCGCTCCATTCGAAAACATCAAAGGGTTGGATCATTTCGACAAGGTAATCGATGTCGACCAATCGCCGATCGGCCGCACGCCGCGCTCGAATCCGGCAACTTATACCGGCCTTTTTACGCCAGTGCGCGAACTCTTCGCGCAAGTGCCCGAATCGCGCGAACGCGGTTACGCGCCCGGACGTTTTTCCTTCAACGTCAAAGGCGGCCGCTGCGAAGCGTGTCAAGGCGACGGGCTGATCAAAGTGGAAATGCATTTTCTTCCCGATATCTATGTGCCGTGCGATATCTGCAAAGGGCAACGCTACAACCGCGAAACGCTGGAAATACGCTACAAAGGAAAAAACATTTACGAGGTGCTCATGATGACCGTCGAGCAAGCGTATGATTTTTTTGAAGCTGTTCCCAGCATTGAGCGCAAACTGAAAACGCTCTTGGAAGTCGGGCTCGGCTATATTACGCTCGGACAACCGGCAACAACGCTTTCCGGCGGCGAAGCGCAACGTGTCAAACTTGCGCTCGAGCTATCGAAGCGCGACACCGGCCGCACCCTTTATATTCTCGACGAGCCGACCACCGGCCTGCATTTCTACGACATTGAGCAACTGCTTGCCGTCCTCCACCGCCTGCGCGATCACGGCAACACCGTTGTTGTGATCGAACACAACCTCGACGTGATCAAAACCGCCGATTGGATTATCGACTTGGGCCCCGAAGGCGGCGCCGGCGGCGGAAAAATTATCGCCGAAGGCGCACCGGGAAAAGTGGCGAAAAATAGTAAAAGCTTTACCGGAAAATATCTGGCAAAGATTTTGTGATACGCGGCTAATATGGCGGATGACGGCCTTTGGCCTGATCCGCCCTACACGAATTCTGGGACACCTTTACTATATTCTTCTCTATATTTTTCAGAGTTTGAGCGATAGAGGCCAAATGGCTGTTATCGCTTGCATCAACACCTATAAAAGAGCTTGGATCAAGTATAAAGTTATGCTTTTCTTTTTTACCCCATTTAAATATAGGTGCTATAAATTTGTAAACAATCTCTACTTTAATCGGAGAACTCTTCGCTGCTTCATATCCTGGCCCAATAAAATATTCAATTGACGCATTTGGTTGCAAAAACGGAAACCGGACTTCCTTAACATTTAAATAGTTTAGTGCTTTCACTTCCCCTGTAAAAGAAATTACAACATCTCGAGCGAAACCATTTCCAATATTTTTAACCTCCAAATAAATAATCGACTTTGCTTTATCAACCCCTATTTTTAAATAGGCAATGACTTCAGGAGATGTATTTTTATAAAAATATAATATATCAACACGAAACTGAGTAAAGAGACCGCTACAGAACAAATATCCACAACATTTTGAACCATATCAACTCCTAAATCAGTTGAAGCATATATGTTAATCGAGCAAACCTGACCCGGATTTTATAGGGCGGGCAAAACAGAAAACCGTTATCCGCCACGTGAAAGGTTTTTCGTGCCAGTTACTTTTCTTGTTCCGCCTCCGCCTTACGCTCTTCAGCGCAAGCGCCGGTAGCACAATAGCCGTAAATACACAAAGAATGATCGACCACTTCAAACCCGTTTTCGGCAGCGATCTTGTCCTGGCGCTTTTCGATTTCGCTGTCGAAAAACTCTTCGACGCGCCCGCAACGCAGGCAGACAATATGATCGTGGTGCGTTCCCGGGTTGATTTCGTACACGGCTTTGCCGGTTTCAAAATTATGACGAAGCAGTAGTCCTGTCTGTTCAAACTGGGTCAACACGCGATAAATTGTCGCCAAACCAACATCGACGTTGTCTTCCTTAAGCAACCGGTACACATCCTCGGCCGAGAGATGCCTGCTTTCCGAAGTTTCGAAAAGGCGAATAATACGCAGCCGCGGCAATGTTGCCTTAAGCCCTTTGCTCTTAAGATCTTGCGGTGTCGTTGTCATATTAACGTTTCCGATGAAAGCGCAGAATATGTCTATAATAACGGCTCTCTTTCACATTTCCTACCATACGCGTGAAACATATTTTCTTTTCTCAATGGCTTAAAATCGCCGCTTGGGTTCTGGCGCTGTTTTTTTTGTCGGGCTGTTCGACGGTACGCGAATATTTACCGAGTTTCAGTAACTTCGGCGTTTATCGGATCGACGTCAATCAGGGCAATTACCTGACGCAGGATATGGTGGAAAAACTCAAGGTCGGGCAATCGCGCCAGCAAGTGCGCGCCATTTTGGGAACGCCCATTTTGGACAGCGCCTTCCACGCCGACCGCTGGGATTACGTTTATTCTTTCAAAAAAGCCGGTCATGAAACCGAAAACCGGAAATTCGCCGTTCATTTTGAAAATGATGCGCTGACGCGCTGGGAGGGAGACAAGGCGCCGGTTTCCGCAATTGAGCAAAATCGTATTGCCAGCGCCCGTGAAGTGCCGGATACCGGCGAGAACGAGGACGGCTTTTTCCGCCGTTTTTGGAATTTTCTTTTTGGAGATGACTGATGGTCGCGCTGCAACCGGTTCGCGTCGCCGTCGCCGGAGCCGGCGGGCGCATGGGGCAAGTGCTGGTGGATTTGGTGCTGCAATCGGCGCAATTGCAATTAAGCGCCGCGCTGGAACAGGCCGGATCGCCATTGCTCGGGCAAAATGCAGGGCGCGGCATGGCTGCCAACAATAACATCGCGATTTCCGCCAACATTGCGCAAGCCGTCGGCGCAAGCGATGTGCTGATCGACTTTACGCGCCCGCAAGGTACGCTCGAACATGCCCGCCACTGTATCGAGCATAATTGTGCGATGGTCATCGGCACCACCGGTTTTTCCGAAGATGATTTGCGTTTCCTGCGGCAATGCGCGCAGTCCATCCCGATGCTGATCGCGTCGAACATGAGCATTGGCGTCACTGTGTTGAAACATTTGGTGGAGGCTGCCGCGCGACGCTTGGGCAATGATTACGATATCGAAATCGTCGAGATTCATCATAAGCATAAAGTCGATGCGCCATCGGGAACGGCACTTCTGCTTGGGGAAGCTGCGGCGGCAGGCCTCGGTGTTTCGCTCAAGGAAAAAGCCGTATATGCCCGCGAAGGCATCACCGGCGAACGGCAACCCGGCGCCATCGGTTTTGCCGTGTTGCGCGGCGGCGATGTGGTCGGCGAACATACCGTAATGTTTTGCGGCGAAGGTGAGCGCATCGAATTGTCACATCGCGCCGGATCGCGGCGTAATTTTGCGTCCGGCGCTCTGCGCGCCGCCGCGTTCATCGCCGGTAAAAAATCGGGAATTTACACCATGGACGACGTGCTCGGTTTTGCCTGATTTTACAAGCCGTGCCGTGACCCGATATGGCCCCGCCGGCTATTGCTCTGACGCTTTTTTATAATACGCGGAAGTGTACGGATTTTTTTGTTGTTTTTACCCGGCCAAAAAGTTTCAAAAGCGGCGGGCGTTCAAATAAAACGATGTGAAAAATGCGCCGGAAAACATGGTTTTTGCTTGAACGCAAATAAATACTCTGAAAAACGCCTCAAGCACTACGGTATCAGACGCAACAATTTCTCAGAGATTTTTTAAGCGTGTTTTAAGAAGTATCAAATAGAATGTGCCTTAACCTTGGCTTATGCATGCTTCGCCGGATATTTTGACCATACTTTTTTATTACCTCGCGGATTAATACAAATAATGATCTTTGTTCAACGTCCCCCCCCAAAAGCATCACCAGGAGCCATTGACGCGCAACACGGCAAAGGCTGGATATGGTTTCTTATCGTTGTTGTCGCAATAACTGTCGGCGCTTATTGGCTTTACCAGCGCAATAACAGCGGTGAGACCTTTTCGCCGGTCATGCGCAATATGGAAAAAATTCCCGTACACACAGCCGTCGCAGAGGAAACGTCATTTGACCGTTATCTTGACGCGCTGGGTACTGTCACGGCGGCGCAAACCGTTGTGGTGCAAAGCCGTGTGGACGGGCAACTGATGAAGCTGCACTTCACCGAGGGGCAAGAGGTTAAAGCCGGGCAACCGCTCGCCGAAATTGATCCGCGACCATTTCAGGTGCAACTCACACAAGCGCAAGGACAAATGGCGCGCGATAAAGCGCTCTTGGAAAACGCCAAAACCGATCTGGCGCGTTACCGCGTTTTGTTAAAGCAGGATTCCGTCTCGCAGCAGCAGGTAGATACCCAGGAAGCGCTGGTCGCACAATACGAAGGCGTACTGCTTTACGATCAAGGGCAGATCGACAACGCCAAGCTTAACCTCGATTACACGCATATTACTGCGCCGATTCCGGGAAGGATCGGCATACGCCGTGTCGACATCGGTAATATGGTGCGCGCCTCCGACGCCAACGGCCTGGCGGTCATCACACAAGAAGCGCCGATTGACATCACCTTCACGATCAACGAGGCCGATTTGCCCAAAATAGCGAACGCCGTCAGTCGCGGAGCGCGTTTCCCCGTTGAAGCGTGGGATCGCGCCCAACAAACCAAAATTGCCGATGGCGTCATGACCATACTGGACAATCAGATTGATGTGGCAACCGGCACGGTAAAAGCCAAAGCGCGTTTCGACAATAAAGACCGTAAGCTGTTCCCGAATCAGTTTGTCAATGTGCGCATGAAAATAGGCACGCTCGACAAAGCCGTGCAAGTTCCCACCGCCGCGGTACAAATCGGCAGCATTGGGACGTTTGTCTATGTCGTCGTTACCGAAGACGGGCGCGCGAAAGTCTCCGTTCGTAAAGTGGTACTCGGTGAAGAAAACGCGGGAAAACGCGTTATTCTCCAGGGCGTCAACGGCAATGATCGCGTGGTAATCGACGGCACTGATCGCCTGCGCGACGGTATAGAGGTCGATGTCGTTCCCGCTGAAGCCGAGCGAAATACCCCGGAACAAATAGCGCCGGAACGTATGGCGTTTGAAAAAACAGCGCCCGTACCATAACCCGCAAGAACGAACCGCTGAAAGTCGCGCATGAACCCATCAAAAATTTTCATCCTTCGGCCGGTTGCCACTTCGTTGCTGATGTTTGCCATTCTGCTGATGGGGTTGGTGGCATATCGCTTTCTTCCTGTATCGTCGCTGCCGGAAGTGGATTATCCGACGATTCAGGTCGTGACCTTATATCCGGGCGCCAGTCCCGATGTAATGGCAACCGCGGTCACCGCGCCGCTGGAGCGTGAATTCGGGCGTATGGCCGGTGTCAAGCAGATGTCGTCGGCCAGCTCCGGCGGCGCTTCAATGATCACATTGCAGTTTAGCCTCGAAATATCGCTCGATACCGCCGAACAGGAAGTGCAGGCCGCAATCAATGCCGCATCCAATATGCTGCCCAACGACCTGCCGCGTCCGCCGGTGTATAACAAGGTCAACCCCGCCGATACGCCGGTATTAACTTTGGCGGTCACGTCCGATACTTTATCGTTGACTCGCCTTGAGGATCTGGTCGATACCCGCTTGGCGCAAAAAATTTCACAAGTACCGGGCGTCGGCCTGGTCAGCCTGTCCGGCGGACAGCGTCCCGCCGTGCGCGTGCGCGTTAACCCGCGCGCATTGACCGCATACGGCATCAACATCGAAAATGTGCGCACTTCGATTGCGGCCGCCAACGTCAATCAACCCAAAGGCAGCTTTGACGGCCCTACCCGCGCCTCGACGATCGACGCCAACGACCAGCTTCGTTCCGCGGAAGAATATCGTTCGCTGATTATCGCCTACAAGGACGGCGCGCCGATTCGCCTCGCCGATATCGCCGAAGTGATCGAAAGCGCCGAGAACATGCGTTTGGCGGCATGGGCAAATGATCATCCCGCCATTATCATCAACGTGCAAAAACAACCCGGCGCGAACGTCATCGAGGTGGTGGACGCCATTAAGGCGCGCCTGCCGCAGCTCGAGGAAACTTTGCCCGGCGCGCTTGAAGTTTCGGTTCTTACCGATCGCACGCTGACCGTACGCAAATCCATTGAAGATGTGCGTAATGAATTGTTTTTCGCGATTGCGCTGGTGGTGATGGTGATATTCGTTTTTTTGCGCAGCCTGCCGGCAACCATTATCCCCAGCCTGGCCGTGCCGCTATCGCTGGTCGGCACTTTTGCCGTGATGCACATGGTCGGCTTTTCGATCAACAATCTGTCATTGATGGCGCTGATCATCGCCACCGGCTTTGTCGTTGACGACGCCATTGTGATGATTGAAAACATCTCCCGTTATATTGAAAAGGGCGAGCCGCCGCTTCAGGCCGCGCTAAAAGGCGCCAAGCAAATCGGCTTTACGATCATTTCGCTGACGCTGTCGCTGGTCGCGGTTCTGATCCCGCTATTATTCATGGGCGATGTCGTCGGCCGCCTGTTCCGGGAGTTTGCGGTAACTCTGGCCGTCGCCATTATGATTTCCATGGTGGTGTCGCTTACTTTGACGCCGATGATGTGCGCCAAACTGCTGCGTCTCACACCCGATGAAAAGAAAAGCCGTCTCTACCATATTTCCGAAAATGCCTTCAACTGGCTGATCGATCTCTACGCCCACGCCTTGCGCTGGGTGCTGAATCACCAATTGTTATTTCTGGCCATTGCGGTCGGCACACTATTATTAACCGTTCATCTTTACATCATCATCCCGAAAGGCTTCTTTCCGGTGCAGGATACCGGCCTGATTCAAGGCATTTCCGAAGCGTCGCAATCGGTATCGTTCAAGGCAATGTCCGAACGGCAGCAGGCATTGACGCGCGTCATCCTTGAGGACAAAGATGTGGAAAGCGTTTCGTCGTTCATTGGCGTTGACGGCGTCAACACCACATTGAATATCGGCCGCATTCAGATTAACTTGAAACCGCTTGAAGAGCGCAGCGCGCGCGCGCCGGAAATCAGCGAACGCCTGCAACAGGCCGTGGATAAAGTTTCCGGCATCCGCCTTTACCTGCAACCAATTAACGAGCTGACGGTTGAAAGCCAGGTAACGCGTACCCGTTTCCAGTTTGCGTTACAAGCAAATAGCACTGATGATCTTAAAACCTGGGTGCCGCGCCTGACCGAACGTCTGCGCGGGCTACCGCAGCTCGTCAACGTCAATCACGATCTGCAGGACCAGGGGTTGCAGGCGTATATTGAGATTGACCGCGATGCGGCGGGACGTTTGGGTGTGACGGTCGCCGACATCGACAACGTGTTGTACAGCTCGTTCGGGCAACGGCTGATTTCGACGATCTTCACGCAGGCCAGCCAATATCGCGTGGTGCTAGAGGTCGGCCCCGAGTTTCAAGACGGTTTAAATGCGTTGAACCGTTTATACATCACTTCATCGAGCGGCAAGCAGATAGCGCTCTCCGAAGTGGCGCGCTTCACTGAAAAACCGACGGTACTGGCAATCAACCATATCGCGCAATTTCCGGCTGCCATGATTTCGTTCGATATCGCTTCCGGTTATTCGCTTGAGGCCGCGGTCAATGCCATCACTGCCGCCGAAAAAGAAATCGCTTTACCCGCCGATATCCAAACGCATTTTCAGGGCGCTGCGCTGGCGTTTCAGGCATCGCTCGGCAGCACCTTATGGCTGATGCTTGCCGCCATTATCACCATGTATATTGTGCTCGGCGTGTTGTACGAAAGCTTTATCCATCCGATCACGATTTTATCGACGCTGCCGTCGGCAGGCATCGGCGCATTATTGGGTTTGATGTTGTTCAAGCTTGAGCTCGATATGGTCGCCGTGATCGGCATCATCCTGCTGATCGGCATTGTCAAGAAAAACGCCATCATGATGATCGATTTCGCGCTTGACGCCGAACGCAACGAAAACAAATCGTCGGTTGAGGCCATTTACCAAGCGTGCCTGTTGCGTTTTCGCCCAATTCTGATGACGACGATGGCCGCGCTGTTCAGCGCGCTGCCGTTGATGCTGGGCACCGGCATGGGTTCGGAGCTGCGGCATCCGCTTGGCGTTGCCATGGTCGGCGGGCTTTTGTTGAGCCAATTATTGACATTGTTCACGACGCCGGTCATTTATATCATGTTTGACAAGCTGGTACTCTGGTACCGGCAACGGCAAAACAATACCGCGGTAAAACGCGAGTCATTACCATGACCGACGCTTTTGCCCAAATTATCAAGCGCCCCGTCGCAACAACGCTGTTAACGATGGGAATTACCCTGCTCGGCATCGTCGGCTTCAATCTATTGCCGATCGCGCGCTTGCCGGAAGTCGAAATCCCTACCATCTTTGTTTCGGCGTCCATGCCCGGCGCCAGCGCCGAAACCATGGCGTCAACCGTGGCCACCCCGCTTGAGCGCGCGTTGGGCAGCATCGCCGGTATCACCGAGATGACGTCATCCAGTTCTCTGGGCTCGTCGCGCGTCGTCATCCAGTTTGACTTATCGCGCAATATCGACAGTGCGGCACGCGAAGTGCAAGCCGCCATTAATTCGGCAAGCAGTCTTTTGCCGTCAGGAATGCCCCGTAATCCGACGTACCGCAAAGCCAACCCGGCAAACGCGCCGGTCATTATTTTGTCGCTGACGTCGGACACCATGACCCGTGGGCAAATGTACGATGTCGCCGCAACGATTTTGGCGCAACGTTTGTCGCAAGTGGAAGGCGTGGGCGATGTCACCGTCAGCGGCAGTTCTTTGCCTGCCGTTCGCGTCGAATTGAACCCGATGCAATTGAGCCAGTACGGCGTATCCGCGGACATTGTCCGTCGCGTGATTTCATCAAGCAACGCAAACCGCCCGAAAGGCATGATGGAATACGGCGATACGCAGTGGCTGATCGGCGCCAACGATCAAGCGTTTCGTGCCGACGAATATCGTCGCCTGATTATCAGCTATCGCGACGGCTCGCCGATCCGGCTGGAAGATATCGCCGACGTCGTCGACTCGGTTCAGGACATTCGTAATGCCGGTATGACTAACGGCAAGCCCTCGGTGCAAATCCAGGTACGCACCCAATCCGGCGCCAATATTATCGAAACAGTGGATCGCGTCCACGCGCTGCTCCCCATTTTGCGCGCTTCGATGCCTAACGCGATGGATATGCAAGTGACCATGGATCGCACACCCTCCATTCGTGCGTCACTTGAAGCGGTCGAGCAGGCGTTGACGGTTGCGGTCGGCCTGGTTATTTTGATGGTGTTCATCTTTTTGCGCAGCGGTCGCGCCACATTGATTCCGTCCGTCACCGTACCCGTTTCTCTGATCTCGACTTTCATCGTGATGTATTTGTGCGGCTTCACCCTGAACAATATTTCACTGATGGCGTTAACCATCGCTACCGGTTTCGTCGTTGACGACGCAATCGTTGTTCTGGAAAATATCTCGCGGCATCGCGACATGGGCAAGTCGCCGTTTGTGGCCGCCCGTGACGGCGTGCGTGAAGTCGGTTTTACCGTTGTCTCAATGACGATGGCGCTGATTGCGGTATTTGTCCCGATCTTGTTCATGGGCGGTCTGGTCGGCCGCTTCTTCCATGAATTTGCTGTCACTTTAACGACAGCGGTTCTGGTTTCCATGGTCGTCGCGCTCACAACCATACCGATGATGTGCGCACATATTCTCAAACCCAAAGATCAGGAAAAACACGGGCGGCTTTATTTTTTCGCCGAACGCTTTTTTGAAGCGCTTCATAACCACTATGCGCACACATTGAACCTAGTTATTCGGTTCAAGTCGGCCGTGTTATTTTGCTTTATCAGCATCATCGCGCTGAATGTTTTTCTGTACATCGAAATACCCAAAACATTTATGCCCATGCAGGATACCGGCCGGATCATGGCCGGCATTCGCGGCGACCAGAGTATTTCGTTCCAGGCGATGAAAATCAAATATGAGGAGCTAATCAAGATCGTCATGAATGACCCGGCTGTTGAATCGGTCACCGGCTTCACCGGCGGCAGGCAGAGCAATCGCGGCTCCATGTTCATCTCGTTAAAACCATTATCCGAACGCAAGGAATCGGCCCAACTTGTTGCCCGGCGCCTGCAAAAAAAATTAATGCCCGCGCCGGGTGTACGCGTGTTCATCAGGCCGGTACAGGATGTTCGTATCGGCGGTCGCGAATCGGACGCCGAGTTTATTTATTCCCTGCAAGCCGACGATATTTCCGAATTGCGCGAATGGGCGCCGCGCATTCGCCGGGTATTGGCCAAATTACCGCAAATCACCGATGTCAACGCCGACGATGACGATAAAAGCCTGCAAACCATGCTCACGATTGATCGTAGCGCCGTTACCCGGCTCGGGCTGACGGTTGCCGAAGTGGATGCCGCGCTTAACAATGCCTTTGGCCAGCGCCAGATTTCAACCATTTACAATCAACTCAACCAATACCGCGTGGTGATGGAAGCCGCGCCGGAATTCACGCAAGGTCCCGACAATCTTAAAAACTTTTATATCGCCCGCAACGACGGAATGCGTATCCCGCTGTCGGAAGTGGCATCGGTTTCCATGGAAAATTCGGCGCTTTCCGTCCATCATCAGGGACAATTTATCACCACATCCATCTCTTTCAACCTGGCGCCCGGTTATGCCCTATCGGAAGCCATGGAAGCGGTCAACTATGCGGTTCTCGAAGAAGGGCTGCCGGTTTCCATCATCGGCAGCTTTCAGGGAACGGCACGTGTTTTTCTCGACACCATGAAAGACCAGATCGTACTGATCATCGCAGCGTTGCTCGCGGTATATATCGTTCTCGGTATCCTCTATGAAAGCTACAGTTATCCGCTGATTATTCTTTCCGCGCTTCCTTCGGCAGGACTGGGCGCATTACTGGCGTTGATCATATCCGGAGAAGGCTTCAGCATCATCGCCCTGCTCGGCATTTTATTATTGGTCGGGCTGGTCATGAAAAACGCCATCATGATGATCGATTTTGCCGTCACGATGCAGCGCAATGAAAACCTGTCTCCCGAACAAGCGATTCATCGCGCCGCATTACTGCGTTTGCGCCCGATCCTGATGACGTCCATGACCGCTCTTTTTGCCGCCATCCCGCTTGCCATCGGCAGCGGCGACGGCGCGGAATTGCGCCGCCCACTCGGTATTGCCATCGCCGGCGGCCTGATCCCCAGCCAATTGCTGACGTTGTACACAACGCCGGTTGTTTACCTCTACGTGAACCGCTTGCGGCAAATGATAAAAAACAAAAATATACCCGCAAGTAATCCCGCTGTTTTTTCCGCACGAAAGACAACGCCATGAATAAAATCCCTTCGACACACGTTTTTCTTGCGCTTACCATATCCGCGATACTCTCCGGTTGTGCCGTTGGTCCCGATTATGTCCGTCCGCAAATAGACATCGCTGCGGAATATCGCGAGCCTGCCGACGGCTGGAAATACGCAACGCCTGCCGATGACCACCCGTTGTCCGACACATGGTGGACGCTTTACCAAGATGAACGACTCAACGAACTGATCACGGCCATCGATGTTGATAATCAAAGCCTGAAAATAAACGAGGCACGCTATCGCCAGGCGCGCGCTTTATTGTCTGCAGCGCAATCCGGATTATTCCCGATGTTTGATATCGGCGCTTCGGCAAGCCGTGCGCAAAGCAACACCGGCAGCAATCGCGCCGGCCCCGGCAATCAATACAGCGTTGCGCTGAACGCCTCGTGGGATATTGATTTATGGGGGCGCGTCCGCCGCGATATTGAAGCGCAGCAAGCCAACCTTGAGCTGAGTAAAGCGGAGCTCGACGCATTGCGCCTAAGCCTGCAAACCGCGCTGGCGCAGGCGTATTTCCAGCTGCGCGTGACCGATGCCCGCATTGCGCTGATGGATGAAACGGTGGCCGCATATCAGACTTCATATGAGATGACGCAAAACCGCTATAACGCCGGGATCGTCACCCGCTCCGATGTTTCGCAGGCGTTGACGCAGCTGGAAAGCGCGCGTACGCAACGCATCGATCTTGAACTTACCCGCATCCAAAACGAAAACACCTTGGCCCTTCTGGTCGGAAAAACACCCGCGCAGTTTTCGATTGTCGTTGACCGGTCCACACGCTTGCCGTTGCCGGAAATTCCGGTCGCGGTGCCGTCCGAACTTCTTGAACGCCGTCCCGACATCGCTTCCGCGGAGCGCGCCGTCACCGCCGCCAACGCCAATATCGGCGTCGCGCAGGCGGCATTCTATCCGTCGCTGACGTTGTCCGCTTCGGGCGGATACCGTACCAATCATTGGTCGGACTGGTTTGACGTGCCCAATCGAATCTGGTCGTTGGGCACCGGGCTCGCACAATTCATTTTTGACGGCAGTCGACGCGAAGCTACGCTGGAAGCCTCCATTGCTTCCTACGACGCAACGGTCGCGTCGTATAAACAAACCGTATTGAACGCGTTTGGCGAAGTGGAAAACAATCTTTCCGCATTGCGCGTTCTTAATGATGAGATGCGCTCCCAACAGGCCACACTAAACGCCGCGCGGGAAACCGAAACGCTGACCATCAACCAATACAAAGCCGGTACGACGACTTATCTCAATGTGGTTATTGCCCAGACAGCGCGACTGAATGCCGAAAATAATCAAATCCAATTACGTGGCCGACAATTATCGGCAACCGCTTCACTGATCAATGCGCTCGGCGGCGGCTGGCACGGCATCACGATTGACTGATCCAGGCACCTGACAAATTATAGAAACAACAATGGAAACACCGGCGTACTTTTAAACCGTAATTGACATGGTAGGTAAGCAGGGGGTAAAAAAGCGCCCTCTGTTTCCAGAGAGCGCTGATAAATAAGGATATCTTTTAACCAAACAACCTTACTGAAGCGTTATTTCTTTTCCCGGCCAGTCAATGGTCGGTGCGCAACAGCGTGATTGGTCGAGTTTATAAAGATCGTTATAGCCAACCCCGTAAA
>QMCD01001009.1_pt1 | contig 18347 bp, 18 predicted proteins | sample 1821841 | NCBI WGS metagenome assembly QMCD01 (sample SAMN01991225, study PRJNA193472) | Termite gut metagenome, whole genome shotgun sequencing project. | isolation source: worker | host: Macrotermes natalensis
CAACTTGAATGGAATAAAAATAAAAATTCAACTCTATGAAAGTCTATCAAACAAACGAAATCAGAAACATTGCTCTGATTGGCGGTGCGAAGTCAGGTAAGACCACATTAGCCGAAGCAATGGCATTCGAGGGCGGGGTCATTAGTCGTCGCGGAAACGTTGACGACAAAAACACAATTTCCGACTACCACGAAATTGAATTGGAACGTAAAAACTCTGTTGTTGCGTCCATTCTCTATGCGGAGGCGAAAGATAAAAAGATAAATATCATCGACTGTCCCGGAATGGCGGATTATGCAGGTGAGATGATATCTGCGTTGAATGTTGTGGAAGCCGCAGTGATGGTGGTAAATGCGCAAGTCGGCGTGGAAGTAGGAACAGACATCACGTGGAGATACACCAACCGAGGTAACGTTCCAACAATGTTCGTGCTTAACCAACTCGACGGAGAAAAAGCCAATTTCGAAGATTCGTTGAAACAATTGCAAGAAAGTTACAGCGAAAAAGTAACCGTGTGTCAATATCCTGTATCCGTTGGCGCAGGCTTTGATGCGGTGGTTGACCTTGTTCTGCACAAAATGATTAAATTCCCCAAAGGTGGCGGAAAATTTGAGGTTGTGGATATTCCGGAATCGGAAAAAGAACGTGCCGAAAAATACTATAAACTCTTGGTTGAAGCATCTGCAGCAGGTGCCGACGATTTGATGGAAAAATATTTTGAAACAGAAGATTTAACTATCGAAGAAATGCGCCGTGGTATCAAGCTCGGTATGGCTTCACGCAGCATCTTTCCTGTGATGTGTTGCTCCGCAAAAGAATGTCAAGGTGTGGCTCGGTTGCTCGAATTTTTGGGTAACAATATCCTCCCTCCGGAAGAAGGAAAAGGGCGTGATACAAAGGATGGCAAGCATATTAACATCAAATTCTCCGACCCATTTTCGGCGTTTGTTTTCAAAACAACTCACGAACAACACTTGGGCGAAATGTCCTATATGAAAGTGATTACGGGCGAACTGACCGAAGGTATGGATGTCATCAATTCCGTAAACGGTAGCAAAGAGCGCATCTCGCAATTGTTTGCTATCGCAGGAAAAGCCCGCACGAAAATTGATAAGGCGGTTGCAGGAGATATTGTTGCAACGATTAAACTGAAAGATGTGAAAACCAATCACACGCTCACATCGCCTAAAAATACGGATATTGTTTATGAAGATATTGTCTTCCCCGATCCGATCTACACAACCGCAATCAAAGCCACAAGCTCGCAAGATGATGAGAAATTGGGCGCGCTTTTGAACGATATGCACGCAACAGACCCCACGCTCGTTGTGGAGTACTCACGTGAGCTGAAACAGATTATTGTGAAGGGAATGGGCGAATTTCATATCAATACCATGAAATGGTATTTGAACAATCTGCACAAGTTGCAAGTGGAATTGTTCGCACCGAAAATTCCGTATCGTGAAACGATTACGAAATCTGCGGAAGCGATGTATCGCCACAAAAAACAATCGGGTGGTGCGGGACAATTCGGAGAAGTTCACATGCTGATAGAACCCTACTACGAAGGTATGCCAAACCAAACCAAATATCCTATTCGTGGAACGGAAACGCACGATTTGGCTTGGGGAGGAAAGTTGGTTTTCAACAACTGTATCGTTGGAGGTGCGATTGATGCACGTTTCCAACCCGCAATTCTCAAGGGAATTATGGAAAAAATCGAGGAAGGTCCATTGACCGGTTCCTACGCACGTGATATTGTTGTGAATGTTTTCGATGGAAAAATGCACCCGGTGGATTCCAATGAAATGGCGTTCAAACTCGCCGGACGTAACGCTTTCCGTGAAGCTTTCAAGAATGCAGGACCGAAGATTTTGGAACCGATTTACGATGTGGAAGTGATGGTTCCTGCCGATCGTATGGGCGATGTGATGACCGATTTGCAAGGACGTCGCGCCGTTGTGATGGGTATGGACAGCGAAGGAAGTTTCCAAGTTATTAAGGCGAAAGTGCCGCTGGCAGAAATGAATCGCTACTCTACATCATTGAGTTCGATTACATCCGGACGTGGAGTATATTCGATGAAATTCGCCGAATACACACAAGTTCCCGCAGATGTTCAAACCGCATTGCTGAAAGCTTACGAAGAAGAACAAAAAGACGAAGAATAGTCTGTATGCGTAAAATCCTGTTCGTATTCACGCTGGTATTCGCAGTTGCTTGTACACAGCAAGAACCGCAATTGGTGCGCTTTTCAGGAGAGGCACAAGGCACGTATTATGCCGTTTCGTACTACGATGAAAACGCAACAAATTATCAGCCGCAAGTGGATTCTCTTTTGGATGCGTTCAACCTCGTAACGTCGCTCTGGGAGCCCAATTCGGAAATTTGTGCGGTGAATGAGAATAAGGAAATGAGCGTTGGCACAATCTTTCAAGATATTTTCGAAAAAGCCGTCGGTATCAGTGAACTGACCGACGGCGCTTTCGACTTTACCATCGGACCTTTGGTAAAAGCCTACGGTTTTTGGAACAAACAAAGGGAAGCCATTACGGATGCGAAAATCGCAGAGTATTTGCAGTATGTGAATTATAAAAACGTACAACTCACAGATGGAAAAATCGTGAAAACACATCCCGAAATCAAAATGGATTTCAATGCGATAGCGAAAGGTTATGCGGTGGATTTGTTGGGGAAATTCCTTGCGGATAGGGGCGTTGAAACCTATCTTGTGGATATGGGTGGCGAAGTCCTTGCGAAAGGACTGAAACCGAACGGAAAGAAATGGCGTATAGGTATTGAAGAACCTGCGGAAACAGCGAATTCCGACCGTAAAGTGGAGTCTGTTCTCGAACTCGAAAACGGTGCAATAGCAAGTTCCGGAACATACCGAAAATACTACGAAAAAGATGGTAAACGCTATTCTCACACGATAGACCCCAAGACAGGAAAGCCCGTTGAACACACGCTTTTGAGCGTAACCGTTCGAGACACTGCCGTTTGGCGTGCCGATGCAATCGCTACGGCGATGATGGTTTTAGGTGTTGAAAAATCCCTGCAACTATTGGAAAGACTGCCCGGAACGGAAGCGTATTTCATCTCAGCAGGCGATAATGGGGCGTTAGAAATAAGGAAAAGCGAAAATTTTTAGATGATTTAACAAAAATTTATCATAAAAAACTTGTTTTTCTCGAAAAAAAGTGCTAAATTTGTCGTTTGAAAAATAAAATAAGAAAAAAATAAAGTAAAAATCAAATTAAAAAATCAATTCAATCATGAAAAAAATTCTGGTATTAATCTCTCTCGTGGCAGCATTTAGCTTTGTTGCTGCTCCGATTTTTGCGCAAGACAATCAAGAGGCGCAAACTGAACAAACAGCAACTCCGGACGAAGGTGCAGAAGCTGTTGCCGTAGAAGAAGAGGCAGCTGCTGCCGAAGAAGCTTCTCAAGAAGTTATCGAAAACCAACCTTTCCATCAAGTATTGAAACAAAAATTCATTGAAGGTGGTGTTTCGTGGATGGTACCAATCCTCATCTGTCTTATCCTTGGTTTGGCATTGGTTATCGAACGTATCATCTATTTGAATTTGGCTACAACGAACACACAACGTTTGTTGGAAAAGCTTGAAGATGCTCTTGACAAAGGCGGTGTTGATGCAGCGAAAGAAATTTGCCGCAACACACGCGGACCGGTTGCATCGATCTTCTATCAAGGTTTGGATCGCGTTGATGAAGGTATCGAAATTATGGAAAAATCAATCGTTTCCTACGGTGGTGTAGCTATGGCGAAACTCGAAAGAAACCTCTCTTGGGTAGCTCTTATGATTGCTCTTGCACCTATGTTAGGGTTCTTGGGAACAGTAGTAGGGATGGTGTTCGCATTCGACGACATCGAAGCAGCAGGTGATATTTCACCGACTGTTGTTGCAGGGGGTATGAAAGTGGCGTTGTTGACAACCGTATTCGGTTTGATCGTTGCTATTATCATCCAAATTTTCTATAACTATTTGTCATCCAAAATTGAAGGTATCGTTGCCGATATGGAAGATTCTTCAATCACCTTTATGGATATTATGGTTAAACACATTCGCAAACAAAAATAATCTAAGATCATGAGCGATTTATTAATAGACATCTGTCTGTATGTAACATACGCCATGTTTGGAGTAGCATTGGTGTCGCTGATTTATTTCAGTTTGAAACAATTTATCTCCAACTTCGGACAATCTAAAACAGCGTTGTACGGTATTGGTGCAATGATTGTTCTGTTTGTTTTGGCGTACGTGTTATCCTCAGGCACCGATCTTTCTCAAGCATTGCTTGAAAAAACGAAAACAACCGTCGACACAAGTCGTATGGTTGGCGCAGGCTTAATCTACACCTATCTCCTCTTCGGCGGATTAGTGGTAACACTACTCACCGTTGAGATTATGAAACCATTCAAAAAATAAACGTTATGGCAAAAAAAGTTCCGGGTATAAACGGAGGATCAATGTCCGATATTTCGTTTCTTTTGCTGACGTTCTTTTTGTTGACGTCCTCGATTGATACGGATCTCGGTATTGCCCGTCGTTTGCCACCCCCGCTTCCGCCGAACGCTCCAAAACCTGAAATCAAGGAGCGTAATGTGATGGCTGTTTTGGTTAGCTTTGAAGATCGTCTTCGTGTGCGCGGTGAGAATATGGATATCTCCGAATTGCGCCATGCAACGAAGGAATTTTTGAGCAACCCATTCAACGATAAACATAAGTCGGAACAAGTTGAAAGAGAAATTACGCACTTGGGGAAAGTGGTAATGTCTAAAGGTGTTATCTCTTTGCAAAACGATAATAACACCTCGTATGAGATGTATATCAAAGTACAAAACGAACTGACTGCTGCAGTAAATGAGTTGCGTGATGAGCTTTCAAAGAAACACTTCGGAGTGTTTTTCGCAGATCTGACAGATGAGGCGAAAAAAGAAGCGATTCAAAAAGCCATTCCCGTTGCTATTTCAGAAGCAGAACCTAAAGAAATGGGAGGAATTAGATAATGGCACGATTTAAGAAAAATAAATCGGGATCTCTTCCCGAAATCAACACTGGCTCAATGTCGGATATCATCTTTATGTTGTTGTTCTTCTTTATGGTGATTACAACCATGCGTGAAGGCACACTGTTCGTAAGAATTATCCCTCCAAAAGCAACGGAAGTTCACAAGTTGGAAAGAAAATCGTTGGTCATGTACATCAACATCGGACAGCCTATGAACACGGCTGCATTGGGTACGGATTCCCGTATTCAGCTCAACGATCAATTGTCTGAAGTCGGCGATGTTCCCGCATTTATTGCGGCAGAACGTTTAGCTCGTCCTGAAGCCGATGTGCCTTTCCTAACGACTTCTCTGAAAGTTGATAAGGATACAAAGATGCGGATTGTAACGGCTGTAAAGCAAGAACTACGCTCTGTTAGTGCGTTCAAAATCAACTACTCTACGGCAAAGTCCAAATCGGCATTGTAATGTCGTAATTCTCAATAAAAAAGGCGCATTTTTTTTGAAATGCGCCTTTTTTTGTAGTTGTTAAATAAGCAAATAAACAAATCAACAAAAAAATGAGACTTTGTTTCATTTTTTTTTCGTATCTTTGTACTCGCCGTAACAGTTACGGGGGTAACAAAATATGATAAGATATGAAATTTTACAACAGAACAAGCGAACTTTTAGAGTTACAGCGTATTAAGAAATTGTCTTTCACTGAATATTCACGTATGACAGTGATTACAGGTAGAAGAAGAATTGGAAAAACAAGTCTGATTATGAAGTCAACGGAGAATGAACCAACGGTTTATCTTTTCGTAGGCAGGAAAACGGAGGCAATTTTATGTGCCGAGTATATTCAACAGATATCCAACGCTTTGAATGTTTTTGTTCCAAATGAAATTTTAAGTTTCCGGAGTTTGTTTCAGTATCTTATGGAGATTGGTACGAAACAATCGTTTAATCTGATTATTGACGAATTTCAGGAATTTTACAATATCAACACTTCTATCTATAGTGACATTCAGAATTTATGGGATCAATACCGCAAAAAAACCAAAGTGAATTTGCTTTTGAGTGGCTCTGTTTACTCCTTGATGCACAAGATTTTTCAGAGTTCGGAAGAGCCTCTTTTCGGTCGTGCCGACAATATCATTAAACTTTCGCCGTTTGACACCGAAACACTCAAAACAATCATCAGCGACTATCAACCGGACTATACGAATGATGATTTATTGGCGTTGTACTGTTTTACAGGAGGCATACCCAAATATCTGGAGATCATTTGTGATGGGAGCGAATTGAAAGTGGAAAAAATGATTGAGTTTATTGTTCGAGAAAACTCTCCATTCATAGATGAGGGGAAGAATTTATTGATTGAAGAATTTGGTAAAAATTATGCCACTTATTTTTCGATATTAAGTGCGGTATCGGCGGGAATCAATACTCAACCCGATATTATGGCAGTGCTTGGCGACAAGAGCATTGGTGGGCAAATTAAGCGTTTGATTGAGGATTACAATGTGTTGAAACGCATACGTCCACTCGGAGCAAAAGAAGGTACTCAAACCGTTCGCTATGAAATTACGGATAATTTTTTGCAGTTTTGGTTTAACTATTTTGATCGACATCGTTCTATCTTGGAAATCAAGAATTTTTCGGGGTTGCAAAACATCATCAAATCCGATTATCCCACGTTTTCCGGGAAAATTTTGGAGCGTTATTTTCGCACAAGACTCGCTGAGAGTGGCTTATTTCGAGAGATTGGAGCATGGTGGGAAATGAAGAAAGATGCAAATGAAATTGACATCGTAGCTCTTTCGTTAGAGAAGAATAAAGCATCCGCGATAGAAGTAAAGCGACAAAAAACACGCTTCAGACCAACCGCATTTGCCGAAAAAGTAGAACGCTTAAAACAAATCGCATTGCCTAACTATAAAATTGATAGTTATTGTTTAACGTTGGAAGATATGTAAAGGTGATTTCATTTCTTTTTTACGCAAAAATTTGTCCAATTCATCCTTTTTTCGTATCTTTGTCAGAAAAAACCAAAGATAATGAAAATTGCAATTGTAGGAACAGGGTATGTAGGTTTAGTAACCGGAGTGTGTTTTGCCGATGTAGGCATTGATGTAACCTGCGTGGATATTGACAAAACGAAGATTGATAATCTGAAAAAAGGAATTTCTCCTATCTATGAACAAGGTTTGGATGAGCTTTTAACGAGAAACATTCAACACAACAACCTCCATTTTTCAACGGATTTGAGCGAGTGTTTGAATGATGTGGATGTTGTTTTTTCTGCTGTTGGAACACCTCCCGATGAAGACGGATCCGCCGACTTGAAATACGTTTTAGACGTTGCAAAGACGGTTGGAAAACACATGCAGAAATATATTTTGATTGTAACGAAAAGCACTGTCCCTGTAGGAACAGCGGCAAAGATTCGCCAAGCCATTCAAGGCGAGTTGGATGCACGAAACGTGAAGATTGATTTTGACGTGGCATCCAATCCCGAATTTCTGAAAGAAGGTTCTGCTGTAAAAGATTTTATGTATCCCGAACGGATTGTTGTAGGCGTGGAAAGTGCTCGTGCGGAAGAAGTTATGAAACGTCTGTACAAGCCGTTTACCCTCAACGGACATCCTGTGATTTTTATGGATGTTCCTTCTGCAGAGATGACGAAATATGCGTCCAATGCGATGTTGGCAGCACGTATCAGCTTTATGAATGATGTTGCAAACCTTTGTGAATTGGTGGGTGCAGATGTGAATCAAGTTCGCCGTGGAGTGGGTAGCGACAGCCGGATCGGAAGCAAATTCCTCTATCCCGGAATCGGCTACGGTGGATCGTGTTTCCCGAAAGACGTGAAAGCACTTGTGAAAACCGCCGAACAAAACGGTTATCAAATGCGCGTTCTGCAAAGTGTTGAAGAGGTGAATGAAGAACAAAAAACCGTATTGTTTAAGAAATTTCAAAAGTATTTCAAGGGCGATATATCCGGAAAAACCATTGCTATGTGGGGTTTGGCGTTTAAGCCCGGAACAGATGATATGCGTGAAGCACCTGCGTTGATATTGATTGATTTGTTGACCAAAGCCGGTTGCAAAGTGAAGGCTTTCGACCCGGTTTCTGTTGACGAATGCAAACGTAGAATCGGCGATAAAGTCGAGTATGTGGAAAATCATTACGATGCACTGAACGGTGCAGATGTGCTGTTTTTAGTTACCGAATGGACGGAATTTCGTTTCCCGGATTGGGCGAAAATGAAGAATTTACTAAAAACTCCGGTGATTTTCGATGGACGAAATATCTACGATAAAAACGAACTTTCGCAAGAAGGTTTTGATTATATTGGAATCGGTTTTGAATGTGTAAAAAAATAATACGAACCTCGTATGAATATCCTTATCACAGGTGCTAACGGACAACTTGGTCACGAGCTTAAAAAACGAACGGAACTTCTTCCGAATGCCCGATTTTTCTTCACAGACGTGGAGGATTTGGATATTACGCAAGAGCATTCCTTAATGGATTTTTTCAAGCAAAACAAGGTGGATTATGTTGTGAATTGTGCGGCATACACAGCCGTAGATAAGGCTGAAAATGAGCAAAACGCAGCATTACTTATCAATTGTCAAGCACTTTCTAATTTGGCAAAAGCCTGTTTGGCAAACAACAGTTTCCTGATTCATATCTCTACGGATTACGTGTTCAACGGGCAGAATTGCAAGCCCTACAAAGAAATCGACATTGTTGAACCTGTTTCATTCTACGGAATTTCTAAATGGAGAGGAGAACAAATGGCGAAGAATGCAGAAAAAGGTATCATCATCCGTACTGCGTGGCTGTATTCCAATTTCGGCACAAATTTCGTGCATACGATGCAACGTCTGGGACGTGAACGCGAATCCTTGAATGTAGTCTTCGATCAAGTCGGAACACCTACTTACGCAGGTCATTTGGCAGAAGCAATTTGGAAGATAATTCCACAATTAAATGATTGGAACGAAGGTGTGCAAATCTACCATTTTTCCAATGAAGGCGTATGCAGTTGGTATGATTTTGCGATGGAAATTATGCAACAATCCAAACTCAAATGTCGCGTTCTTCCTATCGAAACCAAAGATTATCCAACACCTGCAGCCCGTCCGTTTTATTCCGTTCTAAACAAAACAAAAATCAAACAACGTTTTGGATTATCCATTCCGCATTGGAAAGAAGGCCTTTTGGAAATGCTGAAAAATCAGAAATAATCCGTAGGGGCGTATTGCATACGCCCAACAAATAAAAAACACAACACAATGAACACAAACATCGACCCCATCGTCCTGCAACGTGCCCAAACCTGGCTCAACGGAAATTTTGATCCCGAAACCAAAGCGCAAGTGCAACAACTCATCGACAGCGATCCAACGGAATTGACCGATGCTTTCTACCGTGATTTGGAATTTGGAACAGGCGGATTGCGCGGTATTATGGGTGTTGGAACAAATCGAATGAACACCTACACGGTGGCAATGGCAACGCAAGGATTGGTAAACTACGTGAAAAAAACGTTTGCAAATGTGCCGCAAATTTCGTTTGCAGTGTCTTGCGATTCACGAAACAACAGTCAGAGGTTTGCAGAAATCACAGCATCTGTAATCGCTGCAAACGGCTGTAAATGCTATTTGTTTGAGTCGATGCGACCCACTCCGGAATTATCGTTTGCAGTGCGGCATTTGGGTTGTCAGTCGGGTGTAATGGTTACTGCTTCGCACAATCCCAAAGAATACAACGGCTACAAAGCGTATTGGAATGATGGAGCTCAACTCATCGAACCACACGATAAAAATGTGATTGATGAGGTGCTGAAAATTAAAAGTCTTGACGATGTGAAGATGAGCGGAAACGCCCATTTGATAGAGAAAATAGGAGAGAATGTAGATCGTGCGTATTTGGGAGAAGTCAAAAAATTATCCCTCTCTCCGCAAGCGATAAAAAATCACAAAGACTTGAAAATTGTCTATACACCTCTTCACGGAACAGGCATCGTTCATATTCCAAACCTCTTGAAGGACGTGGGTTTCGAGAATGTTTCAGTGGTTGAAGAACAAGCTATTCCCAGCGGTGATTTTCCAACTGTGAAATCTCCGAATCCGGAAGAGAAAGCGGCTTTGCAAATGGCGATAGACAAGGCGAAAGCCATTGGTGCAACGCTTGTGCTGGCAACCGATCCCGATGCCGACCGTGTGGGTATAGCCATTCGTAAAGACAACGGCGAATATATGTTGCTCAACGGAAATCAAACCGGTTCGGTGCTGGTGTATTATTTGCTGAAAAAATGGAAAGAAAACAACCTGCTTACGGGCAAGGAATATATCATCAAAACCATTGTTACCAGCGAACTTTTGAAGGTTATGGCAGAGAAAAACGGCGTGGAATGTTTTGATGTTTTAACCGGTTTCAAATACATTGCCGATGTGATTGCCAAGAACGAAGGAAAGAAACGTTTTATCGGCGGAGGAGAGGAAAGTTACGGCTATTTGGTGGGCGAATTTGTTCGTGATAAAGATGCTGTGAGTGCGTGTTTGATGATTGCTGAAATGGCTGCGTGGGCTGCGGAACAAGGCAAAACGTTTATTGATATTTTGTCGGATTTGTATGTGGAATACGGTTTCTACAAAGAAGATATGCTTTCCATCACAAAGAAAGGCAAAGCCGGTTTGGAAGAAATTCAGCAAATGATGGTTGATTTGCGTGCGAATCCTCCAAAAGAGATTGATGGCTCAAAAGTCGTGATCATTAAGGATTACAAAGAACAGTTTGCAAAAAATATCTTAACGAACACAACGGAAAAAATCAATCTTCCGAAGTCGAACGTATTGCAATTTTTCACGGAAGATGGCAGTAAAATCAGCGTTCGTCCGAGTGGAACAGAGCCTAAAATCAAATTTTATTTTGGCGTGAAAGCCGAGATGAAATCGAAAGCGGATTACGATGCTGTTGATGCTGTTTTGGCGAAAAAAATTGAACAAATTATTGCATCTATGAAATTGAGATAATCATGCAATTCCTCATCATACAAACCGCATCAATAGGCGATGTCGTGCTGATTACGCCCATCTTGGAAAAGTTACATCGATTTTATCCCGATGCAAAAATGGATGTTTGTGTGAAAAAAGGAATGGAAGGATTGTTTGCGCATCACCCGTTTATACGAAAAGTATTGATTTGGGATAAATCAAATCATAAATACAAACATTTAATGCAACTGGCAAATGCCATTCGTGATGAGCATTACGATGTTGTTGTGAATTGTCAGCGTTTTGCATCATCGGGTTTTTTGACGGTTTATTCGGGAGCAAAACAAACCATCGGTTTTTCAAAAAATCCGTTCGCTCTGTTTTTCTCGAAACGTGTGAAACATTCGATTTCCAAATGCAACACAACACACGAAGTCGATCGCAATCTCTCACTGATTACGCACCTCACAGATGATTCGTCGGGGGAAATAAAACTCTATCCTTCACAAAAAGACGATGCGAAAATGTCGCCCTACAAAACACAAAAATACATTTGCATTGCACCAACTTCGCTGTGGTTTACCAAACAATTTCCGAAAGAACGCTGGATCGAATTGATCGCTCAATTGGATTCCGATTTGCAAATTTATATGCTTGGAAGTCCTGCGGATATAGCCATTTGCGATGAAATCATACAGAAATCCGGACATCAAAAAAGTTTGAATTTAGCGGGTAAATTATCATTTTTAGAGTCGGTTGGTTTGATGCGAGATGCGCATTACAATCTTGTCAATGACTCGGCGCCACTGCATTTCACGTCGGCAACAAATGCCAAAGTGATTGCATTTTTTTGCTCTACCGTGTTGGCATTCGGTTTTGGACCTCGTTCTTCACGTGCTTTTGTGGCGCAGGTTTCCGAAGATTTGGCTTGTCGTCCCTGTGGCTTGCACGGACATCGAAAGTGCCCGAAAAAACATTTCAAATGTGCGATGGATATAGACTTAAAACCAATCATTAACCGAATTGAAAACGACTAAACAGGCAATCTTATGAACATCGATATTAAAAACTGCGTAAATATTCTGAAAAAAGACGGCACGATGCTCTATCCCACCGACACAATTTGGGGCTTGGGTTGTAGTGTGGAAAGTCCGAAAGCCATTGCGAAAATACTTAAAATCAAGCGTATCGCAAGCGCACGAAGTATGATTGTTCTAGTCGATTCCGTTGAACGTTTGGAAACCTGTGTCGATCACGTTCCGCCTGTTGCTTACGATTTGTTGGATGCGATCGACAAACCGGTAACCATTGTTTATCCCAATGCAAAAGGTGCTTTGAAAAACATTGCTGCAGAAGACGGAAGTGTGGGCATTCGCATTGTGAAACATCAATTCTGCATCGACCTCATTCGTGAACTCAATTCGCCGATTGTTTCAACTTCAGCCAATCTCACCGGAGAGCCGTCTCCTGTGGGGTTTCAAGCCATCAATCCCGAAATCATCAAGCAAGTGGATTTTATCGTTGATGTCAAATATGATCATCTCACAGAAGTGAAAGCATCACGAATTATAAAAATCAGCGAGAGTGGTATGTTTCAGGTGTTGCGAGATTAACCCTTACTCTTATTTGTTTATTTTGAATTATTTTTGTATCTTTGCGGAATGTTACAACCTCAACCGACGATAGAAACCGCCATAATGCCATTCAAACTGCAACAGTTGATTGCGCTTATTATGGAAAAAAAACAATTGGGAGCAGAAGACGCTTTTCATTATTTATACACTTCGAATTGTTACAAATTGTTGTTACAGGAAGATACAAAATTGTGGTATATGAGTTCGTTAGGGATTTTCGATCAACTTGAAGAAGAGAAAAAGAACGAACAAAAAATTGAGCCGAAAGTGTTGTTGTTTTATGCTTTCTGTTTAGAGAAATATAAATATATTTCCAAACTTTCGGCAGATGAAACTTTGTCGCTTTTTCACAAATACGGTGTTTTTGATTATTTGAAAGAAACTTTTGAAATGCTACACACACAAGGCGAGGACTATATTGTGAATGAGATTGATTTGTTTATTAATGCTCGAAAAAGATGAAATTATATCACGGATCAACCGTTGGTGTGAAAACGCCCGATTTGCGGAAATGTCGTCCTAACACAGATTTTGGACGAGCATTTTATACCACAACAAGTTCTGAACAAGCAGAAAAATGGGCGAAAATCAAGCAAAAGCGAGAACAGACAGAAATAGCAGTGATTTCAGAATTTGAATTTGATGAAGATATATTGAGTTCCGACAATTATAGGATTTTACATTTTGAAAAACCTACAAAAGAATGGTTGGATTTTGTAAAAAACAACAGACTTGGCACAACCGGCACAGAAAATTATGATTTGATAATGGGACCGGTTGCAAACGATTCTTTGTATGCAACAATTCTACTGTATGAACAAGGCGTAATCCTTGCAGATGCAGCCATAGAACAATTGAAAACGCATACGCTTTTCGACCAGCTATCGTTCCACACCGAAAAAGCATTGGAAAACTTGAAGTTTATTGAAATAAAAACGATAAAGTAACCAACTCAACAGTTAAACAAAAAAAACGAAACGTGTTTCGTTTTTTTTTCGTATCTTTGCAAGTTGAATAGAAAAGATATGGCAAATCACGAAGAACAATTTAAGAAGTTAATCGCTCACGCTAAGGAATATGGATTTATTTTTCCTTCGAGCGAAATTTATGACGGCTTGCAAGCCGTTTACGACTACGGTCAATACGGCGTGGAACTCAAAAATAATATCCGTCAATACTGGTGGAAATCGATGGTGCAGATGCACGAAAACGTGGTTGGTTTGGACTCCGCAATTTTTATGCACCCCACTATTTGGAAGGCTTCCGGACACGTGGATGCGTTCAACGATCCGATGATTGATAATAAAGACAGCAAAAAACGCTATCGTGCCGATGTGCTGATTGAGGATTATTGCGCAAAGCAAGAAGATAAAATCAATAAAGAAGTTGAAAAAGCTGCAAAACGTTTTGGCGACAGTTTTGATAAAAACCAATTCATCACAACGAACGCACGTGTATTGGAATACCAAAAAAAGATTGATGATGCCTTGCATCGGATGAATCAGGATTTAACAGACAATAATTTGGCGGATTTGAAAGCCTTGATAGAGGAGTTAGAGATTGTTTGTCCGGTTTCGGGAAGTCGCAATTGGACGGACATTCGGCAGTTCAATCTGATGTTTGCCACGCAAATCGGTTCGTTGAGCGAAGATGCAAACACGATTTATCTGCGTCCGGAAACAGCACAAGGGATTTTTGTGAACTTTCTGAATGTGCAAAAAACCTCACGAATGAAGATTCCTTTTGGCATTGCACAAACCGGAAAAGCCTTTCGTAACGAGATTGTTGCACGGCAATTTATTTTCCGTATGCGTGAATTTGAGCAAATGGAAATGCAGTTTTTCGTGCGTCCCGGAACGGAAATGGAATGGTTCAACTATTGGAAGAATGCACGTATGGAATGGCACAAATCGCTGGGCATTCCGATGGAGAAATACCGTTTCCACGATCACGAAAAATTGGCACATTATGCGAACGCTGCAACAGACATCGAGTTCGAATTCCTGTTTGGTTTCAAAGAGTTGGAAGGTATTCACTCGCGCACGGATTTCGACCTTTCGCAACACCAACAATTTTCAGGAAAAAAATTGCAATACTTTGATCCGGATTTGAACGAAAGTTATACGCCATACGTGGTTGAAACCTCGATTGGACTTGATAGAACGTGCTTGGCAATGCTTAGCCATGCGTTCAACGAAGAAGTTCTCGAAGACGGTTCAACACGTGTAGTCATGAAATTTCCACCGGTTTTGGCACCCTACAAAGTAGCGATTTTACCTTTGGTAAAAAAGGACGGAATGCCTGAAAAAGCCCGTGAAATCATGGATTCGTTGAAAGGCGAGTATATGTGTCAATACGATGAAAAAGATGCCATCGGTCGTCGCTATCGTCGTCAGGATGCGATCGGAACGCCGTTCTGTATCACAGTAGATACGCAGACTTTGGAAGACAACACCGTAACCATTCGCTATCGCGACACGATGCAGCAAGACCGTATCAACATTGCAGAAATATCAAACGTTATCCGAAAAAATTTATAAATTATGACCATCATTGCAGATAGCGGTTCAACGAAAACAGATTGGTGTTTGATCAACGCAGCAGGAGAAGTGAAAACGGTGCAAACCACAGGTTTGAACCCGTATTTCTTGGATGAAGACGGCGTTTTGAACATCTTGAAAAAAGATTTGTATCCGTTTTTAGATAACAAAAAAGTGGAACAAGTTTTTTTCTACGGTTCCGGTTGTGCGTTGCCACACAAGAAACAGGTGTTGCAATATGCCTTGGATTTTTTCTTTATGCACGCCGATATTGATGTGGAAAACGATTTGCTCGGAGCTGCAAGAGCCTTGTGTGGTGCGGAAAGCGGACTTGTCTGTATTTTGGGAACAGGTGCGAGTTCGTGTTTGTTTGATGGAAAACAAATCAGCGAACGTTTGCCTTCGTTAGGCTTTTTGCTCGGAGATGAAGGGAGCGGCGCATTCCTCGGAAAACGCCTGCTGACGGCATCTTTGAACGGAGAACTACCCGATCATTTGCAAAAATTATTCTCTCAAAAATATACGTATGAATTGTCGGAAATTTTGGAAAGAGTGTATAGACAACCTTTCCCAAACCGTTTCTTAGCCTCGTTTGTAGAGTTTTTGATAGAACATAAAACAGATTCGTTTGTGAAAGAATTGGTGTGCTCGGCATTCGATGATTTCTTCAAAAAACAAGTGTTGCGCTACACAAACTACGAAAAATATCCCTTGCATTTTGTGGGTTCTGTGAGTTTTTCATTTTCCGATGAACTCCGCAAATCCGCACAGAATAACGGATTGACCATATCTAAAATTGAACAAACGCCTCTCGCAGGATTGTTGGAATTTCATAAAAATAACAAATAACAAATAAAATAACAATTATCATGAAAAAGATTTTAATCACAGTATTTGCATCAATTATTTCATTAACCTTAAATTCACAAAACACAATGACAAAAGACACGATGACGTATGAACAAAAAATCAGTTATATGATTGGATATAACATTGGCAGTAATTTTAAAAGAGCACCGTTTACATTCGATGTAGATGCGATGTCGAAGGGCTTGAAAGTCGCTCTGGAAGGGCAAGACGTTGGCTACACAGAGCAAGAAATTATGGAAACCTTGCAAGCATGGGAAAAGAACATGCAAGAAGAAGATGCACGCCGTGCAGCATCCGCATCAGAGGGCACAAAAGCAGAAGGCAAAGCCTTTTTGGAAAAAAACAAGTTGGATAAAGATGTGAAAGTAACCGAATCGGGCTTGCAATACAAAGTTGTAACGATGGGAACAGGTGCTAAACCGACTTCTCCAAGCGATAGAGTTACTGTTCACTACGAAGGAAAACTGTTGGACGGAACGATTTTTGATTCATCTTATCAACGTGGAGAAACCATTTCATTTGGTTTGAATCAAGTGATTTCCGGTTGGACGGAAGGTTTGCAATTGATGCCGATTGGCTCAAAATTCATTCTTTATGTTCCTGCGGAATTGGGTTATGGCGACCGTGCTATGCCTACTATTCCTGCGGGTTCGACACTGATTTTTACGGTGGAATTGTTTGGAATTAACGAATAGTAACATATAGGCAATATCGGTTGAGGGCGGGGGGTCCCCCGCCCCTACAATTTCCCCTGTCATTCCCCTTTATAAACGTTCCAATTTTATAAACGTTCCAACTTTCTAAACTTTCAAAACTTTCTAACTGTCTATGTCCACACTAATCATGACCGTCCAACTCCTGCTCGGATTATCTCTTTTGGTATTCATACACGAGATGGGACACTATTTGGCAGCACGTGCTTTCGGTATTCGCGTAACCCGATTCTATCTATTTTTTGATGCTTGGGGTTTCAAATTTTTCAGTTTCAAATGGGGCGAAACCGAATTCGGATTGGGCTGGTTGCCCTTTGGCGGTTATTGTCAGATTTCGGGAATGATAGATGAAACGCAGAGTGCAAAAGATTTAAGTCCGGAACCTCAACCTTGGGAGTTTCGCTCAAAACCTGCTTGGCAACGCTTTATTGTGATGTTTGGAGGGATATTTTTGAACTTCATAACAGGGATTTTGATATTCTCTTTTTTGATGTTTAGAACGACGTATCTAAGCAACGATGAGGTTTCGCAAAATGGAGGAATCACGCCTTCGGAATTGGCGGAAGAAATCGGTTTTCAGGCAGGCGATAAAATCCTAAGTGTGGACGGTAGAAGAGTGATTCGTTTCAAAGATGCGCAAACGATGAAAGTGCTGTTTGGCGCGAATGTAGAGGTTTTGCGAGGTTTGGACACGATACGTATTGCCGTTCCGAAAAACGCATATAAACGTGCGATGAAAGAGAATACGGCATTCTTCGATGCAACCCAATATCCGGTGTTGATCGATAGTGTGTTGGAAAATTCCATCGCACAAACCATGGGATTTTTGTCCGGAGATCGGATTGTGCGTATCAATACGGACACGATTTGCACGTTCGGTCGTTTGCAAGAAGTTTTGGAGCAACATAAAAATCAAGACATCGAATGTTTGGCGATAAGAGATGCGAATGAAATGACATTCTCTACAACGCTTGATTCCTTAGGGAAATTAGGCATATATGTGCATATTCCGTATCAATTTACCGAATACTCTTTAGGTTCTGCGTTTGCGTATGGCTATAAAGATGCGATCGACTTGCTTGTTGCGAATACACGAGGATTGGGTAAATTATTTACCGGCGAAGAAAAAGCGAGCGAGAGTGTGCAAGGTCCGATCGGAATGGCGCAAATCTACGGAAAACAGTGGATTTGGTCGCGGTTTTGGTATGTTACGGCAATCATTTCGTTGATACTCGCCTTTATGAATTTCCTGCCCATTCCTGCATTGGATGGAGGACATATTTTATTCCTGCTTTGGGAAATGATTTCCGGACGAAAACCCGGCGATAAATTTCTTACGGTTGCTCAAAATATAGGGATGGCACTGCTTATAGCCCTGATGGTATTTGCCTTTGGGAATGATTTGTTTCGGATTTTTCGGTAGGGATGTTTCAATTCCACTTCGCTCCTATGATGGATATATAACCATAGTATATTCTGTGTTTATATAATATAAGATATTTTTATACATTGTTTTTTCTCCGCACTTATTATATATCATAAATATAGGAGAGAAAAGATGAAAAA
>QMCD01001909.1_pt1 | contig 18325 bp, 20 predicted proteins | sample 1821841 | NCBI WGS metagenome assembly QMCD01 (sample SAMN01991225, study PRJNA193472) | Termite gut metagenome, whole genome shotgun sequencing project. | isolation source: worker | host: Macrotermes natalensis
TCAGTGTATTCTTTAGTGTGATTTTTTGCAGTTTTTCGCCTGTTTTGTAAGAAAAACGAAAAAAATAATAGGGTAATGATGATTAGAGTCAATTTAATCAGCATTACCTTATCCATCAAAGAGTCAAACAATTTCAGGTAATTTCAAAAAGAATTTATCAATGATTTTGTTCATTTTCTCTCACGCCCCGTGACAGTGCTTGTACTTCTTCCCGCTGCCGCAGGGGCAGGGATCGTTTCTGCCGACTTTGGGCTGGGTTCTGACAACGGTGACGGACTGCGGTTCCGAACCTCTTGCGGATGCGCTTCGCTGGGGCTGGACTCCGCCGGTGCTTCCGCTTGAAAAAGCGTTCATGCTGCCGTGGTTTGCCGACATCGATGTCATCGTGCGGCTTGTCCGGGCTTCCCGGTTTTCATTTTGGGTGATTCTGATGCGGTGTATACGGGAAGCGATTTCTTCGCGGATTTGGTCGATCATCGTGTCAAAAATCTGGAAGCCTTCGATTTTGTATTCCGTCAGGGGATTTTTTTGTCCGTAGCTCCTCAGATACACGGCTTCCCGAAGGGCTTCCATGCCTTCAAGGTGATCGAGCCATTTTTTGTCGATGGACTGAATATACTGGAATCTGATAAAACGATTGAGGTTTTCCTCTCCGGCAAGATTTTTCTTTTCATCAAGTTCCTTTTTTAGGTTATCCGCAAGAACCGCGGCAGCATGTTCAAGATTCTGGTTTTCACTGCTTTCCAAATCCATATCAAGCTGATACGCAAACGTGTTCATCATGTATTCCGCAAATTCAGATTGCGCTTTGATTGCGTCTTTTCGGGAAGATGATTTATAATCATTCAACGCCGACTGAATCATTTCCCCGGTGGTATTGTTGATGCGTTCCGTCAGATGCTCATCCTTGAGAATGGCATCCCGCTGTTCGTAGATAAACTTCCGCTGCTGATTAAGAACATCATCGTATTCCAAAAGATGTTTGCGGATTTCAAAGTTCCGCTCTTCAACTTTTTTCTGGGCTTTTTCGATGTTCTTGCTGAGCCAAGGATGATAAATGGGTTCGCCGGGTTCCATGCCGATATTCGACATAAAGCCCTTGATCCTTGCTCCGCCGAAAAGCCGCATAAGATCATCATCCATAGAAATATAGAATTTGCTCTTTCCGGGATCGCCCTGACGGCCTGAGCGTCCGCGAAGCTGGTTGTCGATGCGGCGGCTTTCGTGGCGTTCGGTTCCGATAACATAGAGTCCGCCGAGGGATTTTACTTCTTCATAATCGGCCCGCCATTTTTTGTATTCATCGCGCAGGACTTCCGCGTATTTTTCGGGACTTGCATCGGTTCCGGCTTTTCTCCTCGCGCGGTGTTCTGGGTTTCCTCCCAGTTTGATGTCCGTTCCGCGGCCCGCCATGTTGGTTGCTATCGTCACGGAACCTTTGGCTCCGGCTTCCGCGATGATTCCCGCTTCCCTCGCGTGGTTCTTCGCGTTGAGCACTTCGTGCCTGACGCCGCGTTTCGTTAAATAGGCTGAAACTTTTTCGGACTTTTCGATTGATACCGTTCCGACAAGAACGGGCTGTCCGCGCTTGAAAGCGTCAGAGATTTCATCGCCGAGGGCTTTTATCTTTTCATCTTCGTTAAGATAGACGACATCGTCTTCATCGATACGCGCTACCGGCCGGTTTGTAGGAATGACCACTACATCGAGGTTATAAATCTTGCTGAATTCTACGGCTTCGGTATCGGCGGTTCCGGTCATGCCGGAAATTTTTTCGTAGAGGCGGAAGAAGTTCTGAAAAGTGATGGTTGCCAAAGTCCGGTTGCGCTGGGCTATTCTGATGCGTTCCTTTGCTTCAATGGCTTGGTGCAGTCCGTCGGAATAGCGGCGTCCGTGAAGAATACGGCCGGTAAACTCATCTACGATCTGGACAAGACCGTCCTGAACTACGTAATCAACATCAGGATGGAAGAGTTTATGAGCGCGCAGGGCCTGGGTAAAATAATGGATGTATTCAAAGTTTTCTTCATCTACAATGGCGCCTTTGATAAGCCCTTTCTTTTGAAGGAGCTCTTCAATCTTTGCGAGCCCGGCGTTCGTGAAAGAAATGTTTTTATTTTTTTCGTTGATTTTATAATCGCCGATCACTTCTTCGCCGCGGATTTCATCAGGATAATCGCCGTTGTCTTTTTTCTTTACTTCCGTAAGCGTTCCAAGGAGCTTATCCACTTCGGCAAATTTATAGGTATCATCCTCGGCGGCGCCGGAAATGATGAGGGGAGTCCTCGCTTCATCAATCAAAATGGAGTCGATTTCATCAACGATACAAAAATTGTGGCTCCGCTGGACGCGGCTTTCAATGTCGCCCTTCATGTTGTCGCGAAGGTAATCAAAGCCGAATTCGTTATTGGTTCCATACGTTATGTCGCAGGCATAATTCAGCTTGCGGCGTTCGGTGTCCATTTCGGAAAGGATGACGCCGACTGAAACATCGAGCATATCGAAAACCGGCTTCATCCATTCGCTGTCGCGTTCCGCAAGATAATCGTTGACGGTTACCACATGAACGCCTTTGCCGGAAATCGCGTTCAAATAGGCGGACGCAACACTCATGAGGGTTTTTCCTTCACCGGTTTTCATTTCTACAATCTTTCCCTGATGAAGGACTATCGATCCTAAAACCTGAACGTCGTATGGACGCTCTCCCAATTTACGCCTGGCGGCTTCCCGCGCAAGGGCAAAAGCTTCCGGCAGAAGCTCATCGAGGGATTCGCCGTTTTTATAACGTTCCCGAAATTTCGCGGTCATTTTGGGGAATTCCTCATCGGGCAAAGAGGAAGCCCAGGAATCTTTTTCGTTTACAGCCCGTAAAATCGGCTGGAGAGCCTTTAAATCCCGTTCATGCTGGGAGCCGAATAGTGCTTTGATAATTTTGTCAAACATAACAGTATAAAGATACCGTTTAGAAGCCTTGTTGACAAGCGGTTAATTGAAAGCTGATGTATTTTTGCTTGATATTCTTTTGTACTGCATAATTGACATTTTTATTCTGTGTTTTATAATCATGTTATGGATACTTTTGCGGATAGATTAAGCAGTATCAAAGAATCAATTCTCAAATATATACCGGCGAAGTATATCTATTTGTTTGGTTCTTATGCTTATGGAAGCCCAACCGAGAAAAGCGATATCGATATTTACATTGTAGCTCCTGACGGAATAGATAATTTTTCTGAAATTTATACAAACATAATTGGTGATTTAGGTGATAAAAAAATTTTCTTTATCGATTTGCTCTTATCCGGGGAGAGTAATTTTAATACACGAAAAACGAAGAATCGATTTGAAAAAACCATCTTTCAGAAAGGTAAAATAATCTATGCACAGTGAAGATGTTGCGGAATGGATAAAATTGGCAGATGACGATTTTGATTCCGCACTCATATTGAATCAGGCTTCCCGTAAACACTGTGAAATTATCTGTTATCACTGTGCTCAATCGGCAGAAAAATACTTAAAAGGGTATTTGGAATATATTAATATTGTTCCGGAAAAAACGCATAATTTAACCTATCTTAACAGAATTTGTTCTGATAAAGATGATCGTTTTGATAATATCAAGACCGAATGTGACTTTTTAAACAGATTTGCCAATGATATACGTTACCCGCATAGGTATGAAACAACTGAAAACGATGTAGATTTTAGTATCAATGCTGTGAAAAAAATGAGAAACTTTGAACTAATAAGTGATTTGAAAACTTTTGTTAAAAAGTAAAGAATCAACAACTCTGCCGCAGAACCCTCGCACGCGAAAGCGTGCAGAGGGTATTAAACCCTCAACACGAATAAACCTCCCTTTACAAAGCCAATTGACAAGCGGTTAAAACGAAGACTAATACATTTTTAATGGTTCATAGGAAATATTAGATAATAATAACTTCATATTTTCCATAACGCGAGTAACTTAAAAGCGAACGATATGTTATAATAAGTAGAGGAAATTGCAAAACTTCAGTTTTTGCAATTTCAACCTCTTAAAAACGCGTATTTCACAGCCTTTAGGCGCGAAATCACATGAGCTTGTGCAAAACTAACCGAGTTTTGCAACAAGCTCAGTATATTGGACTTTTGGAGAAAAAAATGAAAAGAGCAATTCTGATGAAAGTTGTTGGATGCTTTTTATGCTGTTTTTTGTTGACCATGACGGCATGTGTTTCAACTGAAAATACTTCAATGAGTAACATATCGATGCTTGAAGGGTCTTGGGAAAATAATCTTTTTAAACTTATTATAAAGGAACATTATTACATAAGTTTGAATGATAATGCTTTTTATGGAAGAGGAATAATAACCTATGATGGGTCGTTTTTTACAATGGCTTCAACTCATGCATGGCGGAACAATAATTGGGTAGAGTTCACAGAAGCAATAAATGGAAAATGTTCTGTCGATGGAAATGTATTGATTATATCGGATATAGCGGGACGGTACAGCATGTTTAATGGAACATGGAACAAAATCGAAGATATCAATCTTGATGATATCAATAATCCGCCTGAAATCCGTGTTGAAAACGTGAATATATAAAATTCATATTTCTCTTAATTATAAGAAATATTACTCTTTCTTGTTGCAATATTTTTGGTTTCATATAGTATTAATAGTATAGTTGTTTTTCATTTAAAAAAAATAGGAGTATATTTTGATTAGTGTAATTGTAGTACCAGAGACCGAAGAATTTGAATTTACTATTTCGCGTGATAATGAAGTTTGCATAAATGAGCATCTTGGCAATCCAAGACTTAAAGAAAGAAATACTCGGTATTTGATTCCTTTTTGGTTAAGAGAATGTTATGCGGATAGAATTTATCATATTGTGGATTATGATTTTGATCCAGAAAAGCGGTATATCAAACTGGGCAACAGTTTTATACTGCCGGAAAAGTGGACGGCGATTTGTCAGCCGCGGCGTTTTGAATATCATGAATTAAAAGAATTTGAAATGACAGAAATCTGCCCGGGACTATTGGTTAAAAAAAACCAACAGATCAAATTACAAATAAAAATACGGTGATAAGAGAGGCAATTGCAAAACTTCAGTCTTTGCAATTGCAACCGCTAAAAAATGCATGTTTCGCAGCCTTTAGGCGAGAAAATGCAAGATCTTGGGCAAAACTAACCGAGTTTTGCAACAAGCTCAAGAGACAAGAATACAAAATATAGGAGTAAATAATGATTAGTGTAATTGTGGTGCCGGAAACCGCGGAGTTTGAATTTATTGTTTCACATGATAATTTAGTGCAGATAAATGAACATCTTGGCAATCCAAAACTTGAGGAAAGGAATACACGGTATATAATTCCTTTTTGGTTAAAAGAATGTTATGCGGATAGAATTTTTCACATTTTGACGTATAAGTTTGATGAAAAAGTACATTATATCAAGCTGGGCAACAGCTTTGTTCTGCCGAAGAAATGGACAGAGATTTGTCAGCCGCGGCGTTTTGAATATCATGAATTATCAGAATTTGAAATGACGGAAATCTGCCCGGGATTGTTAACCACCATAAATCAATAGATAAAAAAACAGTTTCATTTCTCGTCTCCTCTGTTGACAATTCATTGTGGAGAGATCTAGTGTATTTCTACTGTGTATAACAAATCCTTGAAAAAAATATCTTGGAGTTCTCATTGTGAAAAAGCCTTTGAAGGGGTGTTTTATCAATCGACGATGAAAGACCGGACCGTGATAGTTGTCAGCGGAAGTGACGGCGGCATTGCGTATGCGAAAAAAACGGCGGAAGTTCTGGCTGGTAAAGGCATTCCCTCTCTCGCGCTGGCTTATTGGGGAACGAAAAACACGCCGGAAACGCTTTCGTTGATTCCCGTAGAGACTGTCCAGTCGGCTGCGGAGTGGCTCATGGAACAAGGATACTCCAGTGTCGGAATATACGGCTTTTCAAAAGGCGCGGAATATGCGCTGAGAGCTTGCAGCCGGGCAAGAAAAGCGGCTCTTGAAATAACTATCCAATGGATAATAAATTGTTGGATATGAGAAACGCAGAATTAAAGCAAGGAGATAAAAAAATTGGACTTTTTTCTTGAAGAATTGACGATGAACGCGTGGCCTTCGCTCCAGACTATTCTGCTAGACGGCTGGATTATCAGAATGGCTGACGGTTACACAAAAAGGGCAAATTCCATAAATCCCATATACTCTTTTGAAAAAAATCTGGATGAAAAAATGAGGTATTGTGAAACAATTTTCAGAAAGAATTCCTTGCCGGTTATTTATAAAATTGTTGATTGTGAAGAACAAAAAATTATAGATCAAAAATTGGAAAGAGCGGGCTATGAAAAAATTGATGCAACATCGGTGCAAGTATGTAAGAACATACAAGAAGTACATTCATACAAAGAAGCATTAGTCATTGATAAAAAATTTACGGAAAATTGGATACATTGTTTTTATCAATGCAGCAATATCAAAGATAAAAAAACAATGGAAAACATAGAAAATATGTTAAGAAACATACGGCATGATATAGTAAGCGTTTACAAAACGGAAAATGGAATGTTTGCCGGATGCGGATACGGTGTAATAGAAAAAGGCTTTGTAGGACTTTTTGACATTATCGTAAAAGAAGAATACAGAAAAAAAGGGTATGGAACGGACATTGTAAAAACAATATTGTCAGAGGCAAAAGAACATGGTGCAAAAAACGCGTATTTAGCAGTGGTAAATGACAACATTGCGGCAAAAAGCATATATGAAAAGATAGGGTTCAAGGAAACATACACATATTGGTATAGAATAAAAATATAGTGCGGGAAACGCAGACTGCTATGCCATGTCCGTTGACAATCCGAAAACGAATGACTAATGTTGTTTGTATAAGGAAAATATGCAGAATTACGCAGGAGGCAGGCTATGATAAATTTTACGGAAATTTTAAAGTCAAATCCCAACGGTGTTTTTGCGACACAAGACGGAAACAAAGTTAAAACGAGGGTATTTCAATACCTGTTTGCGGACGGAAACAAAGTCTATTTTTGTACAAACAGTGAAAAATCGGTTTACAAACAGTTAAAAGCGAATCCGAATGTTTCATTTTGTACGTATCCGCAAGATTTCGCGCCGGTTTTATCATTAAACGGTAAAGTTATTTTTGTGGAAGATATTGAACTGAAAAAACGCGCGCTTGATGAAAATCCGCCGATAAAAGGGATTTATCAAACTCCGGATAATCCTATTTTCAAAATCTTCTATATTGATATCGAAGAAGTGGAAACATTCAGTTTCACGGAAGGGCCAAAAACGTATACTATATAAAAGCAAAGAACCATAAGCATTGGAGAACATTGTATGAACAGGCTTAACAATAGCATTGAATCGCTTGTAGAAAGTTATAAAGAACATGGCGTGGTAAATCATTCCGGAGCCGTTAATCTTCCCAGCAGGGAAAGCGTGATGGCCATTCTTGCCGATCTCGATGAAATTCTTTTCCCCGGATTTCGGGAAGAAGAAGATCTGAATCATGACAACCTGAAAATGTTTACCGCCGAAAGGGTGAACAGGCTTGCGCGAAAACTTATTCTTGAGGTGGAGAAGAGCGTCAGTTTTTCTACCCGGAACGGATCGTTTTCCTGCGGGCACGGAGGCTGCCACGCCGTAGCACGGCTCATCGTGGACGATTTTTTTGAAACCCTTCCGGAAATCCGGCGCGTTCTTCTTACCGATGTGGAAGCCGCCTGCCGCGGCGATCCTGCCGCAAGGAGCATTGAAGAAGTGATCGTCTCCTATCCGGGACTGGACGCGATTACCGTTCACCGCGTGGCAAACTTTTTCTGGAACCGCGGCGTTCCCCTCATCCCCCGCATGATGAGTGAAATTGTTCACGGCAGAACCGGCATCGATATTCATCCCGGGGCGGCCATCGGCGAATCTTTCTTTATAGACCACGGCACCGGTGTGGTAATTGGCGGGACCGCCATAATTGGAAAAAATGTCAAGATTTATCAGGGCGTAACGCTCGGAGCTTTATCGGTTAAGAAAGATGAGGCCGATAAGAAACGGCACCCGACTATCGAAGACGATGTGTGCATTTATTCGGGGGCAACCATTCTTGGCGGAGAAACTGTTATCGGCCGGGGATGCGTCATAGGCGGTAATGTGTGGATTACGGAATCGGTCCCGCCTGAAACGATGGTTTTTCTCAAGAGTCCCGAACAGGGGATTAAATCCAAAAGCAGATAACCTGTTATAGAGCCCGTATTAGTTTCTTTGCCTGTTGACGCTCTCTCATTCTCAATTTATGATCATGTCATGATACAAAAAAGAAGCGCTGTTTTTATGGCGGTATTCCTCGCGGCGGGAATATTCGTGTTTGCGGATGAGCCGCCGCGGATTATTACGGCGGTATCAATCAGCCTTAGGGGGGAACCGAAATACGCAGACGGTTTTACCCATTTTGAATACGCCAATCCCGATGCGCCCAAGGGCGGCAGCATCACGCGGCACACGATTGGAACCTACGATAGTTTTCACCGTTACGCGCTCCGGGGAGATTCTCTTGAGGGGCCGCCCACAGATTTTTACGATACGCTTCTTATTCCTTCCTGGGATGAAATAGAAAGTTACTATCCGCTGATTGCGGAAAAAATTGAATACGCCGAAGATTTTTCGTTTATTATCTTTCATGTCAATCCGAACGCAAAAGCGCAGGACGGCGTTCCCATCACATCGGAGGATGTGGTTTTTTCTTTTAATACGTTTTACGAAAAGGGCGTTCCGCAGTTCAAGCGCTATTATGAAGGCGTTACGCCGACAGCCCTGGACCGGCTCCGTGTCCGCTTTGATTTACCAAGGCCGGATGATAAAGAACTTATGATGGCAATTTGCGGAATCAATATACTGCCGAAACATTTTTGGGAAAGCCGGGATTTTTCCGAACCGCTTTCGACGCCGCCTTTAGGAACCGGTCCTTACCGCGTAAAAGATTACAAAATGGGGCAGTACGTTACATACGAACGCGTTCCCGATTACTGGGCCTCCGATATTCCCAGCAGAAAAGGCACTTTCAATTTTGATACGATACGCTACGATTTTTACCGTGACAGTACCGTTGCTATGGAAGCGTTTAAAGCCGGAGAATATAACATCCGTTTTGAAAACTCGGCAATGAACTGGGCGACGCAGTACAATGACGCAGGTTCAAAAAATAATCAGCGGAAAATTATTACTGAAGAAATTCCGCATCAGATTCCTCAGGTAATGCAGGCGTTCATTTTCAATACGGAACGGCCGCCTTTTAATAACCGGCTTGTAAGGCAGGCGCTCAATTATGTTTTCGATTTTGAATGGATGAACAAATATATCTTTTACAGCGCTTATACCCGGACGAGAAGTTATTTTCAGAATACGGAATACGAAGCAAGAGGCTTGCCTTCCGATCGTGAACTTGAAGTCCTGGAACCTATCCGGAGCGGCATTGCGCCGGAAGTGTTTACGCGGGAATATAATTCCCCGGTTACCGACGGCACGGGAAATATCCGGCCGCAGATGAGGGAAGCCGTCAAACTTTTTCAGGAAGCGGGATGGGAACTCAAAAACGGCGACATGATTAATACCGCTACGGGAGAACAGATGCGTTTTGAAATGCTTATTTACAGCCCAGCCGATGAAAAAACCACCGTTCCTTTTCAGAGAAATCTTGCGCGCTACGGAATAGAAATGAATATCCGCCTTGTTGATCCAAGCCAATATATCAATCGGATTAGAATCAGAGATTTTGATATAACACCTTTTGCCTATCTGGCAAATCCTTATCCCAGTTCCAGTTTACAAATTGTCTGGCATTCGGCTTTTATTGATTCGACCTGGAATCTTGCGGGCGTCAGGGATAGCGCTGTTGATTATCTTGTTGAAGAGATTGTATCAAGCCAGGATGATGAAGAAAAACTGCTCGCCTTGGGCCGGGCTATGGATAGGGTGCTTACCTGGAACTTCTATGTTATTCCTCATTGGTATCCAAATATGACAAGAGTCGCTTATGTCGATAAATTTGAAAGACCCGCGGTACTGCCCAAGTACGATACTGAGGCCGGTCTTTGGACATGGTGGGTAAAACAATGATTTCATATATTCTTCGCCGCTTGTTATTAATCATTCCGACGCTTTGGGCAATCATTACCGTTAACTTTATTGTTGTGCAGATCGCGCCGGGGGGCCCCGTTGATCAGATGATCGCGGAAATGCAAGGGTTCGGCGGAGCGAACATGGACAGGATTAGCGGTTCGGCTTCGGACATGGGAATCGGCGTACAGAGTACGGCGCAAAGCGGAAATCAAAACCAATACCGCGGAAGCCAGGGTCTTGATCCTGAAGTGATCGCGGAGATTGAAAAACAATTTGGTTTCGATAAGCCGCTTTTAATCCGCTACGGAGAAATGCTCAAGAATTATATTACATTCGATTTAGGGAACAGCCTGTTTAAAGGGAACTCCGTACTGGGGCTTATCAAGGAACGGCTTCCCGTATCAATTTCGTTGGGTATATGGACGACGCTGATTATCTACCTTGTGTCAATTCCGCTTGGTGTCCGCAAAGCCGTGAAAAACGGTACACGTTTTGATTTTTGGACAAGTACCGCCGTGGTAATCGGAAACGCCATCCCCTCATTTTTATTCGCCATCCTCCTTGTGGTGCTTTTCGCGGGAGGAAGTTTCTTTAAAATATTTCCCTTGCGGGGATTGGTTTCGGTAAACTTTGCGGAACTTAGCTTCGGCGGAAAGATTCTCGATTACCTTAAACACATGGCGCTGCCGGTCATTGCTATGGTAACAGGCGGCTTTGCGACCCTCACCATGCTGACAAAAAATTCTTTCCTGGATGAAATCCACAAACAGTATATCCTGACCGCCCGCGCTAAAGGGCTTTCCGAAAAGAAAATTCTTTTTAAGCATGTATTCAGAAACGCCATGCTTATTGTTATTTCAGGATTTCCCGCCGCTTTAATCGCGATGCTTTTTACCAGTTCCCTGTTAATCGAAGTGATTTTTTCTCTGGAAGGAATCGGGCTCTTGTCTTATGAAGCCGCCATGCAGAGGGATTATCCGGTGATCTTCGGAACGCTGTATCTTTTTACGCTTCTATCGCTCGTACTATCCCTTGTTACAGATATTGTATATACCATAGTAGATCCCAGAATTGATTTTGAGGCCCGACAATGAAACAAACAAGTTTAATGAAAAAACGCATGTACAGGTTTAGAAAAAATAAAAGAGCATGGATATGCCTTTGGATATTTGGGATTCTTTTTCTGATAAGCCTTGGAGCGGAATTCATCGCAAACGACAAACCTATTTTGGTTCGCTACAAGGGAGCGTTCTTTTTCCCGCAGATAAAAAATTATTCGGAACTCATCTTCGGCGGTGAATTTGATATTGACGCGGATTACCGCGATCCTTACATCATCAGCAAAATTGAAGATGAGGGCTGGATGATCCGCGCTCCCATCCGTTACAGTTATGACACGATCAATTACAATACGCCCGGTCCTGTTCCGTCGCGTCCTACAACTGACAATTGGCTCGGTACCGACGACCGCGGAAGGGATGTGCTCGCGCGCATTATCTACGGTTTCAGGATCAGCATTCTGTTCGGCCTTACGCTGACGTTTTTTTCTTCGATCATCGGAATCGCGGCCGGAGCTTTTCAGGGGTATTTCGGCGGATTACGGGACATCATGTTTCAGCGTTTTATCGAAGTGTGGTCGGGAATGCCGACGCTCTTTCTGCTTATTATTTTATCGAGCGTGGTTGAACCAAACTTCTGGTGGCTTCTGCTGATCACCTTGCTTTTCGGCTGGATGACGCTGGTAAGTCCCGTCAGGGCGGAATTTCTGCGCGTGCGAAATTTTGAATATGTTCAATCGGCAAAAGCGATGGGCATGAAAGACAGCCGCATCATGTTTGTGCATATCCTGCCGAACGCCATGATCTCAGCCTTTACTTATCTGCCTTTTATTTTGGGCGGTTCCATTACGACGCTGACATCACTCGACTTTTTAGGGTTCGGCCTTCCTGTAGGTTCGCCGAGTTTGGGAGAACTCCTTTCCCAGGGCAAGGCAAACCTTCACGCTCCGTGGCTTGGGATTTCGTCCTTTGTTACACTCGCGCTTACTTTGAGCCTTTTGGTGTTTATCGGCGAAGGATGCCGGGATGCCTTTGATCCCCGGAGGAATGTATGAATCAGCATTTAGTTGAATACCAGAATTTCCGCGCCGCTTTTGGAAAGGCTCCCGGTCTTAAAGAAGTGGTACACGGCATTAATTTTCATATTGATGAACATGAATGCTTTGCCCTTGTCGGCGAAAGCGGTTCGGGAAAAACAGTTTCCGCGCAGGCGCTGCTCCGCCTTGTAAGCGAAGAATGGATTTCCTATCCCGCGGGCGCTATTCTTTTTCAGGAAAAAAATGTTTTAAGCATGAAGGAAGGAGAACTTCAGGCGCTTCGGGGAAAGGATGCCGGAATGATTTTCCAGGAACCCATGACATCCCTTAATCCTCTGCACACGATAGAAAAGCAGCTTGCCGAATCGGTGTTTCTTCATCAGGGGATTTCCCGGCAGCGGGCGCGTCCCATCGTTCTGGATTGGCTCAAGCGGGTTGGACTGCGGAATGCCGCCGAGCGCTTGGATGCCTATCCCCACGAACTTTCCGGCGGAGAGAGGCAGCGCGTCATGATTGCCCTTGCCTTAATCAACGAACCGAAACTGCTCATTGCCGATGAACCGACTACCGCTTTGGACGTAACCATTCAGGATCAAATTCTGCGGCTGATTAAAGAATTGCAGAAAGAGCTTGGCATGGCGGTGTTGTTTATTACTCACGATCTGGGAATAGTCCGCCGCATGGCCGACCGGGTTGCCGTAATGAAGGACGGCCTTATCGTCGAAACGGGTTCCACGGAATCGGTGTTTACAAATCCGCGGGAAGATTATACAAAACTTTTGATTTCTTCCGAACCGGGAAAGGAAAGCCCCGCGCCCGATTACAGCGCCCCGGTAATCGCCTTCGCGAAAAATCTTAAAGTGTATTTTCCGGTGAAAAAAGGAATCTTTAGGAAAACGAAGGGATACATCAAAGCCGTGGACGGCGTGGATTTTAAACTCCGAAAAGGACAGAGCCTCGGAGTGGCGGGAGAAAGCGGTTCGGGAAAAACCACACTGGGAAAAGCGCTGCTCCGGCTTATTCAAAGCACCGGCACAATTGGTATTGATAACACGGAAATACAGGCCCTCAAAGAAAAGCAGCTCCGTCCTTTAAGGCGGAAGATGCAGATGATCTTTCAAGATCCTTACGGCTCCTTGAGCCCGCGTCTCACGATAAGGGACATTGTGGGAGAGGGTCTTGCTATTCATAAAATCGGCACTCCCGAAGAAAGGGAACAGAAAATCCGCCAAGCCCTGGCCGAAACCGGCATGGAAGATGAAGATATTCTGGACCGCTACCCAAACGAGTTTTCCGGCGGACAGCGGCAGCGTATTGCCCTTGCCCGGAGCCTCGTACTGGAACCGGAAGTACTTATTCTGGACGAACCGACTTCCAGCCTTGACAGGACTATCCAGTTTCAGGTTGTGGAACTTTTAAAGCGCTTGCAGGAAAAACACGGGCTTGCCTATATTTTTATCAGCCACGACCTCGGAATTGTCCGAAGCCTCTGCCATGACATTATCATCATGAAAGCGGGAAAGATTGTCGAAGCCGGTTCCACGGCGAAAATCATGGAACAGCCCCAAAACCCTTACACAGAGGAACTCCTGCGGACGGCTTTTCAGTAAGTAATGCGTAACTTTCTCATTGTATAAGCCTGTCGCCTGTCTTCACGCCTGCGGTTTCAAACCAGCCTTGAGGGACTTCCAGGGCATAGCGGGCGGAACGGGAAGAAGTCACGGGAATTTCGCGGTGAGGTTTCATGTCATGTATTTCAAGGATAATGCCGTCCGATGAAATGTAGGCAATGGAAAGAGGGATAAACGTATTTTTCATCCAGAAACTCATGGTTTGATCGTGGTCAAAAACAAAAAGCATCCCCTCCCCCGCCGGAAGCTCTCTCCGGTACATGAGGCCTTGTTCCCGTTCTTTATCGGTGGCCGCGATTTCCGCGTGAAGAATGACGCTCGAACCATCAGCTTTGAGGATGCTTATTTCCTGTGCCTGTAACTTTGTAATACGATTTGCGCATCCCGCAAACATAGGAAGAAGCGCCATACAAAAAATGCAGGCAGCAAGAAACACATAACGTCGTTGTAACAAACTATTAAAAATCATTCAAAAAATCCCTGCGAAGTTCCAGTTCCGATGCTTCCCGCGTATTTGACTGCGCTATCAACGCATCGAACACAAGTTTATCAATGTATTTTACGGTTAAAGGCCGCTCAAGGGAAATCCTCGTAAGATTATTTTCCCAAACTGCCTGCCGCGGATCGAGGGAATTGGGTTCCCCGTATTTTTCGACAAAAGTTGTAAAAACCGAATAATGATCTATCAATTCAGGATTGAGAGTAAAGGACATGATAAAAAGTTTCGCGTCTTCCAATTGAAAAAAAGCGCGCCGGATAAAAGAAAGACCCGCTGTTTCAATCAAGGTTTGTTCCTGAACAGGCAAAAAAGATACATCACGGTCGCCCCGGAAACGGAAAAGAGCATCCCTCAGAAGCGCGTCTTTAAGTTCATCGAGGGACATGCCAAGCGTCAAACCCCGGAACGATTGGGGCAGAGGAACCGTTTCACTATTTTCCGCCGAAACACCCGCGTCCGCGGTCTGCGAAAAAACAGGTACAACCGTATATATCAAAAAAAAACACAAGAACAACATATGCCGATTTTTCATCATCATCACCTATACATAATATCGGCATCAAAAAAAAGAACAGTAAGCGGTTAGTACAAAGTAACGTTAAAATTACCTTTACTCACTCCTCATCATTCTTTGATCTTTGTTAATTCCGATTGGCTGAATTGCGCCGTGCCCATTCGATTTTCTGCATTTTCCGGTAATATTCGGTCTGCTTACTGATTTCCGAAATATTCGCCGCATGTATTTTGTCATTTACAACACCGATATTCGGATTTTCCAAAAGCTTTCTGACAATCAGCGTTCCTTCTTTTTGAGGAAGACCGACCATATTCACAAGCTCCTTGGGACCGAAATTAAACACATAGGAAGCCGAGGAATGAAGATCAACCCTGTTTTTTTCAAGCTGAATATGAAGCGCGTCGTACATCCGCCCTAAGGGATCATCAAGAAGGGTATTCGCAAGCTGTTTATAGATAAACCAAATCCGTTCGGCAAGAAGCTGGGTTAAACGGGCAATAATCTGCGGCTGATTTCCAACCATCCGTTCAAAGTTCGCCCTGTTCACCGCAAGAACAACGCATTCTTCATACGCAATCGCGCTTGCGACCCTGGGCTTGGATTCCAGCAAAGCCATTTCGCCAAAAATATCACCAGGCTTTAGAACCGCCAAAAGAACCTCATTATTATCAACAATTTTGGTAATCTTTACCGATCCTTTTTGGATGATATAGAGTTCTTCGCCCGGCTCTCCTTCGGAAAAAATCATGGAATCTTTGGGATAGGTCTGATTGAATTCATCGGGGCGATGCTGGAGTTTTACAACGGCCGCATAGGGAGCAATCTTCATCATCCGCTCCCTCGCATAAACCGCGTTCTGACCGTTGGGACAGTAGGTAATATATTTATGATACGCGAAATACGCCTGATTATACTGATTTTGCTTGGCATAATATTCGCCCACTTTAAAAAGATGAGAAGGATCGTTATCCGCGGTATTGTTCAGCGTTAAGCGGGTAAGGGCTTCATCGAGATAGCGCATTCTTTTGGAGAATTGCAGAATAATCTTCATCGCCACAGGCGTATTTTTTTCAATAAGCTGGCCGTATTGATCTTTAGCCACGGAAATGAGCGTCACATCCGTGAGAGCTTTGGCCGTTTCGATGTGGCTGTGAGACGACATGGTGGAAACAACCCCAAAGAAATCCCCGGGTCCAAGGATGTTGCCGCCCTCCTCTTCTACCACCTCGACTTCTTTGGATATTTGAACCTTTCCCTGCCTGATAATGAAAAACCTGTCGGAATTCTGTTTTCCTTCAACAACAATGTATGAGTTCTTTCTATAATTTACAAACGTTAATTGTAGTTGTTCTGCCATCCCCAATCCCATTTGACCATAGCTCCTTTAGTATAGGGAGCCTTGTCCCGCTTTGTCAACAACAGAATTCTGAAAGTCCGCTATTTTAATCATTAATCTCCCCTCAACAAACAGTATAAACCTCTTGGTAAAATGATATTTTTCAGATACAGTGATGGATATGTTTTCTGTATCTCCGTTTTTCGGCGTTTTATCCCTCGCCAGAAAAAGAAAGAAGGAAAAACTAACATGATGAAGATGACATTTTCCGCCGCTGTAAGTTTGTTTGAACGGGATAAGGGCTGGTACTACGTCCCTGTGCCGTCGCATCTTAGCAAACCCTTAGAACACCTTGCCGACCGGGGACTTATTGCCGTGACGGCGAAGATCGGGAACTCAATCTGGCCGACATCGCTTCTGCCGATGGGTGATGGAACCCACTTTATTGCCCTGCCCGCCAAAGTCCGCTCAAAAGAGAAGATAATGCTCGGCAAAACAATAGAAGTATCATTTGAAATGAGGACAAGATGAATCTCAGCGTATCATCGGTTTTTCCCGCCGGCAGGGAAACAATATTTGCCAAACTGCAAGAAATAGCAACATTGCGGTATATTTGTGCTCCGATAGCGAAATTTACACCGCTGGACGAGCGCCATATATGGGCGGCCGGAGCGCGGTTTACGTTCAATCTGCACGTTATGGGTATCGGCTTCGGCGTACACACCATAGAGGTGGACGAGTTTGACAGAGAACGAATATCAACCCGCGAACACAACAAAAACGTTCCTGTCTGGAATCACATCATCACGCTTGAAGAACAAAGCGACGGGCACACAATCTATACCGACATGGTGGAAGTCCGCGCAGGGTGGAAAACGGTGTTCATCTGGCTGTGGGCGAATGTGTTTTACCGTCACCGTCAGCGGAAATGGAGGAAGCTGTTATGATACAAATCCATAATATCGGCGGATACATCGTCAAGAATTATCTGCTGGAAACATCAATCGGCGTTATAGCCATTGACACAGGCTACGCGGGCGGATTCCCGAAATTTAAAGCCCGTTTCGAGAAGAAATGGCCGCTCTCCGCGTTAACATATATTTTTCTTACCCATCATCATAACGATCATGCCGGGTTTCTCAATGAGCTGCTCGAAGCCGCCGCGGACGCTAAAGTTATCCTGCACCCGTCGGCCATCCAATACCTAAAAAACGGCAGAAACAACGAACCGCCGGGCGCGGGTTATTCGTCCTTTCCGGCATCGCTTTTCGGCAGGATGAAAACGGATTTCAGCTTCCCGCCCGTGGAAATTCCCGAAAGCCACCGTATAACTGCAGCTTCCGAAGACGACCAGATATTCGAGCGGCTTGGCCTGCCGGTAAAGATTCTGCTGCTGCCCGGTCATACCGATGATTCCATCGGCTTATACCTGCCGGATTCCGGCGTCATGCTCTGCGGTGACGCGGCGATGAACGCCGTAATCAGTGTTGCGCGGCATTCAATATGGATAGAGGACGCCGCCGAGTTCGGGCGCTCATGGGATAAGATGCTCGCATACCACCCGAACATGATATACCCGTCCCACGGAAACCCGTTCAAGCCGAAAGATTTGGCGAGATACCGAAATTTTATGAACAACAGAAAGCTGATACAGATTCCGAAACAGAAAAAGTGAAGGAGTAACGATGCCGGATGAAATAAGACGCTGTCCCTGGGGCGATACCGAAGACACGCTGATGCGCGATTATCACGACACCTTTTGGGGCAAGCCGCCATGCTTTGACGAGCGGGTGCTGTTTGAAATGCTCAGCCTTGACGGCGCGCAGGCGGGTTTGTCGTGGTCTACTATACTCCGCAAACGCGAAAACTACCGCGCGGCCTTTGACGGCTGGGATATTGCCAAAATCGCCGCGTATGACGACAGCAAAATCGCGGAGCTGCTCCAAAACAGCGGAATCATCCGCAACAGGCTGAAAGTGAACGCGGTTGTCCACAACGCGCAAACTGTTATAAAAATCGGACCTCTGTGTAACTTCATTTGGAGCTATGTTGACGGCAAGCCGCTTATCAACCACTGGCAGACACAGGAAGAAATACCGGCAGCTAC
>QMCD01001012.1_pt1 | contig 18323 bp, 11 predicted proteins | sample 1821841 | NCBI WGS metagenome assembly QMCD01 (sample SAMN01991225, study PRJNA193472) | Termite gut metagenome, whole genome shotgun sequencing project. | isolation source: worker | host: Macrotermes natalensis
GGCAATGGCTGCCCGCAGCAATGTTTGCCGCTTTTCTTCGGAATCTTTCCACAGTCCACCATCCTGTTTACGCCGTACAGTCACGATGGTGGCGGTGGGCCGGCGCGGGATGAGCCGGTGAATGCTCGGGTCGCGGCGCATACGGCATCCCACCATTCGCGCGGATTTTGCTCGGCCCAGCCCGGATGCGGATGAAGCACGGGATATGCGCGGCTTTGCTGCGCCAAAACCCGTCCGTCCGGGGCAAAAGCGGCCACCTTGCAGGCGGAAGTGCCTATGTCGATTCCCAATAATATCTCATCCACGTCAGTACCATCTAAGCCTTTCTCTCGCCGCCGCGATTACGGATGCGGGAAAAAATAAAACTCCGGGTCTATTTCCTGCGGGGCAAGCGAGGGGCCGCTCCAATATAATCGCAATGATCCATTATGGCGAAAACTCGTGTATAGTATCTTGACGGGATAATAGCCTTTTTGGAGGATGGCCTTTCGCGACACGGTTTTTAGTTCATGCGGCTCATCATTATGCAAAAGCAGCATATCCCCCAGAAACAACAAACTTCCGTCCGCGCTTTCCAGATGGAAATCGTATTCGCCCTCCTCCGGAACCCGCAAAAACCCCGAAAATACTAAAGAATATCCTATCGCGCTCTGCGCGCGGGAGGTATCCGCCTTAGGGGCGATTCCGGTTTCCAGCCGTTTCACCGCGAATACCGAATCGAGCAAGGCGGCGCTTTGCAACCCCCGATCATAATAGTCATAGGTCAAGCCGGGCTGCGGATCGACGGGAGCCATTGCCGGCGGGAGTATGGAAACAACCTCGGAAGCGCTGGTTTTTTCCTCGGGCAAAGCGTCGGATGCATACAGGCCGAAAGCGCTGATCATCGGGCTATCCCAACTGCGCAATATATTAAGGCGAACCTTCGCCGTCGTCACCGAATCGAAGCGCTTAATACTTTTATAGCCGATCGTTTTATGCCGGACTACCTCGCGCCACGCGTCGCCCGTCCATATATCCAGGCTCCATTCCGCCACCCTTTGCCCTTCGCGGATAAACTCCCGCACCATGACATTGTCGAAGGTCTTGTCGCTATCCAAATGAAATATCAGGCTGGCCGTATCGCGATGGATATCCCATGGCTCTCCGGGCGTCCAAAAGGCCATCGGGTCGTCCCCCAGAACATGGTTACAACAGGATTCCCCCTCGCTGGCGGTAACGGTTGCGCCCGAAGCAAGATTGTTGCAAAATGTGGTATCCGCGTATTTTTTGAGCCGCATAAGCCGCTCTATTTGGTCCTCGCCGATAATCCCCTGCGTATTGGGGCTGACATTGAGCAAGAGCACGCCATTATTGCCGATGGAGCTATAATACACTTCTACGAGATCCGAAAGGCTCCGCGTAACGGAGGTTTTTTCATTCCAGAACCATTGGTTCTGCACGACGGTATTGACCTCCAGCGGATACCATATGGCCCCCACGGCGTTTTCGTAATATTTTTCTTCCCCTAAGTCGCTCCAAGTCGCGTTTTCCGCGATCTGGCGCGCAAATACCGGCTGTACCGACCATTCATCGGCGCGGCTGATTCCCCCTTCATTCCCCACCCAGCGAACGCCTTTGCCGCTCCACCGCAAAAGCGATCGGCCGTCCTGAATGCGCCGCCATTCCTCTTCGCCAGCGAAGAAATACGGGTCATACAGTCTGATAACAGCGTTGGGATGTTTTTCCTCGATGCGCGCATACCATTGCCCCGGCCGGTAGGAAGGCACGGCCTGCCATATGGGGTAGTCGCTGCAAGCGCCGTCCAGCCAAACCTCCGATATGTCCCCATATCGCGTCAACAATTCGTCCAGTTGCTCTAAAAAGTAGTCATTGTACTGCGGGCTTCCCCATAACCCATTTTCCCTTTGACGCATATCCCAAGGGGAGAGATAGACGCCCAATTCCAAGTTGTTTTCCCGGCAGCCCGCGCTTAAAGCGGCCAGAATATCCTGCCGCGCGGGAGAGTTTTGTATGGAAAAATCCGTCGTCCGCGTATGCCACAAGCAAAAGCCATCGTGATGCTTGGCGGTGAAAACGATCATCTTCATGCCCGCCTGGGCGCATACTCCGCACCACTGCTCGACATGCAATGCTTCGGGCGCGAAAACCGAAACGCTTTCCGTTCCGTTGCCCCACTGCCGTCCCGTGAACGTGTTCGGGCCGAAATGCACAAAGGCGATATATTCTTTTTCCATCCACGCGAGCTGCGCGGGGCTGGGCTTCACCCGCGCGGCTTTCCCGAGTTTTTCCTCCAGAGAATCGCCGGGATGAAAGGTAACGACCCAGGGCATGTCCTTTGGTTTTTCCAATTGCGCGTCATCCTTTCACCGCGCCCGACACCATGCCGGATACGATATACTTTTGCCCCAAAATATAGACCAGCACTACGGGCAGGCTGGTGAGCAAAATATCGGCGCACACTAAATTCCAATCCTTATAGTACATGCCAAAAAAGTTGTACACCGATAGCGTCATGGGCCATTTGGCCGAGCTGCTGAGAAAATACAGCGGCGATATAAACTCATTCCATGTGTTGAGGAACATGAGAACGGCCGCGGTCGCTACGGCGGGTTTCAGCAGCGGCAGGATAATGCTGAAAAACAAGCGCACAGGGCCAGCGCCATCGATGACGGCGGCTTCGTCCAGCTCGCGCGGAATCCCTCCCACAAAGCCATAAATCAAAAACACGCTGAAGGGCATTTGCGTCGCCACATAGAGCAGTATGACGCCCAACCGATTATCATACAGCCCTAAAATGCGCATAACCTGGGTGAGCGCGACATAGTTTATCGGCATCGCTATGCCCAGCACGATAAAGAAATACAAGAATTTATTGGTTCGCGTGCGGTTGCGGGAGAGAACAAAGGCCGCCATCGCCGCGAGTAAACAGCAAATGGAAACGCTGCCCACCGAATATAAAGCGCTGTTAAAAAACGACGGCAGCAGCTTTCCCCTTTCAATGGCGACCCCGAAGTTCTCCCACATAATGGAAGCGGGCAGGGCCAAAGTCATTCCGACCGCCTCGTTTTTTGTTTTTAACGCGTTCACTATGATCAGGAGCAGCGGAATCAACGTCACCAGGGAAACGAATATCGCCAAAACATTCGTTATCACTTCACCTGTCAACTTTTTTGCGCGCATTATTCCGTCACCTCCTCTTTGGTCATGAAGCGGATAATAAAGAACCCAATGATGATCATAAAGACGAAAATAACCGAGGACAGCGCTGTGCCCAAAGCATATTGTCCGCTGCCAAAGCGCTTGAATACCGCCGTATACAGCACCTCGGTCGTCGTTTTGCCCGGCCCGCCATTGGTCAGCGCGTAGATGATATCAAAGGTTTTGAGCGCCGTGATGACGTTGAGCACGGTGGTTATCGTAAGCGTCGGGGCTAAAAGCGGCAGTGTGATATGCCGAAACCGCTGCCAGCCGGACGCTCCGTCGATGCTGGCCGCCTCGTAATACGTGGGCGATATGGACAGCATACCGGCTATCAGTATGGTCATGATATAGCCCGCGCCCTTCCAGGTGTCCACCGCCATCACCGACGGAAAGGCGAATTCGCTGGTAACCAGCCATTTCTGCGCCAGAAAGTCCAGCCCAAAAGCGCGCAAAATGGAATTGAGCAAACCGCCGGAAGGCTCCAGAATGGACTTGAATATGATGCCGATGATCAGCGTGGAGAGCACGGAAGGCATGAACATGATGGCGCGGTGCATATTCAGCAGCTTAACGGATTTTGTGAGTATAACCGCCAGGCCGAGGCCGATCACCGTTTTCGCGATGGTGGTGACCAGGGTAAACAGCAATGTATTTCCGATAATTTTTAAATAATCCTCTTCGGCGGAGAATATCTTTTGGAAGTTTTCCAGCCCGACAAACTGGGGCGCGTCCGAGTACATCGACCAATCGGTGAAAGAATATCCGATGCCGATGATTCCCGGAAGCACGAACAGCACCGCATAGATCAACAATGCCCCCATAACGAAATAGAAAGGGTATATTCGGCTTTTGTTCATAACGCACCGCTCCTTTTTCGGGACCATTGGAGTCCCTGCATACAGAAGGCCGTTTCCCGCTTGCAGGAAACGGCCTTCCATGCTTATCTATAGCTTACCACTGGGGGTCGCCAGCCGCCTGCGCCAGCTCGGCGCGCATATCATCCATATCCTGCAGGAAGGTCTCGGGTGTCAGCTCGCCCAGCGCCAGCGCGGAAATGCTGTTGCCGATTTCCGTCCACTGCGGATTGACATACTTCACCGCTGTTTGTAGCACCGTCTCGCTGGTGGGATAGCTGTCGTAGAATGTCTGAATGCTTTCGGGATAATTCGACGGCGCATTCGTATAGGCTAAATGGAAGAACTTGGGCACATTATCGGTCATATACGCGAGGCTTTCATCCCTTGCCATGAACTCGAGATATTGCAACGCGGCATCCGCATTGGGAGAGTTGGGGTTGACGAAACGGGCGGGGCCTGCGGGATTCATATTGAGGGTTTGGTTATCCGCCAAGGGGATGACGAAAAAGCCGATGTTTTCCGGGTCGAAATTCGGGTCGGCCGCGTTGATCTGTCCACCCAAACCCTGATTGTCCAGCATCATCACGTATTCGCCGCTCGCCATTGCCGCATAGCCGTTCGCGTACTCGTTCGACATGTAATTGTCGCCCCAGTATCCTTTGTCGATCATATCCTTGATTTGCGTGACGATGGTGAGCAGGGTTTCGTTTTCGGCCAATGTCGTCTCGTTATTGTTCAGCAGGTCGTAAAAACCGGGACTTGCCACCTCGGCCGCTACCGCGCCTTCGGGGAACCAAAGGGTATGATGCCAGCCATCGGCGACCGCTTCGTAAATAGGGGTTTTGCCGACGGCGAGAATCGCGTCGCAAAGCGCGGCGAACTCGGCATAGGTCTTGGGAATGGCAAGGCCCAGCTCCTCGAAAATCGCCTTATTATAGCCGACCGCCCAAACCGCCGACATATCCTGAATCGGCTGTCCGTACAGCTTGCCCTCCACGCTCAGCTCCGCCGCGGCCAAAGCCTCGACATTCGCCGCCCAGCTTTCGCCGGAAAGATCCATCGCGTTTTTCTGCACATTGAGAATGTCCACGATATCAAAGCGCCCGCTTTGCTTGCAATAGATATCGGTCACTTCGCCGGTATTCAGCTTGGTCATGACCAGGCTGTCGTATTGATCCGAGGGGATGATCTGGTAATCCACCGTGATGCCGGTTTCCTCGGTAAACTTTTGACCCAGCTCTATTTCCGCGTCCTGTATCCAGTCCTGCGAGGCCATGAGCGTGAGCACGACATCGGACGCCGGCGCTTCCCCCGCCGCCGCCCCGAAAACCGCGAGCGGAAGCAACAGCATAATAGTCAGTAAAGCCGCGATAGATTTTTTCATCATGATGCATTCTCCTTATAATATTTTGGCACGAATTGCCAATTCCATTGCGGAAACTTGACAAATCGGCTCGGTCGTCTGTATTATACATATTAAGTTTCCACAAGCAAATGGTACGATCGAACTAAATATATGTGTATTTTTAACCGGATTGTGTATTAATTACAGCATTCAGGAGCATATTATGTGCAATTCACGCAGGAAATTCAGCGTTCGCAGTATGCTTCAAATTACGAATCTATTGATATTGCTCGCGGTGCTCATAGCCTTTACGCTCTATTTCGCGCTTACCGAATCGGCCAATATCCGCCGCAACGCATTTCAAGCAATAGGAGTAAAAGTCGGGCAGATTTCGTCCTATATGGATGATGAGGCGACAATACTGTCCACCGTATCCCAAAACGTGATCTATTCCAATCTGGTGAAGGACCGATTTTTGCTCTACACGCAGGGCCCCAGCGCCGTTACTCCCTCCGAAAAATACGAGCAGGTGGAAAACACGCGCGTTCTTACCGACCTCTTGATCGCCATCATCGGCCCGGTGCAGCCGGTCAGCCAAATCTATCTGTACACGCTTTCCGGACAGCGCTTTGGCGTGGGGCGCAATACCGCCTCCGATGTGGTGGATATGGACGCGCAGCCTTGGCTGAAGGAGCTCATGCTGGGCGAAGGCAACCAATACTGGGCCTATGCCCCGGACGCGCAGCTCGATCGCTTCTATACATCGCCCGAACCGCAATCCTTCATCACCCTATACTCGCTGTATTTTAATCGATACAATGTCGTGCAAGGGGTGGTGGAGGTCAAGTCGCCCAGCACCGAACTGCACAAAAAAATCGACGACCTTGGCTTGCCGTATGGCGAAAAAGTGTTCCTTTTCGATAGTTATGGCGGTATCGTATACGCTTCCGAGGATATCCCCGCTGACGAATACTATCGATACGCCGCGAACGCGCGGGACGCGATGGTACTGGAAAACGGCGTAGAGCGGTATAGGAACGAAAATGGCGAACACATATTTCGCCGCACCTCGGACATTACCGGATTCACGGCGCTCATCGCGGCCAGCAACAGCCAATTGATGCAGCCGGTGTATAATCATATCCTGGCCAATATACTGATTCTGGCGGCCATTTCCCTCGCGGCGTTCCTGCTGTCCACCGTGGTTGCGAATATCATCACCAAGCCGGTAAAAAAGATATACCACGCGGTAGGGCAAATAAATTTGCGGGGAGCCGACAAAAACGCGAATTTTCCGCCCGTGCAAACGCGCTTGTATGAATTGGACGCGCTGTACACCTCGCTGGTGGATATGCAGCATAAGGCGAAGGAATTCCGGGAACGCGAGGCGACCCTGCATGATCAGGAGATGCAATCGCGTATGCTTGCGCTCCAATCGCAAATGAACCCGCATTTTCTGTACAACTCGCTGTCCGCGATACACTCCATGGCGGACGACGGAATGGGCGCGGAAATTCAAGCGATGTGCCAAACGATTTCCCGTATTTTGCGCTATATTTCGTCGGACCGGGAGTTGCTCGTGCCTCTGGAATCGGAACTGGAACATATGACCGATTATTTGCGCTGCGTGCAGCTCAGGTATTGCGAAGATCTCGCATACGGCATTTCCATTCCGACGGATATGAACCAAATCCGCGTCCCCAAACTCTGCTTGCAGCTCATCGTGGAAAATTCGATCAAATTCGCCACGCAATCGGTCCGCCCGCCCTGGAGGCTGAATATTTCCGGCACAAAAGACGCGGAAGGATGGCAAATCACGATTTCGGATAATGGCGCCGGTTTCCCTCCCGAAATCATGACGCAGCTCAGCGCCCAAATCGAAGAGATCAACGAAACAGGACTGCTGCCCAGCCTGGAACTAAACGGCATGGGCTTGCTGAATATCTATATCCGTTTCAAACTTCTATACCAGGGCAAGCACATATTCCGCATCGGCAACCTGCCCGGCGGCGGAGCCTTTGTGACGATAGGGGGTATTTATGATGCGTGAGGGATTCATCTCCGTTCTGGTGGCCGAGGATGAAAAGCTGATCGCCAATAATATCGCGAAAACCATCGAGCGGGTGAATCCCCTGTTTCGCGTAGTACGGGTATGCGCCAATGGCGAGGACGCTTTGCGCCATATACAGCATCAGCCTCCGCATATCGTGGTCACCGATATCCGTATGCCCCTCGTCGATGGTCTCCGTTTAATTTGCCGCGTTCGCGAGCTGAACGACCATATTAAGACGGTTATCGTCAGCGGATACAGCGACTTCGACTATGCCAAACAGGCCATTGCGCTGGGCGCGTCCGCGTATCTGCTAAAACCGGTGAGCGCGGAGGAACTGAAAAGCGTACTGGACCGGCTTGCCGTCCATTTCGCCGTGGAGCGCGAGGATTGGCTGGGGCGCTTGGAAGAGCAGAATTATACGCCGGAGGATATCGTCGCGCAGGTAAAGGAATATATGAATCAGAACTGCCGCAGCCCGATCGATCTGCACTCGATTTCCGAGCATTTCGGCTTTAGCTCCGCTTATCTCAGCAGAATTTTTTCCAAAATCGAAGGTATGCCGCCCTCCAAATACATTCGGATGCATCGCATGAATATCGCCAAGCAATTATTGGCGGATCCCGGCCTCTCCGTCCACGCGATTTCCAATATGGTAGGCTATGCCGATCCTTTTCACTTCAGTAAGACTTTTAAGTCCACGACGAATATGAGTCCCGCGACCTATCGCAAGCAGGCGCTAAAAATGCGGGATGAATTCTCGCTCGATTAGGGGGTACAGTATATGATGGCCGAAAATATCCGGGATGGCTTTTATTACGAAGGGAAAGAGGGAGTATATCGCTTCTGCGGCGCCGCTCCCGGCGTATTGCGTTGCGTGTATGCCCAAACCCGGGCGGAGCTTGTCGCCGACGATAGCCTGATCATAGACCCGGCTTCGCGCGCTTTGGCCGTGCCGCTGTCGGTGGAAGAAGACGCGGACGCCCTGCGCGTTCGCACCGAAAAAATCCGTCTCATTCTGAACAAAAAAGACGAAAGTTTCACCTGGCAAGACGCCGCCGCCGACCGCGTTTTGCTGGAGGAAGATCCCAAAGAGCTGTTTGTGCGGCCCGTAACCCGCTATGCGCTGGAGGGCGAAAAGCCGATAATCGAGCGCGTAAAAACGGCGGACGGGGAACGCAGCTTCATCCAAAACCTGAAGCCGTATATCGAGCGAAACGCCTATCGCGCCAAGATCAACTTCCGCTGGCGGCCGGGCGAGCGCCTCTATGGCTTGGGGCAGGGCGAAGAAGGCGTATTGGATCACCGGGGACATAACCAATATCTCTACCAAAACAATATGCGCATTCCCCTGCCGTTTTTACTGTCCAGCGCCGGTTGGGCGATGCTGGCGGACTGCACGGGACTCATGACCTTTAATGACGATCACAATGGCTCGTATTGGTTTATGGATACCGTCGAACGGCTGGACTATTATTTTATCGCCGGCGGAGCGGAGGAAGCGATAGCCGCCTATCGCGATCTGACCGGCCGGGCGGCCATGCTGCCCAAGTGGGCCTTCGGTTATGTGCAGAGCAAAGAGGCGTACCGCACAGCCGATGAATTGCTGTCCGTGGCGCGGGAATATCGCCGTCGCGGCATCGGGTTGGATTGCGTCGTGCAGGATTGGAACACATGGGAACCCGGCCTCTGGGGCAACAAGCAACCGGACGCCGCCCGATACGAAAATATGCCCGAGGTGGCGCGACAACTGCGGGAAATGCATGTGCATACCATGATTTCGGTATGGCCGAATATGGCCGAGGGCGGTGCCGATCACGCGGCCTTTGCGTCGCAAAATATGCTGTTAGGCGACTATTCCACCTATAACGCCTTCGATGAAAACGCGCGCGAATTATACTGGCGGCAGGCGCGGGATGGTCTGTTCGCCAAAGGCTTCGACGCCTGGTGGTGCGACTCCACCGAACCCTTTTCCGGACCGGATTGGAGCGGCCCCGCCAAACGGGAGCCCTGGGAGCGCTACTGCCTTGTCGGGGAGGAGCACAAGCGCTATTTGGATCCCGCCCTCGCCAATGCCTATGCGCTGCAACATGCCCGGGGCATATTCGAAGGCCAATATCGCGATTTTCCCGAAAAGCGGGTGCTCAATCTCACGCGCTCGGGTTATGCCGCGCAGCAGCGCTACGGCGTGGTATTGTGGTCGGGCGATATCTCCGCCTCCTGGAAAACATTGGCGGCGCAAATCGCCGAGGGGCTAAATCTGTGCATGAGCGGCCTGCCGTACTGGACATTGGATATCGGCGGCTTCTTTGTCGTGGGAACGGCATGGCAAAAGCGCGGCTGCGGCAACCACGATAACCCGAATCCCCTGTGGTTTTGGAAGGGCGAATACAATGACGGCGTACAGGACAAAGGCTATTGCGAGCTGTATGTCCGATGGTTTCAGTTTGGAACATTCCTGCCCATGCAGCGCTCGCACGGCACGGATACGCCCCGGGAAATATGGCGGTTTGGCGAGGAAGGCACGCCCTTTTATGATGCCATTCAAAAGTACATCGCTTTGCGCTATGCGCTCCTGCCCTATATATACTCCTTAGCGGGGCGCACCACCCGGGCGCACTATACCATGCTGCGCGGCCTGCTGTTCGATTTCCCGCGAGACGAAGCGGCCTTAAGCCAGACGGCGGCTTTCATGTTTGGCCCCGCCTTTCTGGTATATCCGGTAATTCAGCCCATGTATTATGCCGCCGAAAGTCGGCCCTTGGAAAAGGAAAAAACATGGCCCTGCTATCTGCCCGGGGATGCCCTTTGGTATAATTACTGGACGGACGAAGCGCACGAGGGCGGGCAAACCGTGCGGGTGGACGCCCCTTTGGATATTTTGCCTTTATTCGTCCGGGCGGGCAGCATCGTTCCCCGGACGCCCGGCATACAATACGCGAATGAAGCCTATGAGAAGCCGATGCAGCTAAAAATATACCCCGGAGCAAGCGGCGCGTTTACCCTGTATGATGACAGCGGCGATGGCTATGGTTATGAAGGCGGCGAATTCGCCGAAATCGATTTCCGCTGGGACGATGACGCGCGGACGCTGCGATTGGGCGCGCGGCGGGGTAGCTACCCCGGTATGCCCGCCACGCGGCATTTTGCGTTGATATGTGGAAAGGCAAGAGTGGATGCGCTATATACAGGACAGCCGTTGACCGTGCGGATACCATCGGAAAAGTGAAAATGCTGTTCCTCGAAAATCCACCGAAAGCGAGTTTTTAGAGGGACTCAATAGAAAACCAACAAGATATTACAAATATATTAAAACGTGCTATGCTATTGCATCAATTAGGAAGAAGTGCTAATATTTATGCAGGCTAAATCGATTTCGGTCCCTGGAATGGCATTTTACTCCGGCGTTTATGCATGTGTCGTAGCGTATTGTGTTTTTTATCCTTCAGTGCCTAAGATACTCCCCGCTTTGGGCGGGATATCAAATAGTTCTAAAGAGACACACTAAAAGGAGGAGTTATCTATGAAACACGTTACTCGTTTCCTCGCGGCAGTCCTTGTCCTTGTGCTTGTCCTAATTCCACTGGCAGGTTTTGCCGGCGCCGCGGAAAAACCCGTCATCAACCTATGGAGCTTTACCGACGAAATGCCCACGATGGTCGAGCAGTTCTTGGCGACCCACCCCGATTTCGGATATGATGTAAAAACCACCATTATCGCGACGACCGAAGGCGCGTACCAGCCCGCCCTTGACCAGGCTCTGGCCGCTGGCGGCGAAGAAGCCCCCGATATCTACGGCGCGGAAGCCGCTTTCGTCATTAAGTACACGCAGGGCGACGCTTCCAGCTTTGCCATGCCCTATGCCGATCTTTTGGGCATTGATGTGGATGCCGCGCTCGCGGAAGCGGAAATCGCTACCTATGCTTCGCAGATCGGTACGCGCGGCGACGGCGCTTTGGTCGGTCTGCCCTTCCAGGCTACCGGCGGTGCGTTCATCTATCGCCGTTCCATCGCGAAGGATGTTTGGGGCACCGATGATCCCGACGAGATCAAGAACAAAATCGGCCCGGGCTGGGAAAAATTCTTAGAGGGCGCTGCGGAACTCAAAGAGAAGAACTATGCCATCGTCTCGGGCGACGGCGATGTCTGGCATCCGCTGGAGAATAGCTCTCCCCAAGGCTGGATCGTGGACGGCAAGCTCTTCATCGATCCCGCGCGCGAATACTTCCTTGACCTCGCGAAGACCCTGAAGGACAACGGCTATATGAATGATACCGTTGACTGGCAGGACCCTTGGTTCAATGACATGAAGGACGCCGGTCCCCAAAAGGTGTTCGGCTTCTTCGGTCCCGCTTGGCTCATCAACTACACCATGGCGGGCAACTCGGGCGGCTCTGGCCCCGGCGAAGGCACGTATGGCGACTGGGCTGTTTGCGAATCCCCCTATGGCTTCTCGTGGGGCGGCACTTGGGTGATAGCGAACAAGGACACCACCGAAAAAGAGGGCGTAGCCGAACTGATCAACTGGATCACGCTGGACACCTCCGAAACCGGTCTGCAATATCAGTGGGCGAACGGCACGCTGTATGGCGAAGGAGGCACCAAGGACACCGTCGCTTCCGGCGCGGTCATGGAAAGGTCCGACGGCAGCGTGGATTTCTTGGGTGGCCAGAATATGTTCGAAGTTTTCGTTCCCGCTGGCAATATGGCGAAGGCCGACAATATGACCCAGTATGACGAAACCATCAACCTCATATGGCGCGACCAGGTTCGTCAGTACGTCGCGGGCAACAAGACCCGCGAACAGACCCTGGCCGACTTTAAGCAAGGCGTGGCCGATACCCTTGGGATTCCCGTAGAATAATACTATATTTCACATCGCGCTTAATCCATGTTATCTCCCCTGCCACTCGCAGGGGAGATAACATTAAATGGCGGAAAATACATGATGTACGCGTTGAGGTGAGGATAATGCAGAAAAAAAGCTTGGAATCGCGCTATAATAAATACGGCTATCTATTTTCGCTGCCCTTTGTTCTTGTTTATCTTGCCTTCTCTCTCTACCCGCTCCTGTACACAACCATCATAGGATTTACCGATTTACGGGGCATTGGCCGAACCGATTTCCAATTCCTGGCAAACCCGTTAGAGAACTTCCAGGCGGTGCTGAACAACAGCACCTTCCAGCAAGCGTTCTGGAATACCATCGTAATGTGGCTCATCAACTTTTTCCCCCAGATGCTGTTGGCGCTATTGCTCACCGTGTGGTTTACCAGCCGCCACTACAAGGTGCGCGGGCAGGGCGCGTTTAAGGTGATGTTCTATATGCCGAATATCATCACGGCGGCCTCGGTTGCTTTGCTGTTCAGCTCTTTGTTCCAGTACCCGTCCGGACCGGTAAACTATCTGCTCAATGTTCTGGGCGTCACCACCGAGCCGGTCAACTTTATGATTGACCGCTGGACGGCGCGGCTATTGCTTTCCTTCATCCAATTTTGGATGTGGTATGGCTATACCATGCTGATCTTAATCTCCGGCGTGCTCGGCATGAACACCGATATGTTCGAAGCCGCCGACATAGACGGCGCGAACGGCGTACAAACTTTCTTTCGTATTACCTTGCCCAATTTACGCCCCATTATGCTGTATACGCTGATCACCAGCATGATTGGCGGCCTGAATATGTTCGATATGCCGCGTATGCTGATACAAGGCGGCTTGGGCGGCCCGGATAACGCCACCATCACCACCAGCTTATTTACCTATTTACAGGCTTTTGCGGGAACATATCTGTACAATCGCGCAGCCGCCGCCAGTATGCTCATGTTCTTGCTTATCGCGATACTGTCGGCGATCGTTTTCTATCTCATGCGCGATAAAGACGCCGCCGCGTCGAACAAAAACGCTAAGTTGGCAGCCAAAGCAAGGAGGGCGGCAAGATGACTAAACGCAATCGCGGCCTAAAAATCGTCATTTACATCGTCTGCATCTTCTTCACGGTTCTGAGCATATTTCCCTTCTGGATTATGTTTATGAACGCCACGCGCGGCACATATGAAATCCAGCAACAGGGGATTTCATTGTTTCCCTCCACGCATTTATTCGAAAATTTTGCGGTGTTTGAGGGCAAAAGTTTTAACCCTTGGTCAGGGTTTGCCAATTCGCTGATCATTTCTTCGGGAGCGACGCTGCTCGCCGTCTATTTTTCGTCCCTTACCGCCTATGCCTTGGTGGCCTACCAATGGAAATTCCGCAAGGCATTCTTCACGTTCATCGCGGTGGTGATGATGATTCCGGCGCAAGTCACGGTCATCGGGTTTTACCAGTTCATGTACTCCATTCATCTAACCAACTCGTTTTTGCCGCTCATCATTCCGGCCATCGCGTCCCCCGCCATCGTCTTCTTCATGCGGCAATATTTGCTCGCCACCCTTTCAATGGAGATTGTGAACTCAGGGCGAATTGACGGCGCGGGGGAATTCCACATCTTCAACCGCATCGTATTGCCTATCATGAAACCCGCTCTCGCAACGCAGGCGATCTTTGTATTCGTCTCCAACTGGAATAACTTTTTCATGCCTTTGGTGCTGCTTACCGACAGCGAAAAATACACTATGCCCATCATGGTAAGCCTTTTGCGCGGCGATATCTACCGCACCGAATTCGGCGCCATCTATCTGGCCCTTTCTCTTTCGGTGCTGCCCCTTTTCGTCATGTATTTCGCGCTTTCAAAATACATCATCGCGGGTGTCGCGCTAGGCGGTGTCAAGGAATAGAATACAATTCAAAATCCGCTCTGTTTAGGCTCTAAAGAGGCATATGCGCCAGAGAGGAGGGTTGATCGTTTTTTCGCGTGTGCCGTGGTAATGATACGTAAATTTTGCAAACCAACATAAAGGATGAAGAGGAGGTCGTATGAATATGAATCGTAGCAAGCATATCAAGCGTGTTGCCAAAACCACGGCGGTTATTGCCATGAGTTTGGCATTAGCCTTACCCCCAGTTACCGTTCTTGCGTCAGAACCCGTCGCGGGTTCAGCCGTAGAAGCGGAGCAAAGCACCTATGCCTTGGAGAATCTGCATGAAACCGGCTATGCCGAAGTAGGGTTTTATTCTGTGGAAAAGCGCGCGGACAATGTTTTCCATATCCACGACGCCACCAAAGCCCGCCCCGGCGTTAGCGCCACCAACCCGTCCAGTATGTTCGTCATCGTTGGCGCCGAAAAGGCGCTCCTCGTGGATGCGGGCAATAACCGTACCAATCAGGAAGGCTATAGTGGTTGGAGATCCGATTTGCGCTCCATCGTTGATTTCTTAAAGGGCGAGCGCACGTTGGAAATCGCTATCACGCACAACCACGGCGATCATACGGGTCAGCTTACCGCGTTCCCGGAAGCCAGAGTTTATATGCCCGCCGATGAATACCCCAACGGCGATATGCCCGCTAGGTATACCCCTATCAGCGAGGGCAATATAATCAGCCTCGGCGGCGGTTATGAATTCGAAGCGATGTACCTGAAGGGGCATACCATCGGCTCCATGGTATACATCGACGACGAGCATCGGCTCCTCGCCGTCGGCGATGCCATGGGTTCCGCCCATATCTGGCTTTTTAACCCCGCCGATGTCGCCACTTGGGTTGCGCAGGCCGAACGTTTCATGGCAAAAGTGGGCGGATGGGAAGACGCCGTCCTGCTTTTGGGTCATGATTGGCAGCGTTGGGAACATCGCGAACATAATGACATTCTAACCATCCAATTCTTCCATGATATGCTCCAGACCGGCCATGATCTGATGGACAATAAGATCATCGGCAGAGAGTATGCCGCTATGCAGAACAACGCGCCGCGCATGGCCTACGAGTTTAATGGCAGCCAGGGAGCGAACCGCGCGGCGTATATCGACGTGCCGATTCCCCGTGGCGTCAACCCCGTCACATTCAAGGCTGACGGTCTTGAAAACGACCAATACATCACGCTTTGGCAGGATGTGCCGGGTCCGAGCGACGTTTATATGATTCGAGATGGCAATATACAGTCCATGTATGTGATCATGAACGACGAAGAAGCTCTGCTTATCGACACCGATAACGATTACGGCGGACTGAAGGAATATGTTGACGCGCTGATCGGCGACCGCACGCTGAGTATCTACATCACGCATGAACACGGTGACCACGTCGGACAATTGGGCTATTTTCCGGCAGGCACCACGGTATATTGGCCGGCGGACGCCAATATCTCCGAAAGAACCCAGGAAAAGCTGAACGGTAAGAACCTCGTTAAAGTCGATTATGGCGATACCTTCACCGTGGCCGAGCGCACATTTGAGCTTATCCGCATGGACGGGCATACCAATGGCGGCAGCATGGTTCTGGACAGGGAAAACCGTCTGCTGTTCGCGGGCGACGCCCTGGGAACCATGACCACCACCGGCGGCGCTTGGCTCAACAACGGCCCCGATGCGGCTCTTGCCGAGTTCACCGCTTTCAAGGAAAATTTCGGCGATGCCTTTGACCGCGCTTATACCGGCCATAACTCGTACTGGGTAGGGGCAAACTACCTCGATAATATCATCGCGGCTTGTCAGGCTTTGGTTGATCAAGGAACGAACGCCACCGTCTACAATATCGGCCAGAACCGCCCCTCCGCGCTGCAGGTCATGGTCATCGACGGCAATGTTACGCTCTCCGACCGCGCCCAATACGGCAATCCCGGCAGTCTCAGCTATACCGACGAGTTCAATACGGCTTCCACCGACACGAACCAGAACTTCCTGCTCGGTTATGACATCAAGAAGTTCGAAGAAGCCGCGAAGCCCGAAGGTTACACCCATGACTACTATACCGCCGCTCTGGCCGCTTTTGAATTGGAAGCCGGAAAGAACGAGTGGAATGAAAACACCGCCGCCAAGCACGAGGCGATGGTGAACATCGAGGCGCTGACCAATAGCTTGGATAGCATTAACGGCATTCAGGAAATCCTTGCCCAGGTGTCCGGCTTGAATGCCGCAGATCATCCCGCCTATGCTTGGAACGCTATTACAGCAGCCTCGGAAGCCGCCAGCGCTGTCTGCGCGGATCCGTCCGCCCTGCCTTCGGAAATCGACGCGGTCTATGCCGCGCTCACCGAAGCCTATGCGGAATTGGACGCCGAGAATACCCTGTCGCAGATTGACGACTACGGCATCGAAGGCAGCAAAGTCTATGTGTACCATCCTCCGGTCATGTACAACCCCCCGCCCATGCTGACCGACATCCTCTATGTCTACGCTGAAAGTGGCTTCGAAACCAAGGCTGACGCGTGGAAATATATCACCGAAACCGGCCTTGCGGACCTTGCTTCCGAGAAGCAAAGCGTTATCGCCGTAATGAATCCTATCGGCGATGCCTGGTCCGAACAAGACATCGAAGTGTACGACGGTTTTTGGAGATATCTGTTCTGGGATCCGATTCCCGAAGAACCGGTGGAAGAGAGCGATGCCCGAAGAGCGGCTGGCGGAAGACTTACTTGGGGGCAGAATATGTATGTGTTCAGCGAGGGAAGCGGCGCGACCTTCGTGAACCAGTATCTGAGCCAAGCCGCGAACAAAATCGGCGCGATTGTGACCGTCGGCGGCGAAATGCCCGAAGACGTCGCTAGTCCCATGGTTCTTCCGGCGTATATCGCGGGCGGATCGCAGGCTGCTGTTGATCACTTCAAGGCATTGAACGAAGTCGATATGGAAGAAACGATCGACGGAAAACCCGTATTCCGCAATACCGTTAAGGACCTGCAGGTTGTCGTCGTGGACGAAACCGCGACCGCGCTGAACGCCGAAGTCGTAAGAGCCGCTTGGGACATCATCATCGGCAGAACCGTTCGCCAGAGCTTGGACGATAATCCTTGGGTCAACTGGGACAGCGATATCATCCATACGCTGACCGAACGTCCGGATTTCAAGGCCCAGAACTTGACCAGAATCAATGTGAACTACAACTGGACGGGCCAAAACGTCGGCACCGGTTGGTTCGAATGGGTGCCCAATGAGTATTTCGAAGGAACCGATGGCGGCAAAAAGTACCCGCTGATCGTCGCCCTGCACGGTTCCAGCGACCACCCGGTCTACGAAGCCGAAGGCAATGGTTGGGTCAATGTCGCCGGTCAGGAGCGCTTGATCGTCGCCGCGCCCATCACCGAATCCGGCGTGTTTGTGCATGACATGATCGACCAGCTCATCGAAAAGTATCCGATTGATGAATCCCGCATTTACGTCGTCGGCTTCTCGCTGGGCGGCGGCGGCACCATCAACGTAACGTCGTATGATCATCCCGTATACGGCCGATACGGCAGATTCGCGGGTATGGCGCCCATGTCCGGGGGCACTTTCCCGGTCAACGGCGGTTTCCCGGAAGGCGAAACGCCCGATGTGGCGATTCCGTTCTTTAACACCTTCGGCGGGCGCGAGAACTTCAATCAGAATTCTGCGGCCAATGTAATGGCGTTTAACGGCATCGTGCTTCCCGAAGGCGAAATAGACGAATTCTGGAACTTGCCGGTAGCCGAGAAAGAAACCCTGCAGAACAATGTGCGGGATATCACAACCACGACATACTATAACGAAGCGGGCGTACCCCTCGTTAAGTTCGGCCGTGGCGAACAGATCGCTCACGCGCATTTCGTACCCTATGGCGTCGCGATATATGATTACTTGAAGCAATTCTCCAGAGATTTGGAGACCGGGGAAGTCGTCTATACACCGTAATTCTACGCCCCGATGCACTATGTGCATTCAATCGGGTAGGAGGATAGCCGTTAATCGGCTATCCGACCTCCCACACCACCGTGCGTACGGTTCCATACACGGCGGTTCCAAGTTTTACGCGATGACC
>QMCD01001492.1_pt1 | contig 18318 bp, 12 predicted proteins | sample 1821841 | NCBI WGS metagenome assembly QMCD01 (sample SAMN01991225, study PRJNA193472) | Termite gut metagenome, whole genome shotgun sequencing project. | isolation source: worker | host: Macrotermes natalensis
CTGTAAGCCCGGTTTCCCAACATAACGTGGGCTTGATAGGTATCTTTTCCGGCTATTTTTTGCTGTGGGACATAAATTTCCGGCGCTTCGCGCTTCGTCTGAAAAAGCCGTTCCGGCACCTCGCCCAAGTATTTCTCTGCCCATCGTTTGATTTTTTTAAACGGAACATTTCCTAACGAAAAAAAGACAATCCGATCGGTGCTGTAATTACGACCGACAAAACGCAACGCATCTTGCGTGGTGTAGGTTTGCAAGCGCTCCGCATCGCCCAAAATATTTCTTCCAATCGAATAATTTTGAAATATAATATTTTCAAAATCATCGAATATCAACTCGGACGGCGAGTCCCTGTAAGAATTTATCTCGTCGATAATCACGTCGACCTCTTTGTCTATTTCATTTTGCGGAAAAGTGGAATGAAAGACAATATCGGTACACAATTCCATCGCCCGCTCAAAATCGGCGGAAAGAACCGTGGCATAGACAAACGTCTCCTCCTTGGTGGTATAAGCGTTCAGTTCACCGCCGACATCTTCCAAGCGGTTTAGAATATGCCACGCTTTGCGTTTGGTTGTTCCTTTAAAAAGCAGGTGTTCAACAAAATGCGCCATTCCCGATTCCGGTTCTTCCTCATCGCGCGTTCCGGCGTTAATAGCGACTCCGCAATAAGAGACCGGTGAATTGTCCGGCTTATGAACTACGCGGATACCGTTTTTCAGGGTGTAGTGTTCTATTTCGGTTGATTCCATAAATTGTCAATTAATCTCGCATACGCACCGGAGATTGTCTCAAAAGATATTTATCCACTAATTACACGAATTAGCACGAAATTAATGTTTTAATTATCTGTTATTTACGTTTTTTATTATTAAACAATTTGTGTTAATTCGTGGACTTTTTAGACAGCCCCACTATACATCATCGCATTTTTTATTCAATTCCTCTGCCGCCACCTCAAGCTGCTCATACCAATCCTTTCCGAAACGGCGAATAAGCGGCTCTTTTAGAAACCGGTAAACCGGTGTACCCGTTTTTGTACCCAGCTCCCATGCGGCATGACAAACGCTCCACTTATGGTAGTTTACAGCGGTAAATTTTGAATATTTTTCTAATCGAATGGGGTATAAATGGCACGAAACCGGTTTGTAGAAATCCGTTTTACCGGCTTTGAACGCCTTTTCTATGGCGCATTTACAAGTACCGTTTTCATCAAAATAAGTGAAAACACACTCGCCGCCGTTGACAATGGAAGTAACATAATCGCCATCATCATCAACGTACGAAACGCCCTGTTGCCTGATAACTTCTTTTGATGCATCGGACAAATCATCCCACACAATGGGAAGTACCTCCTCTAAAATGGGGATTTCGTCCTTCTCTAACGGCGCTCCGGATTCACCCTCTACGCAACACTCGCCCCGACATGCCGGAAGGTTGCACAAAAACCGCTTTTCAATTACGTCCAAACTGACAATGGTATCCTCTATTTGTAACATCAATCTTCAATTACTTTCTCTTTTAACAAAGCAAAATCAAGCACCTCTTTAATATCACTCACATAGTGAAATTTAACTCCTTTCACATAGGAATCTTTTATCTCTTCAATATCTTTTTTGTTTTCGTAACATAAGATAATATCCGTAATACCGGCTCTTTTCGCAGCAAGAATTTTTTCCTTGATGCCGCCCACCGGAAGTACTTTTCCGCGCAAGGTCATTTCGCCGGTCATTGCCAAATTTTTTCTGACTTTGCGCTTGGTAAATGCAGATGCCAATGATGTAACCATTGTGATGCCCGCCGAAGGTCCGTCTTTCGGGATTGCCCCTTCGGGAACGTGAATGTGGACACCATACTCCTCAAACATACTTTCCGGAATATTCCATTTTGCGGCGTGTGAACGCAGGTATTCCAATGCAAGTACGGCAGACTCCTTCATCACATCGCCTAAATTTCCTGTTAAGGTCAGTTTGGGCGCTTTGACTTTGCTAAGGCTCGTTTCTACGAAGAGAATATCGCCTCCGACTGCCGTCCAAGCCAATCCGGTAACAACGCCGGCATATTCGTTTCCCTGATATTTATCCCTCGAATAGCGTTCGGCTCCGAGATATTCTTTCAAGTGTTCGGGCGTGATTACCACGTCGTAATTTTCCTTCATTGCAATTTTCCGGGCTACTTTGCGCATAATCTTCGTGATTTGCTTGTCCAATTCGCGCACGCCCGATTCGCGGGTATAAGCATCAACGATTTTCGAGATAGTATCTTTCGGCAACTCAATCTGCCCTTTCTCGATACCGTGATTTTCCATCTCCTTCGGCAGCAAGTGACGGATGGCGATCTCGACTTTTTCTTCCAAAATATAGCCGCTTACATCAATCAACTCCATGCGGTCGAGCAACGGCTGCGAAATGGTTGCCAAATTATTGGCAGTGGCGATAAACATCACGCGAGAGAGGTCGTAGTCGATATCCAGGAAATTGTCGTGAAATGTATTATTTTGTTCGGGGTCAAGCACTTCAAGCAATGCCGATGCCGGGTCGCCCTTGAAATTGGTGTTGACTTTATCTATTTCATCCAAAATGAAAACCGGATTGGAAGTGCCGGCTTTCAGAAGGCTCTGAATGATGCGCCCCGGCATTGCCCCGATATACGTACGGCGATGTCCGCGAATCTCCGCCTCGTCGTGCAAACCGCCCAGCGCTATGCGAATATATTTTCGCTTCAGCGCTTCGGCAACCGATTTTCCGAGCGAAGTTTTCCCCACTCCCGGAGGTCCATACAGGCAAATAATCGGCGATTTCATATCGTTTTTCAATTTCAAGACCGCCAAATGCTCAATAATCCTTTCCTTCACCTTTTCTAATCCGAAATGATCTTTATTCAAAAGTCTTTGCGCATTTTTGAGGTTGAAATTATCTTTTGAATAGACACCCCAAGGCAGACTGACGATAGTTTCCAAATAATTTACCTGCACGCCGTAATCGGGCGAGTGTATTGAAATACGTTCCAACTTCTCCAGCTCTTTTTCAAAAACTGCTTTTATTTCGGGATTCCATTTTTTGTTTTTCGCTTTTTCTTTCAGCGATTCAACATCTTGCGTATGTGAGTCGCCCAACTCGTCCTGAATGGCTTTGATTTGTTGATGCAGGTAATATTCGCGCTGTTGCTGCTCAATTCCCTCCTGCGTTTTCGACTGAATGGCGAGTTTGAGCTCGACCATTTGCATCTCTTTATTCAACAATCCGAGCAATACGTAGCCGCGCTCCTTCACCTCGTCGGTTTCGAGCAACGACTGCTTGTCTGTCAGCTTAAAGTTAAAGTTGGCGCAAATGAAATTAATCAGCGCATTGGCGTTTTCGATATTTTTCACGGCGAAACTTGCCTCCACAGGCATCAACCCCGAACCACGAATTATTTTAATGGTGGTGTCTTTCAGCGTTTCGAGCAGCGCGCTAAACTCCTTTTTATCTTTGGCTGGCGGATTTATATCTTCCAACGATTTGACCGAACCGCGCAAATACGGCTCATCGGTAAGTATCTCGTTCAGGAAAATACGTTTCTTTCCTTGCAGTATAGCGGAGGTAGAACCATCAGGCATTTCCAGTATTTTGATTACCTGAGCCACCGTTCCGATATGGTATAAATCTCCGATTTTCGGGCTTTCCTCGTTCGAGTCCTTTTGGGTAAAAACAGCAATTAACGCCTTCTTTTTATAAACATCTTTTACCGAAATCAATGATTTTTTACGTCCCAGCGAAACCGGCATAATCACGCCGGGAAACAATACCATATTTCGCAGCGCCAAAATGGTCATGCTTTCATTTTCGCCTTTTTTAAATTCAAACTTATCGTCCCCATCGGTTATTAATGGGATAAAATCGGTTGTTTCATTTTCCATCCCCATATCTTCACCTAAAAATACCTCTTCTATCATATTGTAATGTTTATTCAAAAAACGGACAAAGATACATAATAAAAATGGGGTTTGGAGAAATTTTGACAGATTAAATTAATGCAAGTTCGATATAAGTTGTATTTGAAAATTCGCACTGCGGTTTCTCGGTAGAGACGAGGCATACCACGTCTCTACGGGGCATTCGATATTTTAAGGAATTCTAATATTTCAATCCAAATAAAATTTATTTTTAATTAATTTTACTTGAATTGATATTAGATTCGGAATATTTGAATAGACATCAAATATTTCACAAAATATTTAGTTCAAAATAACTCTACAATCTCCTCCGGCGCCGTCGTTACCTTCTCCATTCCATTTTCGTGAACGATATAAGTATTTTCATTTCCGACTGCTCCGATTTTATCAATGATAAATTTGGGTTCCAGAGCGATGGCCATTCCCGGTTGCAGGATTTCCTTGTTTTTCCGGCAGAGAACAGGCAACTCATTGATAACTAAACCAATGCCATGTCCAACAAAAGAAGCTTGCTGGATGCGTCCCATAAAACAATCTTCGAGATGGTATTTTTTTGCGATTTCTAATGATTTTTCGTATAAATCCTCGCAGACAGCTCCCGGTTTGCCCATTTCAGCCAGCGTATTGCTTATTTCAATAGAGACCTGATGTGCGTAAAGAGCCTCCGGCACTGTTTTCCCAACGGAAAAAATCCGCGTCTGATCCACGTTGTAGCCGTTAAAGTTTCCGCAAATATCCACCATAACGGTCTGACCGGAAAGGATCGGAAGCCCGCTTTGACCGATGGGAATAGAAGGGTGAAGTCCCTGTCCGCCAAGCGCGAAATCATAAGCAGAAGGCGCGCCGGCATTCTCGCCTGCAAGGACGGTACCCATAAAAGCCTCCATACTTTGCCCGAAAATACGGAAAATACCCAAACTTCCCCGTTTGCGTATCTCGTATTCCATTTCGACAGCAAACTCCTGATCAGTCATACCCGGTTTGTAGAGCGACGGAAATACACGGAAAGCCTCTGACTGCCGGCGACCGCCTTCGCGTATCAACTCCAACTCATAGGCTGTTTTGACACTCCGTACCTGACGCAGTGCGGTTGTGCTGTTAACAAGTTTTGAACCGGGAAATACCTTTTCAAGCCGCACCCACTCGTTGTGTGTCATTTCATCGCCTTCGAGCCAAAGGGTTTCGGGTGCGGCAATTTGAAGTTCATTCAGGATGTCGCCAATTTGTTCCGGCTTACGGATATAAAAGACATTCTCGCCCTTTATGCCTTGCGGTCTTTTGACGAAAAATAGCTTCTCGCCGGTCTGACGAAAAAAAAGATACCCGCTGAACAGGATTCCCGAAGCATAAAAAAGGTTTACATTGGAAGAGATGAGACAGGCTTCGATGTTTTCATTACACATCTTTTCCCGTATCTTGTTTAAGCGTATTTGTAATTCGTTTTGCATTTTAATTAAATTTGGGGACAAAAATAATTCTTATTTTTTATTTTCTTGTTTTATATCCTTTTATTATATACATTTGCGTCCGTTTTTTTCGGAATAGATCTATTTCTCAGAATCCGGACAAGATGGATAGATCAAAAATAACAGATGCAGATTAGTTAGATTTTATTATAATTGAGTTTTTATTGTTTAATAAGTTTAATTATAGTTGACATGAAAAATAAGTATATTGATTTAATTGAGCAGTCTTTCGAGTTTCCCAATCAGGAATTTAGTGTCAATAACAATGAACTGCATTGGTTTAATGTTCCTTTAATGGATATTATTAAACAGTATGGAACACCTCTCCGGATTGCCTATTTGCCCAAAATTGCACAGAATATTCAGAGTGCGCGGCGTATGTTCAACGTGGCTATGGCTAAAGTTGATTATAACGGAGACTATAATTATTGCTATTGCTCTAAAAGCTCGCATTTCTCTTTCGTAATGGAAGAAGTATTGAGAAACGATGTAAATCTGGAAACTTCTTCGGCATTTGATATAAATTTATTGGAGGCATTATACGAATCGGGACATCTCAAAAAGGACAAATATATTATATGTAATGGATTTAAACGTCCGCAATATATCGAAAATATTCAGCGTTTTATTGAAATTGGCTTTGAAAATACGATTCCTATATTGGATAATATTTTTGAATTGGATCTTTTGCTAAATGATTTTGATAAGAAATTTAAGATTGGTATCCGTATTGCATCAGAAGAAGAACCGAAGTTCGATTTCTACACTTCGCGCTTAGGTATTCGATACAATGATATTGTACCTTACTATTTAAAGAAGATCAAAGATAATCCGCAAGTAGAGATGAAAATGCTTCATTTCTTCATAAACACCGGAATCAAGGACACGGCATACTATTGGAATGAGTTAAACAAAGGAGTTAATCTTTATTGCGAATTAAAAAAGGTTTGTCCCGAACTGGACAGTTTGAATATTGGCGGCGGATTCCCGATACAGGCGCATTTGGATTTTACATACGATTACGAATATATGGCTGAGGAGATTGTGGCGCAGATAAAAAATACCTGTATGCAGCAAGGGGTTCCGGAACCCAATATTTTTACCGAATTCGGATCTTATACGGTTGGCGAAAGCGGCGCCATGCTTTATTCCATTGTCAATCAGAAAAAACAGAACGACCGCGAGTTGTGGAATATGATTGACAGTTCATTTATTACGACATTGCCCGACACATGGGCTATTAATCAGCGTTTCCCGTTCCTTGCCATCAACAACTGGGATTCGGAATACGAGCGCGTGCACCTCGGCGGACTGACGTGCGACAGCGAGGATTTCTACAACGCCGAGGCGCATTCCAACGCAATTTTCCTCCCCAAAATGCACGATGACCGCGAGCAGTATATCGGCTTTTTTCACATGGGAGCTTATCAGGAATCGCTAAGCGGATTCGGTGGCATTCAGCACTGCCTGTTACCAGCGCCGAAAATGGTAGTGATTGATATTGATGAAAATGGCGAATATTTCACCAAACTTTTTGCAAAAGAACAGAGTTATAAGTCGATGTTGAAGATTTTGGGGTATTAATTTTTGAATCACGATTTTTATAAGATTAAAAGAAATTGCCAAGATGATGATGAAAATAATCTTGGCAATTTCTTTTAATATGTTTATCAGCCATATTACCCCTATACGAGAAATAGTAGACACAAAGTTCACAAAGAATATAAAAAGTAAATACAACTTCGTGTTCTTTGTGCCTTTGTGTTTATAAAATTCATTGTTATAAACATTGCCTTTGATATTAGGGGCAATATGGCTGATAAACGTATCTTTTAATCTTATAAAAACCGTGGTTCAGACATCAAATAAGCATCCAACATCACCATCGCCGCCATCGCCTCAACAATAGGCACGGCTCGTGGAAGTACACACGGATCATGGCGGCCCTGCGCGTGCAGCGTAACATTTTCGCCTTTGTCGTTCACGGTTTGCTGCTCCTGCAAAATGGTTGGGACGGGCTTGAACGCCACACGAAAATAAATATCCTCGCCGTTGGAGATGCCGCCCTGTATACCGCCCGAATAGTTGGTTTTGGTACGGATTGTTCCATTTTCTGCAATGAAAGCATCATTCGTTTCCGAGCCTTTAAGGCTCACGCCGGCAAATCCCATTCCGTAGTCAAATCCTTTTGCTGCATTAATTGAAAGCATTGCGCTTGCCAGCCCGGCGTGCAGTTTGCCAAAAACGGGTTCGCCCAATCCTACCGGAACCCCTTTGATAACGCACGAAATCACCCCGCCTATAGTATCGCCCTCCGTTTTTATCTGTTTGACTAGTTCGATCATTTTTTCCGCTGTCGCGGCATCCGGGCAACGAATGATATTACTTTCCGCGAGTGATAAATCCAGCTCGGTATAATCCTTTTCCAACACAATGTTTCCCGCCTGCGAAGTGTAGGCATGTATAGTAATACCCAATTTTTTAAGAGCTAATTTTGCCAATGCGCCGCCTGCCACCCGCGCAATGGTTTCCCTTGCCGAAGACCTGCCTCCGCCCCGGTGGTCGCGGATTCCGTATTTTGCAGTGTAAGTGTAGTCGGCATGCGACGGACGAAATACGTCCTTCATTTTTTGATAATCAGAAGAGTGCTGGTTTTTATTCCAAATCAGAAAGGCAATCGGCGTTCCGGTTGATTGTCCCCCATAAATGCCGGAAAGAAATTCGATTCGATCGCTTTCGTCACGCGGGGTGGTAATGGATGATTGTCCGGGACGGCGGCGGTCCAGCTCCTGCTGCACAAATTTCTCATCAACCTCAATACCGGCAGGAAAGCCGTCAATAATTCCTCCCACAGCTTTTCCGTGAGATTCGCCAAAAGTAGTAAGAGTGAAAATTTTTCCGAAAGTATTGCTCATTTTCTTTATATGTATATTAACCAAAATATTCAAAAAGCACGAAAGCGCGAAATTTATTCGTGCCTTCGCGCTTTTGTGCTTTTTCGTACATTAATTACAACCGCAGCTGCAATCTCCGCAATCATCTTGCGAGCAGCCGCCACCACAACCCGGCTGGGTAGCTGCCGCAATTTCTTCTTCCGTAGCGTCTCTTACTTCCAGAACTTCGCCGGTAAAATGAAGCTTTTCTCCTGCCAACGGGTGGTTAAAATCCATCTCCACATGTTCATCGGCGACAGAAACTACGGTTCCATGTAAACGATTCCCTGCGTTATCCATCATCGGAACTACGTTACCTTCAAAAAGCACTTCCGAGTCAAGTTCTCCGTCCACTTCAAATATACTTTTATCTAATTTGATAATATTCTCATCTTCATACTCGCCATAAGCTTCCTCCGGCTGAATCTCGAAGTCAAATTTATCACCCGCTTTCAACCCTTTCAGGTTTTCCTCGAATTTTTCCAACATCATACCAAGACCAAAAATAAACTTCAGCGGGTTCTCTTTAGAAGTTTTCTCCATCAGTTCCGGTTTTTCATCTTTCTCGCCAACATAAAGTTCGTAAGAAACTGTTACAAATTTGTTTTCTGAAATAGTCATTGTTTTTCTTTTTAAGTTTAAGAATAAAGTCTTTTTTTCGGGAAAAGACCGACACAAAGATATAACTATTTATGAGTAAGTTTCCTCAAATAAAAAAATTTTTTGCATAAAAATTTTTATTCTCAATGTTTCTCTTTTATCGCAAAATTAATAGTTATTGCACAAAAAAAATTTGAATGGAAAATGAAAATTTTAACCCTTTCTTGCAATGAAATCACGAAAAAAGATATAAATTTGTGGCATATTGTAGCAATTAATTAAAAAAAATCTTTAAAATATCCACAAAAATGAAAAAAGTATACACATTAGCATTGTTACTATTTGCTGCTGCAAATATTTTTGCACAGAGCGTTACTTACAACTGTAATGCATTACGCGCAGGAGATGTTCGCAATTTGAAACAAATAGAATATCAAGAGCCGGGCAAAGGCGGAAGCGGCTTGGTATGGGACTTCTCTCAATCGAAAGAGTTAAAAGATGGGATGACACTTCGTCAGGCAGAAAATAGAGCCATTACGAGCAACAACAATTTGAATTTGATTTGTGATGAAGGCGGCGTTAAAAACACCCTTTTTGAAATCAGCAAGACACAAAAGATGTATTGGGGCTTGGAAAATTCATCCGTAAAAATCCGTTTCAACGAGCCGATTATTGATCTTAAATTTCCATTCTACTATGGTGAAAAAATCGAAGGCGTGATGGACGGTACTTATTCTTACCTTGACAACGGTAAAGTAAATCCAATCAAAGGAACCTACACCACGCAAGCCGATGCAACAGGAACATTGATATTGCCAGATGGAAATGTTTACGAAAATGTTCTTCGCGTAAAGGTAGAGAAACTTTACACGCAAACTTTCCAAACCGTGAACGGCAACGATGAAGCGTTTCAGATTAGTAGCATCCGTTACCAGTATTTTGCACAAGGGGTACGATATCCGGTGTTAATTATTTTGGAATCAGAGATTAAGACCGATTGCAAATGCGCTTGCGGAAGCAAAACCAAAGAGGCATATTATGAAACGCCTGCACTTCAATTCGGAGAAACAGGAAAAGAAATCATCAGCGAAAAAGGAAATACGCTTATCGAAAACTTCGAGTACAACGTATCGCCGAATCCGTTTGAAAACGACCTTCGCATTGCTTTCTCCTTGCGCAAAAATGCAAAAGTGGAGATTGATCTCGTTGATATGACAGGTAAAACCGTTAAGCAAATCGTAAACGGAAAACTGGAAAAAAGCGACTACGCCTACAACGCCAACACGTCTGACATCGCAGCAGGAAGCTACATCATCCGCTTGAAGATTGACAAGGAGATTTACTCCAACAAGCTGGTAAAAAAATAAAAGACTATAAATAAAAGATAAAAAAGAGGTCGCTAATTTTTGTGGCCTCTTTTTTGTATATTTGCGTTTTAAATAAGAACAATATATGAAGTTTGAAGAATTAGGATTTGAAGAATCGCTCATGGAAGGCTTGGCTGCCATGAATTTCAAAGAGATGACTCCGGTACAGGAAAAATCAATGCCGATTATTATGGAAGGTCGCGACATCATTGCCTGTGCACAGACCGGAACAGGAAAAACAGCAGCCTACTTATTGCCGTTACTGAACAAGATGCTCAAAGAGCCGCACGATCCTAATTCGGTGAATGCCATTATTATGTCGCCTACGCGCGAATTGGCGCAACAGATTGACCAGCAATTGGAAGGATTTTCCTATTTTCTTCCAATCTCATCTGTCGCCGTATACGGTGGAAATGATGCCATAGCATGGGATCAGCAGAAAAAAGCGATGCTGCTCGGAGCCGATTTTGTGGTGGCAACCCCAGGTCGTCTAATCTCACATATCAGCATGGGAAACGTCGATTTCTCCAAAGTAAGCTATTTCATTCTTGATGAAGCCGACCGTATGCTGGATATGGGTTTTTATGACGACATCATCCAGATTGTCAAAAAACTGCCCAAAGAACGGCAAACAATCCTCTTTTCGGCAACAATGCCTGATAAGATAAAAAAATTGGCGCAAAACATTCTACAAGACCCTGTTTTTGTCAATATTGCCGTCTCCAAACCGGCAGAAAAAATTGTACAAGCCGCTTATGTATGCCACGAAACACAGAAAATCGGGATTATCCAAACCCTTTTTGACGACAAGAAACACGAAAAAGTAATTATTTTCTCGTCGTCCAAACTGAAAGTAAAAGAGGTTTTCAAGACGCTCCAACGACTTGGCTTATCGGTAGGTGAAATGCACTCCGATTTAGGACAAAGCGAAAGGGACTCTGTGATGCTTGATTTCAAAAATGGAAAAATAAACATCCTCGTAGCTACCGACATCGTTTCGCGCGGCATTGATATTGAAAATGTGGATATTGTGATTAACTACGACGTTCCGCACGATGCCGAAGACTACATCCACCGCATTGGTCGCACCGCCCGTGCCCAAAAGGATGGTACCGGACTTACCTTTATTTCGGAGCGCGAACAGGGAAAATTCGCTCGTATCGAGGAGTTTCTGGAAAAAACCATCTCTAAACTTCCCGTACCCGAACAGTTGGGAGAAGCTCCTGCATACAATCCGAAAGCTTATCCCGAAAGACGCTTTTTCTCAAGAAGGAAACCGGGAGGAAAAGGTTCCTGGAGACGACCGGATGATCGCAAAAGAAAAGCGCCCAGCAAAAAATCGGATAAATAAATTAATCTAAGAGAGCTCTCACGTTTAATTTGCGGTTGTCTCGTCTTTGTCGCTTATCCGCAATTACCACTAATTTTAAATAATGAAAGGTTGTTTTCCACGAATTACACGAATTAACACGAAATTAATATTCCAATTATCTGTTATTTACATTTTTTTATTAAACAATTTGTGTTAATTCGTGTAATTCGTGGACTTTTTAGAAAGACTCACGGAAATGTTTCAAGTTGCTTTGTGCGGCTATCGTATTTTGACAAAATTAATGGAGAAATTATAAGACAGAAGCGATAGATGACTTAAACGAACACCTAACGAGCGTGCCCGTTGTACAACTCAAAAACATAATTATGAATCCATGTTAGAAAATGAAATGATCAGTCACATTTTGCCAAATACGCCCCCTGTTCTCTCACCACATAACAGGTAACATCCATCTCCCGGCATTGCTCTTTCCATGTTTTCGTATGATAATAAGAATTGGATGAATCCACAATTAACGTTTCAAAGCGAAAAAGTCCGCACAACTCGGAAATGGTATAGGAAACATTGTTACTCAATACTAAAAAATCAACCGATAATGGTGAATTTGTCTGATATTTTTTATAAAAATTATCGGTTAATACAAATGCTTTTTTATTGCCGATTGTGAAATAAGAACCGGCTACTTGTTCGGGTTGCGGCACGCGATTTTTAATCCAGAAATTGCCCGCTCTTTTTTGAATATCTTCAAAATCGCCTTGATAATAGAGCAGGTTTTTCCCGTTTTCTATTTTATTTACGGCTGAAACGTTGGGAATATTGTAAACGACGAACGTTTTTCGGTTGGTTTTCAAATAGTAATCTACCGTATCTATAGAAAAATAAACCAGCAGGCAACAGATGAAAAGCACTGCATAGCGGTAACGCTTAAAAACAAGATAAAACGCTAACAGTAATAAACTTGCATAAGTAAAAAACAGGTCGTAAGACTCAAAACAAATCTCGCGAAATTGAGCAAAAGGCAACTCTTCGATAAGACGAATGGAGAAATTCATTGTTTTCAGTACCCAATTCAGTACAAGGGCAAGTATATTTCCCAAAAACGAAAACCACGACAGTGCGAACAACGCCATTGCCAAATAGATAATAAGCGCAGCAGCAGGAATAACGATAAATCCCGACAGCCAAAAATAGTTGGGAAACTGATGAAAATAGTAAACTGCAAAAGGAAATGTCCCTAACTGCGCCGCTACGGAAACTGCAAAAAGATTCCACGCTTTGTCTGCCAGCCAGTTTTTGAAATGAAATAACCGGTAAATATATGGCTGAAAAAAGACAATAAAAAGCACCGCAACGTAACTCAACTGAAAACTGACATCGAAAAGATAAAACGGGTTATATAAAAGCATCAGAAAAGCCGAGGCTGAAATCGTATTGTAGATTAGCGATTTACGTTGGAGCAATAGCCCAATACTCACAAACGAAAACATAACGGTAGCCCGGACAACCGACGGAGATAGCCCCGTAATAAACGCATAACCCCAAAGTGCGGAAATGAAAATTGCCGCTTTCAGAAATAAAAAACGGTTTCCTTTGAAGAAAAATCCCAATATAAATTTGAAAATAAAGCAAACCACGCCAACGTGCATTCCGCTGACAGCCAGAATGTGGGTTGCGCCCGTCGCAGTATATGAACTTCGTAAATCCTTGTCAATGTACTCTTTATTCCCCAAAGTCAGTGCCGACAAAACAGCAAATTCTTCGCCCGTAATGCCGTATTTTTGATAAACGGACATCAATTTGAGTTGTACCTGTTTGGATTCGTTGAACAGTGAAAATTTTTGCCGGCAGAAAAGCAGTTGCCATTTTCCGGACGGAATGTAAATGGAAGCAGAGATGCCTTTTTTATGGAGATATTCCTCGTAATCAAATTCTTCTGGATTAAGCGTTTTTGTTTGAGAGGCGAAGTTGTGCGAAATCAAGATCATATTTCCATATTGAAGTTTTGTGCTCGCGCTGTCTTTGCGAATGTAGAGAATAGCTTTAATTGGTTTGGAGTCATCTTTTACTTTCGTTTTATTCTCGTTTAAAGGCGAAAGCGTTACTAAACATTGCATTAAATTGGTTCGTTCTTGCGGATTTTCGGTTATTTCTGCCAGAAACAACCGTTCGCAATTATCGTCCGCAAAAGGTATTTTCAATGAATTTTGCTTATCAGAAGAAAGGAACATTCCCAATGCAAAGAAAAAGAATGTAACGCCCAATCCGAGTATCCAATGAAAACGAAACGCAAGGTGTGGTTTTCTTGTCAAAAAACCGGACACAAAAAGTAAGGCGGCGAGTACAAAAAACAGTAAATAGATTCCGGAATCCAAACCAAAGCCATTCAGCACAATCCCTGCAATAAGAGGAATCAGGAAACGGACAAAAGGGACTTTTTGTAAAATATGGGAAAAGTTCATAAGTAGATTTTTGCATTTTTGTTGTGAGGTTGTCTCAAAAAATATTTATCCACGAATTACACAAATTCGCACGAAATTAATATTTTAATTATCTGTTATTTACATTTTTTGATTAAACAATTTGTGTTAATTCGTGTGATTCGTGGACTTTTGAGACAGCCTCACGCGGGAGAAACAGCGGGAAATCCCGCATCAATTATAGCATTTTCAATTTTTTTATCATCTCAACCGGATTTTCCGATTTGAAAACAAAATTACCGGCAACCAGCACATCTACGCCGGCATCAAGCAACCTTCTTCCTGTTTCGAGATTTACGCCGCCATCGACTTCGATGAGCGTTTGAGCGTTTTTTCTCAAAATCAGTTCTTTTAGTCTGCTGACTTTACCTATCGTGTTCTCAATAAATTTTTGTCCGCCAAAACCCGGATTTACCGACATCAGCATTACCAAGTCCAAGTCGCCGATAATCTCTTCCAGCAAGCAAACCGGCGTATGCGGATTAAGCGTTACGCCTGCTTTCATTCCCAGCGATTTGATTTTCTGAATAGTGCGGTGAAGGTGCGTGCAAGCCTCGTAGTGAACATTCAATACTGATGCGCCCAACTGATGAAATGTATCTATGAAACTGTCGGGATTCACCATCATCAAATGAACATCAAGCGGCTTTTGGGTGTACTTGTTCACACATTCAACCACCGGTACTCCAAACGAAATATTCGGCACGAAAACGCCATCCATAATATCCAGGTGAAACCAGTCGGCATCACTGTTATTTATCATTTCAATGTCGGCGCGCAGGTTGGAAAAATCCGCAGCTAATAAGGATAGCGCAACTAAATGTTTCATCAGAACTCTTTAAATTTAATGCCGCAAAAGTACAAAATTAATTAATAATGCGAAAAACTTCTTCAAAAAATGATTCTTAAAAAACTTTGCGTCTTAGCGTTTAAATTTACCGATACGCTTACACTTTTTCTTGTTAAATGCGAAGGTGCAAAAGTCGCTAAGACGCAAATATCTCATTTTTTATTTTCAAGACAGGGCTAAAGAGTAATAAACTGCACTTATCCCAGTACCCCATTATTATTCATTATCTCAACAGCGTAAAATGTCCGATATATATTTTGTCGATTTCGGCAACGCTGATTTCATACCAGTAATCAGTGCTTGGCATCGGTTTTCCGAGGTAGGTTCCGTCCCAGCTGCCATTTTCGGCATTCATCTCTACCAGCTTCTTCCCGAAACGGTCATAGATAGTGATGACGGCATCCGGATAGGCGTCTGCTAATTCAGGCACTTCCCACGTGTCATTCTCACCGTTGCCATCCGGGGTGAAGATGATGGGAGGGTTGATTGCCGGGGATTTCAGCGTGTAGTCGAGCGTCGTTTTACAGCCGTTGGCATCCTGTACCGTGTAGGTGTAGCTTTGGTCGAAGTAACGGACATTCACCGTGTTTTCCGGCGTGTACTCCTCTTCTCCTATCTTATAGAGGAATGGTGGGCGACCCGCGTCCGGACTCGTCTGGATTTCCACTTCGCGGATACGAACCGGGATGATTGCCGTGATTTCTGGGGAGGAGCTAACTTCCACATAAACGGTGCCGGTTACAGGTGGACAGGCGCCGCCGGAGGTCATAGTAACTGCGTAGGTAACGCTCTCTTTCGGGATGATTTCCAGACTGGCGTCTGTGCCTGCCGGTTCGCCGTCGTTCCGGTTCGTCCACTGGAAGGAGGTTCCCTCTGGCGCGCGGGCGGTGAGTTTAACCGGCTCGCCTTCGCACACGCTCGTGTCGCCGGAAAGCGTGTAGCTGATTGGGTGTTCAATGGTTACGCTCACCGTGCCGCGCTGGCTGCACAGTCCTGCCTGGTCAACAGTGAAGCTGTAAACTTTGATTGTGCCGTCTGACGGGCGGACGGTGATTTGCAGGGAGGTAAGGTCGGACGAGGTTATCGTGCTCTCACTGTCCCATTTCACGGTCGCGTTTGCCGGCTGGAGGTTTTCTATGCCGATGGTTATCTCATCGCCCGAACAGGTTGTTGGAGATGGAGTTAGCAAGTCGTATGTGGCAGACGGATATACCTCTACTTCTATTTCCGCGCTGGTTACCTGCTGGCTTGCGTAGGTTACTTCTGCCCGGTAGCGGGCTGTGGCATCCGGGGTAAGGGTCAATGAGGCGCTGTTTTCGCCGATTTGAGTATAGCTGCCGTTTTCTTCTTTCTGCCATACGATTTTATAGTCTGACGGATTCAGCAATTTACCCGTGCCGGTTGTGTCGGCGGTCAAAGTGATTTCCGCACCCCGGCAGATTTTGTTGTCATTGCCTTCCAGGGCGATAGTGATAGCGGGTCTGGCATCGACCTGGATGGTTATTTCCTTTTCCGACGGGCAGTAATCTTCTCCTCCGGCTTTTACTGTCCACGTCTGGTCATGGGTTATGTTCGTGATTACCGCAGGGTTGGTGGAGTGGGTTACTGAGCCGTCTGTCCAGGTGATGGCGGCATCATCCGGCCGGATCTCCGTTGCCTGAAGGGTTACCTCCCCGCCGCGGATTACGGTGTATGCGGTTTGCGGTAGTGTAAATTTAACGACAGGCTTAACTTTAAGGTCTTGGACATCATCCCCGGTAATGAACTGGGATGAATGGCAAATGCCGTTGCTAACCTCGTAACTGTACCTGCCGCTGTCGTCTACGGTACTGCCGTCGATAACAAGCGCGGTTTTTCCCGCATGCTGGGTTAATTCTTCCCGGCCGGTTCCGTAGCCCTTATACCATTTTATGTAGCTCCCAGGTGCGTTTGCATCGTAGCCGGTGAGGTGCAGAGGGACGGTTAATGTTGCGCCTTCACATTTGGGTTCGGTAAATTCTGACCAGTCGGCGGATGCCGTCAGCGGATGTACCTCTACAATAACCGTATCGCTCAGCATACAGTTGTTTTCGTAACGGACGATGTAAGTGGTGGTTACGGAGGGATGAACGGTGATTTCCCGGCCGGTGGAAGAGGTCATTGTGTTGTCTGAAGGAACGGATGTCCAGGCAAAGCTCGACTCATCGGTGGCGGTATGGGTAGCGGCAAGGGCTATGGGGGGCATTCCGCACGTTGGATAGGTTTTCGTACCGTTGACTGGGGATATCGTATTTCCGTCGGCGGTAATCGTGCCGGAGAGGGCGGCGGTAAGTATTTCAACTGTAACTGTGGCTTCGGCGGTACATTCGCCGGCGGTAACGGTTACGCGGTATTCGGTACTTTCCGTTTGAGAAGGGTTGGTATATACGGCTGATGTTGCGCCGGAAATTTCCTCAAAGGAAAGGACTGTGCCGGCGGGACGTTTGAACCACCGGTATTGAGGGGTTTGGATTGCGGAGGTGGCGGTTGTGGCGGTAAGTTCCACTTGCTGGCCGCTGCAAACCGGGGCAACTTCTGCGATTTCTACCGAAAGCGTGTCGATGGTTACGCTGGTAGTAACTTCTTCGCCCGGGCAGTATTCTGCGGAGCGGACGGAGGTTGTTACTGCGGCATTTTCCGTAATTTCGATTTGGCTGCCGGTTTCCCCCTGTTCTATGCCGTCCACAGTCCAGGTATAGACTGCGTTGAAGAGTGTTTCGTCCGGTGTGGCGGTCAGTATGGTTTTGCCGCACGATTTGGCTTGTGAAACGCTAAGGGTTGCCTGAGGTTTCAGCTCAATGTGGATCGTGTCGTAGGCGGTACACTGGTTCTCAAATTCGAGGAAATATTTCGTGTTGCCGGCTGGCTGAACGGTAATCGTGTTACCGGTGATGGCTGACAGCGTGGCATCGGCAGGGCTGGAGCTCCATTTGAAGATGCCGTTGTCGGAAACATAGTCGGCTTTGATAACGAGTTCTTCGCCGCAACTGCCGTAAATGCGAGGGCTACCGATAATCGTCTCGCCGTTGACTGTGAGTGTTCCGCTGATTTCACCGCTGCCTTCTGTGATCGTGTGAGTGGTGTCTTTTTCGCAGTACTGGGTTTTTACCGTTACGCGGTAGCTGCCCGGTACGGCATTCGGAAGCGTGGCGGTGGTTGCGCCGGCGATTGCCGTACTGCCGTTATACCACTGGTAGGTGTAACCGGGTGACGTATCTCCGGATGACGGGATAGCTTCAAGCCGGGTGCTGCCGCCCGGGCAGACGCTTGGGGAGCCGTCGATAACTACGCTCAGGGTTGGGAGTTCGTAGCTTACTTCAAGTGGATCGGAGACGCAGGCGTC
>QMCD01001367.1_pt1 | contig 18299 bp, 16 predicted proteins | sample 1821841 | NCBI WGS metagenome assembly QMCD01 (sample SAMN01991225, study PRJNA193472) | Termite gut metagenome, whole genome shotgun sequencing project. | isolation source: worker | host: Macrotermes natalensis
TGCTTCGGTTGTTGAATTTTTAAAAGTATTGTTAATTGTTCGATAGCTTGCCACCGCCTGTGCGAGGCCACCGGCTACGAGGAGGTGAGCCTGACCAGCCTCTCTACCAGTGACCACAGCCAGCTGGAGCCCTTGCTTGACAGCATGCTGGAATGGGCGCCCCAGCGGCACATCAACCTCTCGCTGCCCTCGCTGCGGGTGGATAATTTTACCGAAAGCCTTATTGAAAAAATAAGCAAAGTGCGCAAAAGTGGCCTCACCTTTGCGCCGGAGGCCGGCACCCAGCGCCTGCGGGATGTAATCAACAAAAACGTGACGGACGAAGAGATTGACCGCACCTGCGCCATGGCCTTCGCCGCGGGCTACACCGCTGTAAAGCTGTACTTTATGATGGGCCTGCCCACCGAAACGATGGAGGACATCAAGGGCATTGCCGACACCGCCCAGCGCGTGGTGGATTTGTACTATTCGGGCCCTAAAAAGACTAAGGGACAAGGTGTGAAGGTAAGCATCAGCGTGTCCTGCTTTGTGCCCAAGCCCATGACGCCCTTCCAGTATTGCCCGCAGGACGACGAGCAAACCCTGCGTAAAAAGCAGGCGTATTTGCTTTCCTGCGTGCAAAGCAAGAAGATATCTGTGAGCTACCACGACAGCAAAACCAGCTTTTTAGAGGCGGTGTTTGCCAAGGGAGACCGCCGCCTGGCCGGTGTGGTTGAGGAAGCCTATCGGCGCGGCTGCCTCTTCGACGGCTGGGACGACCAGTTCAAATTCGACGTATGGATGCAAGCATTTGCCGATTTGGGCATTGACCCCGCCTTTTACGCAAACCGCCCGCTGGCGCCACGCGAGATGACACCGTGGCAACACTTGGATTATGGCGTAAGAGAGGCATTTTTGCGCGCAGAGTACGAAAAAGCATTGGGGGCCGCCACAACGCAGCCCTGCAACAAAGCCTGCGCCGGCTGCGGGGCCAATGTCCTGTGCGGAAAAGGGGTGTGCTATGCGCCCGCTTAGGATTTTCTTTACCAAAACGGGGGAGGCCGCTTACATCTCCCATTTGGATCTGCAGCGCGTGATGGCCCGCGCGCTACGTATCAGCGGCTTGCCGGTTTGGTACTCACAAGGCTTTAACCCGCATATCTACATGAGTTTTGCCCTGCCGCTGCCGCTTTTGCACGAGAGTGTGGCCGAAAGCGTGGACTGCAAGACCGAAAGCGAAGCGGACGATTTTTCCGCCTTTGTGGCGCCGCTAAGCGCCGCTTTGCCGCGTGGCATCGAGGTGACGTGCATTGCCCCGCCGGTGTACGGCGCCGAGGTCATCGCCCGGGCGGATTATCTACTAAAATATGCGGACGCAAAGGCACTGGGCACCGCGGTGGAAGCCTACAACGCCGCCCCGGCGGCCAAGGTGCTGCGCAAAACCAAGCGCAGCGAGCAGGAAGTGGATTTGAAGGCGGTGTTGCCGCACATCGCGTTGCCGCAGCCAGAGGGAAGCATTCAGTTTGCTTTACCCGCCGGGGCTATCGAGCACTACAGCCCCGCCCTGCTGGCACGCTGGCTCGAGGAAAATGGCGGGCTGCCCGCCGAAGGGGCGCATATTGTAAGGAAGGCGGTGTATGCACGGGATGGTAAGCTGTTTTTATAAACAGTTATACCTATGTGAGGCATTTAGCCTACCGTAAAATCAACAATTATTGTTTCTCCGCCACCTACAATAGTAGCATGATATGTGCCCGGAGTAGTCTTTCCGCCAATCTTCCATGTCCACGAAATATTACCGTTTGCATCAGAAGTATTGCTTTCGAGCCCCGCTGCAGTGCTTTCACCAGAGTGATAGAAAACACTAATATGATATTCTGTATTGGGAATACCCGTAATAGAAATTGTAGCATATTCGTTTCGCAAAAAGTTAAGAGTACCATTGACCGTGATTTCTTCTGCGGATATATCTGCGGATTCGGATGAGTGCCTAATTTGGGTTGAGATTGGTGTAAGTAAGATAAGGTAGTTATTGACTATGCCATCAACTTTGGCGGTAACATGAATGTTCGTACCCGCCTCTATGTATTCGGGTATATCGTCACCAATAAGATTTAAATCATGGACACTTACATTGTTGAACTGCATAGCCGGACTGCCGTTCGCACTATCTTCATTGTAGTCACCAGCATAAATTAAAAAATCAAACCGTGTGTCATAATCAGCATGAGGATTCATGTAGGCAATATTCCCGTCGAATTCAATAATTCTTCCTTTATAGCGTTCAACAAATTGATTGCAAGCATCCTCGTCCTCACCGTTTTCAAAAAGCAACGCAAGGTCTTCATTGTTTTCGGTAGTCAGAATTTCCTCGGCCAGTTCAGTGTCACTTGCGCTCTCGTCCGTCCGGGATGAAACAAGGGAATCATCAGAATAACCAATCCGCTGTTCAATTGATGAATCGCTTTTCACGCTTTCCACGCTTTCGGGGAAAGTGTGATAAGTAATTTTCACGATAGCATCCATTGGGAACTGGTCACCCGCGCTAAATTCTGTATCTCCGTTAATTGATACCTTCTCAACGGAGCCGTCCTCTGTAAGCCAACCTGTAATCAAGTCGTCCATTATTTCTGTTTCAATATTCGTGAAACCTGCCAATTCCAATCGAATCACAACATCTTGATAGTTTTCCCCCTCAAAATCGCTGGAGTCTGCGGGAATTTGAATGGAGTCATTGTCAAAATTGCCATCACCACATGCAGTAAGAGTGAAAATGAATACAAGCATGAGCACAATCGCAATTAACTTCTTCACCTTATTATTTCCCTCCTATTCGGTGGTTAAACTTGGCTGAGAATACGTCCGAAGATGCTCGATAAATCGACATAAGGTAATTATAGTCAATATATTAGGCATAGTCAATCCCTTAACCATGCTAGTGTGGGTAAGGGGTGAGTGCATGATAAGCTATGCTCCTTTTTATGAAACACTAAAACACAAAAATATCACGGAATACCAGCTTATTTATAAGCATGGTGTTTCCGCAAACATTTTACACCGCATAAAGCACGGCCAAAACATTACGCTAAAAACATTGGATGTGTTTTGTTTTATTCTGGACTGCGAGGTATCGGATATAATTGCTTACCAGCCTGATGAATAGCTGTATAGCAGATGGTAACAGTCAAAAGTCACCCAAAAAGTCCTGCAAAAAGCCCCCCCTTTTGGAAAAATAACTTGCCTTGCATCACTGGGCTATGCTATAATTAACTGCAAATACGCACGCATGGCTTTGCCTTTCCGGTGCCCGCGCAGCGGGTGGAAAGGCAAAAAGGCATATGCGGAGGGTAAAACAAATTTTATTGGAGGTTCGTTTAATGGCAGTCGTATCCATGAAGCAATTGTTGGAAGCCGGTGTGCATTTTGGCCACCAAACCCGCCGGTGGAACCCGAAGATGGCCGTATATTTTTACCGAACGCAACGGCATCTACATCATTGACTTGCAGAAAACCGTCAAAAAAATCGATGAGGCGTACAACTTCGTGCGCGACTTGGCCGCCGGCGGCGAGAAGTTGCTGTTTGTTGGCACCAAAAAACAGGCGCAGGAGTCTATCCGCGAAGAAGCCGCCCGCTGCAATATGCCTTATGTTGACGCCCGCTGGCTGGGTGGCATGCTCACCAACTTCCGCACCATTCGCCGCCGGATAGACCGCATGGAGCAACTTAAAAAGATGCGCGAGGACGGCACGTTTGATATGCTTCCCAAAAAGGAAGTCATCAAGCTGAACTTGGAGATTGAAAAGCTTGAAAAATTTCTGGGCGGCGTGAAGGACATGGATCGCGTGCCTGGCGCGTTGTTTATTGTGGACCCCCGCAAAGAGCGCATTGCCGTGGCCGAGGCCCGCAAGCTGCATATTCCCATCGTCGCCATTGTGGACACCAACTGTGACCCCGACGAAATCGACTATGATATCCCTGGCAACGACGACGCCATCCGCGCCGTGCGCCTGATTTCCAGCACCATGGCCAATGCCATATTGGAAGGCCGCCAGGGCGAGCAAATGGAGGATGAACCGGCTTCTGATGCAGAAGCCGGTGTGGATGAGGAAGCCGCCGGCTAATACCGGCCGCTTTCCCCATACGAACATTTTTCCGGCAAGTCTCGCATTCCAGCGGGATTTGCCGGTACCTATGCGATTATAAGGAGTTGTTTGAATATGGCATCGTTTACAGCACAAGATGTGAAAGAATTGCGCGAACGCACCGGTTGCGGCATGATGGACTGCAAGGCCGTTTTGGTGGAGGCCGACGGCAACATGGACAAGGCTGCCGAGCTTTTGCGTGAAAAAGGGCTTGCCGCAGCCAATAAAAAGGCGGGGCGCATTGCCTCCGAGGGCATGGTATTTTCCGTGGCCGACAACGATAGTAAAATTGGTGCGGTGGTGGAGGTTAACTCCGAGACCGACTTTGTTGCCAAGAATGAATCATTCCAGCAGTTTGTGCGGGATGTGGCGGATGTCATCATCCGCCAAAACCCTGCCGACGTGGACGCGCTGTTGCAGTGCAAAACCCAAGGCGGCCAAACTGTAGAGGAGGAACTGCGCGAAAAAATCCTCGTCATTGGCGAGAATTTGAAGATTCGCCGCTTCACTCGTTTTTGCGGTATCAACTGTGCCTACGTGCACGGCGGTGGTACCCACGGCGTGCTGGTTCGCTTCGATACCTCGGACGATATTGCCAAAACCCCAGGCTTTGCCGCTTATTCCAAGGACATTGCCATGCACATTGCAGCGCAAAACCCCAGCTACACCACCCGCGAGGAAGTGCCCGCCGATGTGCTGGCCAAGGAACGCGAAATTTTGAAAGTGCAGGCCATCAACGAGGGTAAGCCCGAAGCCATTGCCGAGAAAATGGTGGAAGGGCGCATTAAAAAATATTATGAAAACAACGTATTGCTTGACCAAAAATTTGTAAAGGACAACGACATTACAGTTGCCCAATACACCGGCCAGGTGGCGAAAGACTTGGGCGGCAACATTCGTATTTTGGAATTTGCCCGCTTTGAAAAAGGCGAGGGCCTGGAGAAAAAGAGCGACGACTTTGCCGCCGAAGTGGCGGGCATGGTAAAGTAAGCCAAATCCAGTGAAATGGGAGGGGCTGCTGCAAACCGGTTCAAGAATCGGCGGGCGGCAGCCCCTTTTGCATGGCCAGGCAGGGCGCTGTGGGCTGTTGCCGGGCCACAGCGGCAGGTAAACACAAATATACAAAATATGCCAATCCAATCCCTATTTTTTTATGAATGCTTTGCATACTATCATAATATAAACGTATGAAAAGGGGTGTTGGGGTGCAGTACGGTTATTTTGATAACGAGCGCCGCGAGTATGTGATAGACAAGGTAGACATTCCCGCCAGTTGGACAAATTATCTTGGCACCGAGGACATGGTGGGTGTGGTGAACCATACCGCCGGGGGCTATCTGTTCTATAAGTCTGCCGAGTATCACCGCATCACACGTTTCCGCCCCAACGGCGTGCCCGCGGATAGGCCGGGCCACTATATTTACTTGCGCGACGATGAAACCGGAGAGTATTGGTCGGTGAGTTGGCAGCCCGTGGGCCTGCCGCTTACCAGCGCCCGCTACACCTGCCGCCACGGGCTGTCCTATTCGGTGTATGAGTGCGAATATGCCGGTGTTCTTGCCAGGCAAACCCTGTTTATTCCGCGCGGCGAGGATGTGGAGTTGTGGGATTTTACGCTGGAAAACCGAAGCGGCAAAAACCGTTCCATCAGTGTGTTTTCTTATGCCGAATTCTCCTTCCACCATATCGACATGGACAACCGTAACTTTCAAATGAGCCTGTACGCCGCCGGTGCGCGATACGCGGATGGCATCATTGAGCAGGAACTGCATTACGAGAACAAAGGCTTCCAGTATTTCACCGCCGACTTTGCGCCCGACAGCTTCGATACGGTGCGGGACTCCTTCATTGGCCCCTACCGCACGGAAAAGAACCCCCTTGGTGTGGAAAAAGGCATGCTGGACGGCAAGACCCAAAACGGCGGCAACCAGTGCGCCGGGCTGCACAAGCGGTTTATATTGGCACCGGGCGATACCCTGCGGGCCTGTTTTATGTTGGGCGAGGGAAACGCCGCCAAAGGCCGCCGCGTGCGGGAGAAATTTTCCACGCCCGAAAGCCGCGGCAACGCCCTGCGGGATTTGGCCGCTTTTTGGGCCGCCAAGCTGGACGCACAACAGGTGGATACACCCAGCGGTGCCATGAACACTATGCTGAACATTTGGACACTGTACCAAAGCGAGGTGAATGTGATGTTCTCCCGCTTTGCCAGCTTTATTGAGGTGGGCGGCCGCACGGGGCTTGGCTACCGGGACACTGCCCAGGATTCCATGACGGTACAGCATTCCAACCCCGAAAAATGCCGCCAGCGCATTTTGCAGCTTTTGAACGGCCTGACAAAAGAGGGTTATGGCCTGCATCTTTTCGAGCCGGAGTGGTTTGAGGAGAGAAAGGCACCGGCCTTTAAAAGCCCCACTCTTATTCCCACGCCCGATGCGGACTCTCTGGTGCACGGCCTGAAAGATGCTTGCAGCGACGATGCGCTGTGGCTGGTGCCCTCCATTGTGGAATATATTCGCGAAACCGGCGACGACACCTTTGCCGACGAGCACATTCCCTATGCGGACGCCCCCCCCGACACGATATATGACCACATGAAAACCATTCTGGATTTTTCCGCCCGCATGGTAGGCAAGCACGGTGTTTGCCAAGGTTTGCGGGCTGATTGGAACGACTGCCTGAACCTGGGTGGTGGCGAAAGCGCGCTGGTGAGCTTTTTACATGTTTGGGCGCTGGAGCATTTTGTGGAACTGGCCGACCATCTTGGCCGCACACAGGATGCGGAATACTACCGCCGCCTGCGCGGGCGGGTGATGGACACCTGCGAGAAGACATTGTGGGACGGCGAGTGGTACCTGCGCGGCTTCACTGCCTCGGGGCGGCCCATTGGCACAGCGGCCGACAGCGAGGGCAGGGTACACCTGGAAAGCAACGCCTGGGCGGTACTTTCTGGCTGTGCCGGGCAACAGCGCGGCGAACAGGCCATGGATGCTGTAAAGCAATACCTGATGACGCCTTGGGGCATCCGGCTGAACGCCCCGGCCTATACTGCCCCTGATGATGAAATTGGTTTTGTTGCCCGGGTGTACCCGGGCCTTAAAGAAAACAGCAGCATTTTCAGCCATTCCAACCCCTGGGCCTGGGCGGCGGAATGCCGCCTTGGCCGGGGCGAACGCGCCATGGAAATGTACGACGCCCTGTGCCCCTATAACCAAAACAATGCCATTGAAACCCGCCTGGCAGAGCCCTACAGCTACTGCCAGTTTATCAGCGGGCCAGACCATGCGCTCTTCGGCGAGGCGCACCACCCCTTTATGACCGGCAGCGCCGGCTGGAGCTATTACGCCGCAACGCGCTTTATGCTGGGAATTCGCCCACAGTTTGACCATCTTTTAGTAGACCCCTGCATTCCTGCCGGGTGGGATGGCTTTGCGGTTTCCCGCCGTTTCAGAGGGGCGCAGTACAACATCCGGGTGGAAAACCCGCAGCACGTAAGCCGTGGAATAGCGCAGGTGTATGTGAACGGGGCGGAGGAGGATGTTATTCCCGTGTTGCCAAAAGGAAGCACTGCCGAGGTTCGGGTTGTAATGGGCAGCCAGGCCGGAACGGAAGGAGAGAATGCGTAAATGATTCAGTTTGGTACCGGCGGGTGGCGTGCCATTATTGGCGACGAGTTTACCAAGGCAAACGTGCAACTGCTTACCGCGGGCATTGCCCGCAAGCTGAAGCAGGACAAAAATGATATGCGCGACTTTTTGATTGGCTATGACCGCCGCTTTTTAAGCGAAGAGGCGGTGAAATGGGCCGCTGAAATCATGGCAGCCGAGGGCATTCCCTGCCGGGTCATCAACCGGGAAAGCCCCACACCGCTTATTATGTTTACTGTGCAACGGCACAATTCCGCATTGGGCATGGCCATCACGGCCAGCCACAACCCGGCGGTATACAACGGCATCAAGGTGTTCATGCAGGGGGGGCGAGATGCCGACGAGGATTTGACCCGCGAACTGGAAGAGCATATTGCCGCCATAGACCCCGGAGGCGTAAGGGGCATTCCTTTTGAGGAAGCCATTGCCGCCGGGAAGGTGGAACTGATTGACCCGATGAATGAATACATCGACAGCATTTTGGCCACCATCGATATGGAGGCCGTTCGCCGCCGCGGGCTGCGCGTGGTGCTGGATCCCATGTTTGGCGTGTCGAAAAAGGCGCTGCAAACCATTTTGCTTACCACCCGCTGCGACGTGGACGTGATACATGAATTGCGCGACCCGATGTTCGGCGGGCGGCTGCCGGCCCCAAACGCCGACACGCTGGCCGATTTGATGATTTATTTGGACGAGCACCACTGCGACGTTGGCCTTGCCACCGATGGCGACGCCGACCGCCTGGGCGTTGTGAACAATGAAGCGGAGTTTTTGCACCCGAACAAGGTGCTGGCTTTGCTGTATTACTACCTTTTAAAGTACAAGCACTGGCACGGCGCAGCTGTGCGCAACATTGCCACCACCCACCTGCTGGACCATATTGCCGAAACCTTCAGCGAAACCTGCTACGAGGTGCCTGTGGGCTTCAAGCACATCTCCTCCAAAATGCTGGAGACGGGTGCCATCATCGGAGGGGAGTCCAGCGGCGGGCTCACGGTGCGCGGGCATATCCAGGGTAAGGACGGCATTTACGCCGCCGCCCTTATTGTGGAGATGCTGGCCGTGACAGGACGCAGTTTAAGCGATTTGTGGCGCGAAATTGAGGATGCCTACGGCACCTTTGATATGTCGGAGCGCGACTACCGGTTTTCTCAGGCGAAGAAGGACGAAATTTACCGCACCCTGTTTACCGACAAACTTGTGCCGGACTTTGGCCTGGAAATTGACCGTGTGAGTTATCTGGATGGCTGCAAGGTATACTTCAAAAATGGCGGTTGGATTATTGCTCGCTTTTCAGGCACTGAGCCCTTGCTGCGCATTTTCTGTGAGATGGACAACATGAAAAGCGCGCAGAAGACAACGCGCGTGCTGGAAAAGTTTTTGCAACTGTAATCATTTACATAGGGGCGAAGATTGAGGGCGCGCACGCCCGCAATCTTCGCCCTTTGCTTGAAGAGAGATATTGTTCTACGAAACAATTACCGTAAAAGGGGAGGGCGGCATGCAAAACCCACAAATCGGCGCTTCAAAGCAAAGGAAGCTTTCGCTGAAGTGGAGCCTGATGCTTTTAATACTCACCTGCTGGCTGCTGCCGCTGCTTATTCTGTTGTGGGGCAGCCACCGCCTTTCGGTGTATCGCACGCAGCAGCATGTCACCGATATCGTTACCACATCGGTGTCCAACGCTGTGGATGTGGCGCACCGCACACTGGAAAATGTGATGGACGCCTCGCTGGGCGCCAGCTATTTTCCCACAGTGCGCAATGCCTATAGCGACTTTTTGGAAGACGGCAACAGGGCATTGTTTTACAACACAATCAAGAATAATTTTCTTTCCCGGCAATATGGCCGCAGCCACAGCATCAACGCGTCCTTTCTCCTCTTTCCCAATATTAGTGTGAGCAATGCCAGCAAGTATGGCGAAGACCTTTTCTTTGCCTACAATCCGTCCCTTTCTTCTTACGACGATGTGCAGTATTTTTACAGTGGCCCGGCACAGTTGGCGCTGGCCCAAAAGGATGAGTTGGGTAGCGACATTGGCTTCATCACCGCCGGTGGGCGTTTGTATATGCTGCGGGTGCTGTCCTTGCAGAACAATCACTTTTCGCCCTATGCCATTTTGGTGCTGGAGGTGAACCTGCCGGCGTTGTATGCCGGCATACAAAACCTGCCGTGGGTGCCTGCCTTCACATTAAAGGTGAACGACGTGAGCCTTGGTTACGGCGAGGTGGTTTTGCCGCATGGTCTTCGCCCCGGGCCCCAGGCCGCCACATTGCCGCAGGCGGGCAACCGCGTTTTGGTGTATGGCCGCAACGAGGGCCCCCGGTTTTCCCTGGAATATTACGCCACTGCCGATTTGCAGCCCCTGCTGCACGAAATCGGTTCATCCACCAACCTCATCTTTTTTGGGTTGCTTTCCATCCCGCTTATGGCGGTGGTGCTGCTGTTCTTCTCCCGCATGATTAACCGCCCCATACGCCGCCTGCGGGATTTTGCCCACAATATAGAAGGCGGGGACTTTGGGCGGCAAATTGAGGAAGACAAGCTTGGCAGTTTGGAATTTTCCAGCCTGGGCGGACAGATGAACGCCATGAGCGCCCGCCTGCAAGACCAGTTTGAACGCCTGTACCGCGAGGAACTGGCCCTGCGTGACGCGCGCATTAAGGCGCTGCAAAGCCAGATAAACCCGCACTTTTTGGGGAATACGTTGGAAATTATCAACTGGGAGGCACGCCTGGCCGGTAACGAAAAAATAAGCCATATGCTGGAGGCCCTTACCACAATGCTGGCAGCTGTGCTGGACAGGCGCCACCGCCCGCTCATCCACCTCTCGGAAGAGATGGTGTATGTGAACGCTTACCTATATATTATTAAGGAGCGCCTGGGCAAGCGCATAACGGTGGATGTTGACATTCCCGACGCCCTGCTGGACTGGTACGTACCGCGCCTGGTTTTGCACACAGTGGTGGAAAATGCCGTGGAACATGGGGTTTCCTCCCGTTCCAGCGGCCGTGTATTAATTTCTGCCGTGCAGGAGGATGACGAGTGGATGCGCCTGGAGGTGGTGAACGACAGCCCCCTGAAAGTTGAAGACGAAGCACGCATTAACGCTATTCTGGGCGATGGCAAGTTTGAAGCGGAAGCCTCCGCTGGCAATATAGGCATCCGAAACGTGCACCAGCGCCTGCGCATTATTTATGGCGAAGGCAGCGGGCTTTCCGTCAAAACCGATAAAAGAGACAGTACTATTTCGTCAATGCGCATAGGATGTGTGCAGAGTCAACAAAACGAGTCAACTTAATACAAAAGTATACATGGTGCGACAATTTGCGATTTTATATAATATTATTGGCGAGGGGGGACGTCCCGCTTGCCAGTATACACAAGGAGATTTTTGGAGGTGTTTGTTAGAATGAAGAAGATTTTAGCATTTGCTCTTGCCGCTGTTTTGTGCTTTGGTTTGTTGGCGGCCTGCGGTGGCGCCGCTTCTTCCGCCCCTGCCGCGTCTGCAGAACCCACTGCGCCTGCGGCGGCTCCCGCCGAGTCTACAGCAGAACCTGCGCCCGCTGCCGCCCCGGTTGAGCTGCGCGTTGCCACCACTTACTCCGGCACCGACGGCAACCGCCCAGCTTATGAGCGCACGTATACAGAATGGGAAGCCGCTACAGGCAACACCGTCATCGACGAATCCCAAACTGCTGACGAAGCTTGGAAGGCCAAGATTCTTGCCGATTTTGAAGCCGGCAGCGAGCCCGACGTTCTGTTGTTCTGGACCAGCACCGACTCTAACAGCATTGTTGAGGCCGGCAAGGTGGTTTCCATCGATGAGATTCGCGCGGAGTACCCGGACTATGGCTCCAACATGAACGACGCAAGCCTGCCGATTTCCGTTGTGGATGGCAAAAACTATGGCTTACCCACCAACGGCTACTGGGAAGGCCTGTTTGTGAACGAAGCCGTTCTGGCTGATTGCGGCTTGGAAACCCCCGGCCCTGACACCACTTGGGATGAGTTCCTTGCCATGTGCGAGACCGTGAAGGCCAACGGCTATACGCCCATCGCTGTTTCTTTGCAAAACGTGCCGCACTACTGGTTCGAGTTCTGCATCATGAACAATGGCGGCCCCGGTGCCTCGCACCTGGCGGCCCCCACTTCGGATGCCGACGCGTCCTTTGCCAGCTGGGCCGGCGGCCTGAATGACATTGCCGAGCTGTACCAGAAGGGTTACCTGCCCGCCAACACCATGTCCGCCTCCGACGAAGAAACCTTCCAGATTATGTACGACGGCGAAGCGGCTTTTGCCATCGACGGCAGCTGGAAAGTGGGCCAGATTGTGGACAATGTGGAGCCCGAGCGTTTGGACGACTTTACCGTTACCTACGTGCCTGGCAAGGGCCCGCGCAAAGCAACCGACATCATCGGTGGCTTGTCCATGGGTTACTTCATTACCCGCAAAGCCTGGGATGACCCTGCCAAGCGCGAAGCCGCGGTCACCCTGATTTCCGCCCTTACCACCGACGACGTGATTAATGAAATGACGGCCGGCACGGCCCAAACCGCGCTGATTACACCAGCCGAGAAACCCGCCGAACTGAACAGCCTGCAGGAGAAAGCCTTTGATATGATGATGGGCGCCACCAGCGTAACCGCCGCTGTGCAGGACTATGTTACCCCCGAAGCGAAAGACCAGGTGCTGATTGTTGACACCAAGCTGGTTGCCAATGGTGACATTACCGCCGACGAGGCCGTGAACAACTTTATTGCCGCCAATTCCTGAAGAAGTGCACAGAAGAGTTAAGTTGGTGTAAGGAGTGTGGCCGAAGAGCGGGGTTCAGGTGCTCTTCGGCCACTTGTGGTTCCCTGTGTTTTGACGGAAAGGTGGCGCGCGCTTTGTGAAAGACAATCAATCCATGGTGTACCAAAAAAAAGGCCCGCTGGCGTTGTTCCTAATTCCGGCCTTCACCTTTTTAACCGTATATCTTTTTTACCCCTTTGTCATGAACGTGTTCAACAGCTTTAACGATATTCCCCGGCTGGGCGCAAAATCTGAGGGACTATTAAACCCATGGTACGCCAATTACGAGAAGCTGGTGACAGACCCGTATTTGCGCACGGCGTTTTTGAACACGATGCTGATGATGGTATGCACCATTGTGTTCCAGGTGGGCATTGCACTGGTGCTGGCCATGCTGGTGGACAGAATCCGCCGTGGCGCGGGCTTCTTCCGCACCGTGTACTTCTTTCCCATCGTCATATCCGCCACGGCGCTGGGGCTGATGTTCAATCTGCTGTTTTTATACGACACAGGGCCCATTAACCAGTTGCTCATCAATTTGGGGCTCATCACCGAGGACACGCTGGTGAACTGGAAGGAAAACCACTGGGTCTTCGCCATGTTCACACCGGTGATGTGGCAGTATGTGGGTTATTACTTTGTCATCATCGCAACGGGGCTGAACAATATTTCTCCCGACACCTACGAGGCCGCCGGGATAGACGGCGCCGGTGAATGGCAGGTGGTGTATCGTATTAAACTGCCCCTTTTGCACAACACCATTGGCACATGCATAGTGCTGGCCATTACCGGCGCGCTGAAGGTTTTTGACCTTCCCTGGACGATGTTCCCCTACGGGCTACCCATGGAAGAAAGCTGGCTTACCGGTACCTACATGTACAAATATGCCCTGGGCGGCGCCAATAACATAGGGTATTCCAGCGCCATAGCAGTGTTTATTGTTATTTTGGGTGTGGTGCTCAGCCAGCTGTCCAATCGCATTTTCAAAGAAAAAGACTACTAACAGGGAGGGGGCCATCGTATGCTGGCATCTAAAGCAATCCGGCTAAAAAGGCGCACAGGGCTCTCAGAGGTTATATCTTATGTTATACTCTCCCTGTGGGCACTCACCACCATCTATCCTTTTGTTTGGGTGACGCTCAATTCGTTCAAGGACAGGCGCCACATCCGTACAGACGCTTTCTCCCTGCCTTTTGGGGATTTATTCACCCTGAACAACTATACAGAAACCTTTGATAAATTCAATATTTGGTCGGCCTACCGCAACAGCCTTGTCATTTCCGGCACCGTTACGGTTGTGGTGGTTCTTTTGGCGGGCATGTGCGCTTATGGCATGACACGGTATGTGTTCCGTGGCCGCAGAGTGTTGAACTCGGTGATGGTTGCCGCCATGATGTTCCCCGTGTTTGCCACCATTATCCCGGTGTTCACCATGGAAAACAGCTGGGGCATTGTTAACACTGCAGTTCCACTCAGCTGGCTGTCGGTTGCGCTGCCGCAAATTGCGGGCAATATGTCATTCTCTACACTGGTGCTGATGGGGTATATCCGCAGCTTGCCAATCGATTTGGAGGAGGCGGCGTATCTGGAGGGTTACAGCGTTATCCGCATTTTCTTCCGCATCATCATGCCGCTGGCAAGGCCCAGCTTTGCCACAATAGCCATCTTCACGTTTTTGTGGAGCTATAACGATTTGTTCACCCAGCTGTTCTTTTTGCGGTCGGCCAAATACTTCACCATTACGGTTTTGCTGAATGATATATCCAGCCAGAACGGCGGTACAAACTATGGCTGGCTGGCCGCAGCGGTGGTGTTGGTGGTTATGCCGGTTCTGCTGGTGTACATCATTCTGCAAAAGAATATCATCAAGGGCTTGACGGCAGGCGCTGTAAAGGGCTAAAATGCTGTTGCTGAAGTATTCTACATAATAAACCATTTGCCAGTGAATACAGGTTCAAGAGGCACTGATGTATAAAGCGGTTATTGTGGACGACGAGTCCACCATTGTGGAGGGGCTTTCCCATATGCTGCCGTGGGCACGCTATGGCTGCGAGGTGGTGGGTACTGCCAGCGACGGCCACGAGGCTCTTGTGCGCATTCGCGAAGTGAGGCCGGATGTTTTGTTTACCGATATCCAAATGCCCACTATGGACGGCCTTACGCTTATTGCCGCGCTGCGCAGCGAGTTCCCGCAAATGCAGGTGACAATATTAAGCGGATACCCCGACTTTGAATACGCCCAGCGGGCCATCCGCATGGGTGTTTCCAATTATGTGCTGAAGCCCAGCAAAATGGCTGAATTAGAGGAAGCCCTGAAAACCATGACGGACAATTTAGCCCGGCAGGCCCAGCTTGTGCCCGGCCCGGACGCTGGCGAGGAGAACAGCCCGGAGGACAGCCAAAGCGCGGGCAATTTCATTATTAAGAATGCCGAAAAGTTTATTGAACAGCGTTACGCTGAAAAGCTGACGCTGACCGATGTGGCCGACCATGTGTATGTAAGCCAGTGGCATCTTTCCAAGCTGATTGCCCGGCACACCGGCAAAAATTTTAGCGACCTTTTGAACGGCGTGCGCATTCGCAAAGCCAAGGAGCTTTTGGCGGATTCTTCCCTGCGCATATGGGAAATAAGCGAAATGACGGGGTTTTCAGATGTGACACATTTTTCGCGCATCTTCAAAAAGATGGAAAACTGCAATGCCAACGAATACCGCAACCGGCTGCCGGGGTGACTAAAAAACAACAGGGAAGGCCCTGTTGTTTTTTTGTGCCAACTGTGGTACTATTCTGTTGTAAAGCGTGAAAGTGCATTGTGCTATCAGGAGGAGGTCAACAGGATGGCCGAAAAGCAATATACCCGCGATGACAAATCGGACCAGTTGTTCAAGGCGATATTGGGTTTGCAAAGCGTGGATGAATGTTACGCCTTTTTTGAGGATTTGTGCACCATGAAGGAACTGGCGGACATGACCCAGCGCGTTTGGGCGGCCCGCATGCTGCTGGGCGGCGCCACCTATGACCAAATTGTTAAAAAAGTGGAAATCAGCACAGCCACCATCAGCCGTATCAACCGTTGTATCCAGTACGGGGCGGGGGGCTACAAAGCGGTGTTGGAACGCTTGGAGGATGAGATTCCTGAATGAATCGCACTAAAAATGGTCAATGGCGCGGTCATACACATTCAAAATGGCTTCGGTAAATTCTTTCACGCCGTAGCGGCGGGCATAGGCATTCACAGCCGCGCGCCGCTCGGCCTTTTTTTCTTCCGGCAGTGCCGCGTGGCCGCGCACAATTTCCGCAAAACCCACTTCGTCGGTAAAAACATCGCCGTTCAGTCCGGTATGAATTTGGTCGCGGTTGTAAATGTCCAGCCGGTGCACGGCATACAGGCCGCTGGCGTTGGCCTCTAAAAGGGAGATGGAGTTCATCTCTGAAAGGGAGGCCGTTGCAAACAAGCTGCACGCACCGTAATATTTTGCCAGCTCTGCGTGCTCTATACGCCCAAGCAGCTGCACTTGGCTTCCCACGCCCAATTCCTGCACCTGTGCGGCCAGCGCCGCTCTTTCCGGCCCGTCGCCAATGATAAACAGCTTGAACTGTTCATCACCGGCAAAAGCTTTAGCAAAATAGCCAATCAACACATCCAAGCTTTTTTCCTTGCCCAAGCGCCCCACAAAGCAAAGGGTGGTATCGCCGCTTGCAATGCCCAGCTTTTCCCGCACAGCAACAATGTCCGCTTCGGGCACATTCTCCGGCATAAAGGCGGAGACATCCACCGTGTTGGGCACAATGTTGATGTGCCGCTGCACCCCACACTTGCGCAGGTATTCCGCCACTTTCACCGATGGTCCGATGATTTCTGTTGCCTGGGTGGCCATGCGGCGGAAGTAAGCGTGGGCAAAAGGCGTGGCAACGCGTTCCGTCCGCTTGGAAAAAACATAGAACAAATAGTCGTCGTACATGGTGTGCAGGGTATATACGGCCGGTTTGTGCAGCTTTTTGGCACAGTGCAACGCAAACAGCCCCATGGTGAACTCGGTGTGCAAGTGGATGATGTCAGGGTCAAATTTCTCAATAAGCCGTAGCCGCAGCCGGTTTACAGGGTTTGATATGCCATACCCGTATACCTTTTTCAGCGGAATAGCGGGGCAATGCAGCACATTGTCCTTGATATAATGTCGGCGGGCGGTGGGGTCCAGCGTTACAACAAGAACCTCGTGGCCTTTGGCCTCCAGGCCCTGCCGCAGGGTTTGAATGTGGGTGACCACACCGCTGATGAACGGGAAATAGTATTCGGTAAAAATGGCTATACGCATTTCACACCTCCATAAATAGGCCGGTCTCATTATACCCCATTCGCCCGGCAAAGTACAATTGCGGCAGTTTGTATTTGTTGCATAAATCGGGTATACTATATGGGCAAAGCATTACCGGGAAGGCGGGAATCGCATGACAAAATTTTCAGTCGCGCTGTCAAAAATCGCAACAAACCTCAACATGGAAACGGCCTTTACGCCAACACCCCTGGAAGAGATTAAGATAGAAACCATGGATGTGAACCGCCCCGGCCTGCTGCTTGCCGGTTACGACAGCCACTTTGAACCTTCCCGCATTCAAATTTTGGGGAATGCGGAGATGGGCTTTTTGTACAACATGCCGGAGGAAAACCGCCGGGAACGCTTCCGGGATCTCTTTTCTCTGCGGCCCCCCACCGTGGTGGTTACGCGGGGGAAGGAGCCATTTCCCGAAATGCTGGACATTGCTAAGAAATATGCCGTTCCCGTGTTAACCTCGGCCGAGGCCACATCCTCCCTTATGAGCGGCATACTTTCTATTTTAAGTGTTGAACTGGCGCCGCGCATTACCCGGCACGGCGTTTTGGTGGAGGTGTACGGCACTGGTATTTTAATGATGGGGGAATCGGGCATTGGCAAAAGCGAAACCGCGGTGGAGCTATTAAAGCGGGGCCACCGCCTGGTTGCAGACGATGCGGTGGAACTGCGGCGGGTCTCCAACCGCACCATTGTTGGTCAAGCGCCGGAAAATATACGACATTTCATTGAATTACGGGGAATTGGCATCATCAATGTGGCACGGGTGTTTGGCAGTGGCGCCGTTAAGGCCAGCGAAAAAATTGATTTGGTTGTGGAAATGGAACCATGGGACAAGCACAAAAACTATAACCGCACTGGTCTTGAAAACAATACTATAGATATTTTGGGGCTGAATATTCCCCTGACGGTGATTCCAGTGATGCCGGGGCGAAACTTGGCCATTATTATGGAGATTGCGGCCATTAGCAACCGGCAAAAAAAGATGGGCTACAATGCTGCCCACGAGCTATTGAGCCAGCTTGGCCTTACAGACGATATCTCGGAGGGGGTACACTCCTTCATTGTATAGGGAAAATACTTTTGCGGCAACCGCAAACACTGTGGCGGCGCTTGCAGCTATGGGCATTCCCATGCGGGAAAATGAACCCATGAAAGACCATACCACCATAAAAATTGGTGGCCCTGCCGATATATACTGCGCACCGGAAAGCCCCGGGCAGCTAAGCGAAGCACTGCGCGTTGTGCAAGGGGCGGGCCTGCCGGTGTTTTATTTGGGGCATGGCTCCAATGTTCTATTTAACGACACAGGCTACCGTGGTGTCGTCATGGATGTGTCGGGCGCGCTGACGGCGCTGACGGTTGACGGCACATGTTTAACCGCCGGAGCAGGCATGCCGCTGGCCG
>QMCD01001017.1_pt1 | contig 18291 bp, 20 predicted proteins | sample 1821841 | NCBI WGS metagenome assembly QMCD01 (sample SAMN01991225, study PRJNA193472) | Termite gut metagenome, whole genome shotgun sequencing project. | isolation source: worker | host: Macrotermes natalensis
CGGTAGCGCACGAGGCCGAGAACCGCGCCAAGGCGCAGGACGCCCGCGCGAAGGTGATCCTTGCCGAGGCCGAAGTACCGTTGGCGATGGCAGAGGCGTTCCGCAACGGCAACCTCGGCATCATGGACTACTACAAGTTCCAGAACATCCAGGCCGACACCCAGATGCGCGAATCGCTCTCCGGCGGCAAACCCGACGGCGCCAAAAAATAAGCCGTAACACCAAACTACTCCCCCAACATGATTTACGGATATTATTTCAAACGGATCAAAAAACAGAAAATGGCCGATGTGTGCCCTCAATGCGGTGCGGCAAACTCGATGGAGATCGCGGTCGGATGCCGCACCTACCACGTTATGTTCATACCCATCGCGGCGGGTAAAAAGCGCCTTTCGCAACGTTGCACCAGCTGCAAAGCTGAATTCGTGCTGTTCGACGAGCACAGGGAGACCGGCATGCGAATGATGGAACAGACCCGCCGGCCGTGGTATCTGTGGTTCTTGTCGCTGCTGATCGGCGTGGGCATACTCACCACGATAACGACGGCGATCATCGCCTCGTTCAACGTATAAATTCCTCCCGCCCCGCGATGCAAACACAATAAAACACCCCATTCCCCCGTTTATCATACGAGGAGATAATCATGGGATAATTGGTGTAAAGTGGGCGGCAGGCCGGACAACGGCCACCGCCCACATTTTTGCCTCCCCCGCCCCACCACCCCACAGCCCTCGCCCAGCCCTCGCACAGCCCTCGCACAGACTCCGGCGAATGCGATCGCCTTACGCTACGTTTCACTCCGCAGTCGCACCGATCCGCATCCCCCTCCGCTTTCCCTCCGCTTTCCCAACGCACTGCCCCCCCTGTCCCCCAAAACGCCCCCAAAAAAAAATCAGGCTGAAAGCCTGAAAGATATCAGCGCAGGGCACCGCCCTGTGTCATTGGAGACGTCTGGAGCAGCGGACGAAGACAAGGCCCGGAAACACAAAAATCAACCCGCCGTCCGCCACCACAATATCCCCGCACCGCTCCGCCCCCTTCAACAATCGGCCCACTATTCCAGCCCCTTAAAAAAATCCTCGAGGGAGATTTCGAAGTAGCGGCATAAAACGGCAATGGAAGTGATGGTCAGATTGATACCTTTCGATTCGACGTGCTTGACATGCACACCGGTATCCTCATAGACGGCATCGAGCGTCAATCCGCGAGCTTTTCTGAGCTCACGAATCCTGTCTGCGACCTGTTGAACCGCATTCTCATCCCGTCTTTTTACCATAACCAAATACAAAGGACGGAAATCGGCGAAATAAAAAAGAGAGTTACAACTCTCTTTTCAAAAAACTTTCCTACCTTTGTAGCTCGAAAATGTACACAGGTCGTATGATGCCTCCGGCGGCGGTGCTTTATTTGTCCAAAAAGCACTTGCCGCCGGTGTGTATTTTCAGACCAGCCGCCCGATAAGCGCATCGCGATCGCCGGGCAGGAAATCTATCGGGGCGATCTCTATCATGGTGAAAGCGCCGACCGAGCGGCGCTCCCTAAGTCGCACGGCGGCGCGGGCCGACGAGACGAGGATTTGCGCCGTCAGGGCGGGGTTATTGATCCGCATCGTGAAGTCGAACAGCTGGTTATGGGTTTTGCCGGACACGCCTTTTCGGGTCAGGTGCACCCCGTGGCCCATATCCTGAAGCGCGGCGACGCTTTCGACCTGAGCGACCCGTGTGTCGTCGTGCGAAAAGTACGGATCGGCTTTGATTGCGGCGGCCACGGTTTCGAACGCCGCCCCCGCTTCGAGCTCCACGTACACCATTCTGCGGTGCACTCCCGTTCCGGTGGGGATGGTCATCGACAACGCCTGCGCCACCCCCGGCACGGCTCTTGCGGCGACGCTGTGGCCCATCGACATTCCCGGCCCGAAGTTTGTGTAAGTCAGTCCGTTGGGGGCGCAGGCCTCAAGCAGTGCGCGCACCACCGAGTCGCTTCCCGGATCCCAACCCGCCGAGATCACGGCCACGGATCCGTGCTCCGAGGCGATCTTGTCGAGCCGCGAGCGTGTCGCGACTATTTCGGAGTGGATATCGAAACTGTCGACGGTGCAGACTCCGAGAGCGAGTATCGCTCCGGCCGTTTTTTCCACCTCGCGCGAGGGCGAACATACGATTGCGACATCGACCCCGCCGAGCGCCGCGATGTTGTCAACCACTTTGTATTGTGAGATTTCCGTCGGTTGGGCGCCCGCGGCCGAGCGTCTCACGATGCCTGCGATCTCGAAATCGGGAGCCGCCCGCAGGGCCTCCACCACATATTTTCCTATGTTCCCATAGCCGATCACGGCCGCTTTGATCTTTTTCATAGTAATGAATTATTGGTTTTTTATGATAGCCTTGTTGTTTCGTCCGTCCACGAATATGTAGAGCGGCTCGGGGAAGCGTACATGTCGCACAAAGTGGGTTTCGGAGACGGTTTCGGCAGCTTCCAGAGCCGACATATCCAGTCCGCCGTCGCCCAGGAACGGGTTTATCGTCAGATACCCCACCCCGAACGAGATAAGGTTCTGGAAAAAATGGGTACCCTGGCTCGGGTCGACGCGGAAATTCTTCTGGCCGCACTCCACTATTACCGACGCCTCGGAAATGTCGCTCCATTTGACGGGCACACCAAGCGAAGGCACGCTCGAACCCCAACGTCCGGGGCCTATAAGCACGTAGCCTCGCTTCTGCTCTTTGAGCGCGCGGTTGATGACTTCGATCTCGGTGGCTATCTCGCCGGTTTTCATTTTGTCGAAAGCCTCCGGTTTCACATACACTATGTCGCACACACCTTCGACCGCCCCCGCTCCCACGGCGCTTTGGGCCCACAGCAGTGCGTTGTCGGTGGATACCTTCGACCAGTCGAGCGAGGTGCGGTTCTCGTTGTCGACGATGGGGCGAATTTGCAGGAAATTGAATATCCTGCTCGTTCCGTAGGGCACATCGAGGTTAGCGGCGAATTCGATCTCCACAGGGCCCCGCATCTCGCGGCTGCCCATCTCCAACAGGTCGGCGAGTATCTCGGCGAGTGGAAACGAGTCGTATTTGAGTATCCGGGCGAAGGTGATTATACGCGGTCCGTCGGTCGCCACGCTGTCGGAGATCATCTGGAAGTTCATATCCCACGTCGAGGCGACATGGGTCATGTTGCGGAAGTTTTTGGCCGTGTTGATGTCGATCTTCCGCAGGTTGACCGCCTCGTCGATCGAAGTTTTGAACTTTTCGGGGCGCAGGTCGAGCACATACATCTCGCGCTGGGTCTCGCGCAACGCCAGTTCGGTTACCGAGAGTTGGAGCGTGTGCCGGGGATAGCGCGGCGAAAAGCGCAGCACGCGACCTCCGTCGACGACTAATTTACCCAACCCCGTCGCGATCTCGGCCACTCCGTCCTCGGGACGTTCGTTGCCCAGCGGGTAGAAATTGAGCGAACGTGCCACCCCCGAAACGGTGGGGAAGAAAAGCCCCTGCTCTTCACTGCCGCACACCTCCTGGATAACCACGGCCATCTTCTCCTCGGAAAGCATATTGCCGCTGGCTGTGATATATTGGCGGGCCGAGGCGAAAAACACCGAAGCGTAGACGCTCTTGACCGCCTTGCCGAGCAGGCGCAGAGTGCGGTCCTCGTTCTCGGCCAGAGGTATCATGTAGGTCGAGTATATGCCTGCGAATGGCTGATAGTGCGAGTCTTCGAGTTTCGAGGAGGATCGTACCGCGAGCGGCCCCGAGGCGTACCGGATGAAGACCCGCAACTTCGAGAGCAGACTTTCGGGCAGGTGGGAGGAGACGAATTCGGAGAGTATGTCCTCGTCCGACAGATCGGCGCTCGCAAGATAATGCAGTCCGTTGATCTCCATGAACTCGTCGAAACAGTCCGTCGCCACCACCAGCGTGCGCGGTAGCATCACCCTCACCCCCGGATATTTGTCGTAAAAATTGTGTTTCAGCAACATGCTGTTCATGAAGGCCAGTCCGCGACCCTTGCCGCCGAGCGATCCCTCGCCTATGCGCGACATCCAGACGCTGTCGCTGTATGTCTGCTCCGAAAACGGAGTTACGACCCCTTGTGAAAGGAGTATGCGGTAGCTTTCGAGGTTCTCGACCAAAAATGCCCTTATCGTCGCCGGATTGCGGTTATGTTCGGCCGGAGCCTGCTCGAAAACGTGGGCGAGCGCGAAAATCCCGCGTGCATAGAGCCATTTGGATATGTGTTGATTGTCGACGTGGTAGAACAACACTTCATCGGGGATCGTTTCGAGCGCCGCCTGCATCTCCCTCAGGTCGCGGGCGCGTCCCACTTCGGCCATCGTTTCGGGGTCGCGAAATATAAAGTCGCCGAACCGGAACTCGGCGGTTATGTGGCGTTCCAGCTCCTGTAACAGCGTGTCGGAGTATTTTTCCAGAAAACCGACACCCAACTCGCGCGCCGTCTCCCTCACCGAAGCCTGCGACGACTGCATCAGAAACGGCATCAAAGGATTGTCGGCCTTCACGAAACGGCACAGTTCGATCCCCGCGTCGCTGTTTTCGTCGTCGGGGTTGTCGCCCTTGTGCATCACGAAACCGACGTCGGAGATTATGCCGAGCAGATTGTTCTTGTACTTCTCGTAAGTCGCCACTGCGTCGGCATAGTTGGTGGCCAGCAGTATCTTGGGGCGCGAACGTTTGCGCGTCATCTGTTGCTGCTCGCCCATCGCCTCCCGGACGAATTCCTGACTTTGCTTCATCACGATGCGGTAGATGGCAGGCAGGTAGGAGGAGTAATAACGGATCGAGTCTTCGACCAGCAGGATACACTGCACCCCGATATCCAGAATGTCCTCGTCGGCGTTCATGCGGTCTTCGATCAACTTAACGATGGCTATTATCAACTCCGGGTTGCCGTGCCAGCAGAATATATAATCGAGTCCCGACTGGTCTTCGCCCCACAACCTTCTCGAAATATTGCGCGTGAAGTGGGTCAGTAGCACCACCAACAGTTCGGGACGCATCTCCTTCACCCGGCGGGCAAATGTAAAGACATCGGGCTCGCCCACATTGTACATACTTATCACAAGGTCGATCTCGTCCCCGGTAGCGAGTACTTCCAATGCCTCGGCGGCTGTGCTCACCCTTATAAACGTCGGGGTATGGGTGAGGCTCAACTCGCGGTACTCCTGATTGATACGCACATCGAGACGGCCGTCCTCTTCGAGAATGTAGGCGTCGTAAGAGCTGCATATCAACAGGATCCGGCTGATGCGCCTTTGCATCAACCGGTCGTAATCGAAATTTTCGAGCGATGCCCTGATTCTGTCCTTCATGTGAATTACGAATTACGAATTACGAGTTACGAGTTGCGAGTTACGAGTTACGAGTTGCGAGTTGCGAGTTGCGAGTTGCGAGTTGCCATGCAAGATATGTAAAATTTCTTTTAATACCGCGTAGCCGACTCGTAACTCGTAACTCGTAATTCGTAATTAAACCAACCCTTGTGCCAACATCGCGTTGGCCACTTTGAGGAAGCCTGCGATGTTGGCGCCCTTTACATAGTTGACGTAGCCGTCGGGCTCGGTGCCGTATTTTACGCACGAGGCGTGGATGTCGTCCATTATGGAGTGGAGTTTGGCGTCCACCTCCTCGGGCGTCCAACTGATACGCATCGAGTTCTGGGTCATTTCCAATCCCGAAGTGGCTACCCCACCCGCGTTGGCCGCCTTACCCGGGGCGTAAAGCAGTTTGTGTTGCTGGAACACGGCGATCGCCTCGGGTGTCGAGGGCATATTGGCCCCTTCGGCGACGCACTTGCAACCGTTCTTCACGAGGATTTCGGCCGCCTCGCCGTCGAGTTCGTTCTGAGTGGCGCACGGCATGGCTATGTCGCACTTGACGCTCCACGGCCGTTCGCCCTCGAAATATTTTGCCTGGGGATAGCGGTCGACATATTCGCGGATGCGGCCCCGGTAGATGTTCTTCAATTCGAGCACATATTGCAACTTACCCTCGTCGATACCCTCGGGGTCGTGGATGTATCCGTTGGAATCGGACAAGGTTACCGGTTTGCCGCCGAGTTGCAGCGTCTTTTGCACGGCGTACTGCGCCACGTTGCCCGAGCCGGAGATGACCACCGTCTTGCCCTCGAAACTCTCGCCGCGGGTTGCGAGCATGGCCTGTGCGAAGTAGCAGGTGCCGTAGCCTGTCGCTTCCGGGCGCAGAGGACTGCCGCCCCAACCGGGGCCCTTGCCGGTGAGCGTGCCGGTGAATTCGTTGCGCAGACGCTTGTATTGGCCGTAAAGGAAGCCCACCTCGCGGCCGCCGACGCCGATATCACCCGCCGGAACGTCGGTGTCGGCGCCTATGTGGCGCTGGAGCTCGGTCATGAAGCTCTGGCAGAATTTCATTACCTCCTGGTCGGAACGGTTCTTGGGACTGAAATCCGAACCGCCCTTGCCGCCGCCCATCGGCAGCGTGGTGAGGCTGTTCTTGAAGGTCTGTTCGAACGCGAGGAATTTGAGGATGCTCAGATTGACGCTCGGATGGAAACGTATACCTCCTTTATACGGCCCTATCGCGCTGTTCATCTGGATTCGATATCCGCGATTGATCTCCACCTCGCCGCGGTCGTTGAGCCACGGCACACGGAACATCACCACCCTCTCCGGCTCCGCGATCCGTTCGAGGATCTTCATCTTGCGCAACTGAGGATTTTCGACGATATAGGGTGCGAGGCTCTCCACAACCTCACGCACCGCCTGGTGAAACTCCTTTTCACCCGGATTTCGGGCAATGAGCGAAGACATGAAATCTTCTACATACTGCTTTACTTCTTCTTCCATGGTTTCATTTTTAACAAATTGTTCCAAATCTTATGTCGATGCAAAGAAAACGATTTTTTTGTTAAAAAGAGCGAGTGAGGGGCAAAAAAAAGACTATTCGGGGTGATATATATAAGTTATACACATTTTCACCCGTGTTAGTGTGATATTTATTTTTTGGAGGCTATATTGGTGTTGAATGTCATTTGTCTGCAGAATATCTCGCGGCCCGAAAGGGTGGTTTGCATGGCTACGGGGCCGAGCGGTTTGATGCGGCGGCGGATAAGTCTGAGAAGATGGGCGTTGTCGCGGGCATAAATTTTGATAATAAAATCGCATTCGCCCACCGTGGCGTGGCACTCCACCACCTCGGGGATGGCGCTCAGTTGTTGGGCGATGAGATCGACATCGGCGATCCCGTCGAACCTGAGGCTGAGATAGGCGCATGTCCGATAGCCTACGCGGTCGAGGTCGAGTTTGAACTGCGAGCCGGTGATGATGCCGCCCGCCGTCATCTTCTGCACGCGCTGATGGACGGCCGCCCCCGACACGCCACAGAGGCGCGAAACTTCGAGGAACGACATTCGTGTGTCGTTCGAGATAAGGTTCAGGATTCGTAAATCCAGCTCATCCAGGTTGTAAGGTTCCATTCTTGAGTGTGGTGTAAATTGTTAAAATATTATTCGCTAATCATTGAAAATCGCTGTAAATATACGTCAATATATATTAATTGTGAAATTATCGCGATAAAATTGAAAGTTTGAGTTTCGGACAGGCTCTATCGGATTTATGAAATTCACTACCTTTGCACTCGAAAACAAGGAGGAAACAGAGTCTGTTTAAATATTGTGACCGATGGTACTTATTAATTCTCAGTTCCTGAAAGTGTTCGGCGACGACGTTCAGGAGCGTATCGATAAAAAGGTCAATCGCTTCCGAACCATCCACCACGACGCTAACCCGATACGTCTCGACAGCGGCGACGTCTCCCTGCTGCTTCGAGGCGTTGTTCAGCGCGCCGAGGGGCTGAGGCATATACAGGAGAATATCGACTATTACATGACCAACGCGGCTATATTGCGGCGCTCGCTCTCCGAGGCGAGGTTGAAATATTGGGGCAGTGTCAACTCCCCCTACCTCTGGGTCGAGTCGCCGTTCATCAAATAAAGCAACGAGGGGGTATCCCCCATTTTGGTATTTCCGTTCAGGTAATCGATGAAATCTTCGCCCAAGTGGCCGCCGCCGCGAATGAACGTATCGTAGTATTTGCCGTTGAATTCATCCATCTGCTTGTAATCGGCGATAAATCCTTCCGTAAGAGGGAGAAGAAACAAGACCCTCGATCTCGAACAGATCGCTGTACATCAGGAAATGGGCCATCGACTGATTGTCGTCCGGGTCGGTGCCGCCTATGTCGTTGCTGATCAGAATGCGCGGTCTGGAGGTTTCTTCGCTCCGGCAATCGCAAAACAGCGGAAGGACGAGGATAACAAAAAACAGTTTTCTCATTTTTTCGGATTTATGACGGCGGGGTCTTGTCGATACAAAAGTAACAAAGATATCCGGTTTTACATATCTTCCCCCATGCTCGAATAATTCAGTGCGGAGTATCTGTTTCACAAAAAAATGACTAACTTTGAGTTTGCTAAAAACTTGGTGCATGGCATCACAAGCTATGCTGCTGGCACTTTTTTTGCACTCAACTTATTAAAAAGAAAAAACATGTCTTTAGTCATCTCCCTATTGTCCCTTATGCTCATGGCATCGCCCTGCGATTGCGATCGGGCTCCGATCTCCCGGCCGCTCGACCGGAACGATATCCTTGCCTTTTACGGCCATCCCGATTCGCGGGAAATGGGAATCCTGGGACGTTTTTCCATGGAGGAACTCGACGAAAAACTGACTGAGTTGGCTGCCGAGTACGACGCCGCGAACGGTGACCGGGGTGTCATCAAGGCTTTCTATCTGGTCTACGGTACGGTGTGGCCCGAAGGCGAGATCGGCTTTATGAGCGACAGGCGGCTGAAGCAATATATCGACTACGCCGCCGACCACGATATGATCGTGTTCATCGACCATCAGATCGGCCGCTACGATCCGGTGGCTTCGCTCGGGAAGATGTTCCGGTGGCTCGCCTACCCCAACGTCCATTTGGCTCTCGATCCCGAATGGCGCACCACGAGACCCATGCAGGAGATCGGCAGTGTCACGGCCGACGAGATCAACGATGCCTTGCAATCGATGGAGGAGTATATGGAGCAGAATGAGATACCCGGCGAGCGACTTGTGGTGGTTCATCAGTTCAAAGCCAAAATGATCTCGGGGCGCAACAGGGTCGATACGAATCGCGAACGTGTGCGGCTGATCCACTGCGCCGACGGGTTCGGTTCGCCGTCGGAAAAACGTGCCGCCTATGCCTATAATGCCGAGGCGACCAATATGCCCGACAAGGGCTTCAAACTTTTTTACAATTTCGGCATTCGCGGCGCCGGGTACGACCACCCGCTCCTCACTCCCGAGGAGGTAATCTCTCTGTCGCCCCGCCCCACCGTGATAATGTATCAATAAGGCTTTTATCGAAGCGGTTACCGGACCTGCGGCTACTAAGAGCTTGTTTGGAATTTCCCATTCTCGCTCTTGAAATGAAGCGGCAGGCGCTCCCGTGCTATCATATTTTTAATTTCTGAATTATTTTTGTTACATTTGCGACCACGATTACAGAAAGCCTACGGTAACCCAGGTAATGTTGAACATACAGGATATAAAAGAGATTTTATTCCACGAAAAGAAGATCGCGACGACCCAGACGGACAGGAAGAGAGTAGAAGCCGGTTATCTTTTTTTAAGGGAATTCTCGAAAGACAGAGTTATTTATGGCATTAACACGGGCTTCGGGCCGATGGCGCAATACCGCATCGACGATGGAAGCCTCGGTGCCTTGCAATATAATATCATACGCTCTCATGCCTGCGGTGCGGGAGAGCCTTTGTGTGTGGTGTATGTGCGTGCCGCGATGCTGGCGCGTTACATGACCTTCGTTCAGGGCCGTTCGGGCGTTCACCCCTCCGTCACCGACCTGCTGGAGGAGTTCATAAACAGGGATATATGCCCTGTGATCCCCGAACACGGAAGCGTCGGGGCGAGCGGCGACCTGGTGCAGTTGGCGCATATGTCCCTTGCCCTGATCGGCGAGGGCGAGGTGTTTTACGGCGGCGTGAAGAGAGGGGCGGCGGATGTGATGGCTGAGAACGGCCTCTCTCCGCTCGCGATGCACGGCCGCGAGGGACTGGCCCTTACGAACGGCACCTCGGTTATGACAGGGATCGGTCTTGTGAACCTGATCCGGGCGCGGAAGTTGCTCGACGCCGCGATCGTCGCGTCGGTGATGGTAAACGAGATCGTCGATTCGTACGACGACTTCATGTCGGAGCCTCTCAACGAGAGCAAACTGCACGCCGGGCAACGAAGGGTGGCCGAGGCGATGCGTGAAATAGCCGCCACGTCGCGCCGGATGAAAAACCGCGCCGAAACGATGTATCGCGAGAAGAACGAGGAGCGGATCTTCGCCCATAAGTTGCAGCCCTACTACTCGCTGAGGTGTACGCCGCAAATTCTGGGGCCTGTGTGGGATCAGTTGGACGCGACGGAGCGGGTGTTGCTCGACGAACTTCACTCGGTGGATGACAACCCCGTGGTCGATCCGGTGAGCGGAAGCGTATACCACGGTGGCAATTTCCACGGCGATTATGTATCGTTCGAGATGGACAAGTTGAAAATTGCCGTTACCAAGATGACGATGCTTGCCGAGAGGCAGATGAACTATCTGTTCCACGACAAGCTCAACGGGATGTTGCCGCCGTTCCTCAATCTCGGGACGCTCGGATTGAATTACGGGCTTCAGGCGCTGCAATTTACGGCGACTTCGACCACCGCGGAGAGCCAGACCCTGTCAAACCCGATGTATGTTCACTCGATACCCAACAACAACGACAACCAGGATATTGTGAGCATGGGAACGAACTCGGCGCTCATTGCCCGCAGGGTGGTCGACAACGCCTTTCAGGTGATGGCGATCCATTATCTGGCTCTGGCGCAGGCGGTGGACTGTCTCGGTATTAAAGACCAGCTCTCGGAGCGGTCGCAAAAGATATATAACGACGTGAGGGCGCTGTCGGCACCGTTCGACGATGTGGACATTCCCCGTCACGACGATATAAAAAGAGTTATCGACTATCTGAAACAGATATGAAGTACGCTCTCGTTACAGGCGCCGGGCGCGGGATTGGCCGCGCGATCGCTGTCAGGTTGGCAGAAATGGGCTACCGTCTGCTCATAAACTATCTGAGCAACGACGCCGCCGCAGCCCAGACCTTGCGGGCTGTGCGTGAAGCGGGCTCGGACGGGGAGCTTATGCGTTTCGACGTGTCGGATTTCGATGCCGTTGCGGCGGCTCTCGGCACTTGGAAGGAGAACCATCCTGAAGCGCATATCGAAGTGTTGGTCAATAACGCGGGAATACGCCGCGACGGCCTGATGATGTGGATGGAGCGCGGTCAGTGGGACGCGGTGGTGGAGACGAGCCTCGGCGGATTTTTCAATGTGACCAGAGCCGTGCTGATGGATATGCTGAAAGCGAAGAACGGGCGCATCGTGAATATCGTTTCGCTGTCGGGGATAAGCGGACTGCCCGGACAGACCAACTACTCGGCGGCAAAGGGCGGAGTGATCGCGGCGACCAAGGCGCTCGCGCAGGAGGTGGCAAAGAAAAAAGTTACGGTGAACGCAGTTGCTCCGGGTTTTATACGAACCGACATGACGGGCGACATGGACGAGGCCAAACTCAAGGCCATGATACCCGCCGGTCGTTTCGGAGAACCTCAGGAGGTAGCCGCCGCGGTGGCTTTTCTGGTCTCGCCCGACGCAGGCTACATAACGGGAGAGGTGATCTCGATCAATGGCGGACTTTATACATAGCAACGAAATATGGGAAATAACAACAGGCGGGTGGTCATCACGGGGATGGGGATATGGTCGTGCATCGGCACCGATCTCGACCAGGTGCGCCGGTCGCTGTACGAGGGGCGTTCGGGCATTGGCATCGACCCCGTGCGTAAGGAGTTCGGCTACCGCTCGTCGCTGACGGGTATCGTGCCGCGTCCCGAACTGAAAGGTCTTTTGGACCGGCGGGCGCGCCTGTGTATGCCCGGGCAGGCGTCGTATGCCTATATGGCGACCCTCGAAGCATTCCGCGCCGCCCGGATCGACGAGAAATTCCTGTCCGACAACGAGGTCGGGATACTGTACGGCAACGACAGCACCGCCCAACCCGTGGTGGAAGGTGTCGACATCATACGCGAAAAGAGAAACACGGCGCTCGTCGGGTCGGGCAACGTATTTCAATCGATGAACTCCACCGTGTCGATGAACCTGTCGGTGATATTCAATCTGCGGGGCATCAATTTCACCGTCGCGGGAGCGTGTGCGAGCGGCTCCCACGCCATTGGGATGGCCTATCTGTTGGTAAAGAACGGCTTGCAGGATTGCGTGGTGTGCGGCGGCGCTCAGGAGGTGAACATCTACGCGGTCGGAAGTTTCGACGCGCTGAACGCATTTTCGGTCAGGGAAGACGATCCGGCGGCGGCCTCCCGTCCTTTCGACAAAGATCGCGACGGCCTCGTGCCGAGCGGAGGGGCGGCAACGCTCATAGTCGAAAGCCTGGAATCGGCCGCGGCGAGGGGCGCCGACATTCTGGGCGAGATCGTCGGCTACGGATTCTCGTCTAACGGCGACCATATTTCCGTTCCCAACGTCGACGGCCCCACCCGTTCGCTCGAGATGGCTATCGGGGACTCAGGTCTCGAACCATCCCGGATCGGCTATGTGAACGCCCACGCGACATCGACCCCTCTGGGCGACTACAACGAAGCGCTGGCCATCGCGAAGGTATTCGGCAGCCACAGGCCATACGTCACCTCTACCAAATCGCAGACCGGCCACGAAATGTGGATGGCGGGAGCGAGTGAGATAGTGTACTCGATCCTGATGATGAGGGGCAACTTCATCGCGCCTAATCTGAACTATGCCGCCGGTGATGAGGCCTCGTCGCAGTTGATGATCCCTTCCGGCAGGGTCGATACCACTTTCGATATTTTCCTTTCGAACTCGTTCGGTTTCGGCGGAACGAATTCGACTCTGATAGTAAAAAACCTGTAATATATGGATCACAACGAGATAATCGCAAAGATAAACACCGTGCTTGCCGGGGAGTTCGAGGTCGATGAAGCTATAATCGCTCCCGACGCTCCCCTGATGGAGACCCTCGACATGGACTCCCTCGACCTCGTGGATGTGGTGGTGCTCGTCGAACAGAATTTCGGCATCACTCTCAAGGGTGAGGATTTCGTAGGCATGAGCACTTTTCAGGACTTCTACGACCTCATTATCGGCAAGATGAATGGATGACGCGGCGGAGAGATAAGTGGAGCGGAAGATCGAGAGGCGGCGGTTTCGGACACCGGTTCTTCATTTTCCTAATACGCAAAGCAGGTATCGGCTTTGCGTATGGCTTTTTAGCGCTCGTCGTTATCTATTTCATCCCGTTCGCCCCGAAAGCGACCTCGGCGGTGTGGTTCTACAACCGCCGCATATTGGGCCAGGGAAGATCGAAGGCGTTTTGCGGCCTGTTTGCCCACTATTATCGTTTCGGCCAGACACTGATCGACAAGATAGCCATCGCCTCCGGAATGGGAGATAAATACGGCTTCGAGTTCGACAATTACTCCGAATTTTTGAAGATACTCGACTCCGGTTCGGGGGTGGTGATGATCGGGGCGCACGTGGGAGCGTGGGAAGCGGGTTCGCGTTTCTTCGGCGACTATGCGCGAAGGATGAACATCGTGCTTTACGACGGCGAGGCCGCCGGAATAAAACAGGCGTTGGAGAGCAATTCGGCCGGAACGGAATATAAAACGATAACCGTCGGCGGCGACGGGTTGGAGAATATTATCCGCATCAAGAACGCTCTTGACGGGGGCGAATACGTCTGTTTTCAGGGCGATCGGTATGTGACCGAGGAAGGAACCGTGGAGGCCGATTTCATGGGACGAAAGGCGCGTTTTCCGCGAGGGCCGTTCCTCGTCGCCTCGAAGATGGGCGTTCCGGTGGTTTTCTACTATTCGACCAGAGAGCGGGGACGCCGTTACAGGTTCCACTTTGTGGAGGCTACCGCGAAGTCGGAAAAAGGGGTGTTGGCCGAGTATCTTGCGGCGACCGAACGGATCGTGCGGCGGTATCCCCGGCAGTGGTTCAATTTCTATAAATTTTGGCAATAACGATAAAGAGATGATATCGGAAAGATATGAACAGGAGCGCCTCACCGCCGCGGAAGCCCAACGACTGGCCCAGGCGATAGCCTTCGGCCCCGTTGTTTTCCAAGTCTCCCGCCTTATGGTGAAGTTCGGGATCTTCGAAATGCTTCTACGCAGCGATGAGGGCATGACGCTCGACGAGGTGGCCGGGGAAAGCGGCCTCGGTCGCTACGCCGCACAGGTGCTCCTCGAATCGTCGCTCACAGCGGGAACAGTGCTGCTCGAAGACGGGCGGTTTCGGACTGCCAAAGCGGGATGGTTCCTGCTCAACGACCGGATGGCGCGCGTCAACGTGGATTTCATCCACGACGTCAACTATCTGGGGTTGTTCGACCTCGAAGCCGCGTTGCTGGAGGGCCGTCCGGCAGGACTGAAGCGCTTCGGCGACTGGCCCACCATATACGAAGGGCTTTCGAGCCTGCCGCCTCAGGTGCAAAAAAGCTGGTTCGGGTTCGACCATTTCTATTCCGACAACTCTTTCGACGAGGCGCTGGAGATCGTTTTCCGCCGCGAACCGCGCACACTGTTGGATGTCGGGGGGAACACCGGCCGTTGGGCAACCCGTTGTGTTGCCCGGTCGCAGGAAGTCGAAGTCACGATCATGGACCTGCCGCAGCAACTCGGCCTGATGCGCGAGGCGGTAAAAGGCCTGCCGGGTGCGGAACGCATTCACGGCCACGGCGCGAACCTGTTGGATAAGAATGTGCCCTTCCCGAAAGGTTTCGACGCCGTATGGATGAGCCAGTTTTTGGACTGTTTCTCGGAAGAGGAGGTTACGAGCATCCTGACGCGCGCGGCGGAGGCGATGTCTTCCCGGAGCAGACTCTACATTATGGAGACGTTCTGGGATCGCCAGCGCTACGAAACGGCGGCGTTCTGTCTGGCGCAGACGAGCCTCTATTTCACCGCCCTTGCGAACGGCAACAGCAAAATGTACTATTCGCCCGACATGGAACGCTGTGTTGAGGCGGCCGGTCTGAAGATCTGCGCGATCCACGATAATTTGGGGCTGGGACACAGCATAATGGAATGCACGATAACAAAATAGCCTTAGTCGAAGGGGAACGTATCCTCGACTACATTCCCCAGCGTCCGCCGGTGGTGATGGTCGATGTCCTCTGGGGCGTGGACGGAGAGTGTTCGTACAGCGGCTTCACCGTGTCCCGGGAGAGCGTATTCTGCCATGACGGGCTTTTGGACGAGTGCGCCCTCATAGAGAACATGGCGCAGTCGGCGGCGTTAAGGATCGGCTGGCTGTGCGTTTCGGAGGGGCGGCCCGTACCGCTCGGCTTTATCGGTTCGGTGGGCAAGTGCGACTTCGGACGCAGGGTTCGCGCGGGCGAGACGCTTCACACCACGGTGAGGGTTGTGGCCGAGGTGGCGGGAGTGACGCTGGCCGAGGCCGGGGTAACCTCCGGCGGCGAGAATATATGCGCCGCGACGCTTAAAATATTTATACGGCAATGAAGAAGACAAAACAGATATCCTCACCGAGCATTACCGCCACCACCCGGTTCAAGGTGCGCTTCAGCGAGGTCGACTCCATGCACATCGTGTGGCACGGCAACTATGCCCTCTATCTGGAAGACGGGCGGGAGGCGTTCGGACGCGAATATCCGGGCCTCGGTTATAGCGATATCCACGCTGCCGGATACGGCGCGCCCATAGTCGATATGCAGGTGCAGTTCCGCGGGCCGCTCAGATTGGGCGAGGAGGCTGTGATAGAGACGCGGTATATCGACAGCGACGCCGCCAAGATATGTTTCGAATATGAGATCAGGCGTCCCGACGGCGCCCTTGTCGCCACCGCGAGCACGATGCAGGTCTTTACCGGCACAGGCGGCGAACTCGAACTGGTGAATCCCGCGTTTTATCTCGAATGGAAAAAGAGATGGGGTTTGAAATGAACAGGGTTTGGCTCGGCGCCGACAGCATGATAACCGCTTTGGGGCACTTCTCCGAAGAGGTGTTGGCCGCCATCGGCGAGGGTCGTGTCGGGTGCCGCCCCATCGACGATCCGGAGCTTTGGGGCAAACCCTTCACGGCGGGCCGGATAGATGCGGCGAGGGTTCCCTGCCTGCCGGGCTGCACACTGCTCGAGAGAATGTTCATAACGGCGATCGGCGAAGTGGCCCGGCGTTCGGGCATCGACACGGCGGCAGGTGATACGGCCCTTGTCATCGCCTCGACAAAAGGGAACATCGAACTGCTTTCGAGTTCCGGAGAGATCGACCGGAGAGTGTTTTTGGCCGATATGGCGGCGAGGGTCGCCTCCCGTTGCGGCTTTACCGGCACACCGATAGTGATCTCCAACGCTTGCGTTTCGGGAGTTTCGGCGATCATCGTGGCGGCGCGGCTGATACGCGAAGGCCGCTACCGCAATGTGGTGGTGGCGGGAGGAGATACCCTGACCCGCTTCGTGGTGACGGGATTCGAGGCGTTCCGCTCGGTGAGCGAGCAGGTGTGCCGTCCTTACGACGCCTCTCGCGACGGACTTACGCTGGGCGAGGGTTGCGGGGCTGTGTTGCTTACCGCTGACCGCACACGTGCCGCCGAGCCATATATAGAGGTCGCGGGCGGGGCCGTTTCCGCCGACGCAAACCACATATCGGGCCCTTCACGCACGGGCGACGGACTCTGTTTCGCCATTCGGAACGCTATGGCCGAAGCCGGTGCGACCCCCGCCGAGGTGGGATTTGTTAACGGCCACGGTACCGGAACGGTCTACAACGACGAGATGGAGAGCAAGGCTTTCGCACTCGCGGGACTCGACGGCGTGCCGGTGAACGGACTGAAACCCTGTTTCGGCCACACGCTGGGTGCGGCGGGAGTGGTCGAGACCATAGTTTCGGCACACGCCCTCCGCGCGGGAACGGTCTACGGCACACCGGGATTCACCCGGGCGGGAACACCCCACCCTCTCGACGTTTCGCCCCGCCATCGCACCACCGAGAGTCGTGTGTGCGTCAAGACGGCGTCGGGTTTCGGGGGATGCAACGCGGCGGTGGTTCTCAGGAAAAATGGTGGTGACGATGTTGCCACTCCGTCGGCTAAAGCCGACGGCAATGGATTAGAGGAATTTTCTTTCCACCGAGGGTTAAAACCCTCGGGATTACAGAATGTCCGTGAAATCGCCACAGTGAGCATCGCTCCCGACGGCCGCCCGTTCGGCGAGATGATCCGCGAGAGGTTTCGCGCGTTGGAAAGCCCCGATATGAAATTTTTCAGGATGGACGACCTCTCGCGCCTCGCTTATGTTGCGGCGGGAGAGTTGTTGCGCGGAGTCGACCTGAAAGAAAAATACAATCCCGACGAGATCGGCCTCGTGCTGGCCAACCGCTCGTCCTCGCTCGATACCGACAGACGGCATATCGAGCAGATCGAATGCAACGGCGACGAGGTTTCGCCCGCCGTGTTCGTTTACACGCTGCCCAACGTCTGCGCGGGAGAAGTTTCGATCCGGCACAAGATACAGGGCGAAACCACGTTCTTCATAGAGGACGACCCCGACGGCGTGTTCGTCGAAGAGTATGCCCGGATGCTACTGCGCCGGGGATATCTTAAAGCGGTGATCTATGGCCGGTGCGAACTGTCAGGGGAGAATTTCGATGCAATAATGACATTATTAGAGACCAAATAACATGAAAGAACTGATCCAAACACTTAAAGAGCAGATCATCGAGGCGCTCAATCTCGAAGAGACCACGCCCGAGGACATAGGCGACGATATGCCCCTGTTCGGCGACGGACTCGGCCTCGATTCGATCGACGCTCTGGAGATCATCATCCTGCTCGAAAAGAAATACGGGGTGAGGCTTGAAAACACGGCGGATGCCCGTCCGATATTCTATTCGGTGCGCACTTTGGCCGAGTATATCGAAAAAAACAGGAACAAGTAATGCGGATAGCGGTCGGCGGGCTCGGGGTAATATCGGCCATCGGACACGGAACCGGCGAGGTTCTCGACTCCCTGCGTCTGAAGCGCAGCGGTGTGGGCCCGCTCACGCTTTTGGAGACGGCGCACGGAGCCTTCGTGGGCGAAGTCGCCTGCGATAACCGCGAGCTGAAAGCCATGCTCGGCATTTCGCCCGCCACCGCCGTCAC